>Ga0137409_10001922_pt1 | contig 22398 bp, 20 predicted proteins | sample CZODoug1_16funga_FD_122059 | JGI IMG/M metagenome (GOLD analysis project Ga0137409, IMG submission 122059) | Vadose zone soil fungal communities from Angelo Coast Range Reserve, California, USA - CZODoug1_16fungal (Hybrid Assembly) | ecosystem: Environmental > Terrestrial > Soil > Vadose zone...
GGCGCGGCCGGTACCAGATGCACCACGCGATAGTGATGATCCCGGAGATAGCGCAGAAAGTCCGGCAGCATCGCGGCGGTTTGCGCCTTCGGATCGTGTAGCAGGATGATCCCCTTGTGGGCGGCTTCGAGCCGCTCGATCAGCAGCTTCAATTGCTGTTTGGGCGTCCTCGGCTCCCAGTCGCTGGCCCAAAGGTCGGCGCCGAATACCATGATGCCGCGCGATTGCAGGGCGTCGAGTGTCGCCTTTGTCGATTCAAAGCCGGGAAAGCGGAAGAACGGCGTGCTCGGCGTGCTGGTGGCTTTTCCGTGAAGCGCCATTTCCACCGCGGCGATGCCCCGGTTGATTTCCTCGTCGGTTTCGCCGGGCGGGATCTGCGACAGGCTGCGGTGTAGCCAGGTGTGATGCCCGACAGTATGACCCTCGGCTGCGATCTTCCGCACCAGCTCCGGCTGTTCCGACGCGGGCTTGCCGATCAGGAAGAACGTCGCGCGGACGCATTCATGGGCCAGCGCCGCCAGCACCCGTGGCGTCGTGGGCCGCCATGGGCCGTCATCGAATGTCAGCACGACCTCGTGGTCGTCGAGCGGCAATGTCTGCGGAAAGCTCTTCAATCCCACCCGCGGAGTGGTCGCAGCGTCGACGGTCAGAATGCGCGAGGTGCCGAGCGTTCCCTGGCGCGGACAATCCGCCGCCTGCGCCGCCGCTGTCCACGCGATCAAGGCGACCAGGACGGCCTCTGGCACATTCATGAACGTCCGAGCCCGTTTTAGCCTGTGGATATTTGTCATTGCGCTTGGTGTTGCCCATTGGGTAATGCGTGAAGCGATAACTCAGACGAGTTCAGCAATTCTGTCAAACCGGCGAGGCGCGGCATGGCCGATGACATGGACGTTGCCCATTCCGCCGATGCTTCGGTGCCCGACCGTATGCCAATGCGCGGCGAATCTGGCGAGATTCTGCCCGAATTCGTCGAGAGGATCACGCGGGCCGTCCACGACGCCGATGCCGGATTGTTGCGCGAGGTCGTGGCCGAACTCCATGAAGCCGACCTCGGCGATCTGATCGAGGCGCTTGATCCCGACGATCGTGTCAGCCTTGTGGAGCTCACCGGCGCGGATTTCGACTTCTCGGCGCTCAACGAAGTCGGCGACTCCGTCCGCGAGGAAATCCTCGAGGAACTCGAACCGGAGACGGTCGCGGAGGGTGTTCGCGAACTGGAATCCGACGATGCCGTCGAATTGCTTGAGGGCCTCGACGAAGCGGACCAGGAAGAGATCCTCGAAAAACTGCCGCCAACCGAGCGCGTCGTGCTCGAGCGCAGCCTGGAATATCCGGAAAATTCCGCCGGCCGCCGGATGCAGACCGAGTTCATCGCGGTGCCGCCGGACTGGACCGTGGGGCAGGCGATCGACTACATGCGCGACACGCCGGACTTGCCGGAGCGGTTTTATGAAATCTACGCGGTCGATAGCGCGCAGCATTGGCAGGGCGCGGTGTCGCTGGATGTGCTGCTGCGTTCGCGCCGGCCGGTGCCGCTGGCCGAGCTGATCGATGAAGATCGCCGCCGCGTCTCGGTGCTCGACGACCAGGCGGAAGTCGCGCGAATGTTCGGCAAATACAATCTGGTCGCAGCCCCCGTCGTCGATACCACAAACCGGCTGGTCGGCGTGATTACCATCGACGATGTGGTCGACGTGATCGAGGAAGAGGCGGACGAAGACCTGAAGGCGCTGGGTGGCGTGACCAGCGACGAAGAATTGTCCGATAACGTCTGGACCATCGCCAGGGCACGCTTCAACTGGCTCCTGGTCAATCTGGCCACCGCCTTTCTGGCGTCCTCGGTGCTGGGGCTGTTCGAGGGTCAACTGGAAAAAATGGTGGCGCTGGCGGTACTGGCGCCGATCGTGGCCAGCCAGGGCGGCAATGCCGCGACCCAGACCATGACGGTCGCGGTGCGCGCTTTGGCCACCCGCGAACTCGGCTCCAATAACGCGCTCCGCGTGGTGATGCGCGAGGGCCTGGTCGGCCTCGTCAATGGCCTCGCCTTTGCCGTGATCACCGGCATTGCCGCGGTCGCCTGGTTCAAGATTCCAGCGCTGGGTGTCGTGATCGGCCTTGCGATGGTGTGCAATCTGATTGCCGGCGCGCTTGGCGGCATCCTGGTTCCGATGGTGCTGGAGCGGGTGCGGGCCGATCCCGCGGTGGCGTCGGGCACCTTCGTCACGACCATCACCGACGTGGTCGGATTCTTTTCGTTTCTTGGAATCGCGACGCTTTGGTTCGGTCTGAAATAGATCGATCCACTTCGGGCCGCGCATCGTTAATCGAACCTTAACGCGCATCGCCGACTATCTGATGACGGAGCAGGGCATGCAGCGCTTGCGGCTGAAAGCGGACGGACGGATCGTCGAATTGCGGGACGGGCAGGAGTTTCCGCTCGCGCCGGGTTCGGCTTTCGCCGCACCGGTGATGGCTTCCGTCGCATCGCCAGAGACAGAGCCGCTGCCGGCGGTTCGCGACCTGCGCCGGCGCGCGCGCCTGACGCAGCTCGAATTCGCCGCGCGATTGGGCGTGCCGGTCGAGACCATCCGGAACTGGGAGCAGGGCAAACGCATGCCGCGCGGACCGGCGCGTGCGCTTCTCGCCGTGATCGCCCATGCGCCGGAGACGGTGTTTGCCGCTCTGGCTTCGGATCCATCGCCGGTCTGAGCGCGAAATCCCGGCAGCGATGTTGGCAGCATCGTTCCCACGGGACATAATGGGCTTATCTATCTGAGTACCCCCGATGCAATTCGTTGAAGCCAACGGCGCAAAAATCCCGGCGATCGGGCTCGGGACCTGGGAGCTGCGCGGGCGAACCTGCGCACGCCTGGTCGAGCAGGCCGTCAGGCTCGGCTATCGTCACATCGATACCGCGCAGGCCTATGATAACGAACGCGAGGTCGGCGAGGGCTTGCGTGCGTCGGGGATCCGGCGAGATGAAATGTTCGTGACGACCAAGGTCTGGACCACCCATTTTGCACCGAACGATCTCGAGCGATCCGTCAAAGAGAGCCTGGCCAAGCTGCATTTGTCCGAAGTCGATCTGTTGCTGCTGCACTGGCCCAATTCGCGGGTGCCGCTGGCGGAGACGTTAGGCGCGCTGGCGCGTGTCAAGCAACTCGGCATGGCCAGGCATATCGGCGTCTCGAACTTCACCGTGGCGTTGATCGAGGAGGCGGTCGCGGCGTGCCCGGAGCCTCTGGTGTGCGATCAGGTCGAATACCATCCCTATCTCGACCAGACCAAAGTCAAGGAGGGGTGCGCGCGTCACGGCATGGCTGTCGTCGACTACAGTCCGATCGCAAAGGGCCGCATCAAGAGCGACCGGACGCTGGCGCGGATCGGGCAAACGCACGGCAAGTCGGCCGCGCAGGTGTGCCTGCGCTGGCTGGTGCAGCAGAATGTCGCCGCGATACCGCGGACGTCTCGGATCGAGCGGCTGTCGGAAAATATCGACATTTTCGACTTCGCGCTGTCCGACGACGAGATGCGCCTGATATCCCGGATGGGCAGCAGCAAGGGCCGGCTTACCGATTTCGGTTTCGCGCCGAAATGGGATTGAGGCGCGGCGCCGTTGCCCGCTATGCTGGCGGGAGGCGGCATCGAAACGTTGATCGAGTACGTTGGAACCCCGGCGGTACATACGCTCAGGCATCGCGGTATCGGCGCTTGGCCATCTGTCAATTCTGGCGGTGGTCCTGATCTTCGCCGAAGTGCATCCGTTCGGTTCGGTGACGGCAGAACCGATCGCGGTCGATATCGTTACGTCTGAAGAGGCCGCGCAGGTTCCGGAAAAGCCGAAGCCACCGAAGCCCGACCCTTCCGACGCTTTCGACCTTTCTTCGAAATCCGCGCCTTCGGAGGCCCCAGCCCCGGCCCCTCAGCCGGCCCCATCGCCTGAGACGACAGCGCCGGCACCGTCTTCACAGCGTCCCGATCGGCGAGAGGCCGTTGCGCAGCCGCCGGCGCCATCGACATCTCCGACATCTCCGCTTCCCGCCTACGTTGCTCCGGAGCCTGATCTTTCCATCAAATATCAGGTCATGCTTGGCCTGCCCCCGGATTTGCCCCCAAGCTTGCCCCAGGCCACATCCGGCGATGCGTTCGACGGTCCGGCGTCGAAGGCAGCCGACCTGGCATCGAGCCTCGTCACGGAGTTTCGTCGCCATCTGAAGACTTGTTCGAAGCTGCCGCCGTCGATCGCATCTTCCGACAAGGTCAAGATCGTGCTTCGGGTGTTCATGACGCCTGAGGCGAAGCTTGCAGCGGAGCCGGTCTTGATCGAGGCCAGCGCGTCCGCCAAGGGGCCCTTATTGATGCAGGGTGCGATCAGCGCGCTGGAGGCCTGCCAGCCTTACGCGATGCTGCCGGTGGACAGATACGGCGAATGGAAAGTGCTCGACCTCAGCTTCACGCCGCAGGATTTCGCGGGCCCGTCCTAGGAAGCCGCTCTGGATTCTTGATTTGCGCGTTTTCTTGACTCGAACCGGTCTCCACCCCCCAGATCAAGTCCGAGGGCATGCTTTGCTTGAAAACGCTCTAACTCCCCATCGCGCGCCAGGCATTCGAGGCGAATTGCCTGCGCCAGGTGACGATCACGACCATCGCCGTCGTGATGAACAAGACCCAGGGACTGACAAACCAGCCGAGATAGCCGAGCGCAAAGAAGAACGCGCGCTGTCCGCGATTGAAATGCCTCCCGGCGGCTTCGAACAACCTGCTGGTGCGAACGACATGCGCTTCCGCTTCCGGTGTGTCGCGCTGGGTGGCCGGCGGCATCGCCCCGAGTAGGATGGCGACGTAATTGAACAACCGATATGACCAGGCGAATTTGAAGAACGCGTAGACGAAGATCAGGATCAGCCCGACGCATTTGATTTCCCACAACGCGGGCGAGGGGCTGAGATTGATGGGCAACGCGCCCAGCACGGCCAGCGCTTCGCTGGTTGCTCGCAGCAAGGCCAGCGCGCCGCCGACCGCGAGCAGGCTGGTGGAGGCAAAGAATGCCGTGCCATTTTGCAGCGAAGCCATGATCTGCATGTCGACCATGCGCGCCTCGCGATCGAGCAGGCGCCGGATCCAGACCTCGCGGTAGACGTTCATGCGGGCGGACAGGCTGTCGCGTCCGTACGCGGTATGCTCCAGCGTGACGGCGTACACCGTCCATTCGAGGACGAAGAAGCCGACCGCCAGGATGTCGACCGAATAGGCGCTCATGCTGTGTCCTTTATCGTCCCGAATGCTGGCACGCATGACCCATCGCGGCAACCGGCGATGCTGCGTGCGGGTTGAATGTGCACCGAGGGCCATGGCAGGATGACCAGCGAATGGGGATTTCGCGCATGGCTTTGACGCTCGTGATTGGCAACAAGAACTATTCCTCGTGGTCGATGCGGCCATGGCTGGCGCTGCGCGCCAACCACATCGCCTTCGATGAAGTGTTCATCCCGCTCTATACCGGCGCTGCCGACAAGAAGCGGATTCTTGGTTTCACGCATTCCGGCAAGGTGCCGGCGCTGATCGACGGCGACGTCACGATCTGGGATTCGCTGGCCATTATCGAATACCTCGCTGAAAAATTTCCGCAAGCGCGGCTGTGGCCGGAGGACCGCGCTCGCCGGGCGCATGCGCGATCGATTTCAGCGGAGATGCATTCGGGCTTTGCGGCGCTGCGCAACGAATGCGGCATGAACCTGCACCGGCCGGTCGGCGCCATCGCGTTGTCGGCCGATGCGCGCGACAACGTCGCCCGCATTCAGCAGATCTGGATCGAGTGCCGCGAGCGTTACGCCGAATTCGGGCCGTTCCTGTTCGGAGCCTTTGGCGGCGCGGATGCGATGTTCGCGCCGGTGGTGCATCGCTTTCAGACCTACGCGATCGAGGTCAGGCCCGAGGCGCGGCATTACATGGATACGATGATGTCGCTGCCGGCCTTTCAGGAGTGGACCCGTGCCGGCCTTGCCGAAACCCTCGTGATCGAGAAATTCGAGACGGTGTGAGCGCGCTTGACGGATCGCCCGGAAGCGGTCTGAATTCGGAATCAAATTTGCGGTTTCACCGAAAGGGATTTGACCATGGGAATTCTCGATTCACTGGAAAATTCACCTGCGTTCAAAGGCGCCCTCGGCCAGCTTGAGGCGGCGGTGATCCCGGTCGTGCTGGGCGAGGTGCTCGGCAACGGCAGCCAGGGCGGACTCTCGGCGATCGTCGCCAAGCTCCAGCAGGCCGGCCTTGGCGATCAGGTCAAATCCTGGCTCGGAAACGGTCAGAACCTCCCGATCACCGCCGAGCAATTGCAGCAGGTGCTCGGCAGCGACACGGTCAAGCAATTGGCCGCGCGATTCAACATCCCCGTCGATCAACTCGGCAAACTCTTGGCGCAATATCTCCCCACCGCGGTGGATCACGCCAGTCCGGACGGCAAGCTGCCTCATACCGCCTAGAGGCCCGGAGGAGGGGTCCCCGACGAGGCCAGGGCGGATTCCTTCGCGGCCGCGGGAAGTGTGTTTATCACGCTGAAAAACCTGCAAAATTCTCGTGTTTGGTATGTCCCGATGTAACTGGTCAACGCGTTCGGCCCTGTGATATAGGCTTTCGCGGGGTTTTCAGTCGGCCAAAGCTAGTGGGACCGTGAGCACGGCCGGCGTTCTTGCGTGATGGAGAGGGCGTTGAAGCACAAATATACCGTTGGAGAGACTGTCTACTTTACTGCCAGCAACGTTGCGCGCCCGGCCGCCAGCGGCACCTATGAGGTAATCCGGCTGCTTCCGACCGACGGCGACGACTGCCAGTATCGGATCAAAAGCTCGACCGAGGCTTTCGAACGCGTGGCCAAGGAAAGTCAGCTCGACATCTCCTGAACAATCACACCCATGGCCGGGCGCCGCGTTTCTCATTTTCGCTCGCCGTCAAAAGGCCGGGTTCTCAGGGGCATTCTGTGTGCGAAGCTGAGTGCGTATCGGCATTCGCTTCCGCCGAGCGCGTTCTATGCCGGCCTTGAGGGACATCGCGCATGAACTGGGCCTGGACAACATCTCTCGATCAGCTCTGGCATTCGCCGAACCTTCCGATGTGGATGCCTTTGGCCGCGGCCGGATTCTTCGGGTTCATCCTTCTGATCATTCTGCTGCGCGCCCAGAAATCCGTCGCCAACGTCGCGCTGGTGGTCATCACGCTGGCATCGATCGGCGGCGCGGTCGCCGTCACCATGCACGGGCTCGGTCCGGACGGCCGCGGCTCCTCTGGTGAGACCCGGTTCCCCCAACAGGCGACGGCGGCGCTTCCGGCGTTGTCGTGCATCGACGATCTGGCTGGAGAAACCGTTCTGACGGCGTGCGAAAAGGCGCTGTTCGGTTCTGCCGACGCCGCCGCGGCAGCCGTGTCCTACGCGGCCGCGAAGATCAGCCGGCTGACCGCGTTCGGCGATGTCGCCGCCGCAAACAAGAAGTTGTCTTTTGAGTTGCTGACGCTGCGCCGTGCGGTCGAGCGCGACCGGTATGGCGTGATGGCGCAAGTGATGGTGACGCGGGACCAATGCACGCCGTCGCAATGCGCGGTTTTCCGGGCGCTGTCCGATTCCCGCCAGATCATGGCCAATATGACGGAGCGGACCTATGACGGCCTGATCGCGCGTTATGCGCCGGCGTGGAACGCACCCGCGGCAGCAGGGCCGGTGGCGGCGCTCGGGTCATCGATCCCGACCGGCAAACCCACCAACGCGGATTTTCCCACGGCTGCCTCGACCCCGCCCGTGAACATCATGACACCCGAGCCGGGCTCGGCGCCTGCGCCGTCGCGCGCGCCCGCGACGTCCGCGAACGCACCGGCAACCGCGACCAATACGCCGGCGGCTGCGAACGCGGCTTTGCTTTCACCGCGCCCGACATCGAGTGCTGCCCCCGCAGCGCTGACGACCGCCAAAAAGCCGGCGCCGAAGCCACGTTCGGCCGCCGCGCCGGTTCAGCTTGCGCCGGCAGCGCCGGCCTCGGCGACCGCCAACGAATGACGCTTTCAAAAGCCGTCGCCGATCGCTAACTTCGAACACCATGCCGCTTCATCTCATCAAGCTCGCCGTCGGCTGCGAATCCGTCAAGGAACTCAAAAGCTGGGTCGCCGAGCGCATCCTGACCGCCAAGCAAAAAGGCCTGCCGCGGCATCATATCCACATCACCCGGATGACGCCGAAACGCGGCGAGGAATTGCTGGCGGGCGGCTCGCTCTACTGGGTGATCCGCGGCGAAATCGCGGCCCGCGAGAAACTCATCGCGATCGAGCCGTTCCGCGATCGCGACGGGATCGGACGGTGCCGGCTGGTGATGCAGCCCAAGGTGATTGCGGTGGCGCCGCGACCGATGCGGGCGTTTCAGGGCTGGCGCTATTTTACCGAGGATGCCGTGCCGCCGGATCTCGGCAAGGCCGCCGCCAGCATCGCGGCGATGCCGGAACCGCTGCGTCGCGAACTGCGCGATCTCGGGCTGCTCTGAGCCCGGGTTACTTTGAGTTCGGGTTACTTTGAGCCTAGAGCTGCTTTGACTTCCGGGACTGCTTAGACCCCGAAATTGTCGATCAGGCGTGTCTTGCCAAGTTTTGCCGCCACCAGAATTCGCACCGGCCCGTCCTTCACCGAGGCGATCGGCGCCAGGGTGTCGGCGTGCCGGGCCTCGAAATAGTCGAGGATGAAACCGGCTTTCGTGACGAGTTCGGCGCCGCCGGCCATCGCGGCCGCGATGTCGTCGCCTGCACGCAAACGCGCGGCGCTTTCCTTCAGGGCGCGGTACAGCGCCGGCGCCGTGGCGCGTTCTTCCGGCGACAAATAGACGTTCCGCGAAGACATCGCGAGGCCATCGCGCTCCCGAACCGTGCGTGAGCCGACCACCTTGACGCCGAGGTCGAGATCCCCGGCCATCCGGGTCACGACCCGCAACTGCTGAAAATCCTTTTCGCCGAAGATCGCGAAATCCGGCCGGCACTGCGTGAACAGCTTGCCGACCACGGTGGTGACGCCGCCGAAGAAATGCGGCCGGACGCGATCTTCCAGACCCGCGATGGCCGGCCCATCCGTCACTATCCGGGTGGCAAAGCCGTCCGGGTACATGGTCTTGACGTCCGGGTTCCAGATCAGGTCGACATCCTCGGCGGCGAGCTTGGCGACATCGGCCTTCCAGGTCCGCGGGTAGGAACCGAAATCCTCGGTCGGCGCGAATTGGGTGGGATTGACGAAGATCGAAACAACAACCCTTTTTGCGCGACGTTTTGCCAGCCGAACCAGCGACACATGGCCGTCATGGAGTGCTCCCATGGTTGGCACCAATGCGGTCGTGGCCTTCCTGGCGCGAAAACCATCGAGCGCGCGACGCAGCGCAGGGACCGTGCGGACGATCAGGGGGCTTCGCGACATCTGGTCTCGATCATCTGTTGGTCTCGATCATCTGTGCGGTCGGGAAGGCGGCAGCCTCCGACCGTGTGGCGGGAACGCGATCTTATCAAGGCCCGCGCTTTGTCGCAAAGCAGTCAGTCGACGCTCGCGTTCGGCCGATCCGATCGAGCACGCGGTGGAAGTTGCGCCGGACCTGCAACGCTACCGCGTCGCGGCTCGCGATTAATCATGAAAGCACACAGTGAATGTTTCTAATGCGTGCTTGCGCATTTCACTTGACCGCGGTCGCGCGTGGTTCAAGATATTCGCAGGGGTCACACCAATGTTGATGCAGACTAGTCAGGGGCAATCCGGCTCCGCTCATGTCGTTGTGCTGGGCAATGAGAAGGGCGGCTCGGGCAAATCCACCACCGCCTTGCACATTGCGGTGGCCTTGTTGAAAGCAGGCCAGCGCGTCGCCACCATCGATCTCGATTGCCGCCAGCAGAGTTTCACCCGCTATATCAACAACCGGCGCGCCTGGGCGCGACGCACCGGCCTCGATCTCGAACTCCCGGTGCATTGCTGCATCAAGCTCGGCGAGACCATGCAGATCGCCGACAACGAATCGTCCGAGTTCCAGCAGTTCATGGATGCCGTGAGCGCGGTCGAGCGGACATTCGATTTCATCGTGATCGATACCCCCGGGTCCGACAGTTACCTGATGCGTCTGGCGCACTCGATGGCCGATACGCTGGTGACGCCGATCAACGACAGCTTCCTCGATTTCGATGTGCTGGGAACCGTTGACCCCGCCACCTATTCCGTGACCGGCGAAAGCCATTATGCGGAGATGGTGCGCGACTCCAGGCGCAAGCGCCGCCAGTTCGACGGTTCCTCTACCGACTGGATCGTGGTGCGCAACCGGCTGTCGATGTTGGGATCGCGCAACAAGCAGCTCGTCGCCGACGGCCTCAACGACCTGTCATTCAGGCTTGGCTTCCGCTCGATCGACGGATTTGCCGAACGTGTGGTTTACCGCGAGTTTTTTCCGCGCGGGCTGACCGCGCTCGACGACCTCGACGAGGCCACCCTCGGCACCCGCCCGAACATGGGCCACGTCACCGCGCGGGAGGAAGTCACGAGCCTGTTGCGCCAGTTGAAATTGCCGCTCGATGAACGCGGCCGCCGCCGCGCCGCGAACCGGGCCGAGTGGTTTGGCCAAGTCGACCAGCCCCTCGAAGTGCACGACATCATCGGCGCCTGATACATTATGGTAAGTAATTACCTGCGTTCCGTGGAACAATCTTAGGTTAGCCCCGTTTTTACCAGGCTTTTACCCAAGACCTGAACTAACGCTTGATTTGTGCCGTCCAACAGTGGACAGGATTAGCGGGCTTTTTCCTTGTGCACCTGCACAATAAGCGGGTGCATCGCACAATGAAGAGGCTCCTGATTCACAATATTTACTCTTCCAGTCACGTCACCGTGACATATATCATGGACAAGGGACCGCAGAGTCCTGAGCATAGAAACACAGCCCCAGCGATCGCTGTCGGGGCGGCTGCGCCAAGGATGAAACATGAAACGTGGAATTGCCATTCTGCTTTCGCTCTCCGCGCTGATGACCGTCGCTTTTTTCACCGCGAGCAAATGGGCGATTCGCCACGAGACGCTGACGTTCAATGACCCGGCGCGCGATAACCGCCCGGTCGCTGTCGATATCGCCGTGCGGTGGGACAAGGAGATGCAGGCGAACGCCGGCATGATCACGCTGCCGGTGGCGATCCTCAACCATGGCAATACCGTCAAATTCACCGAGTATTCTTTCCTGGCCAACGTGTTCGCTTGGCGCGGCTATGTCGCGATTAGCATCCAGCATGACCTGCCGACCGATCCGCCGATGGTGACGAAGGTGGGTGAACCCTATGTCGGCCGCTTGCCGCAAATTCAGCGCGGCATTGCCAACATTCGCTTTGCGGTCGATCAAATGCGGAAGATCGAGCTGAATGCGGACTTCGATCGTTTGACCGTGGTGGGACATTCGATGGGTGGCGACATCTCGATGTACTTCGCCAAGATGTATCCCGACCAAACCAAGAAGGTCGTGACGCTCGACAATCTGCGCGTGCCATTCATGACCGATGGCAAATTCAAGATCCTCTCGTTCCGCTCCAAGGATCCCGTGTTCAAGGCCGATCCTGGCGTCGTTCCTGCCGACGAAGTGTGCGAGAAGTCCGGCATTACGGTTGTTCAAACTGGCTTCCAGCACAACGACATGCGCGATACAGGCCCTGACGCGGCGAAGGCGTCGATCCAGGGCATGCTCGATAAATTCCTCGATGACGACAGTCCGCTCAAGCCGGTCGAGACCAAGGTGCCAAAGATCACCGAGCCCGGTCCGGTAGCGCTGTACGCGCCGATCAAGAACTGACCCAAGAACTCTAACCTCTGCATCCGCCCGATCTGGAAACCGCATCGGCGACCGGCCTGACCGTATTTCGCGCGGTCACCGCGCATTGACCGCCCCCTTATCCCAGCCCACATAAGACTTGCTGCAATTGGCGAGTGCTTATGTCCGGCGAACCCACCCAACCGAAATCCGCAGGCGCAGTGCCCTCGGCGCAAAAGTCCGAACCGGGCAAGGCTGGAAGGCTGCCTGAGGCGACGCCGTCCGCTTCGGAGGATATTGCCGCCTTTGTCGCCAAGGCCCGCGCGATGTCGCCCCATGCCGCGGGCGCGAGGGGACGGCTGGTTTTCGCGCTCGACGCCACCATGAGTCGGCAGCCGACCTGGGACATGGCTTGTGCGCTGCAGGCCGATATGTTTCGCGAGGCGGCGGCGCTCGGCAGTCTCGATATCCGCCTCGTCTATTATCGCGGCCTCAATGAGTGCCGCGCCACGGGATGGATTTCCGACAGCGCGCAACTGGCAACATTGATGGGCAAGATCGACTGCCGGGGCGGCAACACGCAGATCGGTAAAGTGTTGTCGGAAGCGCGGCGGGAAGCCGTGGCTTCCGCCGTGCGCGCGGTGGTGTTCGTCGGCGACGCCATGGAGGAAAAGGTCGACGATCTCTGCGCCAGAGCGGGCGAACTTGGCCTGCTCAAGGTGCCGGTGTTCATGTTTCAGGAAGGGCATGACGCCGACGCGGAGCAGGCGTTCCGCGAGATCGCGCGCCTGACCGGCGGCGCATGGTGCCGGTTCGACCCCGGTGCTGCGGCGCAATTGCGCGAGTTGCTGCGCGCTGCAGCCGCCTATGCCGCCGGCGGACGCGAGGCGCTGCTGCGGCTGTCGAAAACCGCAAGCGGCGCGGCCAAATTGCTCGGCCAGATGAAGTGATGCCGCTTTTATCTCCGGGATGGGAACAGTGACGTCCGGCATGCTTTTTACGGCCGGTGCGACTATATTGCCTTCATGCCAACCCTGATCGCCGGCGTCGTCGCCGTTATCCTTCTCTATTCGCTGCTGCAGATGTTTCGCGCGGCCAATCCGGTCGTGCTCGCCCGCGCGATCAAGATCGGCGGCGGCGTTGTGGCGCTCGCGGTCGCCGCCTTTACCGGCATCAAGGGCGAACTTGCAGTGGCAATCCCGCTCGGCATCTTCGGCGCCGGGCTGCTCGGCTGGTCGCCCTTCGGAACATCGGGGTTCGGCAATATCGGGGCGATATTCGGGGGCGCAAATGCGCGGCGCTCGCCGGGACAGACCTCACAGGTCCGCTCGCAATTTCTCGAGATGAGTCTCGATCACGACAGCGGCGAACTCTCGGGGCAGATCGTGGCCGGGCCGAACGCCGGTCATGCACTGGACGAGTTCGACCTGCCGCAGCTAGCGGCGATGATGTCGGGCTTCGACGCCGAAAGCGTGTCGCTACTCGAAAGCTATCTGGACCGCAGGTTTCCCGCCTGGCGTCAGGACGCGCAGGGAAACGCGGCACGGGGGCAGAGCCGCCCGGCGGCGAGCGGCAAAATGACGGACGAGGAAGCCTATCAGATCCTTGGCCTGCAACCGGGGGCGGGCCGGGACGAGATCGGACGGGCGCACCGCGCCCTCATGAAGAAACTGCATCCCGACCAGGGGGGCTCGACGTATCTCGCCGCCCGTGTAAACGAGGCCAAGGATACTTTGCTTCGCACGCATCACAGCTAACTCCGGCAACGCTATCAAACGCCACGAACCGCGAGTTGCCGCTGTCTTCTACTCTGACTGACACCCGGTTACCGCCCGCCGTTGTCCGGCGTGGTCGATCATTCGTCCTGCAAGTCTTAGCCGCAAAGTCTTGACGAGAAGTTTGCATCGCTCGGGTTGTTGGCGATCACATCTGCGTCACACATGCCGCGCCTGCCTGTGCGCGACCCCACGATCCCCTCTTTACCGGACGTGTCGATCAGTTCCGGATGGTGATGCAGGAGATGTCGGAACGCTTCAGGGTCCGGCATACTGCCTCGGCCTGATCGCGATCGAGGCCGGCGAAGCGCGCCCGAAATAGCTTTTTATCGCCTTTGGCGACCACCGGCTCGGTGAACGGATCGGCCTTGGTGAGCAGCCCGCGGGCCTGGCTGCGCGCGGCTTCGATGCGTTGCTGGGCTTCGGTTTCGCTATCCAGCGCGCCGACCTGAACGATCCAGCCGGTGTGCACCGCGGCCGGTTTGATGGCACCGTTCTGCTGAACGGTTTGCAGCTGAGCCGGGGCACCGGGGGGTTGATCGGCGTAGGCCATCGCCTGCGATGAGGAAGCCGGCTGCTGCAGGCTGGAAGCTGGCAGCACGCCGAGGATACCGTTTCCGGTGCCGTGGTTTGCCGGCTGCGGCGGCATTTCGGGCTTCACCGGTTCAGACTTGGCCATCTCGGATTTGGCCATCTCGGATTTGGCGGCTTCGGCCTTGTTGCTTTCGGCCTTCGCCGCCATCGCGCTGGCCATCTCCTGCACATCCGGCCGCGCCGGCGGGATGGCGTTGGTGACCGGTGTGACCGGCTGAGCCGGGTTGGCCGAGGCGAGTTTGATCTGTCCGGCCTTGACCTGGACCGTCTTCACCTTGACCGGCTTCATCGGCTCGGACGAACCGGGAATCGCCGCGAGCTGCTGGCTTTGAATCACGCCATTGGTAAGCGGTGCGGGCTCGGCCTTGATTTGCTCGGCCTTGGCTTGCGGCGGCGGTACGGCTGCGGCCGCGTTGGCGATGATCGATCGCGAAGCCGGTGCGGTCGAACGCACGGGCGCCGCCGCGCCGGGCTCAGCCGACGCGACCTGAACGGCGCCCTGGGCCTGAACCGTCTGCGTCGGCCGCGACGCGGCCTCGGCTTCGGCAACATCGGCATTGGCGTCCGTGGAATTGCGCTCGGCGATCGCGGCCACGGTGCGCTTGGTCGCGGCTTTTTCGAGATTTTCGGCGAGCAGGCCGCGCATGATGGCGTCACGCGATCCGCCGCTGCGGCCTCCCATGACAACGCCGACCAGATGTCGGTTGCCGCGGCGCATCGAGGTCACGAGATTGAAACCCGACGCGCGGGTATAGCCGGTCTTGATGCCGTCGACGCCTTCGACGTTGCCGAGCAGGCGATTGTGATTGCGGATCGAATGGCCGTGATAGTTGAACGCCGTGGTCGAGAAATAGCGGTAATAGCGCGGGAAACGATCCTGGATGGCGCGGCCGAGGGTGGATTGATCCCGCGCCGTCGTTACCTGCTCGTCGTCAGGCAGACCGGAAGCATTGCGATAGACCGTTTTGGTCATGCCGAGCGCGCGCGCCTTGCGGGTCATCAGCTTGGCGAAATCACCTTCATCGCCGGCGATGGCTTCCGCAATCACGACGGCAGCGTCGTTGGCCGAGCGCGTCACCAGTCCCTTGATGGCGTCTTCGACGGCAATGGTCTGGCCCGGGCGCAGACCGAGTTTGGTCGGAGCCTGCTCGGAGGCGTGCTCGGACACATTCATTTCGCTATCGAGCTTCATCTTGCCGGCATCGAGGCGCTCGAACAGCAGATAAAGCGTCATGATCTTGGTGAGCGAAGCAGGATGGCGGCTGGCGTCGGGATTGTTGGCGGAAAGGGTGGCGCCGGAATTGCCGTCTACGATGATGGAGGAGAACGCCGGGCTATAGCTCTCGCGCGCCTCATGATGCTGGCGGTGCGCATAATGCCGGTGCCTGGAGCGTCGCGCATCGGCGGTATCGTTGGTGAAGATGACCGCGGCAGTGGTCGTGACCAGCCCGAAAATGCAAGCCCGCAAAATACGCGAGGAAGCCAAGGTTGTGCGAAGCATGAACTTCCCCGTCCCAATCTCTGCCTTAATCACCGGCTCGTGAGGCCAAATTACGACCGACGGCAGGCACGTTTGTCTGCTCGAAATGCCTATTCCGGGCACGGATTTCCGCCCAAGTGGCCGATCAAGTGACCGATCAGGCCGACATTTGAGCTAAGATGCTGTTCACAAACAATTTTTGTTTGTCCGAAGTCCAGGCAATCCGACGATCAGGTTAGGTCGCGGGAGTTTCCAAAAGATTAAGCGACCCTTGCGAGAGACTTCGGTATTTGACACTACATATTTTTGTGCGTCGCACAAGATTCTTGACCTTTGTTGTGCATTGCAGTATATGGCGCAATGTCTGGGAGGAGGGCCTCCCGACAGATCAAGCACATCAGCCCGGGAAGGGACTCCAAGATGGTCAAGGTTGAAGACATTCAGCAGTACGGAAAAGAGCATCTCGAAACGGTCGTCGCCTCCGCAACCAGCATGCAGAACGGCTTTCAGGCGATCGCAAGCGCCTATGGCGATTACACCAAGAAGTCCTACGAAGACACCAAGTCGTTTGTCGAGAAGCTGTCCGGCGTGAAGTCGCTGGACAAGGCGCTCGAAGTCCAGACCGAATACGCCCGTTCCGCCTACGAGACCTTCGTCGCGGAGTCGCAGAAGATCGCGGGGCTCTATACCGATCTCGCCAAGCAGAGCTTCAAGCCGATCGAAGGCATGGTTGCGAAGTTCGCGCCGGCCGCCCACTAACACCAACGCTATTTCCGAAACCAAAAAGCCCGGCCGATTTGGCCGGGCTTTTTTCTTGTTCGGATTGGCCTTGATTACTTCGCGACGCGCAGCTTCGCCAGCGAGGTTCCGATCGAGTTGAAAACCGAGAGCGTCTGATTTGGGTCCGTGATCAGGTAAAAGTCGCTCGGACCGGTGGCGCAATTTTTCAACACCGTCGACGTTGCATCACCACCGGTATTGACCTGGACGGTGTAGATCGTGATGCCGGCGCCCTTGGCGTTGGTGCACAGGAGCGCCTGGCGAGCGTCGATCTGCGAGGCAGTCGAACTATACCGGTTTTGCGTGTTCAAGCCGTCGGACAGCAGGATGATGGCGTCCTTGTAGGTGTAGTTCGGATCCTTGGTGGGCGCATTGAACGGCGCACCCTGACCCAGCGTCATCCACGCCCACGCCAAGCCGATGCCCTGGTTGGTGTTGCCGGTCGGTTGCATGTTGGTGGTCAATGTCTTGAGTGAACTCCAGTTGTTGGTCAGCGGCATGATCGGCTGCAGATAGGGGTTATTGCCCACCTTGCAGTATTTTGCGCTGCCGGACACGTATTCTTCGGCAGGGAACAAAGTCGCAGAGCTGACCGGCGTCGTGTTCGTGGTGTCGTAGTCCTGGGTGCGGTCGGTGAAGCAGCCGGTCCAGTTGCTGTGGTTCTTCGGCGTCCAGGTCCTGTTGTTGTTGGCCAAACAGGTGCTTTTTGTCGTGTAGCTCGTATTGCTGCACGTGCCATTCGCAGCGTCCCACAGGCTCCAGTCGATCCAGGGCTGGTTGACGTTGCTGTTGCCCGCGGCGTCCTTGGAGAAGTTGACGTCTTTGGCGAAGGGAATGATCGATATGTAGATGTCGCCATCATTCTTGGAGAGGGCGCTGAGCTGGTCGATGATACCGTCTTTTCCGGCGACGGCGGTTTGCAGCGCCGACATTTTGCCGCTTTGCGCCATCGATCCCGTGTTGTCGAGGGCCATTGCCACGCGCATCCGCACATTGCCCCATGCCGAGGTCGAACTGGTGTTGAAGCCGAGAGTGGGGAAGCCCGCGAGCTGCATGAAGTCGGCCGCGACATTGCCGGATCCGTTGATCTCGATGGTCGAGCCCTTGGTGGTACTGGCCGTGTAGGTCGCGCTGATCTGAACCGCCTTGGCGTCCTTATTGGTATAGAGCGCGTTGAAGTAGGCTTGGGCCTTTGCAGTGATCTGGTCAGGCGAGACGACGCCCTGGGAAAGGTCCTTCGAAAGCATCAATGCCGTCGAGTCGAGCGCAGCCTGCATGGACGAGCGCGCGGCATTGGCGCGGCTATAGTCTATCGCCGCGCCGACGAAGCTGATGAGCGGCACCAGCGCGATGGCAAAGATCACCGCGATATTGCCCTGGTTGGCCCCGGCGAAGCGGTTGGCCGCCGCGCGGACATGGCTGGTCATGGATGCATCGAGCATGATTGTCACCGAAGTTGGGTTTCTGCGCCCATTACGGTCTCGGCCACTAAACAGGTGGTAAACTCGCCCTGAGAAAACTGGGTCAATAGCTGCGTAAGTCGCGAATCGGCCGGCAAAAGCAGGGGCTATCGTCAATGCCGGCTAAACGGCTGGCGGCTTGGCTTTGTCAAACCCGGCGGAATTGATTAACCTTAGGCGGATCGCCGGGCCGGAATCAGGCCCGCCGCGGGTCGCATCTGACCAGAATTTGCGTGCTTGCGGCGAGCCGGAGACGGACCCATATTCTGAGCTGATCGATCCAGTTGACGGGGTCGGGCCGGTCGGGAGCGGCTATCCGGGAATTGCGTCTGGGAACTCAATGGTGGCTCCGGCAGGAGAGCATCACCCGGCCGCTGTCCGGTTTCCTGTGGGGATTTCGAACGCCTGTGCCATGTTGCAATTAACTTCCAAATTTGAATCGTCCGGGTCGTCCGCCGTCGCTGCATCCGCTCCCCGAATGGGCAACGATGAGAATCGCGGGGGAGCGGGGACTGGCGGTCCCGCCACGTCCGTCATCGCCAAGGTCAAGCCGAAGACCAAGCGGCCGAATCTCTACCGCGTACTGATTTTGAACGACGACTACACGCCGATGGAATTTGTCGTTCACGTTTTAGAGAAGTTCTTCCAGAAGGACGTTGAAGCCGCGACCAAGATCATGCTCCACGTCCATCATCATGGGATCGGGGAGTGCGGGGTGTTCACCTACGAGATCGCCGAGACCAAGGTGACGCAAGTGATGGATTTTGCGCGCAAGCACCAACATCCCCTGCAATGCGTGATGGAAAAGAAGTAGCATCGCGCAAAATCCGGCAAAACGGGAACGGGTTTTGCATCGGAAAAGCGGTGGATCGGACGTGCGTACGCCTTTTCACGTGAGTGAGCACATTTTCCACAGCCGCATGCGGCTGGAGCTTAAACCTGTCGTGGGAACCGGTCTTTCGCCACGATCCGTTGTAACTATATGACAAAGGTTGTTGTTGCCTGACCGGGCAACGGCGATCATGATGGCGGGGGCCACAGAGGACGCGAATGCCGACTTTTTCTCAAAGCCTTGAACAATCCCTGCATCGCGCACTGGCGATAGCAAACGAGCGTCATCATCAATATGCGACGCTTGAACACCTTTTGCTGTCGCTGATCGATGATAGCGATGCCGCGGCGGTCATGCGCGCCTGCAGCGTCGATCTCGACAAGCTGCGCACCAGTCTCGTCAACTATCTCGAGACCGAGTTTGAAAATCTGGTGACTGACGGTGCCGACGACGCCAAGCCGACCGCGGGCTTCCAGCGCGTGATCCAGCGTGCGGTGATTCACGTGCAGTCATCCGGCCGCGAGGAAGTCACCGGCGCCAACGTGCTGATTGCGATCTTCGCGGAGCGCGAAAGCCATGCGGCGTATTTCCTGCAGGAGCAGGACATGACACGCTACGACGCGGTCAATTACATCAGCCACGGCATCGCCAAGCGGCCCGGCGTGTCGGAAGCGCGTCCGGTGCGCGGGGTCGACGAGGAGACCGAGACCAAGGGCAACGAGGATTCCAAGAAAAAGGGCGAGGCGCTCGATACTTACTGCGTGAACCTCAACAAGAAGGCGCGCGACGGCAAGATCGATCCGGTGATCGGGCGAAATGCCGAGATCAACCGGGCCATCCAGGTCCTGTGCCGCCGGCAAAAGAATAATCCGCTGTTCGTCGGTGAAGCCGGCGTCGGCAAGACCGCGATCGCCGAAGGGCTCGCCAAACGCATCGTCGACAGCGAAGTGCCGGAAGTGTTGGCGGCGGCGACGGTGTTCTCGCTCGACATGGGCACGCTGCTGGCGGGCACGCGGTATCGCGGCGACTTCGAGGAGCGGCTGAAGCAGGTTCTCAAGGAGCTCGAGGCGCATCCGAACGCGATCCTGTTCATCGATGAAATTCACACCGTGATCGGCGCGGGCGCCACGTCCGGCGGCGCGATGGATGCCTCCAATCTGCTCAAGCCGGCGCTGGCGTCGGGTACGATCCGCTGCATGGGATCAACCACTTACAAGGAATATCGCCAGCATTTTGAGAAGGACCGCGCGCTGGTGCGCCGGTTCCAGAAGATCGACGTCAACGAGCCGACGGTGGAAGATGCCATCGCGATCCTCAAGGGCCTGAAGCCGTATTTCGAGGATTACCACCGGCTGAAATATACCAACGAGGCGATCGAGGCCGCGGTGCAATTGTCGTCGCGCTACATCCATGACCGCAAGCTGCCGGACAAGGCGATCGACGTGATCGACGAATCCGGCGCGGCGCAGATGCTGGTGGCCGAGAACAAGCGCAAGAAGACCATCGGCATCAAGGAAATCGAAACCACGATCGCGACCATGGCGCGGATACCGCCCAAGAGCGTGTCGAAGGACGATGCCGAGGTTCTCAAGCATCTCGAACAGACGTTGAAACGCGTGGTGTTCGGCCAGGACAAGGCGATCGACGCGCTGTCGGCTTCGATCAAGCTGGCGCGAGCCGGGTTGCGCGAACCGGAAAAGCCGATCGGCTCCTACCTGTTCTCGGGTCCGACCGGCGTCGGCAAGACCGAGGTGGCAAAGCAGCTCGCAGCCTCGCTCGGCGTCGAACTGATCCGGTTCGACATGTCGGAATATATGGAGCGGCATACGGTGTCGCGCCTGATCGGCGCGCCCCCGGGCTATGTCGGATTCGACCAGGGCGGCCTGTTGACCGACGGCGTCGATCAGCATCCGCACTGCGTGGTGCTGCTTGACGAAATCGAGAAGGCGCATCCGGATCTGTACAATGTGCTGCTGCAGATCATGGATCATGGCCGGCTCACCGACCATAACGGCAAGCAGGTCAATTTCCGCAACGTGATCCTGATCATGACCACCAATGCGGGCGCCGCCGACCTGGCGCGCCAGGCCTTCGGCTTCACGCGCAACAAGCGGGAAGGCGACGACCACGAAGCGATCAACCGCCAGTTCGCGCCGGAGTTCCGCAACCGGCTCGATGCGATCGTCTCGTTCGCGCATCTCAATGCCGACGTCATCGGCATGGTGGTGGAGAAGTTCGTGCTGCAACTCGAGGCGCAGCTCGCCGACCGCGACGTCACCATCGAGCTGTCGGAGACGGCCAAGGCCTGGCTGGTGCAGCATGGCTATGATGAGCAGATGGGCGCGCGGCCGATGGCGCGCGTGATCCAGGAGCACATCAAGAAGCCGCTGGCCGACGAGGTGCTGTTCGGCAAGCTGAAGGGCGGCGGCCACGTCCGCGTCGTGCTGGTAAAGGACGAGGCGGCAGGCGATCCCGAACAGCAAAAGATCGGCTTCGAGTTCGTCGAAGGTCCGGTCACGCCGAAGCCGGAAAAACTGCCCGGCGCGCGCAAGCGCACCGCGCCGCGCAAGCCGAAACCCGGCGGGCCCAATGGCGGCGGGTCCAAGGGCCCGGCCTCACGCGGTCCGCTGGTCAAGGTATAAGCGGCTGATACTGCGAACTAGGAAGCCGGCGTGTCGCAAGACCGCCGGCTTTTTCGTACCGGCAACGCTAGGACGATAACAGTCTTTGCAAGAGGGAGAAGATGCCAAGGCAAACCACACGATAAGAAAGACTAAAAGTCCCACGCGGACAAACAGCCGGTTGCGGTTGAGGTGATTTCCAATCGCCCCTCCTAAACGACAAAGCCAGGCTAATGCGGATTTTCGAGACTGAACAGCTCCGACTGCTCGTCGTATGCGAATAGCTCCGCATAGCGAGCCCACGACACGATGGTCTTTAGCGTTTCATCCGCCTGATCTTCCGCCATGTAGTCTTCAAGTTCATTGCGGAAGCGCGCTACTGGGGCCGTATGCGAGGGCCGCTCGTCGAGTACCCGGCGGATCAGGCCCATGACCGGCACATAATTCAACAGATGTTCGGCGAACAGCTTCTTGCGGGCATCGGTTTCGAGGTGAGCAAAGCGCTTGCCGGCTTCCGTCAGCATCAGGTCGCCCTCACTCAATTGGGCAAACCTCAGCAATTGCAGCGATTCACCGAGGTGAAATATCTCGTCGGCTTCGAGTTGCAGGCTGCCGGCCAGGACAGGCAAATCGGCGTGCCCGTTATACGGCGGCCCCGCGATCGTCTCGATCAGGCCGGAAAGGACGTTGGACGAGACGTGCCGGAGGATCATGCCAACGCCGGTGCCGTGAATGCCCTCGATCGCCTGCGCTCTCGGCTCCACGCGTTGCGTCATGCGCGCGTAGATGCTGTCCACAAGCTGCCGGAATGTCGGATCGAGGCGATTGCGCGGGTGCGGCAGATCGACCTTGATCTCGGCGGCGACGCGTCCGGGGTTGGATGAAAACACCAGAATGCGGTCGCACATCAACACCGCTTCCTCGATGTTGTGCGTTACCATCAGCACGGACTTGATCGGCAGCCGGCCTTCGATCCACAGATCGATCAGGTCGGTTCGCAGCGTCTCGGCGGTCAGCACATCAAGCGCCGAAAACGGCTCGTCCATCAACAGCAGGTCCGGATG
>Ga0137409_10001923_pt1 | contig 22397 bp, 14 predicted proteins | sample CZODoug1_16funga_FD_122059 | JGI IMG/M metagenome (GOLD analysis project Ga0137409, IMG submission 122059) | Vadose zone soil fungal communities from Angelo Coast Range Reserve, California, USA - CZODoug1_16fungal (Hybrid Assembly) | ecosystem: Environmental > Terrestrial > Soil > Vadose zone...
CGACGATATTCTGCGGCATGAGTGGGGATTCGACGGGCTGGTCGTATCCGATTATTTTGGAATTGCAGAATTGCAGAGGGTACATCACGTTGTGGCGGATAACGTGGCGGCTGCAAAACTCTCGCTGGAATCGGGAGTGGACATCGAGCTGCCATTTGCCGATGCGTATCCGAGTTTGCGCGAGCAGGTTCAGCAGGGGAAAGTTTCGCAAGCAATGGTTGACCGCGCGGCGGGACGCGTGCTGCACACGAAATTTGTGGCGGGCCTTTTTGACGATCCATTTGTCGATCCCTCGTACGCCGAGAAGATTACGAACTCGCCCGAGCATCAAAAACTGGCGTTACAGGCGGCCCACGAATCCATCGTGCTGCTCAAGAATCAGAATAATTTGCTGCCGCTGGACAGGTCGAAGTACAAGCGAGTGGCCGTGGTTGGGCCGAACGCCGGCGAATTGCACCTTGGCGGATACAGCAATAAGCCGGGCCGCGGCGTGAGTATTTTTCAGGGCATAAAAGAGAAGCTCGGATCAAACGCGGAAGTTCTCTTCGCTGAAGGCTGCAAGATTACGGAAAGTCTGCCTGAGTGGGACGCAGACAAGGTTGTGTTAGGCGATGCGGCGTTAAACGCAAAACGGATTGCCGAAGCGGTTAGCGTCGCAAAAAAGGCGGACGTCGTTATTTTAGTGCTTGGAGAAAACGAACAGACATCGCGCGAGGCATGGGCCAAGAATCATTTGGGAGACCGGCAAAGTCTCGATCTGCTTGGGAATCAGGATGAGTTGGCAAAGCAGATTGTGGCGACAGGAAAGCCGACCGTGGTTTTGCTGCTACACGGACGGCCGAATTCGATCAACTACATCGCGGAAAATGTGCCGGCGATTTTGGACGGCTGGTATCTCGGGCAGGAAGGCGCTGCCGCAGCGGCGGATGTGTTGTTCGGCGATTACAATCCGGGCGGGAAATTGCCGATTACGGTTCCTCGGTCGGTGGGCCAGCTTCCCGACTATTACTACCAGAAGCCATCGGCGAAGCGTGGATTTGTGGACGGCTCGGTGCTGCCGTTGTTTCCGTTTGGCTGGGGCCTGAGCTACACGACGTTCAAATATTCGAACTTACGGTTGGCGCAAGCCGCGATCGGCCCGGAAGGGCAGACGCAGGTCAGCGTGGATGTGACGAACACAGGTTCCGTTCACGGTGACGAGGTCGCGCAACTCTACATTCATCAGACGGTGAGTTCCGTGACTCGTCCGGTGAAGGAACTGCGCGGGTTCAACCGGGTTTCGCTAAATGCAGGCGAAACAAAAACGGTGGAGTTCACGCTGGGTCCGGATGAACTTTCGTACCTGAATCGCGATATGAAGCGGGTCGTCGAGCCCGGAACATTTGAGGTCATGGCGGGCGGAAACTCAGTGGACTTGATTACCGCGATTCTGAACGTGGTAAATCGCTAGATAAACTTGCCGAGATTTGGATACAATGCGGCGTTCCGCGGAAAACAGGCATCCCAAGCTGAACGAGTCGAAGCCGTATTGTAAACGTTTGCGTTGTGGCAACGAATTTAGGCGGTCGCACGGAAAGCGCAGCGAGGTGAATAGGACGCAATGACACTTCTATTGGCATCGGTGGCGGGGCATTTGGTTCAGCTGTCGAAGATCGACATGCTCATCATCGTCTTCTACTTTGCGCTCGTGCTGGCCATCGGCTTCTATTTGAAAGGCCGCGCGAATACCAGCGAAGACTTTTTCATGGCTGGGCGCGATATGACCGCATGGGTCGCCGGCCTGAGTTTCTTGTCGGCCAATCTCGGCGCGCTCGAATTAATGGGCTGGGCGGGTTCGGCGTATCAATACGGAATTCTCGCGACGCACTGGTATTGGATCGGTGCGATCCCCGCGATGCTGTTTCTCGCGCTGGTCATGATGCCGTTCTACTACATTTCAAAAACGCACTCTGTGCCGGGCTACCTGAAGCTGCGATTTGGAGAACCGGCGCGCGCAGTGTCCGCTGTGTCTTTCGGATTGATGACCGTGCTGATGAGCGGCGTGAACATGTTCGCAATGGCGAAGGTCATGCAGCTTGTTCTTGGCTGGGACATCAACGTGAGTATCTGGCTGTCAGCGGGTACCGTGGCGATTTACGTCGCACTCGGCGGATTGCGATCCGCGATCTTCAATGAAGTGCTGCAATTCTTTTTGATTTGGGCCGGAGCTTTGTTGATTCCGATTCTTGGATTGTACGAAGCGGGCGGATGGCACAACCTGAAAACCCTGATCGCGCAGCGAGCTTCCGAGCAGTACGTTCACTTGTGGTCGGGGCTCGATTCGTTTACCGGCAACCCGATGGGAATTCATTGGACCGGAATCGTCTTCGGCCTCGGCGCAGTGATTTCCATGGGCTATTGGACGACCGATTTTCTCGTCGTGCAGCGCATTCTTGCCGCGAAAGACATTCGCAGCGCGGAAATGGCGCCGATCATAGGAGCGGGTTTTAAAATGCTCGTCCCGCTAATCGTGATTCTGCCCGGACTGCTTGGCCTGGGTTTGCTGCCGGAAAAGCTCGTGCCGGAATCCATGGTGGGAGCGACGGGGGCGCACAGTTACAACGACGTGCTGCCGCTGATGCTTGCGCGCTATTGCGGGCCTGGATTGCTTGGGCTTGGGATCACGGCGTTGATTGCTGGCTTCATGTCCGGCATGGCGGGAAACGTAACTGCGTTTACGACCGTTTGGACGTATGACATCTATCGGCCCTTGGTTCACAGCAAAGGCAGCGATAGCCACTACGTAAGTATGGGTCGCTGGACGACGGTGGTTGGTGTGCTGATCAGCATCGGCACGGCCTATCTCGTGATGCAGTTCGCCAGCATCATGGACTACGTGCAAGCGTTGTTCAGCTTTTTCATCGCACCGCTCTTTGGCACTGTCGTGTTGGGGATGCTTTGGAAACGCGCGACCGGACTCGGCGGATTTTTGGGATTGCTGTGCGGCACGGCCTCTTCGATTGGCATGTGGGCGTGGGTCAAAATCGATCCGACCGCTTTACGCTACGTCGCATTGTCTGAACACGCTAAGGCCTTGGCGCAGGACATGTACCAGGCGCTTTGGTCGTTTGTCGTTTGCGTGATCGTGACGGTAGTGGTCAGCCTGGCGACGAAAGCAAAAACGGACAGCGAATTGGAAGGCCTGGTTTACGGATTGACGAAAGTGCCGTCAGTCGGAAACGTGGCCATTTATCAGAAGCCGCTGTTTTGGGCGGGCATCGTCGTCGTAATTTTCTTCGCACTGAATATTTACTTCCGGTAAGGGGAGGCTGCGATGATGATTTCGATCTGGTTCTTTATCGGAGTATCGCTATTGGTCAACGGCCTTCTCATCATGGGAGCCGGGCTGTACGAGTTGCAGCATCCACCTGTGCAACAGGTGGTGCTCTATTCAGCGCATGCGCCGATTTGGTGGGGCGGATTGCTTGCGCTGATTGGGCTCATCTACTGCGTCGCGTATCGTCCCCAAAAGACGGCCTGAGCAGCGGCCTCTATTTTGCGGCGTCGCCGCTGTTTATGCTGCGAAGCGCCGGGTAGATGCGGCGATACACCGCGTAATTCTTCTGCATTGTTTTTGAAGCGTCGGCACGTGGTCCGACTTTGCTTGCGACACGAACAACCGCGTCGCAAGCATCATCTACCGAACTCCAATGACGGGCACCAACAGCGGCAAGAATCGCTGCTCCATACGCTGCACCTTCTTCCGCTTCTACTAATTCAACTTCGTGCGCGTAGACGTCAGCCTGGATTTGACGCCAGACATTCGAACGCGCGCCTCCGCCGCCGAGTCGAATTTTCGTAACCGGTACCTGCATCTCGTCGAAAATCGAGAAAGTATCTTTCAGGCTGAACGCAACGCCTTCTTGAATCGCGCGGATGACGTGCGCTCGCGTGTGGGACGCCGAAAGGCCGACTAGCGCGCCTCGCACGTTTGGATCGAGATGCGGCGTTCGCTCTCCCATCAAATAGGGAGCCCAGAAGAGTCCTTCTGATCCAGCAGGAATCTTCGCGGCTTCGTCTGAGAGGCGCTCGTAAGGATCGCGGCCATCGTCTTTTCCTACGCCGAATTGATCGCGGAACCACCGAAGCGAAAGCCCCGCGGCCTGCGTAACGCCCATGACGTGCCATCGGCCGGGAATCGCGTGGCAAAACGTGTGAATGCGGCCTTGTGGATCAAGAGCAGGCCGGTCGGTCGCAGCAAACACGACGCCAGATGTGCCGATTGTCGCGCTAACGACGCCGGCGCGAACAATTCCCATTCCGACTGCACCGGCGGCTTGGTCACCCGCACCGGCAACGACACGTGTGCCGATCTTCAAACCAGTGGCGTCGGCGCCCTCCTTCGAAAGCTTTCCGCAGATATCCGGGGATTCGTGGAGAGAGGGGAGCCATTCCTTCGGAATCTTTGCTCCATTCAGGATTTCGGAGGACCAACGCCGGTTCGAGACGTCGAGCATCAGCGTGCCCGATGCATCGGCCACGTCGATCGCGCGCTCGCCGGTCAAGCGATAGCGAATATAGTCCTTGGGTAGCATCACGTGGCGAATGCGCTCCCAATTTTTCGGCTCATTGTCGCGAACCCAGAGAAGTTTGGTGAGCGTGAAATTGGTCAGCGGCGGATTGCAGGTGAGTTGAATGATGTGCGCCAGGCCAAACGTTTGTTCGAGATCTTTGCATTGTTTTTCCGTGCGTTGGTCGCACCAGATGATGGCCGGGCGGATGACGTTTCCAGTATCGTCAAGCATTACAGCGCCGTGCATTTGGCCTGAAAATCCGATGCACGCAATTTCATCGGGCTTTGCGTTTAGCTGACGAACGGCTTTCTTGACCGCAACGCCGCACGCCCGCCACCAATCGAGAGGATCCTGTTCGGCCCACCCATTTTCTGGTGACGCAAACGCTTGATGTTCTTCGGTGCCGGAAGCCACGACGCGGCCGCCCTGGTCCATAAGCAGTGCTCGCGTTCCGCTGGTTCCTACGTCGATTCCCAGGAAGAGTTGAATGGCCGACCTCCGGTGAAATGAATGCGAAGCGCGAACTATATTTTGCGCACCCGCCCCGGTGTCAAGAGGTGTTTTGTGGCCTCCAGTTCCTCGCCCGCTCGCGGCGCGAGACAAAATCGACGGGCGAGCGTATGTTCTTTCGGGCGCCGATTTTCTGTATGCTACTCGGCAAACGCGAACCTCGCTTGGACGGCACGGCAACCAATGGAATCGTTTCGGGGTGATTCGTGATTTCGTGTGAGCGGAAGCGTCGAGGATCGCAGCGATGACGAAAGAACGGCGCGGCATTCACCTGATTGCAGAGCTGGCCAAGGTGTCCATCGGCACGGTGGACCGCGCGCTTCATGGCCGGCCCGGAATCAACGAAGAAACGCGGCAGCGCATTCTTCAAGTCGCGCGCCAAGTGGGCTACACGCCAAACCTGGCGGCGCGTGCCCTCTCAGCCTCCAAGAGCAATTTAAAAATCGGCGTCTGCGTTCCGCGCGAAATTCATTTTTTCTACGACCAGCTCTGGAGCGGCATTCTGGACGAAGAGCGGCGCGCCGGCAATCTTGGTATGCAGTTTGTGAATCGACCGGTGCAAGTCCTCGGTCAGGGGGACACGCAGGCCTTCAAGGAACTCGTCGAAGCGGGCGTGGACGGGATCATTCTGACAGCCGGAAATCCCAAAGATTTGCAGCCCTTGATTGATGACGCGGAAGCACGGGGCATTCACGTCGTCTGCGTTTCCACCGACGCGCCCGACAGCAAGCGCTCGTCTATCGTCTGTGTCGAGCCCTGGACCAACGGTTCGCTCGCCGGCGAATTGATGGGAAAGTTTGTGTCGCCGGGTTCGAAGGTCGCGATCATCGCGGGCATGTTGAGCGCCGAGGATCACCGAAAGAAAGTCGACGGATTTGCGCAAACGTTTCCGAAGCATTGTGCCGGCGGCAAAATTCTGCGCGTGATCGAAGGGCACGAAGACGAAGAAGAAAGTTTTCAGAAGACATTCGAATTGCTGCGCAAAGTTCCGTCGCTCGCCGGAATTTACGTGAACACCGTGAATTGTTTGCCTGTTTGCCGCGCCGTCGGCGAGTGCGGACTAGCTGGCAAAGTGAAATTGATTACCACGGATCTCTTCGCGGAGATGTCGCCTTACTTGCAGAAGGGAACGATCACCGCATCGATCTACCAGCAGCCGCATCGCCAAGGGCAGATCGCCGTGCGACTCGTAGCCGACCACCTGCCCAACAAAACCCCCTTCCCGCCCAAAGTTCACCTCAGTCCTGGCGTTGTTATGTCAACTAACCTCCATCTCTTCCGCGAGATGCGGCAAGGTGACTCGCGCCTGGACAGCCTGCCCTCCATCGAGCGAACCTCCCCCTAACGTAAGTCGTTCTAGTACCTCTCAGTTGCAATCTAGAATAACGATTAGGCACAAGCAAAATTCCACTTGACATGGATTCGTTTTAGCAATACAACCGTACCAACCGGTAACGTTAACGGTGCACGGGTCGGGGTGTTCGGTCGAGAATCTTTCTCAAAATGTTAGGGGGGTGGATTGATGTATCTTCAAGCCTCGAAAATTTTTTCGAGATTTTTACATGCTTCTAAACTAGGTAATTTAAAGTACTTACTTCTTCTCGCGGCGGTCCTGGTCGCGATGCCTTCGCGCACCTTCGGCCAAAGCGCAACGGTGGTCGGCACCATTACCGACCCATCGGGCGGCAGCGTAGCAGGTGTAACGGTAACTATCACGAGCGCCTCCACAGGCGCCGTGAAAACCTTCACAACCAACGAATCCGGCCAGTACGTCGCGCCAGATTTGGCTATCGGCCACTACAGTATCAAGGCCAACGCTAACGGCTTCAAGGTTGTCGAACAGAAGGATGTCACCCTGACCGTCGGTGACCGTCTTCGTATCGACTTTCAGTTAAGCGTCGGCGCCGCGTCTGAAACCGTGACCGTGGAAGCGAACGCCATCGCCGTTCAGTCGGATTCGGGCGAACTGAGCAACCTCATTACAGACAAGCAGGTCGCGCAGTTGGCCGTAAACGGTCGAGGAATTTATCAGCTTGCAGCCTTGGCACCAGGCGCTTCGAGCCAAATCAATGCCTCAGCGGCCAACACGCCAGTAGGCGGAGATGCGGGCGTCGAATTTAATGGAATGCGCCAAAACCATAATATTTATTTGCTCGACGGTGGCGAAGACGATGACCGCGGCGGCGCGGGTGGTATGAGTATCGCGCCTTCGTCTGATGCTATCTCGGAGTTCCGTGCCCTCACGTCGAATTACAGTGCCGACTACGGTCTATCTTCCGGAGCTACGATGACGCTGGCGTTGAAGTCCGGTTCCAGCACACTCCATGCATCGGCCTGGGAGTTTAACCGCAACGACGCATTTGACGCGCGTAATTTCTTCAATCCGCCACCCGCAAAGGTGGCGAAGCTTAGGCAGAACGTGTTTGGCTTCAACGTCGGCGGCCCGGTTACCTTTGGCAAGCTCTATAACCCTGAAAAGAAGAAGACTTTCTTCTTTTACAATATGGAGTGGCGCAGATATATCAACGGTGGCCTCACGAACCAGCACGTTCCTGATTCGGCTTTCTATCCGAACGCCGCAGGTGACGCTGATTTCGGCACCACGGTAGTAAAAGTGCCGTCTACGGTTGCTCCGAATGTCTTGTTTGGAACGGCGACGGATCCGGCGGGTACCAGTTGCCAAGGTGTTGTTCCCGCAGGAGTTGTACCTGGCAATCCATTTCCGAACAATACGATTCCAGCGTGCATGATCAATGGCAACATGAAAGCGCTGCTAAAGGCGGGCATTTTCCCAAAGAGCAACAGCGCCGATAGCAACGGGAATGCCACGTTCATTGGCGGAAATGATTCACCGACGAGCCTAAAAGAAGAAATAGTTCGCATTGACCACAACTTCAGCAGCAAATTCTCGGTCTTTGGGCACTTCGTGGCGGAACAAGTCTCCCAGGGCTACGGGATCAGCCAGTGGAGCGGTGCCAATGTGCCTACCGTTGGCGACACCTTTGGCAATCCTTCGTACAGCGGAGTGATTCACACGACATACGCTATCAGCCCGACCTTGCTCAATGAAGTAGCGTTCAACTACAACGGCAATCGAATCAACATTATCCCGTTGGCTGGCTCTGGTCTGAGTAGTCTCGCACTGCCGAGCGACTACAATAGTGCAAGTTCACGACTATTCAGCGGCCCGAACAACCTGAGCCGCATTCCCAACGTGGACCTCAATGGCGGGACAGGCACTCACTTTGAAGTTGCCAGTTGGCCGTGGAAAAACAAAGCCGACGACTACCAGATTCGCGACGATGTTTCCTGGACCCACGGCGCTCACCAATTTAAGTTCGGCGGCAGCTGGGCGATCTACAAGAAAGTGCAGGACCTATTCGGAACAACACAAGGCTCTTTCAACTTTGATGGCACGTTCACCGGAGTTGATTTCGCCGATATGCTTCTTGGGACGGCAAAGAGCTACAACGAACTCGCTGTTCAGGACAGCGGTAAGTGGAACAACGTTTCCTGGGCGGCCTATGTTCAAGATAACTGGCGCGCGACTCGCCGTCTGACGGTTAACCTCGGTTTGCGGTGGGACGGTGTGCCCCACACGTACGAAGCCAACAATCGTATGGGGAACTTTTACCCGTCCCTGTATCAATCGGGGAACGCAGCGACGTTCACGACCGGCGGCACAATCTGCGCTGACGCTTTTGATCCCATTGCGGGCACAAATCCAGGATGCACCGCGGCCAGTCCGGGCCTTGGCTCGGGTCAAAACAAGATTCTGACCGACGCCGGCGTTCAGCTGTATTTGAACGGCATCGGCATACCTGGTCAGAATGGCATCCCAAAGGGCCTTGTGGACAATCACTGGGCCGCTTTCGGGCCGCGCATCGGATTTGCCTATGACCTTACCGGCAACGGCAAAACGGTTGTTCGCGGCGGATTCGGAATTATGTACGAGCGCATTCAGGGCAATGACATGTACAACGCCGGCCCGAACATCCCGTTCAGCTTGGGCGTTACCCTGAATAGCGTCGAAGCGACAAATCCGAGTCTCGCTCTTTCCAGCGGAAACGCTGCCCCTAAGCCCATCAATCCTGCCGACATCACTGGCCTTGGCGTAAGCAGCTACAAACTTCCTGCGAGCTATCAATACAGCATCGGCGTTCAACGCTCACTCAGCTCGAAAACTGTGTTATCGGTTGCCTACGTTGGGAACCAGAATCGTCACCAAAACGACTACAACGAATACAACCTGCCAGATCAGAGCGCGCTGCCATCGCTCATCAATGGCGCGAGATACGTCACTGCTCCTGGCTTGCCGTATCCGGGATTCCACTCCATCCGCCTGGCTGCCAACGAAGCCAATTCGCACTATAACGGGCTGCAAATCGACTTAAATTCGCAAGTCGGCCGCGACCTTTATTTGCGCGCCTATTACACTCTGTCCCGCTCAATTGATCCGACCACCGGAGGTAATGGCGGCGGAGACTTGGCCAACGTATCGAACCCGTATCTCGGCTGGAAATATGACGTCGGTCCCAGCGGCTACGACCGTACACACAACGCAGCGGTAAATTTCATCTATGACATCCCGGTGTTTCGAAACACCCAAAGCCAGCTCGTGAAATCGGTTCTCGGCGGATGGCAAGTGTCGGGAATCGTTATCATGGAATCTGGCGTGCCACTCAACCCACAGATCGGCGGGCCTCTCGGAGGCAACGGTCTGCCTAACGCTACGAACAGGTTGAACGCTAGTGGCGGCATTGCGACACCGCACACGGTGGGCAGTTGGTTTGACAACACAGCGACGTTCGCACCCAACCCGAACCCTGCTAGCCCCAACTTCGGGCAGATGACACTCGTGTCGGTCGGACCGTTCACGCCTCCTGCGGAAGGTGAATTCGGTACCCTAGGTCACAATTCGCTCAGGGGCCCCGGTCGCGACAACTGGAATCTGGCATTGTTCAAGAATTTCACGCTGAGTGAAACTCGTGGCAGCCGGCTCGAAGTGCGGTTTGAAACGTTCAATACCTGGAACCACACACAGTTCAACCAAATAAACCGCTCTCTGAGCTACTCCTTCAGCCAAGACTTTGGCCAGTACTTGCCAAATGCTGGGCAACAGTTCGGACAGGCAACTTCGGCGTTCGATCCGAGAATCATTCAGCTAGGCATCAAGGCTTACTTCTAGAGTTTCCAAGAAGCGCGCACCCTGCCCCGCTCGCACACACCCCTGCGGGCGGGGTTTTCTTTTCCGAACCAGTGTAAAAAGCAGCGCACGCGAGTAAGCTGAGCAAGTCGAGGCAGGGGATTCCCGGTTTGCGTCTCTGGTTTTCCAAAATCAACGAGATATTCTTGCGGCGAATAAAGACCGCGGTGGCGCGCCAACCCAGGAATCTTTGGCCAATCCTGCCGACACTCCTCGCCGCGACGTTGTTTGCGGCGGCTGCGACAGGTCAGGCAGCCGGCCAACCGTCTGGCCGGGCCACTCAAGCAATGCAACTGGAGCAGGAAGGGAAGTTATCGGAAGCGGCGTACGCCTGGCGCGAAGTCGTCAAAGAAGACGCACGAAACGCGTCGGCTTGGGCAAGTCTGGCCGTTGTACTCTCTCGCTTGGAGCAATTTCCGGATGCCGTCGCTGCCTATCACAAGGCTCTTGCTCTTAATCCCAAGCTGCCGGGAGTCGAGTTGAATCTCGGCCTCGCCGAATTCAAGTCCAACAATTTCGAAGCCGCCATTCCGCCCCTTCGCGCCGCCCTCGCCGCTGATCCAAAAAACACGCAGGCGCGAACGCTGCTCGGCCTCAGTTATTACGGCACGGGGAAATTTGGAGACGCGGCGAAGTATCTGTCACAAGTTTCCGCGGCTGACCCTACTAACGCCGAACTGCACAACGTTCTGGCACAAAGCTGCCTTTCGGCGAAGAACTTCGACTGCGCGATGAAGGAATACTCCTGGATTTTGCAGCGCACGCCAGACTCAGCCGTGTCACACATGTTGTTGGGCGAAGCTTTGGATGGTTTGGGTAAAACGCCGGAAGCCATCACGGAATTCGAGGCCGCGGTCAAAGTCGATCCTCATGCGCCAAACGTGAACTTCGGCCTTGGCTATCTCTATTGGAAACTGCGGCGCTACGAACAGGCGGCCCCGGCGTTTGAGAATGAAATTGCGGTCGATCCGCAAAACGCGCAGGCGCTTGCGTATCTCGGTGACGTTGAATTGAAACGCGAAAATCCAGACAAGGCGCTCGCACTTCTTACGCGAGCTATAGCTATTCGCGAAGACATTCGCATCGCGCAGCTCGATCTTGGTGTGCTCTTGACCCAGCAGAAAAAATATCCCGAGGCCCTTGCCGCGCTCCGCCGCGCCGAGCAACTCGACCCCGAACAGCCCGAAGTGCATTTCCGGCTTGGCCGTTTGTATCAGGCCATGGGCGACGCGGCCTCCGCCCAAAAGGAATATGCGCGCGTGAAGCAGCTCCACCAAAAGGTGCAAGACGCCGTTGTCGATAAAATGTCTGGCGGCAAAACACAGGGTGAGCCGTAAAAAGCTTGCTTCAGCGCAAGTAGGGAGACCACGATGCCATTAGCAAATATTCTCCGATTATCGAAGCAGGTTTCCTGCTGCACGCTTCTGTGGTGCGCCGTCGCAGGCGTCTCGCCGGCTGTCGCGCAAGAGCGACCGTCAGACATTGGCGGCCTTCGCGGCAATCGCGCGGAACTCTCAATCACGATTAAAGAAGGTTCCAGCCAGCTCATCGGTCCCATGGTCACTGTGAAGCTATACAGCCTTGGATCGCTCGTCACGCAAATGACGACCTCCAAGGGCCGAGTCGTTTTCATACTCAACCGTCTTGGCGATTTCACAATTACAGCCGACGCCACGGGCTACCGGACCGCGCAGAAGGAAATTTCCGTTCCCGTTGCTGTCGAAGCCGAAGAAGAGCTGGTTCTGCAGCGCGATTCGGCCCCGCAAGCGCTGGGCAGTGCCGGGCGCCCTCTCCTCGCCCCGAAGGCGAAAGAACTCCTCGACAAGGCTTTCGACGCGCTCAACGAGAATAAGCTCGATCAAGCGGAGAAGCATGTTTCCGAGGCCGGCAAGCTGGCGCCGAATCACCCCGACGTTCTCTACCTGCAAGGCGTAATTCTGTTGCGACGCGGCCAAGCCGAACAAGCGCAGGCTGTTTTGGAAAAGACCACGCAGATCGACCCACAAAATTCTCGTGCGTTCACCGCGTTAGGCATGGCTTTCATGAATGAAAACAAATATGACTCCGCAACGGCGCCGTTGCAGCAATCCATTCAGCTCGATCCTTCAAATGGGGAAGCCCGTTGGATGCTGGCCCGCGTGCTCTATCGCCAGGAGAAATACGACACTTGTTTGCGGGAAGCGCAGCAGGCGCTGAGTCAATCGCATGGATCGCAGCCCGAGATTGAATTGCTGATCGCGCAATCGCAAACGGCTGTCGGCAAATTTGAAGACTCCGCCGAAACCCTGCGCACCTTCTTGCGCACTCATCCCGGCGATAAGGGCGCGGCGACCGCCCGCCGCTGGCTCGAACGCCTCATCGCTGATGGCAAAATTCGCAAGCAGTGAGAACTAATTTGCAACGAAAGCTAGAAAAGGAAGGAGACACCACGATCGGTAAGTAAGTACTGTTACTTGACTTGCTATTCTTTTGGTGATATACTTTCCCGTGAAATCGTCGCTCCATTCTCCTAACCCCTTTACTTTCTGCAGTTACAGATTCCGCCAAAATAAGTCCCTTTGTTTTCAGCACTTACACAATGCCCTCGTATCTGCTGATTCTAAAGGCATTTCAACTCCTTTAGATTCTGCAGTTACAAGCCCCCTCCTCTTAACCTATTTAGAATCAACAGTTACGAAAAACAGGGGGAGGGGGTGGGGGTGATTATGGTTAACCAAATTCGCCCGGCGCGTTGCCTGGCGTACCGAACGATCCGTCCGGCATCGGCGGGCATCTGCTTTCTGTTCTGTGTTTTGGGGTCCCCTGGCGGAGTTGCTGGCCAACCTCAGCAACCTGCGCCCGTGAGCGTCTCGCCCGACCCGGTTCACCTGACCTCCGAGCAGGATCACCAGCGCCTTCTTGATCTTCTTCATATCAAGGAACTCCGTCGCGGCCCGGACGGCGATCCAAAATCTCCGAACGCCGCCAATGTCGACGAAACCAAAGTCCCGCTTTACTCCCTCCCGGATCCTTTGCGCTTCAACAACGGCAAAGTTGTGAAGACTGGGAACGATTGGTGGACGAAACGCCGCCCCGAAATCGTGGAGTTGTTCGACCGTGAAATATATGGCCGCGTGCCACCGAAAACTCCGTCCGTAAAATGGGAAGTCGTCAGCACGGCGAAACAAAATGACGACGGCGTTCCAGCCGTCACCAAAGAACTTGTGGGCCACGCCGATAATTCGGACTATCCGCAAATCTCCGTCGACATAAAACTTTCCGTCACCACGCCGGCCGGCGCGCACGGACCCGTGCCCATAATTATGGAGTTCGGAATAAGCCCGGAAATTCTTGCTGCGTTGAAGAAACGCTTCACGCCGGAACAATGGGCGAGTTTCGTCGGAACTGGTCCCTCGTGGAAGCAACAGATTCTCGAGAAAGGCTGGGGCTACGCGATTCTGATTCCGGCCAGCGTGCAAGCCGACAATGGCGAAGGCCTTGCGCAGGGAATCATCGGGCTCGTGAACAAGGGCCAGCCGCGAAAGCTCGACGATTGGGGCGCACTTCGCGCGTGGGCGTGGGGAGCAAGCCGTACGCTCGATTATTTCGAGACCGACAAGGATGTCGACGCAAAACGTGTTGGCATCGAAGGACTATCGCGATACGGCAAAGCAGCATTGCTTGCGATGGCGTACGAACCAAGATTTGCGATCGGCTTTATCGGCTCTTCCGGAGAAGGAGGAGCCAAAATTCTGCGACGAAAATTCGGCGAGCAAGTCGAGAACGTCGCGTCGACCTCCGAATACCATTGGATGGCCGGCAATTTCTTGAAATACGCCGGACCGCTAACGCCGAACGACTTGCCTGTGGATGCGCACGAATTAGTCGCGCTGTGTGCGCCAAGACCGGTCTTTATTAGCGTCGGCTCCCTGCAAGTCGAAGGCGGTTGGATCGATGCCAAAGGCAATTTTCTCGGCGGCGTTGGCGCCGGCCCTGTATACAAGCTCCTCGGAAAAAAAGATCTCGGAACCGCCGAATTTCCGCCGATGGAAACCGCATTAATTGCCGGCGACCTAGCGTTTCGCCAACACGCCGGCGGCCACACAACTGGCCCGAACTGGCCCACTTTCCTCACGTTTGCGACTCGATATTTTACAGCGGGCGGCAACTAGCCAAGATGCGAAGGTGACACTATAAATGGTCGGGGCGCCCGGATTTGAACCGGGGGCCTCCTGCGCCCAAGGCAGGCGCGCTACCAGGCTGCGCTACGCCCCGACATGAACCGCACCACCAATTCTAAAGCACTTCCTGCATTTGCTCCAATCCAATACGAATCTTTCATCAAAATCTCGGGCAAATTTGATTCTTTTAACTGTACCTCGCACGCGGCCTTTCCTAGACTTGCTCATGGCAAGTGCGAACAGCTTCCGAGACTTGCTCTAGAAATCACGTCCCAATAGGGATACGATTTGGCCGCAGTTTGATTCAGCGAAGTTTGCAAGACGATGAGGCATACAAGGGCTCCGGGCTGTTTGAGGTCGGAGTTGGGATACGGACTAGACCCTGAAACGCAGCGCGCTGGACGCTACGTCGCCCGCAGGTTGGTGTGCCTCGAGAAAATTTAGGGTGTGCCCTTCCGAGGAGGAGAGATGAAGTCCCTGCGCCGTCTTTTCGCTGTAGTAGCGCCGCTGTTATTGGTTGGTTTCATCGCGGGGTGCAGCGGTCTCCCGCACCCCACAACAAAAACTCTTACTTCGATTGCGGTCACACCGGCAACACCGGCGCATTTGAAAGTCGGGGCTACGCAACAGTTTACGGCGACGGGCACATATAGCGATAGCTCGACCGCCGATATCACGGCTACGGTCACATGGGCGTCCGGCACGACCGCGACAGCCACGATTACGGCTTCTGGTGGACTCGCGACGGGCGTCGCCGCAGGCACGACGCAAATTACCGCGTCAATGGGCACGGTGACTTCGCCCGGTGTCACGCTGACCGTCATTTCGCTCACATCGATCGCCATCACGCCGAATCCGGCGTCCGTCGCTGTTGCCGGCACAATTCCGTTCATCGCCACTGGAACATACAGCGACACAACCACTACTGCGGACATTACTACGCAGGTCACGTGGAGCGCGTTGCCGGCGGCGACCGCAACGATTGTGGCCACCACGGGCGTTGCAACGGGCGTGGCAAATGGAACGGCGCAGATTTCCGCAACATTAGGAGCAATCGTTGCTCCGAGCGTTACGCTTACCGTCGGCACAGGCGGCGTTCCGGTTCCGATTGCGGTGAAGATTGTTCAAGTGAATCCAACCATTGCGACCGGCGGCGTGGAAGATTTTACGGCTGTCGCACTTCTGAGTGATGGGACCACGGCTCCACTAGGCACGCCGGCAACGTGGAGTTCTGGCACCACGGCCACCGCTACGATATTCGCGACAAGCGGTATTGCTTCCGGTGTCGCCGCCGGCACGACGACAATCACGGCGTCGAGCGGAACTCTTGCGCCAGGCACAACGCTTTTGACGGTGGTTCCCGCGGTCGCGAAGTTCGCGTATGCGCCCGGGCAAAATGACATTGCTGCTGCAAGCTACGCGATCAATGCCTCAGCTTCAGCGCTGATTCCGACCGGCATAGTTCGCGACACGACTAAGCCAGTGCAAATCCTCCCGGCGCCCTCTGGACAGTTTGCCTATGGCCCCGGCGCGAACTCCCCCGGTCTCGTTTCTCTTTACAACGTAGATCCCAAGACGGGAGTGCTGACGTTGTCATCGACATTCAATTCTGGAATCGCGCCGCTGACGCCGATACAGAGCATTATCGACCGGACGGGCCGATTCATATATATCGTCAACAATTCTTCGCCCGGAAGCGTCGCTGCACTAGCGACCAACACCACGACGTTCGACGGAAGCTTGACGCAGATTGCCGGGTCGCCATTCGCAGTAGGTAATTTTCCGGTTGGCATCGCGGAAGATCCGACGGGCAAATTCATCTTTGTGACGAACAACGGTGACGGGACCATCAGCGGCTTTACGGTTGGCGCGGACGGCTCGCTGGGTTCCCCGATTGCGCCTGTGACGACTGGCAGTGGCGCGACGAGTTCACCAGGAGTCCCGGCTATTGATCCAACGGGAAGTTTTCTTTACGTGCCGAATCAGGGTGATTCGACGATTTCTATTTTCTCCATTTCCGGCGCTGGCGCGTTAGCGGCAGTCGGCAGTCCGGTATCCACGGGAGCTGGTTCGGTCCCGACGATGGTTGCCATTACGCCCAATAACAAATTCCTGTATGTGACGGATGCCGTCGGAAATCAGATCGTGGGATTCACCATCGCGGGCGGTGCGCTCACCGGCGCAACTACGGCATCACCCTATACAACTGGAACTACTCCTCAAGGACTCGCGATTGACGTTAGCGGAGCCTCACTGGTCGTGGCGAACGGAAGCGACAATACGCTGACGTACTACGCTATTGATTCGACCACTGGCAATCTGACGCCCGGGCAAACTGTTGAGACGCGCGGCGTCCCTGTGTTTGTCAACCTCTCGGCCGGAATCGCTGCACCTGTCATTGCTCCTGCCACGGCAGAAGCAGCTAACATAGGCACTGCAACGCCAGGCACGGGAAGCGTAAGTTCGTACACAGTGACTCCGGCAACGGGAGCGCTCACAACCGCCTCTTCTCCGACGACGCTGGACGGCAACGATCAGGTTTCCACAAGCACTTCCGGAAAATTCTTCTATACGGCAAGCACAAGTGGAAAGAATCTTGATGGGTTCTCGCTCGACTCGGCCGCAGCGTTGACCGGATTTACGTCGAACCCCGAGGCTCTCGGAACTACTGTTCCTGGCGGACTCTATGCCGAGCCCGAGGACAAGTACGTTTATGTGGCCGATACCGCGGCTGCAACAGTTGTCGCCTTCAATAACGATCCGATAAACGGATTGACCGCAAATTCGACTTCGCCGAGTCTTGTCAGCGTCAACGCGATCGCTGGCGATGCACAGGGCGTCCTCATGGCCGCGCTGGGCTCAAACCAATTGGAGACTGTGGTGATCGACCAACAGAGCGGAGCCCCGACGCAGGGTCAAGTTCTCGTACAGGTCGGAAACTGGACCGCTGGCGCAATTGATCCGAGTGCGCTATTCCTGGTGGCGGCAGATTCCGTAGGACATCAGATCTCCAGCTTTGCCATCACTCCGGTAACGCTAAGTGGCAACGTGGGATGCCTGGTCCCGCCGCTCGCTGACGGGTGCCTCACGCTGGTGCCGTCCAGCACTGTAGCCGTCGGTGCAGGCTTAAAGGGACCTTACGCGGTCACGTTTGATCCGTTGGGCCGCTTCGTGTTCGTTGCCGACGAAGCGACTGGATCGGTAGCGGTATTTACCTTCTCATCGGCTGGAGTCCCTGCGGCTTCCGGGGTTCCCATAGTGGTTTCCGCGCAAGGAATAACAAATGTTGCCGTTGAGGCGACTGGGAAATTCCTCTACGTCGGCACGAAGGGAAATGGAACAACCACCGCAGGCACGGTAGCGGTTTACAGCATTAACAGCACGACTGGTGCATTGACCGCCACTGGTTCCACCGCGAATGCGGGGATTGGAACCGCGGCAGTTTCTATCACCAACAGTGTCAACTAGTTTCAGCGCACACGCGCTGAGTTAACGAGAGAGGGCGGCTAGGGCCGCCCTCTTTTTTTTCGTGAAAAAGTGATGGCTAGACCGTTTTGTCTTTCGAATTGCAGAGCGATTCCAAATTACAGTCCAAGCATTTGGGGTTTCGCGCATGGCATACGCGGCGGCCATGCCAGATGAGTTGGTGCGAAAAAGAAATCCAGCGATCCTGGGGCAAAATCTTCATCAAATCCTGCTCTATCTTTTTGGGATCCTCATTTTGCGTGAGCTGTAGCCGATTCGAAAGACGCTGGACATGTGTATCCACGACCACGCCGCTGGCGATTCCGTACGCGGTGCCCAACACGACGTTGGAAGTTTTGCGCGCAGCTCCAGGAATCGTGAGCATTTCTTCCATCGTGCGCGGAACGTTTCCGCCAAATCGTTCGAGGATGGCTTTGCTCGCACCGATTACTGATTTTGTTTTGTTGCGGAAGAATCCCGTTGGCCGGATATCCTGCTCGAGTTCGCTCGGGTTTGCGCGGGCGAAGGCTTCCGGCGTCGGATATTTCTTGAAGAGCGTTGCAGTTACCTGATTCACGCGGACGTCAGTACATTGAGCGGAAAGAATTGTGGCAATCAGAAGTTGAAATGCGTTTTCGTGATTTAATTCGCAAACCGCGTTAGGGTAGGCTTCATCCAAACCCTTGAGGATTGCTGCGACACGCTTTGGATCCGTTTTTACCCGGGGCGAGGCGCTCTTCGGCGCTTTTAGTTTGCTCCCGGATTTCGCCTGACCCCGGCTTGGTTTTTTCTTCTTTTTTACGGGCATGATTTCGAAACTATAGCACGTCCGGCAAAACCGCCAGCAGACGGCGGAACGCCTTCCCGCGATGACTGTATTGATTTTTTTCTTCGGCCGTAAGTTCGGCGAACGACTTTTTCAGGGAAGGGAAGAAGAAGACCGGATCGTATCCAAACCCGCCGTTCCCGCGTCCGGCTAGCAATATCTCGCCGTCTGCCCGCGCCGTAATCACGGCCAGCGCGCGATTCTGCCGTACGAGGGAAATCGCGCAAACAAAATGCGCCTCGCGTTCCATGCCGGTCAAGCCATTCATCTCGCCGAGCAGCTTTTCGATTCGCTGCTCGCTCGTGGCGCCGACGCCTGCATATCGCGCCGAGTGAACGCCCGGGCGCCCTCCAAGGCGCGGCACCACCAAGCCGGAATCGTCCGCAATCACGGCATTATTGATTTGCCGCGAATAGTAGAGCGCCTTACCCAGCGAATTCTCCGCAAACGTTGGCGCTGACTCTTCGAATTCCGGAATTGAATCGAATCCAGGAAACAGCTCGAACTGCAGCGGGAGCGGCGACTCTTTTGCCAGGACCTGAAATTCTCTCAACTTTCCTGCGTTTGACGACGCGAGGAGAATCTTAACGGCCACGGGCAACCGATTTTGCGGGCAAGACCAATCGTTGCGCTTCGTTCAATCGCCGGATTCCTGCCGCCGCAAGCGCGAGCAAATTTTGCATTTCGCTGCCCGTAAACGGCCGCCCCTCTGCCGTTGCCTGCAGCTCGACGAAATGGCCGCCACCCGTCATCACCACGTTCATGTCAACTTCCGCGCGCGAGTCTTCTTCATATGCAAGGTCGAGCAGGGCACGATCGTCCACAATCCCCACGCTCGTGGCCGCCACCGTATCAATCAACGGAGAACTCTTCAAAATTCCCGCCGCCACCATGCGTTCCATTGCCAAAGCCAGCGCGACGAACGCGCCTGTGATGGAAGCCGTGCGTGTGCCGCCGTCAGCTTGAATAACATCGCAATCGATGTACACGGTTCGTTCGCCCAACGCTTCCTGATCCGTGATCGCCCGCAGGGAGCGCCCGATCAGCCGTTGAATCTCGAGTGTGCGTCCCGATTGCTTGCCGCGTGCAGCTTCACGGGCTGTTCGTTCTTCGGTTGCGCGCGGCAACATTCCGTATTCACTCGTCACCCAGCCTTTGCCGGATCCCTTCAGAAATCCTGGCACGCCATCATCAACGGAGGCGGTGCAAATCACGCGCGTCTTTCCAAGCTCAATCAGGACACTGCCTTCCGCCGTCGAAATAAAATCAGGGGTTATCTTTACCGGCCGCAACTGGTCCGGGCCTCGGCCATCGTTTCTCACTTTTCCTCCATAGCTGCAGGAAAAAGTAACATGGAATGCCGTGCTTTGCTGCCCGATTACTTCGTGGTGGGAACGCCCGCGGGCGCCGGTGCCGGCGGGACGGGCTTCGTACTCACCGGAAATGTACCCGTCAAATCGAGATGTCCGGCCAGTGTTTCAACGGCCTGTCCGTGAATCAGGATCCTCAGGCGCCGCACTTGAGGCACGTTCGCTTCGAGCGTTCGCGCAATCGAATCCACGGCCAATTGTTCGCTCTGCACACCGGATGGGATGGAATTCGCCATTGCCTCGGAGAAATCCGCCACGGCCGTGCCGTCCGGCAGAATATAGAAGGCGAGCAAAGCCGCCTCGGGCGGCAAAGTTCGCAGTTCAGAATCGACGGGGCCAGCAAGAAGCGTATTCAATACTTGCTTTGACCTAAGCACCGGATCCTTTGAGAGGGGAAGCTCGACTGTGTTTGCGACGAGATCGGAATATCCGGCATCCGCCGCCCAAAACAATTGCGCTTTTACTTTCGGCTCATTACTCGCCGCATTCAAGCTTTGCACCAGTTCGAGCCGCGCCTGCTCCTCGCTCTTCTGCTGCACCTGGGCTTGTTTTTTAACGCGTCGCTTCAAGATCGGAAAATAGATAGCCGCCGCGAGTACGGCGACGACGAGTCCAATCGCAATTCCCAAGCGCCACTTAGGGGTCACGGTTTCGCTCCTGGCGCGTTTCCCGGCACAGCCGGCGTTACGTAGGACGGACGAAACGTGACGATACCGCGCACGATGGCGTCCGCGACGCCGGGAAGCATTCGATCCAAATCGGACTTGTCCCCCATCGCGACACTCGAAAGCTCCACAGCAATCGCGGGTGCCGCAGTCGTTCGCAATTGACGCACATAGGCCGATTGCACGTTCATCGGTGAGCCTTTGAATCGCTGCGTCAGCTCACCCTGCACCGCGTCGCCCAGTTTCCGGCTCAACGGCAGGTACGATGCCTGCGCCTGATCCCACGGGATCAATCCGTCCGCCGTCGATGACAGCGGCATGTCTGCCATCGTGTATGCGCGCACGGTGCCCGAGAGGCCGGTAGAGGAAACGTGCAGGGAAACAAAAATCGCGCCAGTTTGCGCATTGGCCAATGCTGAGCGATCGTCGAAGGAAGGATTTTCGTTGCTGCTTCTCGTTTGAAGAACCTGAAAGCCCTGGTTTTCCAATCCGTGCCGCACCTGCGCGGTCAATTCCAAAACAATGTCCGCCTCGCGGATACCCGCGCTGCCGCGTGCACCGGGGTCCGTTCCGCCGTGTGCCGGATCAAGGACGACGATATTGAGCCCTGCACGGCCTGTAGCAGGGTTCTGCGAATTCGGAGGTGTAGTCGTTGACGCTGGCCCAGCCGAAGGAGTTTGCGAGTGCACGGCGAGAGCACCAAGCAAGACGCCGGCACATGACACAGCAGCAATTCTGCGGATCGATCGATTCATCAAATTCGTCAAGTTCATCAAATTCATTAGGGGCACGCACAGCAGGATACCAAAACTTATGCAGACGCTGGGCCCTGGTGTTCCGCTTGCGCAATGAAAAAGGGACGGCAACGAGCCGTCCCTCCCATAGACGAAAATATTCCGTCCACACTAAGCGATTTCAGTGATTTCGGCCCCGGCCACTCCTGCTGTCTTCGCGTTGCCTCGAAATCTGCGGGTCAGTCCATACACGACAAATCCGGCCAGAATGATAACGAGTCCAAACAATAGCCCGTTGACTCCCAGGATGGCTTCGGAGTCGCTCTTCACGACAGCCATGCTTAATAGTGCTATGGGAAATGCTCCGGTGAGGACGACTCCAATCATTCCGCCCGGAACCTTGAACTCCCGCTTCAGATTCGGTTCGCGAATTCGCAATACAAACAGTGTTACGAATTCCAGCGACAAGCTTGTGCCGTAGAGCATGATGTCCAGTGTAATCAGGCGGCTAAATCCCAGGCCCAGGCAAAGCGCCCAGCATGCCGCGCAAACCAGAATGGCCACCCACGGCGCATTTGTGCGCTTGGTGGTCTTGCCGAATACTTTCGGCAGCATACCGTCCAAGGCCATCGCCAGCGGCAAGCGCGAATAGCTCATCACGAGCGCGTTGAACATGCCGAACGCGCTCATCATGCCGCCCAACACGACGAAGAAGCGCAGCCACTCGAAGCCCATGAACTGGCCGCCAAGTGCGCCGGCGACCGCTGCCCACGATCCTTCGCCACTGAAGGCCGAAGCCGGCATTCCGGTGAGGTAGACCGCAACGAACGGGAGGACATAGGTCGCCGCGACAAGCACAACCGCGGCAATCATGGCCTTCGGGTAGGTTCGCTGCGGTCGCTCAACTT
>Ga0137409_10001754_pt1 | contig 22387 bp, 17 predicted proteins | sample CZODoug1_16funga_FD_122059 | JGI IMG/M metagenome (GOLD analysis project Ga0137409, IMG submission 122059) | Vadose zone soil fungal communities from Angelo Coast Range Reserve, California, USA - CZODoug1_16fungal (Hybrid Assembly) | ecosystem: Environmental > Terrestrial > Soil > Vadose zone...
TGCCGGCATTCCGCTCGAGGACATGGAGTTCTGGCAGTTTCACCCGACCGGCGTCGCGGGCGCAGGCGTGCTGATCACGGAGGGCGTGCGCGGCGAGGGCGGTTATCTGCTCAACAAGGATGGCGAGCGCTTCATGGAGCGCTACGCACCCAACGCCAAGGACCTCGCGAGCCGCGACGTGGTCTCGCGCGCGATGGCGACCGAGATCAAGGAAGGGCGCGGCGCGGGCAAGGACGGCGAGTTCATCCTGCTCAAGCTTGACCACCTCGGCGAGGAGACCATTAACAAGCGCCTTCCCGGCATTCGTGAGATCGCGAAGAAATTCGCGAACGTGGACCCGGTCAAGGACCCGATCCCGGTGGTGCCGACCTGTCATTACCAGATGGGCGGTATCCCGACCAACTATCACGGCCAGGTCGTGGTGCCGGCGAACGGCAACCCCGAAACGGTGGTGCCCGGCTTCTACGCAGTGGGCGAATGCGCGTGCGTATCGGTGCACGGAGCCAATCGGCTCGGCACTAATTCCCTGCTCGACTTGCTGGTATTCGGCAAGTCCGCCGGCGAGAAGGTCATCAGCGATCTCAGGGGGGACGGCAAGGCCCAGCGCAACCTGCCTAAGGACGCGGGCGATTACACGCTCGCACGCCTGGCGCGGCTCGACGGCCAGAAGCACGGCGAGCGCGTGGCGGACGTGGGCGCCGACATGCGCCGCATCATGCAGCTGAACTGCGGCGTGTTCCGCTTCCCGGATTTGCTGGTGGAAGGCGTGAAGAAGATGAGGGAAGTGGGGGAGCGCGCCGGCCGCACCGAGATCAGCGACAAGAGCAAGACTTTCAACACCGCGCGGGTGGAGGCGCTCGAGCTCGACAACCTCGTCGAGACCGCGATCGCCTCGCTGGTGTCCGCGGAGGCACGCAAGGAGAGCCGGGGTTCGCACGACCGCGCCGATTGTCACGACCGCGCGGGTTATCCCAATGGCCGCGACGACGCGAACTGGATGAAGCACACGTTGTGGTACAGGGACGGCAGCCGGTTGGAATACAAGCCGGTGCACCGTAAGCCGCTCAGCGTCGAACCGTTCGAACCCAAAGCCCGCGTTTATTGATGCCGTGAATGGTGAATCGTTAGTCGCTATTCGATCCAATTTGCCGCGACGAGCGATTAACGACTAACGAATAACGAAACAGTGCGGAGCAACTGATGCGCTTCTCGATCTATCGTTACAACCCCGAGGCCGACGACAAGCCGCGCATGCAGGACTACGATATTGCGCTCGAGCCGACCGACCGCATGCTGCTCGACGCGCTGGTCCGAATCAAGGCGCACGACGATACGCTCGCGTTTCGGCGCTCCTGCCGCGAGGGCGTGTGTGGTTCCGACGCCATGAACATCAACGGTAAGAACGGACTTGCCTGCATCACCCGCATCGCCGACCTCAAGGAGCCGGTCCAGATCCGCCCGCTGCCGGGCGAGCCGGTGGTACGCGACCTGATCGTGGATATGTCGCAGTTCTTCAAGCAGTACCATTCAATCAAGCCGTACGTGATCAATAACGACCCGCCGCCGGAGAAGGAACGGCTGCAGTCGCCGGAGGACCGCGAGGAGCTGAACGGCCTCTACGAGTGTATCCTGTGCGCCTGCTGTACGACCGCGTGCCCCTCGTTCTGGTGGAACCCGGACAAGTTTGTCGGCCCGGCGGGCTTGCTGCAGGCCTACCGCTTCATCGCCGATACCCGCGACCAGGCGACCAACGAGCGGCTGGACAACCTGGAAGATCCGTACCGGCTGTTCCGTTGCCACTCGATCATGAACTGCGTGGACGTGTGCCCCAAGGGGCTCAACCCGACGCGGGCGATCGGCAAGATCAAGGATTTGCTGGTCAAGCGGACGGTCTGACGCTGACGACCATGGCGAAACTCGATCGCATACGCTGGCGCTGCCGACGAGGGCTGCTCGAGCTCGATCTCGTGCTCCAGGACTTCGTGGAGCGCCGGCTGGAGCAGCTCGATACGGATCAGCTGATGCTGTTCAACGAATTGCTCGACGAGCCGGACAACGACCTGCTGGACCTGGCGCTGGGGCGTGCGGAACCGACGCCACGCTACCGGGCGGTGGTGGAGATGCTGCGCGCGCCCTGAACGCGCTGCGCGGTTGCAACGATATGGGGGGCGGCGCAAGCCGTCTGATTGCAGAAAAAACAGCGGAGACGACAATGGCAGAGAAACTGGCAACCCTGAGTTTCAGCGACGGCACGCCGTCGGTGGATTTTCCCGTGCTGACCGGCGCCGTGGGCCCGGACGTGATCGACGTTCGCGCGCTCTACGGCAAGACCGGCAAGTTCACCTACGACCCTGGATTCATGTCCACGGCCAGCTGCCGCTCCAGCATCACCTACATCGATGGCGACCAGGGGATATTGCAGTACCGCGGCTACCCCATCGAGCAGCTGGCCGAACAAACCACCTTCCTGGAGGTGGCGTACCTGATCCTGAACGGCGAGTTGCCGAACAAGAAGCAGCTCGAGGAATTCGTGGACATCGTCACCCATCACACGATGGTGCACGAGCAGCTCATGCGCTTCTACTCGGGCTTCCGCCGCGACGCGCACCCGATGGCGGTGCTGTGCGGTGTGGTCGGCGCGCTGTCCGCGTTCTACCACGATTCGATCAACATCTACGACGAGCGCAGCCGCGAGATCTCCGCCTTCCGGCTGATTGCGAAGCTGCCGACGATTACGGCGATGACCTACAAATACAACCTGGGCCAGCCGTTCATGTACCCGAAGAACTCGCTGTCCTACGTGGATAACTTTCTCTACATGATGTTCGGCACGCCGTGCGAGGAGTACAAGCCCAACCCGATTATCTCGCGCGCCATGGACCGCATCCTGATTCTGCACGCCGACCACGAGCAGAACGCCTCGACTTCGACCGTGCGGCTGGCGGGCTCCACCGGCGCCAACCCGTTCGCCTGCATCTCGGCCGGCATCGCGAGCCTGTGGGGCCCGGCGCACGGTGGTGCCAACGAAGCGGTGCTGAAAATGCTGGCGGAGATCGGCGACGCCAAGAACATTCCCGGGTTCATCAAGCGCGTGAAGGAGAAGGATGGACACGCGATGCTGATGGGCTTCGGCCATCGCGTCTACAAGAACTACGACCCGCGCGCCAAGATCATCCAGAAAACCTGCCACGAGGTGCTGGAGGAACTCGACCTCAAGGACGACAAGCTGTTCAAGCTGGCGATGGCGCTGGAAAAGGTGGCGCTCGAGGACGATTACTTCGTCAAGCGCAAGCTCTACCCCAACGTGGATTTCTACTCGGGCATCGTCTACAAGGCGCTCGGCATACCGGTCGCCATGTTCACAGCGATCTTCGCGCTCGCCCGCACGGTGGGTTGGATCGCCCAGTGGAAGGAGCTGATCAGCGATCCCGACCAGAAGATCGGCCGGCCGCGGCAACTGTTTGCCGGTGCCGCCCGCCGCGAGTTCGTGCCCATGACAAAACGCAAGTGAGGAGTGCCGCGTGAGGATCGAGGCGTTGAAAAAACCATGCTCGAACCTCACAGTACCTAAACAGGTGTGACCATGATGAAGCAGATGCTGGGTAACTCCTACCTGTTCGGCGCCAACGCGCCTTTCATCGAGGCCCTTTACGAGGCGTATCTGAAAGACCCGGCTGGGGTCGAGCCGCGCTGGCGCGATTATTTTGACGAGTTGCAGCGCATTGACCAGGGCGCGACGGACGTGTCTCACTTCGATGTCCAAGAACGCTTCGCGCAACTGGCGAAGACGGGGCGCGCGGCCGCGCCAACGGTGGTCATCAACCGCCCGCAGCTCGGCGAGAAACAGTTCGCGGTGCTGCAGCTCATCACGGCCTACCGTATCCTGGGCGGCCGCCAGGCCGATATCGATCCGCTCAAGCGGCGCGAAAAACCGTACATCCCCGAGCTCGACACCGCGTATTACGGCCTGACCGAGGCGGACAGGGAGACTGTATTCAACACCGGGACGCTGGTCGGGCCGCGGGAAATGAAGCTGAAGGACCTGTTGCAGCTTCTGCAGGATACCTACTGCCGCGGCATTGCCGTCGAGTACATGCATATCACCGACATGGCACAGAAGCGGTGGGTGCAGGAGAAACTGGAAACCACCCGCGCGACGCCTTCCTATGGCACTGAGTACAAGAAGCACATCCTGGAGCGCCTCACCGCGGGCGAGACGCTGGAGAAATATCTGCATACCCGCTACGTCGGCCAGAAGCGCTTCTCGCTGGAAGGCGGGGAGACGCTCATTCCGCAGCTCGATAACCTGCTCCAGAGCGCAGGCAAGGCCGGCGTGCAGGAGCTCGTGATCGGCATGGCGCACCGGGGGCGCATCAACGTGCTGGTCAACACCATGGGCAAGATGCCCAAGGACCTGTTCGCCGAATTCGAAGGCAAGCACCACGACGACCTGCTCGCGGGTGACGTCAAGTACCACCAGGGCTTTTCCTCCAACGTCATGACGCCCGGCGGGCCGATGCACGTGACGCTGGCGTTCAACCCTTCCCACCTGGAGATCGTCAATCCCGTAGTCGAGGGCTCGGTACGGGCGCGCCAGCACCGCCGTAGCGACAAGACCGGCGACCAGGTGCTGCCGGTCCTGATCCACGGCGACGCCGCATTCGCAGGGCAGGGCGTGAACATGGAAACGTTCGAGATGGCGCAGACGCGGGGCTACGGCACTGGCGGCACGCTCCATCTCGTCGTCAACAACCAGGTCGGCTTCACCTGCTCCGACCTGCGCGACGCGCGCTCGACGCTCTATTGCACCGACATTGCCAAGATGCTGGAAATCCCGATCTTCCACGTCAACGGCGACGATCCCGAGGCGGTGTGTTTCGTGACCGAGATCGCGCTCGAGTACCGCATGAAGTTTCACAAGGACGTGGTGGTGGATCTGGTGTGCTATCGCAGGCTCGGTCATAACGAGCAGGACGAGCCGATGGTGACCCAACCGCTGATGTACAAGACGATCGCGAAGCTGCACACGACGCGCAGGCTCTACGCGGACCGACTGGCGCAGGAGGGCGTGATCCGGGAGAACGACGGGGACGAGCTGGTCGCCATGATCCGCAAGGCGCTCGACGACGGTTACCACACCAACAAGACGATCCTCTCCAATTACAAACCTCCGTTCGAAATCGACTGGAGCAAGTACAAGGGTGGCAAGTGGAACGAGCATGACGACACCCGCCTGCCAGTCGAGGCTCTGAAGTCGCTGGGCGACCGCATTACCATCGTCCCGGCCAATTTCAAGCTCCACCCCGCCGTGCAGCGCGTGATGGAAAGCCGGCGGTTGATGGCACAAGGAAAGCTCCCGCTCGACTGGGGCATGGCCGAGCACCTTGCTTTCGCCACGCTGCTGAACGAAGGCTACTCAATCCGGCTCTCGGGCCAGGACAGCGGGCGTGGCACGTTCTTTCACCGCCACGCCGTGCTGCACGACCAGAACCGCGAGAAGTGGGACCAGGGCACCTATGTGCCGCTCCAGCACGTGAGCGACAAGCAGGGCGACTTCGTGGTGATCGATTCGCTGCTCTCGGAAGAGGCGGTGATGGGCTTCGAGTACGGCTATTCCACCTCGGCGCCCAACGAGCTGGTGATCTGGGAAGGGCAATTCGGAGACTTCGCCAACGGCGCCCAGGTGGTGATCGACCAGTTCATTGCCTCCGGCGAGGCCAAGTGGGGCCGGCTGTGCGGGCTGGTGCTGATGCTCCCGCACGGCTATGAAGGGCAGGGGCCGGAGCACTCCTCGGCGCGCATCGAGCGCTACATGCAGCTCTGCGCCGACTACAACATGCAGGTATGCATCCCGGCGACACCGGTGCAGCTCTACTACCTGCTGCGGCGGCAGATGATCCGGCCGTACCGCAAGCCGCTGATCCTGTTCACGCCCAAGAGCCTGCTGCGGCACAAGGAATCGGTGTCCCCGCTCGAGGAATTCGCCACCGACAAATTCAAGCCGGTCAACGAAGACTGGGAATCGAAGGACATCAATCCCGACAGCGTGAAACGGGTGGTGTTCTGCAGCGGCAAGATCTATTACGACCTGCGGGCGGAACGCAAGGCGCGCGGCCTGAAAGATCTGCCGATCGCGCGCATCGCCCAGCTCTATCCGTTTCCGCACGAGGACCTGCAGGCCCAGATCGAACGCTATCGCAAGGCGACCGAGATCGTGTGGTGCCAGGAAGAACCGCGCAACCAGGGGGCATGGCACCGCATCCAGCATTACCTGCAGCGCCACCTGCTGCCGCACCAGAAGCTGATCTATGCCGGCCGCGATTCCTCGGCGTCACCCGCTGCCGGATACAAGTCCCTGCACGACCGGCAGCAGAAGGAGCTGGTGGAGCTGGCGCTCTCCTTCGGCGTCACTTCCCGCGCGGACGGAGTACGATAATGCTGGTCGAAGTCAAAGTCCCTCAACTGTCGGAGTCGGTGGCGGAAGCCACGCTGCTGACCTGGCACAAGAAACCGGGCGACGCAGTCAAGCGCGACGAAAACCTGGTGGACATCGAGACCGACAAGGTGGTGCTCGAGACGCCGGCGCCGGATTCCGGCGTGATCGTGAAGATCATCAAGGGCGATGGCAGCACGGTTACCAGCAATGAACTGATTGCCCAGATCGACACCGAGTCCAAAGGACAGGCGGTGGGGCAGGCTGCGGTGCCGGCTGCCAAAGCCGAAGCGAAGCCGGCGGCAAAAGTCGAGGGCAAGGCAGCGGCTGCGATGCCTGCGGCACAGAGGCTGGCCGCGGAAAAGAGCGTAGACCCGACCACGATTGCCGGCACGGGCCGCGGCGGCCGCGTCACCAAGGAAGACGTGATCCAGGCGGTCGAAGGCGGCGCCCAGCCGGTCGCAAGGGCTCCGGCGCCTGCTGCGCCAGTGTCGCAGCGCGCACCGGCTCCTCCGGTTGACCTGGGTGCGCTGGGTGAGCGCGCGGAACAACGCGTGCCGATGTCGCGGCTGCGCGCGCGCATCGCGGAGCGCCTGGTGCAGTCGCAGCACACGGCGGCCATGCTCACGACGTTCAACGAAGCGAACATGCAGCCGGTCATCGAACTGCGGAAGAAATACCAGGACCGCTTCGAAAAGGAGCACGGGGTGAAGCTCGGCTTCATGTCGTTCTTCGTGAAGGCGGTGGTGCACGCGCTCAAGAAGTACCCCGTCGTCAACGCGTCCATCGACGGCACCGACATTGTTTACCACGGCTACTACGACATCGGCATCGCGGTTGGCAGCCCGCGCGGCCTGGTAGTCCCGATCGTGCGTAATGCCGACCAGCTGTCGCTTGCCGGGATCGAGAAGACCATTGCGGACTACGGCAAGCGCGCGCAGGACGGCAAGCTGACGATCGAGGAGCTGACCGGCGGCACGTTCTCGATTTCCAACGGCGGCGTGTTTGGCTCGATGCTGTCCACGCCGATCATCAATCCGCCCCAGAGCGCAATCCTCGGCGTGCACGCCACGCGCGACCGGCCGGTGGTGGAAAATGGCCAGGTGGTGATCCGGCCGATCAACTACCTCGCGATGTCGTACGACCATCGCATCATCGACGGCCGCGAAGCCGTGCTCACGCTGGTCGCGATCAAGGAAGCGCTCGAAGATCCGGCGCGCATCCTGCTCGACATCTAGAGGCCGTGGGTCGTGAGTTGTGGGTCGATAGCTTTTGACTCTCAGCCCAGGTCGATCCACGATCCACAACCCACAATCCACGCACTTCAAGCATGAGCCAAACTTTCGACGTAGTGGTCATCGGCGGCGGGCCCGGCGGCTATATCGCCGCGATCCGTGCGGCGCAACTGGGTCTGCAGACCGCCTGCATAGACGAATGGTCCACCGCCGACGGCAAGCCGGCGCCTGGCGGCACCTGCACCAACGTCGGCTGCATTCCGTCCAAGGCGCTGCTGCAATCGTCGGAGAATTACGAGCACGCTGGCCACGCCTTCGCCGAGCACGGCATTCAGGTGAAGGGGCTCGGCCTCGACCTCGCGCAGATGCTCAAGCGCAAGGACAAGGTGGTCAGGCAAAACAACGAGGGCATTCTCTATCTCTTCAAGAAGAACAAGATTGCGTTTTTCCACGGCCGCGGCAGTTTCGCCGGCGGCAAGGCCGGCGCCTGGGATATCAAGGTCGCGGGCAAGCCTGAAGAAACATTGACCACGAAGCACGTCATCGTCGCCACCGGGTCCAACCCGCGCGCGCTTCCCGGCGTCCCGTTCGACAACAAGCTGATTCTCGACAACGACGGTGCACTCGTGATTCCGGAACTGCCCAAGCGTCTGGGGGTGATCGGCGCCGGCGTCATCGGACTGGAAATGGGCAGCGTCTGGCGGCGGCTGGGCGCCGAAGTCACCATGCTGGAAGCACTGCCGGTTTTCCTGGGCGCGGCCGACGAGCAAGTCGCCAAGGAGGCGCTCAAGGTATTCACCAAGCAGGGCCTCGCCATGCACATGGGCGTGAAGGTCGGCAAGGTGACGGCCGGCAAGGATGTAAAGATCGACTACACCGACAGCGCCGGCAAGGCGCAGACGCTGGTGGTGGACAAACTCATCGTTTCCATTGGCCGCGTGCCCAATACGGAGGGCCTCGGCGCCGCGGCTGCCGGCCTCAAACTCGATGAGCGCGGCTTCGTAGCCGTAGACGGCGATTGCCGCACCAACCTGCCCAACGTGTGGGCGGTGGGCGATGTCGTGCGCGGCCCCATGCTCGCGCACAAGGCGGAGGAAGAGGGCGTGGCGGTGGCCGAGCGCATCGCGGGCAAGCACGGCCACGTGGACTTCAATACCGTTCCGTGGGTGATCTATACCTCGCCGGAGATCGCCTGGGTCGGCAAAACCGAGCAGCAGCTGAGAGCCGAAGGCGTGCCGTACAAGACCGGGCAGTTCCCGTTCATGGCAAACGGGCGCGCCCGTGCGCTCGGCGACACCACCGGCTTCGTCAAATTTCTCGCCGACGAGAAGACCGATCGCATCCTCGGCGTGCACATTATCGGGGCGATGGCTTCCGAGCTGATCGCCGAAGCGGTCGTCGCGATGGAATTCCGGGCATCTTCCGAGGACATTGCGCTTATCTGCCACGCGCACCCCTCGCTTTCGGAAGCGATGAAGGAAGCCGCGCTGGCGGTGGACAAGCGCACCTTGAATCTGTAAAGCGTGATCGGTGACCCGTGACCAGTGACAGGTATCTTGATTGCGCCGGGCAGACCAGCGATCTGCCGGTCGCCGATCCGCGTTCACGGGTCACAGCCTCGGCGTGAGCGAAGGCGCCTTCGACTCAGCCGAGTACACCGAGTCGGCCAGGGCGCTCCCGGCCACGGTCCTGGAGCTCTACCAGGAAGCGCTGAAAAAGAGAGGCTTCGAACGGGACGACACGCAGTACGCGGCGGTGCTGCGGCTGCAGCGGCTGTTCGAAGAATGGAGCGACTACAAGCGGCGGCGCGGCACCACGCTGCGCCGGCTCGTGGTGCGCCCGCCGCTGCCGCGCGGCATCTACCTGTGGGGATCGGTCGGCCGCGGCAAGACTTTTCTCATGGATAGTTTCTACCGATGCCTGCCGCTGGAGCGCAAGCGGCGGGTGCACTTCCACCATTTCATGCGCGACGTGCATCGTGAGCTGGACGAGCTGAAAGGCACCGCTAACCCGCTGGATGCGCTTGCCGACCGCATCGCCAGGCGCTACCGGCTGATCTGCTTCGACGAGGTCGCGGTGTCGGATGTGGCGGACGCGATGATCCTCGGGCGGCTGTTCACGCGCACCATGGACCGCGGCGTGGTCTACTGCATGACCTCCAACTACCATCCTGACGAACTCTACAAGGGAGGGTTGAAGCGCGAGGATTTCCTGCCGGTTATCGAGGTGCTCAAGGTTCGGCTCGACGTGATCCGGGTGGATGGCGCCGTCGATTACCGCAAGCGCGCGCTGCAACAGGTGAAGGTTTATCACGCTCCGTTGACGCCAGAGACGGACCGGGCGCTCATGGAGGCGTTCAGGCAGATCGCGGAAGTGGAAGAGGAATTCCACGAACTGGATGTCGAAGGGCGCGTCATTCCCTACCGCCACCGGGCCGCGGGCGTGGTGTGGTTCGACTTCAAGGTGATTTGCGGCTGGGGCCGCTCGCAGAACGATTACATCGACCTGGCCAAGCGCTTTCACACCGTCATCGTGTCCGGTGTGCCACGGATGTCAATGGAACAGGCCGACGCTGCACGCCGCTTCACGCTGCTGGTTGACGTGCTCTACGACCAGCGCGTAAAACTGATCGTGTCGGCGGAGGCGTTGCCCGAGGCGCTGCTCGATCGCGGCGGCGGCAGCGGCGACTCGCAGTTGCAGGCGATGAGCTTCCAGTTCGACCGCACCGCGAGCCGGCTCTCCGAGATGCAGACGCTCGAGTATTTGAACCAGCCCCGGGCAAGGCAGAAATAATGAATCCATTCAATTCGTTGCGCGTATTCGACGAGAACGGCAAAGCCACCGCACGCGTGGTGCAGGTGGCGTTGAGCGAATTGTCCCCGGGCGAGGTCGTATTGCAGACGGCCTACTCAAGCGTCAACTACAAGGACGCGCTGGCTGCGACCGGCGCCGGCAAGATCATCCGCAGTTTCCCCCGTATCGCCGGGATCGACGCGACCGGGACCGTGATTTCATCCGCCGATGCGCGCTTCAAGGCCGGCGACGAAGTGATCTGCACCAGCTACGAGCTTGGCGTCGGTCACGACGGCGGCTTTTCGCAGGTATGCCGTGTTCCCGCCGACTGGGTGGTGCCGTTGCCCAAGGGGTTGACTCTGTTCGAGGCCGCGGCGCTCGGTGTCGCCGGCTATACCGCCGGGCTCGCCATGGAGCTGCTGGAACTGAACGGCATGGCCCCGGGGAACGGCAAGGTGCTGGTGAACGGCGCGACCGGCGGCGTGTCCACTATCGCGATCGACATGCTGGCCATGCGGGGCTATCACGTCGTCGCGGTGACGGGGAAAGACGCGGAACACGCCTACCTGGAGAAACTGGGCGCGAAGGAAGTGCTGTCGCGTCACCAGCTCGAAATGGGCGCGCGGCCGCTGGAAAAGGCGCAGTGGGCCGCGGCATTCGATTCAGTGGGGGGAGAGCAACTGGCCTGGTTGACCCGCACCATGCAGACGGACGGGCTGATCGCGAGCTACGGCAATGCCGGCGGCATCGAGTTCAAGACCACGGTGCTTCCCTTTATCCTGCGCGGCGTCCGGCTCATCGGCGTCGAATCCGGCTCCACCCCCATGCCGCTGCGGCGCAGGATATGGGCACGGCTCGCGGCCGATCTCAAGCCGCGGCATCTCGGCGATATCGCCCACGTCATCACGCTGGACGACCTGTCGAGCTATTTCGACAGCATGCTCAAGGGACAGATACGGGGAAGGGCCATCGTCAAACTCTGAAAGGCGTGAATCGTGGGTCGTGGGTCGATAAATGGCGGATTGTGTCGGATCGATCGGATTACGACCCACAATCCACAACCCACGAATCACGCAGCTGGGGGAGGGGAGAATGGGGGCATACCGGGACTTCCACCGCCGTTCGCTCGAACAACTTGATGAGTTCTGGACGGAACAAGCGGGCCTGATCGACTGGCACCAGCCGTTCGGCAAAGTACTCGATTACAGCCGCCCGCCGTTTGCAAAATGGTTCGTCGGCGGGCTTACCAACCTGTGCCACAACGCAGTGGACCGCCACCTTGCGACGCGCGGTGGCCAGAAAGCGCTGATCTACATCTCCACCGAGACCGGGCAGGAGCAAAGCTATACCTACCGGGAGCTTGGCGCCGAGGTCAACCGCTGCGCCGCCATGATCCGTTCGCTGGGCGTGGCCAAGGGCGACCGCGTGCTGATCTACATGCCGATGGTGCCGGAAGCGGTGTTCGCCATGCTTGCCTGCGCCCGCCTCGGGGCGGTCCATTCGGTCGTGTTCGGCGGATTCGCCTCGCACAGCCTGGCCGCGCGCATCGATGATGCGCGTCCCAGGTTGATGATCACGGCCGATGGTGGAATGCGCGGGGGCCGCGCAATTCTCTATCAGGCGATGTTCAATGAGGCGATTCGCTTGTCGAAGGCACCGCCGGCGAAGGTCATCGTCTTCAATCGCGGACTCGACCCGAATCTCAAGCTCGTGCCAGGACGCGACCTCGATTACGCCAAGTTGCATGGGGAGCACCTGGACGACCAGGTGCCGGTGACGTGGCTGGAATCGAGCGAACCGTCCTATATTCTGTACACCTCGGGTACGACCGGCCATCCCAAAGGAGCGCAACGCGATACCGGCGGCTACGCCGTGGCGCTCGCCGCATCGATCAAGCACATCTATTGCGGTGAGCCCGGCGAGACCATGTTCACCACGTCGGACATCGGATGGGTGGTCGGACACTCGTACATCGTCTACGGGCCGCTAATCGCCGGCATGACGACGATCCTGTACGAGGGGCTGCCGATCCGCCCCGATGCGGGCATCTGGTGGAAGATCGTCGCCGACAACAAGGTAAACGTGATGTTCTCGTCGCCGACCGCCGCGCGCGTGCTGAAGAAGCAGGACCCGGCATTTCTCAGGAAATACGACGTCAGCTCGCTCAAGCATCTGTTCCTCGCCGGCGAGCCGCTCGATGAGCCCACGCACCGCTGGTTTGCCGAAGCCTTGGGCAAGCCGGTGATCGACCACTACTGGCAGACCGAATCCGGCTGGCCGATCCTTTCCAGCGTTCCCGGGGTGGAGCGGACGGCGGTGAAATTCGGCAGCCCGAGCTTCCCGGTGTTCGGCTATGACCTGAAGCTGCTGCGCGAATCGGACGCCACCGAAGCCGGGCCGAACGAGAAGGCGGTGGTGGCGATCGTTCCGCCGCTGCCACCGGGCTGCATGTCCACCGTTTGGGGTGACGACGAACGCTTCGTCAGGACCTATTTCGGAAGCTTCCGCGGCAAGCAGGTGTATTCGACCTTTGATTGGGGCATCCGGGACGGGGAGGGCTACCACTTCATCCTCGGCCGCACGGATGACGTGATCAATGTCGCCGGGCACCGCCTCGGCACGCGTGAGATCGAAGAGGCGGTTCAGGCGCATCCCAATATTGCCGAAGTCGCGGTGGTCGGGGTTGCCGATCAACTGAAGGGACAAATACCACTGGCGTTCGCGGTGGTGAAAGATGCGGCCAGGCTGATGACCCCGGACGGCCGGGCTGCTGAAGAAAAGGCCGTGCTGGACACGGTGGACAGGCTGCTCGGTGCCATCGCGCGCCCTTCACGGGTTCATTTCGTGACGCTCCTGCCCAAGACGCGCTCCGGCAAGCTGTTGCGGCGCTCGATCCAGGCGATTGCGGAAGGACGCGACCCCGGCGACCTCACCACCATCGAAGATCCGGGAGCGCTCGAGCAGATCCGCGGTGCTGTCGCACTGGCCAAGTAAAGCCTTACCTGCCGGATGGCCGGTCGTCCGCAGTTACGGAGAGTTTATTCCGGCTCGACGCCCGCAACCTTGACCAGCTCGGCGAAGCGCTTGATGTCGGAGACCAGGAGCTTGCGGAACTGCTCCGGTGAGCTGCCGACGGGTTCCAGGCCTATCGCAGCGATCCGTTCCCGCATCTGCGGGTCCTGAAAGGCGTTTCGCAAATCTCCGGCTATCCGCGCTAGTACCGCAGGCGGCAGCCGCGCCGGCGCGAGCATGCCATGCCAGCTGGGTGGCATGCCGGTGCCGGTTACGCCGGATTCGATGACGGTGGGGACTTCGGGCAGAAACGGCGCCCGCCGCGTGGAATTGTAGGCAATGGCGCGCAGCTTGCCCGACTTGATGTGCGGCATGGACAGTGGCGCGGTCGCGAACATCACCTGGATTTCGCCGGCCAGCAGCGCGGTGAGCGCGGGACCCGCACCCTTGTACGGCACGTGAACCATGTTGGCGCCGGTGCGCACGGAGAATACGGCGCTGGCGATGTGGGTGGTATTGCCCACCCCCGGGGATCCGTAAGCGATCTTGCTGCCGGGCTTGCTGGCCAGGGCGATCAGCTCCTTGACCGTGTGCACGGGCAAGGAAGGGGTGACGACGATGATATGCGCCTCGCCCTCCGTGATCTGGGAAAGCGGCGTGAAATCCTTGAGCGCATCGAACGGAAGCTTCCGGTAGATGCTGGGGTTGACCGCGAACGACCCGGATGTATGCAGGATCGTGTGGCCGTCGGGCGCGGCCTTTGCGACCAGGTCGGCCGCGATGATGCCGTTTGCGCCGGGACGGTTGTCCACCACGAAGGTTTGACCCGTCTGCGAAGTCAGCTGCTGGGCCAGAATTCTGGCGGTCGTATCGGGCCCGCCCGACCCGAATCCCACCACGATGCGGACGGGGCGGCCGGACAAAGTCTGCGCGCCGGCATTGCCGGCCAGGAGCAATGCCGAAGCAAACAAGCAGGGACCAAACGCTTTGTGGAAATAAATCATGCCCTCTCTTCGTGCCGGCGACACCGCAGACTTGTGGCGCATCCTTATTTGAGCAGCCGGGAGAGTAGATTGCAGCCTGCCGGCTGTCAAACCGCTTGCCCCTGCGGGTATCATTCGATGGACTCTAAAAGCACGAGGAGAAGCCGGGCATGAAAACACTTTTTCTGAAATTCACCGCTGGTGGCATTGGCGCTGCGCTCGCATTGCAGACGGGGCTGGTCCAGGCTGCCTCGCAGCGCGGAGAACAGGGCTATCCCGCTCGCCCCATCCGCGCCATCGTTGGTTTCGTCCCCGGCGGTGCGACGGATATCCTTGCGCGCCAGCTGGGGCAGAAGCTGGGCGAGAGCGTTGGCCAGACCGTCATCGTCGACAACCGTCCCGGCGGTAGCGGCATCATCGCCGCGACCATGGCGAAGGACGCGCCCGCCGACGGCTATACCATTTTTTTTGGCACCATCAGCACGCTGGCGACCAATGTTGCAACCATTGCCAAGTTGCCCTACGACCCGGTGAAGGATTACGCCCCGATTACGCTGAGTTCGTCGAATCCGTATTTCCTGGTGGTGCATCCCGGTTCGCCGGCGGGATCGGTCAAGGAATTCATTGCGCTGGCCAAGGCGCGTCCGGGACAGCTCAATTTCTCCTCATCAGGTACGGGTGGCGGGGCACACCTGGGGATGGAATTATTCCGGTCCATGGCAAGGCTCAGCATGGTGCATATCCCTTACAAGGGCGCGGCCCAGGCGACCGCGGAGGTGGCGGCAGGCCACATCGACATGAGCTTCAGCCAGCCGGCGGTGATGCTGCCGCACGCGAAGGCGGGACGAATCAAAGTGCTGGGCGTAACCGGCCTGAAGCCGCTGCCGTCGTGGCCCGATGCGCCTCCTGTTGCCCTGGCCGGGGGGCTGCCGGGCTTCGAGGCTTCGTCGTGGCAGGGTGTAGTGGCGCCGGCCCGGACCCCCAGGCACATTGTCGACCGGCTGCACAAGGAATTCGCCAAGGCCCTGCATTCCCCGGAGATCGAGCGCCGGCTGCTGGCGGAGGGGTCGGAAATCGGCGGCATCTCGCCCGAAGTGTTTGCGACCTATATCCGCAACGAAATCGTGAAGTGGACCCGTGTGGTGAAAGAGGCGGGCATCAAGGCCGAATGACCGGTGTCCCAGGACCGGATCGAGGGTCACTCAAGCGCCGACGCGGCAAGCTCGTGCACTGCATCGACCAGCTCCTGCGGGTGAAACGGCTTGTGCAGAAACTTGCATGCGCCGAGCGTAACCGCCACGCGGCCGTAGTTCAGATTCACCCTGTGCGTTCCACCCGATACGACGACTATCTTCGTCTGCGGGAACTCCTGGAGCATCTCGTAAACGGTCTCGATGCCATCTTTGTCCGGCATGAAAACATCGGTCACCACGACCGGGGCCGGATTGCTTCGCTGCAGCTGCATACCCTCCCGGCCATTGCCGGCAACTGAAACGGCGTATCCCTCACTCTCCAGCAGCGCTTGGATCATGCTGCGGACGTCAGCATTATCGTCGATGACGAGCACTCGTTGCCGGGCATGATCCATGGCGCCTGCTCTGCGTTCCTGTTGCCATCAATATTGTCCATCTACTTGCCACAGTACACGCCGGCTGCAAATAGGCCGTTGGGACTAGGGGCAACGATGTGGGCAGAATGGCGCAGCGGCCGACACTGTTGGCGCGTGCGTTCGCTGTTTTACTGGTTCGTGTCGGCCCCGGTGCCGGCTGCGGTGAAACTTATGGGCGTAGCCGTCAATCCGATACGTCGGGGGCCTCGATTCCAAGATCGCACCATGAAACCCAGGTCATCGCACATTCTGTGGCCCGGACTCGCCCTGATGCTGTTGTCGTGCCTGTCCCTCGTCGGGATCAGCATCTATCAAGCCGTCTGGAATGCCCCTGAACTGGCTCGGAACAACGAGCTGGTCACTCGTGCGTTCAAGGTAATTTCGACCGCGCGGACGCTCGAGCGGACGATCCGGGACGCCGAGCTGGGCCAACGCAACTTCACGATTACGGGAGACGCCGCGTACCGCGAGCCATACCGCGCCGCTGTGCAGAAAACGCAGGATTTGCTGGCGATACTGAAGGGGCTCACCCTCGATGACGCCGGCCAGCGGCCGCGCATGCTGGAAATCGAGCGCCTGATGGGTGTCAGGATCGCCGAGCTCCAGCGGGTGATCGAGATTCGACAGTCCGCCGGCGCTGACGCGGCGTTCCGGCTCATGCGCGAAAATCTGGGGGTCGACACCGCGCGCGCGATCAACGAACTGACCGACGCCACGGTCGGGGTCGAATACGGTCTCCTGGAGCAACATCAGGCGCGCACCGCCAGCAATGAGCGCATCGTTTCGAACACGGCCGTGGCCGGCGGCATAGTTGCGCTGACGATCATGGCGCTGGGCGCGTTCCTGTTACTGTACTCCTTTCGCAACGCCTGGCGGTCCGAGCGATCAAGGCAGGAGATCGAGGAACAGTTTGGGTTGCTTGTCGACGGAGTGACGGACTACGCGATCTTCGGGCTCGACCGGGGCGGTCATGTCGTCAGCTGGAATTCCGGGGCCGAGCGTATCAAGGGCTATTCGGCGCGCGAGATCGTAGGACAGGATTTTGCGTGCTTTTACAGAGAAGAAGACCGGAAGGCGGGTGTCCCGAAACGGGTATTGGAAATCGCGGAACGGGATGGCAAGTGCGAAACCGAGGGGTGGCGCGTGCGCAAGGATGGAAGCCGTTTCTGGGCGAGCGTGGTCATCAACCGGTTGTGTGATCCGAGCGGCCGCCTGCTGGGCTACGCCAAGGTCACGCGCGACATTACCGAGCGGCGCCGGCAGCAAGAGGATCTCGAGCAGACACGGGCGGCGCTGGCGCAATCGCAGAAGATGCAGGCGCTGGGCCACCTTACCGGCGGCGTTGCGCACGATTTTAACAATCTCTTGACCGTGATCAGCGGCGCCATCGAAATGATCCAGAGACGCCTGCAGGACCGCGACCCGGATATGAACCGGTACATCGGCGCCGCCAGACGCGGCGTCGATCGCGCCACGAGCCTGACGCAGCGCCTCCTGGCATTTTCGCGCCGCCAGCCCCTTGACCCCGGGCCGCTCGACCCGAACAAGCTCGTTGCAGACGTGGTCGAGATGCTGCGCCGCGGCCTGGGCGAGGGAATCGCCACCGAGACTGTGCTCGCCGGGGGGCTCTGGTGGATTTCCGCTGATGCCAACCAGCTCGAGATCGCGATCCTGAATCTGGTCGTCAACGCGCGCGATGCGACGTCTCGCGGCGGCAAGCTGACGATCGAAACAGCGAACGTGTTCCTGGATGAGACTTATGCTGCCACACACAGCGAAGTGGCGGCGGGTCAATACGTGATGATCGCCGTGAGCGATACCGGCAGAGGCATGACCAAGGAAGTCATCGCGAAGGCATTCGAGCCGTTTTTCACCACCAAGGAAGTCGGGCAGGGCACCGGGCTCGGCCTGTCTCAGGTCTACGGGTTCATCAAGCAGTCGAACGGCCATGTCAGCATATACAGTGAACCCGGCGAGGGAACGACCGTCAAGGTCTATCTGCCCAGGCTCGATGGGCCGCGGCCCGAAGGCGTTGTCGCCCATGGCTGGCCGGTCTCTGTCGGGCCGGGCGGACGGACGATCCTGGTAGTCGAGGACGACGAGGAGGTGCGGACATTCGCCGTGGAAACCCTGGCTGAGCTCGGTCACCGGATACTGGCGGCCGGCGACGCGAGGGCCGCGCTCCGTATCCTCGAACAGGAGACCGTTGATCTGCTGTTTACCGACGTTGGGCTGCCGGGCGGGATCGATGGAAGGCAGCTCGCCGACGAAGCGCTCCGTCGCTGGCCCGCCCTGAAGGTGCTATTTACCACCGGCTACACGCAAAATGCCATCGTGCATCATGGCCGGCTCGATGCGGGCATCGAGCTGATCGTCAAGCCCTTCACCCAGACACACTTGGTTGGCAAGGTGTGGCGGCTGCTCGACCGCCGCAGTGGAACACCTCACCACACGCTGCCGACCGGTGGCTAGAACGCCGAAGCGTTCGCGGTCAACATCCGCAACGAAATCGCGAAGTGGACCTGCGTGGTGAAGGAGGCCGGCATCAGGATGGAATAGCGCGAGAGGCGCAGTGATGGCAGCGCTAGCTGCACTGCAGACCCTGGGAAACGCATAGATAGCGCTTGGCGAGGGCGAGCCCGAGCCATAGGCATATCAGGATAAAGAAAGCCACGAGGCCGATATGCGCATCGTGCACGAAACGCGGCGAGATGGCCCGTGTGACCTTGATGATCGGACGCGTGCCTTTCTTGAAAAGGTCGTAGATAAAATTGCCGTCGCGCGCCTTCGGCCCGAACAGCCACAACATGCCCTGGCCGATCAGGAACATCCCCGCGACCTCGACCAGGGCACGGGCGATGGTAAAAAGAAGAATATCGGTCGGCATCGCGCAGGCAGGCTCAAAAAGCGAAGCGACTCATGCCGCCGTCCACCGGCGTCACGGTGCCGGTGATGTAACCCGCGCGCGGCGAGGACAGGAAGATCGCCAGGTTTGCCAATTCCTCGGGCTCGCCGAAGCGGCCCATGGGAATATTCTCCTCGGCGAATTTCCGGCGGTTTTCCTCGGTCGGGTACATCCGTTCGATTTGCTCGCTCATGATGCGGCCGGGCTGGATTGAATTGATGGTGATATTGTGCTTCGCCATTTCACGCGACAGTCCCTTGGCCCACGCGTGAACCGCCGCCTTCGCGGAATTCGCCGCGTTGAGGCCGCGCGGCTCAGAGCTGCCGGTGATGTTGATGATGCGGCCCCAGCGCCGCGTCTTCATGCCGGGAATCATCGCGTGCGACAGCTCGCGCAGGCGGATGAAGTTCACCAAGATGGCCTCTGCCCATTGCTCCTTGGTCGCCTCGAAGGGGAACGTGCGGCTGCCGCCGGCGGCATTGACCAGGATGTCTACGCGCCCCAGCGCTTTTTCCGCTTCTCCGGCGAGCTTTTCCGCGGAGCCTTCCTGGTAGAGATCCGATTCGATGATCAGCGGCTCGCCGCCCTTCGCGGAAACGATTTCCCGGGCAAGTTCCTCGAGCAGGCTGACGCGCCGGGCGGCGATGGCGATTCTTGCGCCCTCGCGCGCGAGTCCGAGCGCAATGGCGCGCCCGATGCCACGCGAGGCGCCGGTAATGAGTGCGGTTTTGCCCGAAAGCTGTAAGTCCATAATGCGTGGGTGGTGGGTTGTGGATCGATATTAACAGCGGAGCGTAAAGCCGGAGAGTCGACCCACAATCCACGAATAACGGGTTCGATGGCGGAGAGGGCGGGATTCGAACCCGCGGTACGGCTTTCACCGTACGCACGCTTTCCAGGCGTGTGACTTAAACCACTCATCCACCTCTCCGGAGGCGCGAATTTTATCAGATTGACGCCGTATTACGGCCGAAGGCGGGGCAGGCGGAGTGGGCGGGATGTCGAACCCTCGGTACGGCTTTCATTATGCACACACGCTTTCCACGCGTGCGACAAGCGGATGTCCGGGGGACATCCGCTTGGACGCCGGATCGTCTTGAGATCCGGCGGTCCCGAGCCGGATTATGGTGAGGGATGCGTGGATCGCGAACGCAACGCGAGACGCGCACACTTAAACCACTCATCCACCTCTCCGGGAGGCCGAAATTCTAGCATAATGAACAACATGAACTTCGAGAAGTGGCACCATTACTTTCGTGCACGGCTGTTCGATCTGGTAAAAATGCCGGATGGTGCGATTGCCGAATACCGGCGTGCGCTCGACGCTGACCCACAGTTTCGCAAAGCGGCTAATTCACTGGCCTATCGGTACGCGCAGTCCGGCAGAAACAGCGAAGCCATCGCATGTTTTGAGCAGGTGCTGCAACTCGACCAAGCGGATCCCTATGCGCACTATAACCTGGCGTTTGTGTGCGCGAAGATGGGAGAGACGCGCAGGGCCATTGATCATTTCCGCTCGGCTGTCGGCTTGCGCCCCAAGCTCGACCTGGCGTGGTACGGGTTAGGGGTGGCCCATGCGACGGCGGGTGAGCATAGTGACGCCATGGAGGCGTTCGATCGCGCGGCACGGCTGCAGCCGATGAGTGGGCCGGTCTGGTACCAGCTGGGCATGGCCTGCCATCATGCGCGCGAGCCAGAGCGCGTTCACGAAATCATCCATTACGTAAACCGTTTTGACCCGAGAACAGCACGTCAACTGATACAGGAGACCGGCTCCGCCGACCTGGCGTATCTCGTCAAGGACCTCGTCGTCTAATGAAGAGGCTCTCCCAAAAACAAAGCCCGCCGAAGCGGGCTTTGTTCATTTCCGGAGTCGAGAAGGTTGATTAACGAGCCTCGCTGACGACCGTGTCACCCCTGAGGTGCGGGTAGCGCACGTGCTCGACCAGTTCCTGCACTTTCTTACCGGGCTCGGGCGTCAGCAGGCTGACGATGAAGATGGTGAGCAGGCCCACCGGCAACCCGAACATGCCCGCCGAGATCGGGTTAAGCCCGAACCACAAATCCATCTTCGGCACGCCCATGTTGGTGAAGAACGGGTAGGTGCGCATCATGTAATAGATGCAAATTGCCAGGCCCGCAATCATGCCCGCAATCGCCCCCCATTTGTTCGCGCGCTTCCAGAAAACGCCCAGCACCAGCGGCGGGAAGAACGCGGAGGCGGCGAGCGAGAATGCCGCGCCGACCAGGAACAGGATGTCCCCCGGCTTGAGCGACGTCACGTAAGCGGCGATGAGCGCCACGACCACAAGAAGCGCCTTGGAAAGCGTCACCCGGCGCGTCGTGGTGGCGGTCGGATCGATCATCTTGTAATAGAGATCGTGCGACAGCGCGTTGGCAATGGTCAGCAGCAACCCGTCTGCCGTGGAGAGAGCGGCAGCCAAACCCCCGGCCGCTACCAGTCCCGATACCACGTAGGGCAGGCCGGCAATTTCCGGCGTGGCCAGCACGATCAGGTCGCCGCCAATCACGATCTCGGCGAGCTGCACGATCCCGTCATGGTTGATATCCGTGATATTGAGCAGTCCCGGGTCCACCTTCGCCCAGGCCGCGGCCCAGGCCGGTAGCGACGCAAAGCTGCTGCCTACGAGGTTCGTGTACATGTCGTACTTCGCGAGCACCGCCAGGCAAGGCGCCGTGAAATAGAGCAGGAAGATGAAGAACAGCGACCAGAACACCGAGACGCGCGCCTGCTGCACGCTGGGCGTGGTGTAGTAGCGCATCAGGATGTGCGGTAGCGCCGCCGTGCCGAACATCATGCAGAACACGATGCCGATGAAATTAAGGCGGGCGCTGTTTTGCGCCGCCTCGTCCTTGCCCACAAACGGCTGGGCGTGCGGCCGGGGTCCGCCCGAGCGGACGATAAGGCCCGCCTCACGGGCCCAAATCGACCTCGCCACGCTCAAATCCCTGGGATAATCCGCCACCGCTTTTGTCGCTTCCGCAATCTTGTCTGCAGGCGCATTGGCGGTTTTCAGGTCAGCGAGATTTTTATCGACTTTCGCTTTCCCATCAGCAAAGGCCTTGTCCGGATCCGCGAGCGCAGCCTTGCCGGCCGCTGATCGGCTGGCAAAGGTCTTGCGGACTTCCTGCTCCTTGGGGTCGTTGGTGATTTTCTTTTCGACTTCGGTCAGCTTCTGAATCGTATACCCGTACGCGAGCTGCGGCACCGGTATGCCGGTGTGCTTGATTCCCAGCCAGACCACCGGCGTCAGGTAGGCAATGATCAGGATGATGTACTGCGCGACCTGGGTCCAGGTAACCGCCTTCATCCCGCCCAGCATTGAGCACACCAGGATGCCGCCGAGGCCGACGAACACACCGATGCCAAACTCGAGACCGGTGAAGCGGCTGGTG
>Ga0137409_10001924_pt1 | contig 22374 bp, 20 predicted proteins | sample CZODoug1_16funga_FD_122059 | JGI IMG/M metagenome (GOLD analysis project Ga0137409, IMG submission 122059) | Vadose zone soil fungal communities from Angelo Coast Range Reserve, California, USA - CZODoug1_16fungal (Hybrid Assembly) | ecosystem: Environmental > Terrestrial > Soil > Vadose zone...
GGCGCAGATCAGCTCGAACATCAGCGCGAGCATCGCGCCCTTCGCGCCGCCGATCGGAAACAGGCTGCCGTGCTCGATCGCCTCTTTCGGATCGGTGGTCGGCTTGCCGTTGCGGTCGAGCGCCCAGCCCTCGGGAATCTTCTCGCCCTTGCGCATCGACATCATGATCCGGCCGCGGACCACGGTGGTCAGCGCCAGATCGACCACGATGGGGTTTTGGTCCTTTCGAGGAAAAATCGCGGCCACCGGGTTGGTGCCGAAAAGCGCCTTCTTGCCGCCCCAGGGCGGAATCGCGGCCGGGGAGTTGGTGAAAGCGAATCCCACCAGGCCAGCCTCGGCCACCGGCAGGAGGTGAATGCCGAGCACGCCGACGTGCGCGCTATTGCGGATGCCCGCAAAGCCGATGCCGTTGCGGCGTGCACGCTGGATCGCCTCGCCCACCGCCCATTCGACCGAGACGTAAGGCAGGCCGTCGCGGTTATCGATCAGGCAGGCGCCGCCGCGCTCGGCCAGCATCGCAGGGTGGGCTGCGCCGTCGGCGCGGCCGTTGCGCAGCATCGAGCAGTAGAAGGGCACGCGCGACAGGCCGTGCGTCGCAAGGCCCTGTTCTTCCGCGCGCACCAGGTGCTTCGCCGCCGCCGCGGCCATGCGCGGGTGGGCACCGGCGCCTTCGAGCGCAGCGCGCGCGAGTCGAAACAACTCTTGCGCGTTCGTCTTCATAGCGAGGATTCTACGGCCATGGGCAAGCTCATCGAACTGACCGCTGCGGACGGCCACCGGCTCGCCGCCTACCGCGCCGACCCCGCCGGCAAGCCGCGCGGCGCCATCGTCGTGATCCAGGAAATCTTCGGCGTCAACAGCCACATCAAGGAAGTGGCCGACGGCTTCGCCGCCGACGGCTACGTGGCGATCGCGCCGGCGATGTTCGACCGCGCGCAGAAGAACGTCGATCTCGGCTACACGCCGCCCGATATCGAGAAAGGGCGCGAGCTGCGCGCCAGGATCACCCTCGACTTCGCCATGAACGATGCCGAAGCCGCGGTCAAGGCGGCCGCGCCCGCCGGCAAGGTCGGCATCGTCGGCTATTGCTGGGGCGGCTTCGTAGCGTGGATGGCCTCGGCAAAGGTGCCGGGGCTCGCTGCCGCGGTGCCGTACTACGGCGGCGGCATCCTCGACAACACCGACATCCAGCCGCGCGTTCCGGTGATGGGCCACTTCGGCGAGAAGGACCAGCATATTCCGGTCGAGGGCGTGAAGAAGCTCGCCGCGAAGCACCCCAAGCAGCAGATCTTCCTCTACCCGGCGGATCACGGTTTCAACTGCGATCACCGCGGGTCGTATCACGCGCCCTCGGCCAAGCAGGCGCGGGAGCGCACGCTAGAGTTCTTCAGGAAGCACGTGGGCTAAATTCGGGCCGGACTTCCGACGCAAGTAGTTAATCCGGGATTTGCCACGGAGCGGCTTCACTTCGGCGAGCTCCCGAATTCATGGGATTTACCTCCACCCGGCGTCCTGTTATCACTACGTCGTTGTTGACGCGAGCGATAAGGCGGCGCAGAGTGCCTGTGCCGGTCGGCTATCTGAACTTGGGGGAGGAAGATGCCGTCGACGTGGAAAGCCAGCCTTTGCGGCGAGCGACAGCCCGCGACCGGAACGGGCCGCTCGCCCCTCCCCCTTGGCGTCCCCGGTAAAAACCAACGTTGGGGAGGTAATCGTCATGCTTAGACGTCGGCTAAGTATTTGCTTTGCAGCGACCATCGCATGCGCGGCGCAAACCGTCACTGCCCAGGTAGGAGGGCTTCCCGAGGAAATTTCTGTCCGCCAGGCGGCCGATGCGCAACTCGAGAACAAGATCAACGCCGAGGCGGCCGCTCGCAGCGCGGCCGACACGCAACTCCAGAACAACATCAACGCCGAGGCCGCTGGCCGGAGCGCGGCCGACACGCAGCTTCGGAGCAACATCAACGCCGAGGCGGCCGCTCGGGCGGCGGCCGATGCGCAGCTCCAGACCCAAATCCAGGAGTTGCGTGGGAGCGGCGGTGGAGGAAACGGCGGTGGAGGGACCGTTAACGTCGATTGCGCCTCAGGTGGATCGATTTCTCAGGCGCTCGCCGCAGGGGCCGGGCGCGTCGTCGTTCGAGGCACTTGCAGCGAATCCGTGACCATAAGCCGAGACGACGTCACTCTGCAGGGCGATGGGACGGTCGGCGGCAGAATCCACGGTCCGGATCCGGACGCTAATACGGTCGTGATCACAGGCAATCGCGTCATCATCGAGGCGCTTACGGTCAGCGGCGGACGCAACGGAATCACCGGCGTCGGCGCATCGAATTTGACAGTACGCAACTGCACCGTTCAGTCCACCGGTCGCAGCGGCATCGCCTACGCAAACGGCGCGAGCGGCACCATCGACGGCTGCACTGTCCACTCGAACCCGCGCGACGGCATCGTCGTCGACGGCGCTTATGCGACGCTTATCAATAGCACGGTCACCAATAACACGCGTAACGGCGTCGGAGTATTCAACGCAGGCAGCGCACGCATCGGCGTCACCGACCGCAGTGCCCCGGCCGGCAATACTATCCACCAGAACGGCGCGAGCGGGATCGGGGTAGCGCTTGGATCGTTCGTGACCGCAGCGATGAATCAGATTACCCGGAACGGCAGCTTTGGGGTCTCTGTCTTTCAGTCCACTGCCAGCATCGCCGGCGGCAACACGATCAGTGATAACACTGACGTTGGAGTCTCGGTTAACGGCTCCAGGGTAGTACTCGGCGATGCAGGACTAGGGCTTTCAACCGTAAATCGGATAAGTGGAAATGGCGGCCCAGGCGGCGTAGTTGCATTCCTCGGCTCGTCCATGGTGATCCGCGACGCCGAGATCGTCGGGAATAACGGCGCGGGCTTGCTGTTTAGCCTGCGTTCGCAGGGTCAATTATTCAGCAGCACTATACAGAACAATACGAGCGATGGAATCCGGCTGCTCTTGGGCTCGGCACTTCTGCCGCTGCCAGCCATGAGCACGGTAGCGGGAAATGGCGGCTTCGGAATTCAGTGCTTTGACGCCGAATCCAGCGTGGTGAACACGCAGCCGCCAATCATCGCGCTTTCCGGAAACATCCAAGGAAACCTGTCGCCCTCCTGTACGACATTCGACGCAACACCACTACCGCCACCGCCACTCCCGTGACGACCGCAGCTAGATCAAACCAGGGGAGGGCCACCTAATCGAGGTCGGCTTGGGGGCCGAGCAGCGCGCGCCGGAAGCGGTCTTTCAGCGCCACGCCATCGAGCGGCGGCAGCACCAGGGGCAGCTTCTCGGCGGCGACTTTGACGACCGCGAAGTTGGGTCCGGTGCTTTCATGAATCATCGAGCGCAATCTCTTGAGATCCGAGGTTGTTTTTGAGAACTTGAAGCCGCAAGCCCGCGCCACGCCGGCCAGATCGACGCCGTGCGCCGTGTGCGTCTTTTGCATGCCGGTTTCCCCGTAGCGCTCGTTGTCGATCACCACCAACGTCAGGTTCGACGGCTGCAGCACGCCGATCGTGGCGAGCGAGCCCATTCCCATCAGCATCTCACCATCCCCGGTGATCACCAGCACCCTTCGCTTGGGCTGAGCAAGCGCAAGCCCAAGGCCGACCATCGCCGCCTGACCCATCGCGCCCCAGAGCGGAAAGTTGAGCGGCGTGTCACCCGCAGCGGTGATATCCCAGGAGGTCGAGCCCAATCCCGCGACGACGAGAAGATCGCCTCGTTCGGAAAGCAGGGCTTTGACCACCTTGCGCCGGTGCAAGGTCATTGCCGAAAGCTCTTGATGCCGATAACGCCTTGCGAGATGAGAACCGCCGTCGCCTGCTCCTGCCGCAGAGCATCGGCGACGAGCGGCGCGATCTCATCTGCTCGCGCCGCGCGACGCACGCGAACATCCATCGCCTCGAGCACGGCGGGCGTCGCCTCGCCCATGGGCACCTGCCACGAGTTGAATTCTCCCGCCTCGCCGCGCATGGTGACGATCATCACGAGCGGAATGCGGCAGGTCTTGAGCAGGCCGGCCGCGTTGATGACGTTGCCGACGCCGCTCGACTGCATGAGAAGCACGCTTTTTTCGCCGCCGAGCCAAGCCCCAGCCGCGAGCCCGATGCCCTCTTCTTCGGTAGTCAGAACCACCGCGCGCATCTCTCGATCGCCCTGGCAAAGCTCGATCAGCCGCTGGTGGCCGGCGTCCGGCACATAGCCGACGATGCGCACCCGCGCCGTGGCGAGCGCGCGGTGAACCTCCTGCGGCCAGTCAGGCTGCATCTTTCAACAACGTCTGCCCGGGACGCACGCGCGTGAATTTCACCGGCTTCATGGCCACCTCATTAAAGCGAATGCTAGTGAAGGCCGACTCGTCGAGCGGCCCGGTTTCTGGGAAGTCCGACCTGAAATGCGCGCCGCGCGAGTCCTTGCGCGCGATCGCCGCTGCCGCGATGACGCGGCTCACTGCCGCCAAATTCTTCAGGTTCATCCAGTCGTGCCAGCCGAGATTGAAGGCGCGGTTCGTCCCATCGAGCGCGAAACGGTCGAGCTCATCATTCAAGGACCCGAGCTCGCGCAGCGCCTGCTCCAGGCCCGCGCCGTCGCGGAGGATGCCCACCTTTTCCCACATCGTCTCGAACAGCTTCTCCCGCAGGGGTTCCAGATTTGACTCGGCAGCACGCCTCTTGAATGGCGTCTCGCAGATCGCGACGGCAGACTCGATCGCCGCGCTGTCCGGCTCGCGCAGGGCGCCTTCGCTGCGCACCCAGGCCGCCATCGTGTCGCCCGCGACGGCGCCGAACACGGTGGAGTTCGCCACGCCGTTGCCGCCGAGGCGGTTCGCGCCGTGCACGCCGCCCGAATCCTCGCCGGCGACGAACAGCCCGGGCAGCTCGGTGCGGCAGTCGGCCGCAAATTCGACACCCCCCATCATATAGTGCGCGGTCGGCACCACCTCGACCAGCCCGCCGGCGAGATCGAAGCCGCAATCGGCGCAGCGCTCGACCATGCCCTTGAATTGTTTTCTGACGTTGTCCGCGCCGAGGTGGCTCATGGAAATGTACAAACCGCCGTGCGGCGAGGTGTTGCCGTTTTTAATCTCCGAAAACATCGCGCGCGAGACGATGTCGCGGGTCGCGCGCTCGGCTTTCGGGTCGTAGCGGCCCATGAAGCGCTCGCGCTCCCCATTTAGAAGATGCCCACCCGCGCCGCGCAGCCCTTCTTCGAGCACCGTGCCAGTCATGCGCGTGTGCGCGCCGGCGAGCAGCCCGGTGGGGTGGAACTGCACCATTTCCATGTCGCGCAGCGGCAGCCCCGCGCGCCAGGCCATCGCCAGGCCGTCGCAGCTCTTGTCGCCGGAGGGCGTGTGGTACCTGTACATCGTCGGTCCGCCGCCGGTTGCCAGCAGGACTGCCTTTGCACGCACGAACACGTACTCGCCGGTTCGCATGTCGACGAAAAGCACGCCCGACAAGCCGCTTCCATCCTTGGTCCTGATCAACTCGACTGCGCGGTGCTCCTCCAGCCGCGCGATGTCGCGTGCCCAGACCTGCTCGGCGAGCCGGTTGATGATCTCGATGCCGGTGAGGTCGCCCTTGTGCACCGTGCGGTCGAACGTTTGCCCGGCGAAGGCCTTCTGGTGAATGCTGCCGTCGGGATTGCGGTCGAAGAAGCAGCCGAGCTCGTTTTCCAGCTCCCTGATCCTTTCGACGGCCAGGGTCACCAGCTGCCAGGCGAGGTCCTGGTCGGGAAGCCACTTGCCGCCCTCGATGGTGTCCATGAAGTGGCGCTCGATCGAGTCGCCCTTCGCCAGCGCGACGTTGTAGCCGCCCTGCACCATGCGCGTGCAGCCGCATTTGCCGAGCAGGCCTTTCACGGCGACGGTGATCGACAGCTCGGGCGCCGCCTGACAGGCGTGCAGCGCGGCAAACAGGCCGGCGCCGCCCGAGCCGAGGATCAGGATGTCCGTGTCGATGCGCGACGTAACCATTGCATGACGAGCACCAGCACCACGAGCACGAAGCCCACGGCGTCGAACAAGGCTTTCGGATACACCAGCAGGAAGCCCGCGACGATCAGCATGATCCGTTCCGCGAGGCTGGTGCGCTTGAAGAGCCAGCCTTGCAATCCGCCGGCGAGCGCCACGATGCCGACCGCGGCGGTGAAGGTCACCAGCGCGATCGAGCCCCAGTCGGCGCCGGCGAGGGTCTTGAAGGACCCGGTCAGGAGAAGGCCGGTGCCGCTCGGGTCGAGCACGAACATGAACGGCACGAGAAAAGCGGGCGTGGTGTATTTCCAGCACTGCAGCGTCGTCTTGTAGGGGTCGCCTCCCGTGATCGCCGCGGCGGCGAAAGGCGAGAGCGCGGTCGGCGGCGATACCTCGGAGAGCACGGCGTAGTAGAAGATGAACATGTGCGCCGCGAAATCCGGCACGCCCAGCTTGATCATCGCCGGCGCGGCGATGACGGCGCAGATGATGTAGCTCGCCGTCACCGGGACCGCCAGGCCGACGATCCAGACGATGAGCGAGGTGTAGATGGCGGTGAGAAGCAGCGAGCCGCCGGCGTAATCGAGGACGATCGAGCTGAACTTGAGGCCAAGGCCGGTGAGCGTCACCGTGCCGACGATGATCCCGGCGCCGGCGCAGGTGGCAGCGACGTTCAGCACCCCGAGCGAGCCGCCGGCGAGCGCCTTCACCAACCCCGAGCTCCACAGGCCGCGGGCAATGGGTGCTTTTCTCTTGAAAACCTCGTACGGGATGAGCGCGGTATCGGCCCTCAGGAAGCTCGTCACCGCGGAGACGAGCGTCGCCCAGAACACCGCCATCACGGGCGAGAAGCCCCACAGCATGAACACGACGATCGACACCAGCGACAGGAAGTGGAACCAGTATTTCTTGCTCAGGCTCAACGCCGATTCGACGCGCTCGAAAGTAACGTCCTTCATGCCGAACTTGCGCACGTCGATCTCGACCATGGCGAACAGCGCGAGGTAATACAGGCAGGTCGGGATCGTCGCCATCAGGATCACGTCGAGGTACGAGATCTTGAGGAACTCGGCGATCAGGAAGGCGGCGGCGCCCAGTACCGGCGGCGAAATGATCGCGCCGAGCCCGCCCGCGGCGAGCAGGCCGCCTGCCGCGTCCTTGCCGTAGCCGACCTTGGCGAGCATCGGATAAGCGACCGAGCCGAGCGTGACGGTGGTGGCGACGCCCGACCCTGAAGGACCGCCGAGCAGGAACGAGGCGAGCACCACCGTGCGGCCGGCGCCGGTCGGCTTGCCGCCCATCGCCGAGAACGAGAAGTCGATGTAGAACTTGCCCGCGCCGGAGTACTGCAGGAACGCGCCGTAGATGGTGAACAGGATGATCAGCGACGAAGAAACGTCGACCGCGACGCCGTAGATGCCTTCCAGCGTCATGTACATGTGCCCGATGAGCCGGGGAATCTCGTAGCCCTTGTGGGTCCAGGGCGCCGGCAGGTAGGGCCCGAAGATCGCGTACAGCAGGAAGCAGGAGGTGATCGCGGGCATGATCCAGCCGGTCGCGCGCCGCATCGCCTCCAGCACCAGCACGATCAGCGCCACGCCGAACACCACGTCCCAGTGGTTCGGCAGGATCGAGCGGTCGAAGAAATCGTCGCCGTTCGCCACCAGGTACACCGCAATCGCAACGCCCAGCGCCGCGAGCGCCCAGTCCCACCCCATCACGCGATGGCGGAAGCGCCGCGAGACCGGAAAGATGAGGAAACACAGGAACAGCACGAACGCGACGTGGATCGCGCGCAGCACCTCGGTCCGCACGATCTCGTAGGCGGCGTAGAGGTGGAACAGCGACATCAGGACCGCCACCGCCGTGATGAAGTCCGCGAGCCGCCCGCGGAACTTGTTCTGGACGCCCTCTTCCTGCTCGATGAGCTCCTCGGCCCGCTTGAGCGCCTCCTCGCTGATTTCAGCGGCGGGCTGATGGATGCGGGCGATCTCTTCGCTCATTGCCCGTTGCGCGCTCCAGCCCTACTGCAGCTTGATTCCCTTCTCGGAGAAGTATTTGACCGCCCCGGGGTGCCAGGGGATCGGCGAGGCTGCCTGTTTCTGGTTCTCGAGCTTGAAGTTCTCCGCCTCCTTGTGGACGCGGACCAGGTCTTCCTTGTGGTCGAAGACCGCCTTGACGATGTTATAGGCGGTTTTCTCGTCCATGTTCTGGTGCGCCACCAGCAGGTTCATCACCGTGGCCTGCTTGTTGTCGGCGTCCATGCCGCGGTACATGTCCTTCGGGATCACGTCCTGCACGTAGAGATCGCCGTATTTCCTGTTCATCGCCGGCACCAGGTCGGCATGGTCGATCAGCTTGATCTTCACGCCCGGCGTGCTGGCGAGGTCGGTGATCGCCGCGGTCGGCAGGCCGCCGACCCAGAAGAAGGCGTCGATCTTCCGGTCCTTGATCGCATTCACCGACTCGGCGACGCCGAGGCGCTCGCGCCGCAGGTCCTTGTCCTTGTCGAGGCCGGCGGCTTCGATGACGCGGAACGCCATGACTTCGGTCGCGCTGCCGCCCGATCCGGTGGACACGCGCTTGCCTTTCAGGTCGGCGATCTTGCTGACCCCGGCGCCCTCGATCGAGACGACGTGCATGCGATTCGGATACATCACCATCAGGGTGCGCACCGGGACCGGCTTGCCGGTGAACTTGTCCTGGCCCTTGTACGCATCGAGCGTCGCATCCGCCATGGTCATGCCCAGATAGGGCTTGCCGGTGCCGATGAGCTGCAGGTTGGCCACCGAGCCCCCGGTCACCTCGGCCGTGGCCTGCATGCCTGGAACGTATTTGGAGAGCACGGCCGCCATGCCGCCGCCCAGCGGGTAATACACCCCGCCGGTTCCGCCGGTGGCAATCGAAAGGTTCTGCGCCTGCGCTACCAGCGCGAACGCCGATATGAAAAGCGCGACGACGCGCGTCAACAATCGCATGGACTCCTCCTCGGGTTGTGCGGCGATTCTACCGCACGCCGAGTCGGCGCAGCGCCGCCGCGCGGCGCTCCTGCGCTGTGCGCTTCACTTTCGAGTAAAGACTGCCGCCGTGACTGTCCATCGCCACCAGCAGCGGGCCGAAGTTCCTGACGCGAAACTTCCACAGCGATTCGGGATTGAGGTCATCGAGGTCCACGTCCTCGATCGACTCGACCCAGGTCGTCTCCAGCGCCGCGGTGCCGCCGATGATGGCGAGGTAGGCGCCGCCCAGCTCGCCGAAGGCCTTGAGCGATTCTTCGCGCAAGCCGCCCTTGCCGATCACCAGCCGCACGCCGCACTGCTGCATCAGCGGCCGCGTGAAGCGCTCCATGCGGTCGCTGGTGGTGGTGCCGACGCAAAGCGGCGCGTAGCCCGCCGGATGCGCGGCGCTCTTCTGCACCTTTTTCACGTTCGGCGCGGTATGGATCACCGCGTGGCCCGAGAGGTCGAAGCGCGTCTTGCGCCCGCGGTCGAACATGTGAATCTGCGTCGCGTCGCGGATGCCGAACAGCGTGCCGTTCAAGGTGACCGTGTCATCGACGCGCAGCTTGCGCACCGCCTCTTCGGTCAGCGGCGCGGTGAAGTCGTAGTGTGCCATTCGATCAAGCAGCTCTAATAGCCATACTCGACGCCCGAAGGCCGGAACGTGGCGCGCGCGCGGCGCGCCGAGTGACACTGCATGTTCACCGCCACCGGGTTCATCGTGATGTGGGTGGCCGCGGTTTCGACGTGCACCGCGAACGCGGTGGAATCGCCGCCGAGTCCCTGCGGGCCGACGCCGAGCATGTTCACCGCCGGGCCGAGCTCCTGCTCCAGCCTGGCGCCCTCGGGATCGTCGCAGTGCGTGCCGAGCGCCCGGGTGGCCGCGAGCTTCGCGAGATGCACGCACAGGTCCGCGGTGCCGCCGACGCCGACGCCGACGATGGTCGGCGGGCAGGTCTTGCCGCCAGCCTCCAGCACGCAATCGATCACGAACGTCTTGATGGCGTCCACGCCTTCGGCGGGGACTGCCATCCTGAGCCAGGAGTTGTTCTCGGAACCCGACCCCTTCGGCACCATCTCGATCACCAGCGCCTCCTCGTCCTCGGAAAAATCGACGTTGATGATCGGCACGCCGCGGCCGCACGAGGTCTGCTCGTTCACGCGCGTGGTGGGGTGCACGATCGACGAGCGGAACGAGTATTCGCGCGTCGAGCGCTCGCAGCCGCGCCGGATCGCCTGCTTCAGCGCGACGCCGTCCACTTCGATCCCGCGTCCGATCCACACGTTGTAGATCGGGATCCCGGTGTCCTGGCACAGGAGGTTGTCGGTGTCCTCGGCAACAGCGATGTTGCGGATCATGGTGCCGAGCGTGCGCCGCGCGCCGGCGTCGGTCTCGCTTTTCGCGAGCGCGTCGAAGCCCTGCTTGACATCGGGCGGCAGCCGCTTCAACGCCCGGATGTAGAGCTCCTTCGCCGCCTCCTCGACTTGTCGCAGGTCGATCTTCACTGGACGTGGATGTTTCGCTCCTTCACCACGTTCGCCCAGAGCGCAGTCTCGGCCTTCATCGCCGTGGCGAACTCTTCCGGCGAATTGCCGACCGGCGCCAGCCCCTGCGCGTAAAAGCGCGCTTTCATCTCGGTCGTATCGAGCGCCTTCTTCGTGTCCTGATACACCTTGGCGATGATCTCCTTGGGCGTGCCGGCCGGCGCCACGATGCCGAACCAGCCTGCGTTCTCGAAGCCCGGCAGCGTGCTCGCGATCGGCGGCACGCCGGGAAGCTGCGGCGCTTCGGTCCTGCTGGTGATGCCCAGGGCGCGCAGCCGGCCCGCGCTGACATGCCCGATCGAGGCGGCCAGGTTGGTCAGCGCGAAGGTCGTTTCGCCGCCGACCAGCCCGGCGAGCGCCGGGCCTTCGCCTTTGTAGGGGACCGAAACCGCGTCGGCTTTCGCCTGGTACAGGAAGTTCTCGGCCGCCAGGTGCGTCTGCGAGCCGATGCCGGCATGCCCGAAGGTCAGCCTGCCGGGGCTCGCCTTCGCCGCGTCGACCAGCGCCTTGACTGACTTGTACGGAGAGCCGGCAGGCACCACCAGCACCTGCGGCCCGGACACGACGTTGGTGACCGGCACGAAATCCTTTTCCGGGTCGTAATTCAGCTTGGCATAGATGTGCTGGTTCGCGGTCACGACCGAGCCGGAAGGAAAGAACAGCGTATAGCCGTCGGGCGCCGCGCGCGCCGCTTCCGCGGCGCCGACCCCGCCGCCCGCGCCGCCGCGGTTCTCGATCACCACTGTCTGGCCCCAGATCTGCGTCAGCTTCTCGCCGAGCAGCCGCGCCGAGATGTCGGTCGCCCCGCCCGGCGGGAAAGGCACGATGAAACGGACCGGCTTCTGCGGCCAGGATTGCGCGAACGCCCCGCTGCCGAGCAACACGGCAGCCGTCATTGCAATGAGCTTCATTTTTTTGATTCTACAGCGCGAGGGCGAACGCCAGCCCGGCGGCCAGGGTGAGCGCAGCGGCCGCCCCAGCGAGGCCTTTCTGCCAGTCGCGCCACGGCAGAAATTCCAGCGCCAGCACCCGCAGCCCGGCGCCCAGATGCGCGGCGAGCAGCACCACCAGTGCCCATTCGGAGAACTTGACCAGCGGCTGCTCGGTCCAGGCGAGGAATGCGTCAAGCTGCAGGGCGTCGCCGAGCGCCCAGAAATGAACCGGCAGAAACAGCGCGAGCGCAATGCCCGACAGGCGGTGGACAAGGAACACCCAGTAAGACGAATGCCGAGTCATGCGAAAACCGCGAAAACTGCGCGCATTCCCATCCAGCCAAGAAGTGCCGCAAAGGCGACCAGCGCCACGTCGCGCGACCGGCCGCGCCAGGCGAGCCATTCGATGAAAACGCTCCTCAGGCCGATCGGCGCATGGACCGCAACTCCCAAGACAAAGATTGAGTAAAACATGAACCAGGCAACATTACCGCGCGTTCGGCCGAAGATCTCCGCAGCAGAAAGTCCGCCTTGCACCGCGTAGATGATCGTGACGAGGTGAACGATCACGCACAGCGCAAGCAGCGCGGCGCTCGCTCGCTGCGCGATCCAGAGGAGGGTCTGGGCTTTCGCGCTCACAGCTCGCGCTTCAGAACCGAACCCAGAACTGCTCTCTTCAGGCCCGAGATCGCCGCGGTGGGAGAGAGGCCCATCGGGCAGCGCTCGGTGCAGCTCATGTGCGTGTGGCAGGCATGGCAGCCGGCATCGCCGGCGACCGCGCGCAGGCGCTCGATCGTCGCCGCGTCGCGCTCGTCCTTGACCAGGGTCCAGGCGCGGTTGAGCGCCGCCGGGCCAAGATAATCCGCATTCCATGCGACCACGTCGCAGGCGCTGTAGCACGCGCCGCAGCCGATGCATTCGATCCCCGCATCGACCTTCCTTCTGTCTGCGGAATCGGGCGGTACGCGCGCGAAGTCGTCACGCTTTGTTTTAGTGCCTTCAAAGCTGCCTTTTGCACGCGCCCACTTGTCAAAGAACCCGCGCATGTCCGTGACCAGATCGCGGATCACCGGCAGGTTGCGCAGCGGACCGATCACCAGCTTGTTTTCGCGGGCAACCTTGTCTACATGGGTCCGGCAGGTCCAGCGCGGCACGCCATTCACGCTCATCGCGCACGAGCCGCACATGCCGACGCGGCAGGCGAAGCGGTAGGCGAGCGTGGCATCGAGCGAGCGCTGGATGTACGTCACCACGTCGAGCACCGTCTGGCTGGGGTGGCGCGGCACCTCGAAGGACTGGAAGGCGCCTTGGGCGCCTCCCCGCCAGACCTCGACCGCGAGCGCGCTCAAGCCGACTCGTATAGCCGCGTGAGAACGAACTCGCGGTGGCCGAGAGCCTCGGCAGCGGTCAAGCGGCCGTTCGCGGTGCGGAACATGCAATCGAGCAACTGGTCGCCCGCCTGGTCCGGCGTCAGCTCCTTTCTCAGCAGTCCCGAGACGTCGACATCGATGTGCTCGGACATGGTGCGCACCGTGCGCGGGTTGGCGCACAGCTTGATCACCGGCAGGATCGGATTGCCGATGACGTTGCCCTGGCCGGTGGGGAAGAAATGCACCACATAGCCGGCCGCCGCGCACAGCGTGACCATTTCGGCCGCCGCCGAGGACGAATCCATGAACCAGAGCCCGGGGCCGGTCGGCGTCTCCGCCTTGTCGAGCACGCCGTCGACCAGGCACTTGCGGCCGATCTTCTGGATGTTGCCGAGCGCCTTTTCCTCGATGGTGGTGAGGCCGCCGGCGATGTTGCCCTTCGTCGGCTGCGAATCCATCAGGTCGCCGGTCTTGTGGCGATCGATGACTTCCTGGTAGCGGTCGAAGACGAACTGGAATTTCTTGCGCACCGCGTCGTTCCTGCAGCGCGCGGCGACCAGGTGCTCGCCCCCGGTGAGCTCGGTGGTTTCGCCGAACACCAGCGTGACGCCGTGCGGGTAGAGCTTGTCGAAAGCATTGCCGACGGTCGGATTCGCGCCGCAGCCGGAAGTCGTGTCGGACTCGCCGCACTTGGTTGAAACCCACAAATCCTTGAGCGGCCGCTGCTCGCGACGCTGCTCGCTCGCCCATTGCAGCAGCTCCTTCGCCTTCTGCGAGGCGCGGCGGATGGTCTCGTGATCGCCGTGGCCCTCGATGCCGAAACCGAATACCGGCTTGCCGGTCTGCTTGATGCCCTCGACCACGCGAGCGGTCCAGCCTTCCTCGATGCCGATCACGATCGCGGCGGCGACATTGGGATTGGAGCCGGCGCCGATCAGCGTGCGGAAGTGAAGCTCGAGGTCGGCGCCGAACTGCAGCCTGCCGTAGGGATGCGGCAGCGCGAGCGTGCCCTTGATGCTGTTTTCCACCGCCTGCGCCGCGGCGTTCGAGAGGTCGTCGACCGGCAGGATGACGACATGGTTGCGCACGCCGACGCGGCCGTTCTCGCGGCGGTAGCCCCAGAAGCTTGCTTTGGACAGGTCCATGGTCTACCAGCGCTTGGTTTTGACGTTATGGACATGAAGATGCTCGCCCTTCGCGATCGGCTGCACCACTCTTCCGATGTCGACGCCGTACTTGATCACGGTATCGCCGGGCCGGTAGTCCTTCAGCGCCACCTTGTGGCCGATCGGGATGTCGCTTTTGGCAGTCACATTGACGTCCTTGTCGTCTTCCATGATCCAGCCATTGAGCTGCTGGCCGGCCTTGACGCCCTCAACGACGACCACCCCGACCCCGTCGCCTTCTTCATGCACCACGAAATGAATCATCGCGTTATTCTATTCGCTTGGATCCGCAATTTAAGGGTCCTGCTCGAGGCCGCGTCGCGGCCTTATGCGGCGGCGGGCGCGACAACGGATAGGAAAATCAATCCGCGACCGCGCGCGCAACGTTTCATGAAACCTCCGCTTTCGCGCTACATTGCCCTCGCGCAGCGTCGGACAATGGTGCTTATGTCGCGTCGCGGGCCATTATTGGAAAGGACTCGAAATCTGTTGTACCGCTTGCGGTACCGGGGGTTCGAATCCCTCTCTCTCCGCCACTATTCAGAGCTAGCCTCTTGATGTAACGCCGTTTCCGGCGTCGGCCTGAGGGCACCGCTATTCGAGTGGTTACTTCGCCAGGTTCCTGACGACTATCGTAATAAAGAGCTGGCTGACCTCTTCGCGCGTTTTACCCTCGCGAACGGATGGCGTGATCTGCGCCCAATCCGCATCGGTAATACGCTGATTCGGGTACAGCACACGAATCTGCTCGCGGCTATAGGCCGATTTGATTTCGGTTGAATATTCAAGAATCTCAAAACCGGCCTTCTCGAATGCCCGCCGGAAATCGATCGGCCTCCATTGATTCACGAACTCATGCAGTGGGGCGCGACCAGGGCCAAACTGCGCCCTCCAAACGGCGGGGTTAAGCTTCAGATATTCGTAGGGTTTGGAAAAGTCGCGATGATCCACCAGCCCCGCTATGTGTGCCGAAATCCCGCCGGGCTTTAGTACTCGCTTCCACTCCTTTATCGATTGAAGCGGGTCATTGAGATGCTCGATCGTGGCCATTGAAAATACATAGTCAACGCTCGCGTCTGGTAGTCCGGTATCGAAAGATTCGCGTTTAAGGAAGGTGATGTAGTCGGAATTCAGAGTCGCTTTGCCACCTTCCTCTTTGAGGATGATTTCGTTCGCGTCTCGCACAAAATACTCCGCATCCAGCTTTGCTAGATCGAACGCTGTGCGGTACGGGAGTGCATCGCGAATACCTGGGTGTTCGAAAATATCGACACAGTAGTGGTGCTTGGCGCCGGCGCTGATGTAGAGCGCTGCGGGGATCATGCTGCTACCGGGCCCGATCTCGACGATGTTCAAGTCTTTCAGCGAGCCTAAATGCTTCACCGCGAACTGTTTGAACAGGCCCGCGGCCCACACAAAATAGAACGGGCTGCGGACGTCGCCCTCGAGATCGTGCTTGCGCCAGTTGGCAAGGATCTTCCGTTGGAGTTCCATTTGCCCTACGTACTCTCTTGCTGCCACCTCTGCGGGCGTCGCCGTCCGCGAAGACACCACGCGATAAGCTTCAATACCCACCAGACCCACGCACACGACGACGGCGGCTAAGGCGGTTCGTTGCTTTTTAGTCATTGCTACCCCCATGTTCCCAGTAGCTTAACGGATAGGAAAATCAATCCGGGACCGCCCGCGCAACGCTTCATGAGGCCTCCGCTTTCGCGCTACATTGCTCTCGCGCAGCGTCGCACAATGGCGCTTATGTCGCGTCGCGGGCCATGGCGCAACTGGAGTCCAGTCTGAGAGACACGACCCAGATGTCCTTCCAGTTCGAGCGCATGGATACTACGTCGTCGACAGCAAGGCGCCGCGAATCTTCAATCGAACTGTTACTCTGCGAGACTCCTGGTCTAAGAACTGACACTGACCAATGGCTTTGACACGCAAGACTGTAGACAGCGCCAAGTTCAATGCCAAAGCGAAGCTTCCGTTCGAACTTCGTCTTGAAGACTTTTCATTGGCTCTTCAAGATATCTACGATTTCTTCCACGATGTCAATTCACACCTCGTGGGCAAGGGCCTCGATCGCCTGGACGATATGTTGCGCCCGGCAATCATGTCGGGGGTGCTCTCAGATATGCTCAGCGCAAGCCTTGCTAGGCATTCAAGGGCTCTGGTGGAGAATGAGTATTTCAATGGCCATCCTGACTTGGTTGTAAGAGGGAAATACCCAAACAACTCAATCAAGTCGGGTGAGCACGGCGTCGAAATCAAGACCACGCGAAAATCTGGCGGTGCTGTGGATACGCATGGCGCTCCGGAACAATGGATGTGTGTATTCGTATACAGGATCGACAACGAAACCGAACCATCCCCTGACCGCAAGCCTCTTACCTTCAACGAAGTTTACTTAGGCAAAGTAACAGTCAAGGATTTCCGAAAGAATGCCCGTGGTGAACTGGGAACTAGGACTGCTACCTTGCACGCAGAGGGAATCGCGAAGCTTAGAGAAAGCTGGGTCTACCGTCTCTAAGCGCCGTTGAAGTTCAGCCGAGCAAGTGCTGGCACCGCTTTCTGCGCAACGCGGAAGTACTCTGGGTCCTTCTCGACGCCAACGCTCTGATAGCCCATCGCTTCAGCAGCGGCCAAAGTCGAGCCTGAGCCGGCAAAGGGATCAAGTACCACACCTCGCCCAAGAGGCAGAACCCCTCTGACCAACTGACGCAGGAATGCTTGGGGCTTGAGACTGGGGTGGGGCGCAATAGCACGTTCGCTCGGCCGCGTCGGCGAAGACTCGATCACATCGCCAAACGGGCGATCCTCCGATATCCGCCGAAAGCCACCGGTGCCCCATTTTCTCAAGTTGTCCTGAACGCGCCCGTTCAGGGGCTTTCGGAATACCAACCAAGGCTCCCACATGGAGCGTGGCATTACGCTCACGTCAGAAAATTCAACGTGCGCATCCTTTGGGCGATCGCCACCGCGCATCGTCATGACCAGTCGCACGATCTCCCCTCTCCTCTCGAGACCAGCCTTCGAGAGGGCACCGGACACCAAATAAGAGAGAAGAGGGTTGCTGGCTACGACGACATTGGCGCCAGGCACGATCACGCCAATCAATCTCCGAGCCCAAGCATAGAAAAAGCTCTCTACTGCATCAAGATCCGCTGGTTTCAGAACTGTGAATCGAGGCAAAGGCGCGCGCTTCGAGCCATCAAATGAGGGAGGGATCCTCCATATGCCACCTTTGCCAGACCGCAGCTTTCTCTGTTCGTCTGCTGTGTACTCCACAAGACCGTACGGTGGGTCTGTCACTACCGCATGAAACGAATTAGGAGGTTGCTGTTCAAGCCAGCCAATGCAATCTGCATTGAAGAGCTTTGCATTGCCAATGACCAACGATTTGATCTGAGCTTGCGGCCGATCATTCAGTGGCCGGTCAAGGAACTCCTTTAGTACGTACTGCGCCCGATCCATTCTCGCAAAGAGACCCGGGGTATTGAGTTGAAGATAAGAGCGAACTGACGACGCAGGGACGTCGCCAATCAATGCCGATACCTCACCCTTGATATCAGCTACGGTCGCGCCGCGCGGCCTTGCGCCGAGCACGGAGACAATTGCATCGCGAACTTCGCCCGGGCGTCTTTTCATTTCGACCTTGCAGTGCTGTATATAAACACATGCTAATCGATTGGACGTCTAGACGTCAACTGCTATTTTAAGGCAATCAACTCCATCTGCACCGCACCCTCCACATTGCTGAACCACAACTGCCCTTCCTGGATTGTGCATTGCAATTGCATGGTGCGCGCTGCCTTCCGCGCTTGGTAGCAACAACTGCATTACGGGTCGGACACGTGGAATATTTGCGAAACGGCCACGACGAACTTCTGCAAGTTGCTCTCCCAGACTTTGGCGGTTCGAACTCACGAAGGTCTAAAGTCTTCTCGACTATTGAGTGATCATTCAATGTGGACGGATAGGAAAATCAATCCGGGACCGCCCGCGCAACGTTTCATGAAGCCTCCGCTTTCGCGCTACATTGCCCTCGCGCAGCGTCGCACAAATGGTGCTTATGTCGCGTCGCGGGCCATTATTACTGATAACTGGTATATTGCGGCCCCCTCGCCACCCGCTGCGTGTCGATGCCGGAGTCGCCAACCGTTCTGCCGCTGCCCACCCCGCCAGCCGAGGACGTCTGGTCTGTAGACGAGCACTCCCTCGAGGCGTTCGCGAAACGGCTCCAAGCGCCCCCGACCGACCGCGCCTGGCACGAGCTGCGGCGTGAGGCGGAACGGATCGCCCTGGTCCCGGGCTTCGAACGGCTGATCACACTCGACGCGAACGCGATCAAGGCGCTGCCGCACCAGATCGACGTCGCCCAGCGGGTGCTGCGCCACATGAGCGGCCGCGCCATCCTGGCCGACGAGGTGGGCCTCGGCAAGACGATCGAGGCGAGCATCATCTACAAGGAGCTCGCGATTCGCGGGCTCGCCCGCCGCGTGCTGATCCTGACGCCGGCCTCGCTCGTGGGGCAGTGGCAGGGCGAGCTCGAGGAGAAGTTCTTCGAGCGCTTCGACACGCCGAGCGAGCCCGACGACTGGCTGAACGTCACCAAGGCGATCGTGTCGCACGACCGCGCGCGCTCGCGCCGGCATGCCGAGGAGATCCTGCGGCACCGCTGGGACCTCGTGATCGTGGACGAGGCGCACAAGGTCAAGAGCCAGCGCGGCGCGACCTACCAGTTCATCGAGAAAATCGAACGCGACTTCATCCTGCTGCTCACGGCGACGCCGCTGCAGAACGACCTGCGCGAGCTGTACAACCTCGTCACGCTGCTGCGGCCGGGACAGCTCGGCACCTGGCCGGAGTTCCGCGCGGTGCATCTCGTGGCCGGCGACCGCCGCACGCCCAAGGACCCCGCCGCCCTGCGGGTGCTGACGCACGAGGTGATGATCCGCACGCGGCGCACGAGCGTGATCGACGACCTGAACTTGCCGCCGCGCCGCGCGCGCCACCCCGAGGTCCGCCTGACCAAGGCCGAGGCGGACCTGTACCAGGGCACCACCGAGTTCCTGCGCCGGCTCTATCGGGAAGGCTTCGTCCAGCCGGCCGCGCAGGAGGCGGTGGATGACGGGACGGGAACCCGGAAGCGGACCCGGAGGGGGATCATCCAGCTCGCGGTCATCCACCTGCGCCAGCGGCTGTGCTCCTCCGCGCGCGCACTCGCCGAGTCGCTCGAGCACCTGGCGCAGGGCGAGCGCATCAACCCCGCGTACCGCACGATCGCGAAGCAGCTCGCCAAGCGGGCGAAGGGCATCAAGACGCACGCCAAGCTCACCGTGCTCACCGATCTGTTGAAAGAGACCCCCGACCGGGTGGTGGTCTTCAGCGATCACCGCCCCACCATTGAACTGATCGAAGAGCGCGTCACGAAGCTCGGTCGCAAGGCGATCGTCTACTGGGGCGCGCACTCGACGCCCGAGCGGGACAAACGCATCCGCGCGTTCCACGACGACGAGCGCAGCGTGCTGATCGCCAGCCGCGCCGGCAGCGAAGGACGGAACCTCCAGTTCTGCAACGTGCTCGTGAACTACGACCTGCCCTGGAACCCGATGGTGGTGGAGCAGCGCATCGGACGGCTGCACCGGATTGGGCAGACGCGCGAGGTACACATCGTGAATCTCGCCGCCGCCGGGACGATCGAGGCGTACATCCTCCAGCTGCTCGACCGCAAGATCAAGCTGTTCGAGCTGGTGGTGGGCGAGCTGGACCTGATCCTCGGCGATTTCGGCGGCGCGCATACGTTCGAGGGCCGGCTCGCGGACGAGTGGCTCGCCTCCGAGAACGAAGAGGACTTCGCGCGACGAGTGGAGGCGATCGGCGCCGACATCGAGAAGAGCAGCGCGGTCGGCAAGGAGCAAGAGCAGCTGAACTCCCTCATCGCGCCGGACGACAACGCCGTACGCCTCGAGCGCCGGTTCCAGGAGCTGTCCGCCGCGGGTCGCCTGCGACTCGGCTACGGGACGAGCCACCTCGTCCGCGCCGCCGGCTGGGACGCCAAGCGCCAGCGGCTCGGCGTCCACGTGACGGAGGTGCTCGAGGCACTCAAGTCGATCGAGCGCATCGGAGGCGTCACGACGCACCAGCCAGCCGGTAGCCATCCCAAGTACGGGGAGCTGGTAAGGCTGAGCGGCGTGAGCAGCTCCGGACGCGCGATCGCGCTCGTGGCGCAGGTGGACCGTCTTCCCCTGTTCCTCGCCGACATCGAGGCCGACGCCGAGTGACCCAGCGCCCCAAGCCCAAGCGTAAGCCCGAGCCTAAGCCCAAGCCTCGGCGCGAGCCTGCTCTGCCGGCGCCGCAGCCGATCGGCGACAGCGATCCGCTCGCCGACGCGCGCATCCGGCCGCTGCTCCAGCGCTACTGCCGGCTCGCTGGTGTGAAGCAGGCCGCACTCGGCCCGGATCATTCCGAGCTGCGCTTGCCCCAGGCCGAACGCCCGTTTTTCAGGGACCGCGAATCCTTGCGCCTGGCGTTCTCGGTCGACGCGCTGGAGCGCGACCCGGATGCCGAGATCGCGGTGCTTGGCAGCCCCTTCCTCTCCCAGCTGCTCGAGGCCATTCGCGCGCGGGCGTCGCGCCTGTCGTTGGGTCTGATCGCGCCGGCCGGCGCGGGCGATCCGCGGCGCGTCGAGCTCGCGATTCCCGTACGGGACGGCACGGCGCGGGCGAGCGAGAAGCACCTGGCCGTGCATCCCATAGGGCGGCTGTTCGCGCGCGTCGTGCTACGCGCCGGCGCCGGGGTCGAGGAAGCGGTGGTGGAAAGCGACGTGTACGACTTGTCGACCGGCGCCAGGGTAGATGACGACCTGGCCGGCGCGTTCCAGGATCTCGAAGCGGGCCGGGTCGAGCCCGCCGATGAAGCGTTGGCAGCCGCGGCAAAGCCGGTTGCCGCTCGGGAGCCCGGGGACTTGCTCCGGCTCCTCTTGAGCCATCTCCGTGACAAGTCGACGGAGCGGGTAGCCGCGCGACGCGCCGCGGCCGCGGGCGAGCTTGCCGCCGAGCTCGCCAGGCTCGAGCGGTACTTCGAGTCGATCCTCAAGGAGCAGTCCAGCGAGGAGGCCATCGGCACGGTCTCGGCTCTCGCCGCGCGGCGCCGGACCGAAGAGATCCGGCGCAGTGAGGTGCGGGCGACCGTGCATCCCGTGCAGCTCGTCGAGGCCACCGTCGTGATGCAGCGGGCGGAGTGGCAGCTCGAGTCAGCGCGGGGGCGGCGGGGGACGTTCAGCGCGCAGCGGTCCCTGAGCGGTGCCGCCGCGTGGGCCATGACGTGTCCGCATTGCGGCCGCCCGCCGGCGGCCCTAGTCGTCTGCCGGCACGACCACTGCGGCTGTGACGCCTGCTCGCACCGCTGCTCGGTCTGCGCCGAGGACTTCTGCGCGGAGCACGGCCTCGCCGAGTGTCGCGTGGACGGGCAGCCGGCGTGTGACGAGCACGCCCGCGTATGCCCCTCGTGCCGGTTGCAGTACTGCACGGCGCACGAGGGTGTGTGCGCCGAGGACGGGCACGCGGCCTGCGCCACGTGCCTGGAGCCGTGCGGCAGCTGCGGCCGGGTCGTCTGCAACCGGCACGCCGAGCAGAGCCACGCGGACGCGCCAAAGGGACGCCGTCGTCTCTGCACGGCGTGCCTGCGCTACTGTGAGGGCGGGTCCAGGGAGCGGGTGGGTGTGGACGAGGCGACGGAATGCGCGAGCTGCGGCAAGCTGGTCTGCGCGGCGCATAGCGCCGTGTGCGCCGTGGATGGACAGGTGCACTGCTCGCCACACCTGCGCCGTACCGACACGTCCCGGCGCCTGGTCTGCGGGCAGCATCGGGCGGGCTGCGCGCAGGAGGAGGCAGCGATCTTCGCGTCCGATGAAGTGGGTGCGTGCGGGTCGTGCGGGAAGCTCGTCTGCGCCGGCCACTCGGCCGAGTGCGTGGAGGATGGGCTCCGGCATTGCGTCACCCACCTCGAGCCACTGGTCGACGCAACCGGCTCGTACGCCTGTGCGGCACACCGCAAGGAGTGCCACGTGGACGGCCAGGTGTTCTCGCCGAAGGGCGTCGAGGCTTGTCCCGTGTGCGGCAAGGACGCCTGCGCCCGGCATCGCGCCGCGTGCGGCCATTGCGGCCGGAACGTGTGCACGGCTGACCTGGAGCAGCCGTCCCGCCGCTGCGTGACCTGCAGGCAGCTGGCGGTGATCGCCGACCCGCCGGACGACGTGCTCACCGCTGCGCGAGCCGTGACGGGCGGCGGGCCGAAGTCATCCGGCCCCTGGCGGATGGCCCGCGACCACAGTCACGTGGTCGTGGAGCTCGATCTCG
>Ga0137409_10001925_pt1 | contig 22372 bp, 16 predicted proteins | sample CZODoug1_16funga_FD_122059 | JGI IMG/M metagenome (GOLD analysis project Ga0137409, IMG submission 122059) | Vadose zone soil fungal communities from Angelo Coast Range Reserve, California, USA - CZODoug1_16fungal (Hybrid Assembly) | ecosystem: Environmental > Terrestrial > Soil > Vadose zone...
AGTGTATGGTGCCATGACATCCTTTACAACAGTTGCCAGGACATCCTTTACACCTCGGTTAGAATTTCTGGCCGAGGAGGCCAGAAACGATGCCTTGGAGAACAACCGACGTGGACGAGCAGCGGATGCAGTTCGTGATTCGAGCGACAAGCGGAACCGAGCGGCTGTCGGCTTTGTGCCGGGAGTTTGGGATTTCCCGGCCGACCGGCTATGGGTGGCGACGGCGGTACCAACAGTCGCGGACGCTAACGCAGATCAGCGAGCGCAGTCGGCGACCTCACCACAGTCCGACCCGCACTGGACCCCGCCAGGAGCAGCGTGTGGTGGCCTTGCGAAAGCAGACGGGGTGGGGTGCGAAAAAGCTGCGCGTGCTGCTGCGGGAAGAAGAGATTCCGCTGCCGGTGCGAACGATTCACCGGATTTTGGAGCGGAATGGTTTGGTCAGTGAACAAGCACACGGGCCGGCCCTGGGGCGCTTCCAGCGGGGCGAGCCGAACGAGTTGTGGCAGATGGATAGCAAGGGGAAATATCCGTTGCAGGATGGGGAGTGTCATGTGCTGTCGATTCTGGACGATCACAGCCGGTACGTGGTGGGATTGCACGCCCTGCCGGAGTTGAGTGGCGAGAAGGCGGATCCGTGTTTGGTGGCCACGTTCCGGCGCTATGGAGTGCCGCAGGCCATGCTGATGGATCGCGGCTCGCTCTGGTGGTCGGCGTGGAACGGTTGGGGACTGACGCGATTATCGGTGCGGCTGATCGAACAAGGGATCCGATTGCTGTACGGGCGGGTATGCCACCCGCAGACACAAGGGAAAGTGGAGCGATTTCATCGCACGCTGGGGGCCGAGTTGCGGCATCGTGGCGTGCCGCCGAGGTTTGCGCAGTGGCCTGCGGCGCTGGAAGAGGTAGAGACACGTTATAACGAGCAGCGACCGCATGAAGCTTTGGGGATGCTGCGCCCCGTCGAGCGCTACCGACCGAGCCCGCAAAAGTACGCCGAACAGGTGAAGCCGTGGGAGTATGCGGTCGGCAGTGACGTGCGGCGTTTAAACTCGCAAGGGATGCTGGCCGAGCAGGGAGAGCGTTGGTTTATTTGTGGAGCTCTGGCCGAGCAACGGGTCAGGGTGGAGCGATTCGACGGGAAGCTGCTGGTCAGTTATCGGCACATGTACATTCGCGAGGTGGATCTGGAGCGGCGCTGTTCGCGAGCGCTGGTGGTGGAGCGGGGTCGCGGCGCGGAGGACGCTCCGGTCGCCCTCCGGGCTCCCTCCGCGTCCTCCGCGCCAGAAACACCGCAAGAGCCGAAGGAAGAAGTGTAAAGGATGTCCTGGCAACGCCTGTAAAGGATGTGTTGGCACTTAACACTTCAGGCGGGTATGTGCGTCACTATAAAGTGCCCACCTGAAGGCGGGCGCTATAAAACTGCGAAGATGGAGTTCTCAGACGAACTCTAAAGTCCGCTCATGCCAATGTTAAACGCCAAGCCGGAGCCGGTTGAGATCGATCTGCATAAAGCGGCCGTCGTTGTGGTGGATATGCAGAATGCATTCGTCACCAAAGGCGGCATGCTTGACATCGCCGGCGTTGATATCTCTGGCGCCGCCAAGGTTGTCCTTTCCATCAAAGGAATTGTCGATGCGGGACGGCGTGCCGGAATTCCCATAGTCTTTCTGCAGATGGGTTACAAGCAGGACCTGAGTAACAGCGGCGGTCCGGGCTCCCCGAATTATCACAAGGAACTGGCCATGCACCTGATGAACTGCCGACCGGAACTCAAGGGCAAGCTGCTGACGGAGGGCAGCTGGGATTTTGCCATCGTGGAGGAACTGAAGCCGCAGCCGCAGGATATCGTCATCGTGAAAACGCGGTACAGCGGTTTCCAGAGAACCACGCTCGATTCCCGGTTGCGCATGCGCGGCATCCAGTACTTGTTCCTGACCGGCATTGCCACCAACGTGTGCGTCGAATCCACACTGCGGCACGGCTATTTCCTCGATTACTGGCCGCTGCTGATTACCGACGCCACGATGCAGGCGGGTCCATCGGCCCTGCAGGAAGCGACCCTGTTTAACGTCGAAAGTTTCTTCGGCTGGACGGTTCAATCGGAGGAGTTTCTGAAAGCACTAAGAGCATCGCAATCCTGAGGGTCCAGTGTTGACTGTGGACATTGATGTCGGTGGAACGCTGACCGATGGAATTTTTATCGACAGCCAGAAAATCGTCTGCGCCAAGGTGGACACCACGCCGCACGACCTGACGATCTGCCTGTTCGATTGCCTGACGCAGGGGGCCACGCAACTCGGGTTCGTGGATGTGGATCTCTTCCTGGAAAATGTGGACCTTATCCGCTGGTCCACCACCATCACTTCAAACGCTCTGGCGGAGCTTCGCGGGCCGCGCATCGGCCTGCTCATTACGCGCGGCCATGAAAAAGACCTCTACAGCAAGGACAAGCGCAGCGTCGTCATGGACCGCATCCTTTCCGAACGCGATGTCATCGGCATGGACGCTGGCGCTTCCGACGCGGAAGTCATGAATTCCGTCCGCTCCCTGCTCGAAACCGGAGTTCGCCGCATCTGCGTCAGTTTCCTGGGCGCTCATCGCGCTCCGGAGCAAGAGAATCGGATCAAGAAGATCGTCGAGCAGCAGTACCCCGATCATTTTCTCGGGTCGGTCCCCGTCCTCGCCGGCAGCGATATTTCCAAAAGCTCCGACGACATGACGCGCACGTATTGCGCCCTCATCAATGCCTATACCCACGGCGCGCTGGCCGCCACGCTGTTCAAGGCCGAGGACGATCTCCGCGAAGTCCATCGCTACGCAGGCACGTTCCTGGTGAGCCACATCAATGGCGGCGTTTCGGGCATCGCCAAGACTAAGGCCATCGACACCATCGAATCCGGCCCGATTCTCGGCATTCACGGCAGCGCGCACCTCGCCAAAGTGTACGGCGCGAACCAGGTGTTGGCGCTCGACGTTGGCGGCACCACCGCCAAGGTCAGCGTTCTTCGCAACTCCATTCCGGTGCAGGCCAGGCCTTCGGATTTCTTCGGCATCCCCGTCGAGATTTCGCTGCCGTATCTGCGTTCGATCGCTCTTGGTGGCGGCAGCGTTGTCAAAGCCGGTGCAAATGGGACGCAGCCTGAAATTTCTCTGGGGCCCGAAAGCATGGGCTCCTTTCCTGGCCCGGCCTGTTATGGCCTGAGCGGCGAAGAGCCCACTCTTACTGATGCTTTTGTTGCCGCCGGCCTGATCAACCCGGACTATTTTCTCGGCGGCACCAAGCCCATCAGCCTGGATGCCGCGCGCCAGACAATTCAGCGCAATGTTGCAACTCCCTTGGGCAAGTCGATCGAGGACGCCTCTTGCGCCATCATTGACCGCTCCTTCGGAATGGTAGCCGAGGCGGTCGCACAAGCCGGCAAGGATCTCGGCCAGGACTTGTCCAAGCACATTTTATTTGCTTACGGTGGCAATGGCGGCCTGATCGCCTGCGGTGTCGCCGAAAAGGTGGGATTGGAGGAAGTCCGCTTCTTCGCCCTCGGGCCCGTCTTCAGTGCCTTCGGCTCGTCTGTCTCGGACATTTCTCACGTCTACGAGCGTTCCTTTCATTTGACATCGGTCTCTGCGGGAGAAGTGAAGCGACTCGCGGATGCCCTTGCCGACATCAAGGCCGAGGGCAATCGCGATCTTCTGGGCGAAGGCATCCAGCCCAGCGGCATTGAGTATCTGGCGGAGGTGGAAATCTTCCGCCCCAATCAGCCATCACTGGCGGTTCCCTGCCCGCCGGACGGCTTGCTTGATTCGAACAAACTCAAATCGCTCCTGGAAACAGCACTGGGCGGGTCGAAGGAGGCATTCGTCGTGGAGTTGCTTCGCGTCCAGATCAAGAAGGCCATGCCGAAGCCTTCTCTGGTCGAAAAGCCGCTACAGGGAGCGGATTCCTCGCATGCGATTAAGGGCAAACGCCAGGTCGCCTGGGGGAGCAAGAACGGCGAAGCCCAAATTTACACGTGGGAAGCCTTGCAGCCTGGAAACACGGTGGAGGGGTGCGCAATTCTGGAGGGAGCGAGCAGCACGTTCCTCGTTCCGGAGAATTGGAAATTGACGATCGACCGCTTTGGAAATGCGCAGCTGTTCCGCCGCTAAGCACTGCGACGCCAGCGGTAAGCAAGACGGAGCATGAGGTGAAGCGATGCCGACAGAAGAACAAAACAAAATTCGAGTCACCGAGTACCTCAACCTAGATGTGGAGCGGGAAAAGTGGTCTTGCAACCGCTGCGGGCGCGAACTCGGCCCCGCCCGGCAAAATTACAAGCGAGGCTGCCTGCTCTACGACCGCGATCCGCGCGAGATTCATCCGCCGCTGGTTTCCGGCGAATTTAATTTTTCTCCGGACCCCATGTGGGTGCGCATCGTCGAAATCTATTGCCCGTACTGCGGCGTGCAGATGGAGACGGAGTATCTGCCGCCCGGCCACCCGCTTACCTGGGACATCGAGATCGATCTGGATCGTCTGAAGCAGCGGCTGAAGACGGGCGAATACAAAATTCGCAAGCAGCGGCTCGAGGTTTCCGAATGAACTCGATCGACATCGATGTGGGCGGAACCTTTACGGACCTGGTCCTCAACTACGAGGGCCGGAGCCTCATCAAAAAGGTTCCCACCACTCCCTACGATCTCTCGGTCTGCTTCTCGAAAGTGATCGAAGAGGGCGCGGCATCGGTCGGCCTCACGATGGACGAGCTTCTTCCGGCGATTGACATGATCCGGTATTCCACAACGATTGCTCTGAACCGACTGATCGAAAAGAAAGGGCCGCGCCTCGGCCTCATCACCACGGAAGGCCATGAAGACGTCGTACTGATCGGCCGCGGGGCGCAGTGGATTGACGGTACACGCGTCGCCGAGCGCCGCAACCTCGCCATCCAGAAAAAACCGGACCCGCTCATCCCACGCGACCTCATCGTCGGCGTCAAGGAACGTATCGATTCCCGCGGCCAGATTGTTCGTCCCCTCGACGAGGAAGATGTTCGGGCCAAGGTCCGCACGCTGGTCAATCGGGGGGTCCGCGGCTTCGTTGTCTCGCTTCTCTGGGGCTTTCTGAATCCCACTCACGAGAAGCGCATCAAGGAAATTATCCGCGATGAGTACAAGGAATTTCACATCGGGTTTCTACCGGTCGTTCTCGGCGGACAGGTGGTCGGCAAGCTCGGCGAATACGAGCGAACCATGGCCGCTATCCTCGACGCCTATCTGCAGCGGTCCATGCAGATCGAGCTCTCCGCCATGTGGGACAAACTTCGCGACCGCGGCTACACCAAACCCTTGCTCATGATCCAAAGCTCCGGCGGAATCGCCGAAGTATTCCGCACCGCCGCCAGCCGCACCTTTAATAGCGGTCCCGTCTCCGGCCTGATGGGTGCGCATCACGTGGCGAAGACGCTCGGCTACAAGAACGTGGTCATGAGTGACATGGGCGGCACGAGCTTCGATGTCGGGTTGGTGGTCGAAGACAGCGTGCGCAGCTACGACTTCCGCCCCATCATCGATCGCTGGATGGTCGGCATCACCATGATCAAGACCTTCTCCATCGGGGCCGGCGGCGGGTCCGTCGCCTGGCTCGACAAACTCCTCGAAAACCGCATCCAGGTTGGCCCCAAAAGCGCCGGCTCCATGCCCGGCCCGGCCTGCTTCAATCAGGGCGGCACTGAGCCGACCGTCACCGACGCCGATGTGGTCCTCGGCTATCTCAACCCGGAGTTCTATTACGGCGGCAAGCTGCGCCTCAAGAAGGAACGCGCCATCCAGGCTATCCGCGAAAAAATTGCCAAGCCTCTGGGCATCGAGGTCGAGCAAGGCGCTCAAATCATTCGCAAGATTGTCAACGGCAACATGGCATCCGCCATCATGAAAGAAGTTCACCTGCGCGGCTACAGCCCCGAGGAGTTCATCCTCTTCGTCGGCGGAGGCGCCGGCGCGACCCATGTCGAAGGCTATATGGCGGACATTCCCAAGGCCATCACATTTAATTTCTCTCCCGTTTTCTGCGCTTTCGGTTCGTCCACTATGGACATCATGCATGTCTATGAGGCATCGAAGAAAATCACTCTCATGGAGCCCGGCAGCCAACGGCTCGCGGAGGACTTTGACGGGTACAACCGCGCGGTGGAGAAGCTGATCGAGCAGGCCAAGCAGGATCTGGTTGCCGATGGTTTGCACGTCGATGCCGCAGGATACGTCCTCGAATTGGACATGCTTTACGGCGGGCAATTCCACGTGAAGCGGACTCTTTCTCCTAAACTTTCGCTGCACAGCGCCGCGGACGTTCTCGCGGTCTGTGCCGCTTTCGAAAAGGAGTTCAGCGAAGCCTTCAGCCCGTTTGTCGTCAATCCCGAGGGCGGCGTGTTCATCGAGAGTTTCATCCTCAAAGCGATTGTCCCCACAAAGAAAATCGAATTGCCCAGGCTGAACCTGGAGGGGAGCAATCCAAGCCCCGCGGGCAAGGGCGAAAGACCGGTGTTCTGGACCGAAGCAGGGGGCTTCCAGCCCACGCCGATTTTCGCCTATGAATTATTGCACCCCGGCAACGTCATCGAGGGGCCCGCGGTCGTGGAGGGCGAATACACCACGCTTGTCGTGCCTCCCTCGATGTGGTTTTCCATGGATGATCGGAGTCTTGGAATTCTGGAGAAGAAATAAGTGCGGATTGCGCGAAACGAGAACGAGCAAGGAGAAACATGCCCATACCTACGCTAGCCGAAAAGCTCCAGTGGCTGAAGCCGGTGCCGGCGACTCCCTATGAACGCGATTGCGCCGCCAAGTTGGCACAGGGAGACTACGAGATTGGTGCGCAGATCACCAACGACATTCTCGATGAGGCGATGGAGATTTTCGTTCGCTCCTCGCGCAGCTACTTCGGCGTTTCCGGAGACTCCATGGTCGCCATCTTCACCGCGGGCGGCGACCTCATCAACGCTTCCTGTGGCACCTATCTGCACGCCATCATTCAGCCCATCGTCATCAAATTTATCCAGAAGTATTACACGGAAAATCCGGGCATCTTTGACGGCGATATCTGGTACACCAATGACGCCCTGTATGGTGGCATTCACAACCCCGACCAGGTCGCCCTCATGCCCGTCTTTCACAAAGGAAAAGTCCTTGCCTGGGCTTCCGCTGCTTTGCATACCACCGAAACCGGTGCCATCGAGCCCGGAGGGATGCCGGTCAGCGCGAAATCCCGGTTCGAGGAAGGGCTGAACTTGCCGCCCATCAAAATCGGAGAAAATTTCAAGATCCGGAACGATTTCCTCGAAATGTATTCCGTTTACGGCCTGCGCGCCCCGGCGATGTTTATCTCCGACCTTCGGGCGCGCTGCACCACGGCTGACCGCGTTCGCGTCCGGCTGCTCGAACTCGTCGAAAAGCGCGGTGAAGATTATCTGACGGGACTCCTTCGCAAGATGCAGGACACCGCCGAAATAGGAGCCCGCAAGATAATCAAGGACCTGCCCGACGGAAAATTCCGCACCGTCGTTTTCAACGACGCCATCGGATACACGCCCGCTTTGGTTCGTTCCTGCTATCTCACGCTCGTAAAGGATGGGGGTCGGCTCATCTTCAATTTCGAGGGCACCTCTCCCGAGAATCCTTCTTCCTATAACGTGCACACACAGGCCGTCGTCGGCCACATCGCCAATTTCATGTACGAATACATCTTCCACGACCTGCCCATCTGCAGTTCCACGTTCGCGGCCATCGATTTCGAATTTCCCGAAGGCATCATCCTCAACCCCGACAAGAAGGCGGCCACGAGCTGCTGCGTTTACATCGGCATGCAGTGTCGCTGCGCGACTCATAACAGCTTTGCCAAGATGAGCTTTTCCAGCGCAAGCCTCTGGCGGCAGGTCACCGCCGCTCCCGGCAGCCAGCACTCCGCGCAGATTTGCGCCGGCCTGTCGCAGTGGAAACTTGCAGTCTCCGACGTCCTCTCGTTTTCCTTGAACACGCAAGGACAGGGCGGCCGGGCGTCCACCGACGGCATGGACTCCTACGGCTTCGCGTGGTGCGCCTTCGGCCGCGCACCGGATTCCGAACAAGTGGAGAGTGAGCTTCCTCTTTCCGTGATGCTTTCCCAGCACTGGCGCGATTCCTGCGGACACGGCACTCACCGCGGCGGTTCGGGCGCCGTGCAGGAGTGGATGATCCACAAAGTGCCGAACCTCGTTTCCCTATGCATGGGCAACGGCAGCAAAGTGCCTCTGGGGCAGCCGCTCTTTGGTGGGTACGCTTCCGCGCCGATCCCCGGCATCAGCGTCACGAAAAACGACATCCTCAAGCAAATGAAGGAGGGAAATCCCGAGCTCACCATGGACCATCGCGAGATGATCGAAAAATCCACAGTCCATGGCGACTGGAAATACGAACTCGTCGCCCGCACTCCCAAGGTTTTTGAGGAAGGTGATCTGCTGTTCGGCTTCAGCGGCGGCGGACCCGGCTATGGCGATCCCCTGGAGCGCGATCCGGAATCCGTTATGGAGGACCTGAAGAAAGCCATCATTTCGGACTGGACCGCTGTAAACATTTACAAAATTGCCTACAACCCCGAGCGTCGGAAAGTGGACATCGAGAAAACGAATCAGCAGCGCGCGGAGGAAAGAAAATCCCGCCTGGCTCGCGGAAAATCCTACGACGAGTTTGAAAAAGATTGGAAAAAGAAAAGCCCGCCGAAGGAAGCGCTGCTCTATTACGGCACCTGGCCCGACGCCAAGTCCACGGGTCCGGTGTTCCGGCCATAAGCGATGACGCAGAACCCCACGCCCCGGCAGATGGTCAAGCTGTTGTCGAAAGGAATTGCGCCGCCCCGACCGCTGTTTCTGCCGGTTGTGTTTTCCGCAGGCGCCCGCGTGGAAAACCAGTCACTCCCGGTCTTTCTCGCCAACCCCACCAAGATTTGTAACTCCCAGCGCCAACTGCATGGCGCACTGCGCACGGATAGTTATTCCTGCTACTTCGATCCGTTTCTTGAAATAGAAGCGCTTGGCGCCACACTTCAGTGGGGAACGGCGGACCAGCCGTTGCGGGTACGATGGCCTGAACCCGCGGAACCCGGCGAAATTCCTGAAGGTCTCCGCTCGCCGGACGAAGCCGCGCAGGCGGGCCGAATTCCCATCGCCGTCGAAGTCCTGCGCCGTATGAAAGTGATGGTCCGCGACGATTCCATTCTCATGGCGGGCGTCACGGGTCCCTTCACCGTCGCTGCGCGCATCATTCAATTGGACGCGGGCGGAGCGTGGCGCACCCGTGAAATTCCGAACTCCGCCGTGGAACTTGCGACTGCCGTGGTCACGCGAATCTCGAGCGCCTTCGGCGAAGCCGGTGCCGGCTTGATTATGATCCTGGAAGATGTGCTTCCTTGCCTTTCGCGGGAGCGTTGCGCTGCCTGGGCCTCCGCGCTGGAGCCGGTGTTCAACGTCATCCGCTTTTATGAAGCGCTCCCTGTGCTGCAATTGACCGACGGCGATTGCTTCGCAGCGAACTCCGAGGTAATCCTGCAACGCCAATGGGATTGTGTCCTGTGCCCCTCGCTTCAGGGAATCCCTTCGTCACTCCCCGAGGCGGCCTCGGAATGGAATTCCGGGCCACTGGGGCTGGCCCTGCCGCTGGAAACTTTTCAGTTGGAAGATTCCGCCCTACAAGTTTCAAGCGACCCTTTCCGCAGAATGGTTGCGTCGTTGCGCCCGACCCTCTTGACCACCGCGGGCGATGTCCCCGCGATGACGGACATGAAGCGGCTGGATAAGGTTCTGCAAAAAATTCCTCGCTCCTATTAACTGGAGCGGGTATCGAATCAGACGGCAGGAGAACACATGGCTCGAAAAATAAGAACAACAGTGGTTGGCAGCTACCCCGTCCCTTCCTGGCTGGTCGGGAACACCTCGCGCCTGGTTCTGCGAGACACCGTGATGGCCGTGATGAAGACCTAGGAATTGGCGGGACTGGACCTGGTAACCGACGGCGAGTTGATGCGCTTCGATCCCAGCCACCCGGAAACCAACGGCATGGTGGATTATTTCGTGTCGCAGATGGACGGCATCCGCAAGCATTTTTCCGTTCCGATTTTGAGCACTTCCGCGCCGACCGCGCTTCGGCTTCCCGCCTGCTGACCGCCGGGATGGTGGTGGAGAAGATCGGCGAAGGAACTTTGAATCTGCTCCGCGATTATGAATTCATCAGCTCGCTCACGAAATTGCCCCTCAAGTTCACCTGCACCGGCCCGCACATGCTCCCCCGAGTTCTCACCAACTGCTTTTACAAGGATATCCCTGACCTGGGGATGGAAATTGCCGCCATCCTCCGCCACCAGCTCGAACTGGTCGAAGCCGACGTCGTGCAACTGGATGAAGCCAGCATCGTCGGTTATCCCGAGGACCCCGCCTAAGCCGCCGAGGCGGTCAACCACGTCCTCGATGGCGTCCTGAACGAGAAAGGGGTTCATATCTGTTTCGGAAATTACGGCGGCCAGCCTATGCTGCGGGGTTTCTGGCGCGACCTTGTGCCTTTTCTCAATTCCCTGCGCACCGACCAGCGGTAACGTGCGCGTTGCTCTTCGCCTTCTGGCTTCGTGCAGCTGGCTCAAGCAGCGCATGGCCGAAGACGGCCGCTCCCCCAGCTACGTGCTCACTCCTGATGGTTCACGCGCGCTGCGGATCGCTCCGCCGTTGTACGAGGAAGTCGTCTCTTTTCTCCCCAAGGTTGTGTTTTTGGAAGATTTTCTGTTTGGAAGATCGGATCAGCCCCTTCTGCCTTCGCTCGAAGCGCTGGTTCATCGCGCCAGGAACCACTGGGGACTCGGGTTCGAGGGCGATCCCGGCGCCGCAACAATCTGCGCCCGGATCCGCACGCATCTGGACGAGGTCCTCGTGGGCCCCGCGATGGTGGCGCTGGCCCGCGGCGGAATATTTGAGCAATTGGAAACGGGGCCAGTGGACATACAGAATATCCATGGAAATCAAGGCAGCTTGAGCTGTGTCTTCGATCTGCTGGCCACGCAGGGTTGGGTCGAGCGCGAACAGAACGCGGTGCGATTGACCCCAAGCGGCAAATACGCGCCGATTCTGGCAACTTCCTATGGCGTTACTGTCTCGTATGTGCCCATGTTCAATATGGTCAGCACTCTGCTTTTTGGAAACCCCCGCATTCAACGGATGGACGAAAGCGGGGTCGAGCTGCTGGTAAACCGGGGAATGAATGTGTGGGGAAGCGGCGGGGCCCATAAGACGTACTTCAAGAAGGTCGATGAAATCGTGGTGGAAATTTTCAACCGGCCGATCGCCCGCCAGCCGCAGGGGATTTGTGATATGGGCTGCGGCGACGGCACATTTCTGGAGCATCTCTATTCTGTGGTGAAGACGCGATCGGCTCGCGGACAGATGCTCGACAAGCATCCGTTGATAATGGTTGGCGCGGATTTCAATAAGGTGGCGCGCCGCGTGGCCAAGCAGACGCTGCGCAAGGCGAATTGCCCGACCTTTCATGTCATTCAGGGCGATATCAACCGCCCGCCCCAGCTTGCGGCCGACCTCGACGATCTCGGCCTGGACATTCACGATTTACTGCATGTCCGTTCCTTCCTGGACCACAACCGCCCCTATTCGCCGCCCGTGGATTACGTCAAGGGAAGCCGGAAGGGAAAATCCACCGGCGCGTTCACACAGTTAGGTCAGGAGATCGCACCCGATGAATCGGAGGAGAACCTGGTCAGGCACCTGCGCCGCTGGGCCCCTTACGTCGGACGTTTTGGCCTTCTACTGCTTGAACTGCACACCCTTCCCCCAGAGCTGACTGCCGCCAATCTGGAAAAAACTCCTGCAGTCGCATACGACGGGACACACGGCTTCTCCGATCAGTACCTGGTCGAACTAACGGTATTTTTGGATTGCGCACGGGAGGCGGGACTCCGCGCGGACCCGCTTCATGCCTGCAAATTCCCGCCGTCCGAACTAGCGACTGTTAGCCCAAATTATTTTATTGCGCCTGGCAGTGAGGCCCAGTAGCACAGGCTGAAGCCTACCCCACCAAATCCTGCGCCAGAATGTTTGATCCGGGTTAAATCTTCTGCGCTTTCATTTCCTGGCTGATGTATTCAGCCTGCCGTAGTGCCAGGGCCACGATCGTTAGGGTTGGATTGGCGGCGCCAGCTGTGGTCATGGCGCTGCCGTCGGAAATAAACAGATTCTTGATGTCGTGTGTCTGGCCCCAGGTGTTGGTTACGCCGTCGCGGGGGTTGGCGCTCATGCGGGCGCTACATGTGTTATGCGTCGCGGGGGGAGTTGGCCCCAGCGCCACGCGTTTTGCTCCGACGGCCTCGTACACCCGGGACATCTGCGTCTGCGCATGTTTGCGCATGGCCTGGTCGTTGGGGTGTTCTTCCACGTGGACATTGGCCACCGGCAGGCCGAACGCGTCCTTGACGTCCCGGTTCAATGTAATGCGGTTCTGCGCGCGCGGCATATCCTCGCCATTGATAAGCATGCCCGCCATGTTCCGATAGTTTTCTACGAGGGACGCGAACTCCCGTCCCCAACCGTACGGCAGACCGACGAGCGGGAGCGTCGGCAGATCCAGAGTGCATAGCTCCATTCGGTAGCCCCCCACGAAGCCGCGGCTCGGGTCGTTTCTTACTTCGTCTTCGACCACTCCCGCCAGCGTTGCGCCGCGCCAGGAATAGACCGGCTTGTCAAAAATTCCCCAGACGAAGCCGATGATCTGGTGGCAGTAATTCCGCCCCACTTGCCCCGCGGAATTGGCGAGGCCCTGTGGGAATTTCGAGGAGTCAGAAAGCAGTAAGAGTCGTGGGGTCTCGATGCCGTTACCTGCAACACAGACAATGCGCGCTTTTTGCCGTTGTTCGCGGCCCTGCGTGTCGCGGTAGACCACCGCGTTGACGAGCCCGCTTGTTCCATGCTCAATCTGCGTGGCCATGCATTCGATCCGCAAGTCCAGATTGCCGGTCGCTTCGGCGCGCGGAATTTCCGTGTACAGGGTGCTCCACTTGGCGCCCATCTTGCATCCTTGCACGCAGAAGCCCTGCTGGATGCAGATGCCCCGCCCGTCCTGGGCGCGCGAATTGATTGCCATGTGGCCCGTGTGCACTTGCTTGTAACCCAGTTTCTTCGCCCCGGCGTACATGACTTTGAAATTATTGGAAGCGGGTAAGGCGGGCACGCCATTCCGCCGCGTCACTCCAAGCCGCCGCTCCGCCAACTCGTAGTAGGTCAGGAGGTCTTGATAGGAGATCGGCCAGTCAATCAGAGAAGTGCCGAGGATGTTTCCGTAAGTGCTTCTTGCACGCAACTCCCAGGGTTCGAAACGCGGCGTGGCTGCGGTCCAGTGCACCGTTGTCCCGCCTACCGTCTTGCAGTGCCAAACGGGCAACGTAGGGGAACTCTTTGCCACTCCCCAATCGCCGCTCTGCGTTCGCGCATCGAGCCAGGTCAGTTGGAGGAACGCTTCTCCCGGGACCTGCGAAAAAGTTTTCGTGGACTGCCGCTTGCCGGCCTCGAGCACGACTACCTTGATGCCGCGGCGTGTCAACTCATGCGCCAGAGTCCCGCCCCCGGCGCCAGATCCGATGATGACGACAGCGCTTTCGTCTTGAAATTCGACGCGGGCCATGTCTCTCCCTTCTGCTGTCAGGCGCCGGCAGGCAGCGGACCACTGTCCTCGGCCGGGACTTCGGGCAACCAGCGCAAATCATTGAATCCCCGGAAAAGATAGCCCCCTTTGGAGAACGCCTCGCCCTCATATTCGAAGTACGCATACGCGATGGGGCTGGAATAAAGGACCTGCAAAGTTTTCACGCGCATTGTCTGGAAGAACGCGGAGGACTCAATCTTCTTCAGCACCTCAACTCGTGCGTTTTCGGAGCCGGCAGCGAAACCTGTCCCAAGTATTGCCACGCCTTCTTTGATCATTTTAAGAGTGTTCGCGTCCTTGGCCGCATCGCCGTCTACCACCTTGATGACCAGCGCATAGGCCGCGTCGTCCAGCTTGTCGTGCGGCGCTATCGTTCGCGCCATGCTCATGAGCATGGCGCCATCAAAACTGGTAAGCGCCACCAGATCCACGGCCCACGCCCGCCCCGGCGCGATGAGGGCCAGAGAACTCCCTGCGACCACCCATCCCGTCACCAGCCCGGTCGTGGTCTTCAGAAGTTCCCGCCGGTTCAGCGTAATGAGTTGGTTCATGGACCCTCCTCCTGCAAGGAGTAACAGCTAAGAGCCCGGGAAACGAATCACGAGATAGAAAAGAATGAAATTTGCGGGCGGCGGCAATCACAACGGGCTTTCGTCACGCTGCGTATACCGGCAGCCAGTGCCTCAGCGTACACCAAGATCGAACTTGGGCGGAAGAGAAGGAATAAGGTCCCTGGGCGAATATCGGACACGGCCGGAACGATTCTGTCGCCGTCGCTTCAACGAATTGATATAAAGTTCCGGCAGAATAAGCATTCCCCATCAGGCGTCAATACGGAGCGCCAACTATGGAGACGAAACCTGCCGCCGCGCCGGAGTGGCCCTGGCCGGACGAACTTGATGCGATGATCGCCGCGGCCTCTTCTCACCGGAAGTTGTTCGAAAACGATCATGTGCGTTATCTTGAGGTGATCATCCGTCCGGGGGAATTCGTTCCCGTGCACACGCACCGCTGGTGCAGCGTCGTTTACGTGCAAAGCACGAGTGATTTCATTCGCCACGACGGCGAGGGCCGTGTCCTGTTCGATTCCCGCAAGGCCGGGCCGTTGCTGAAGACACCCGCCGTCGAATGGCTAGGACCCTTGTCGCCCCATTCGATAGTAAATGTCGGCACGTCGGTTATACACCTCCTTACCGTGGAGCTTAAACACGCACCGGCCTGACCGGCGAATGAAAAGGGGAACACGCATGAAGAACGATGTTGAGCTGATTGCTTCGTATTGGACGCTGGCGGGCGGCGCCGAACCGCACACGGACCACGAATACAGTCTCTTCGACTTCAAGGACCGCGTCGAAGCCTGCTCCAGGATCGGCTTCCAAGGGATCGGCATCTGGCATGCCGACCTGGTCCACACCCTCAAGCGCAGACCCCTCACCGAAATCAAGCGCATCCTCGACGACAACGGCATGAAACATGTCGAATTAGAATTTCTCGGCGACTGGTTCCTCACCGGTGAGAAAAAGAAGAAATCCGACATCGTGAGAAACGACCTGCTGAATGCCGCGTCGGTCCTGGGCGCCCGGCACATCAAAGTCGGCGACTTCTTTCATACGGATACGCCCATGCCCCAGGTGATCGAGTCCTTCGCCGCACTGTGCCAGGAGGCCGCGGCCCACGACACCAAGATCGTGTACGAGCTTATGCCTTTCGCCATGATTGACACCCTTCAGGACACCCTGACCATGCTCAAGGGCGCCGCCGCGAAAAACGGCGGAATCATCTTTGACCTCTGGCACGTCGTGAAACTCGGCATCCCCTACGAGGAAGTCGCGCGCTTCCCGATGGAGTATTTCTTCGGCGTCGAAATCAACGATGGAACATTCACCGCCCCCTGGGACCTGGTCGAGGACACTGTCAACCACAGAAGACTCTGCGGTGAAGGCGAATTTGATATCCCGGGATTTCTCGATCACGTCTGGAAAGCCGGCTACCGCGGCCCTCTCGGCATCGAAGTCCTCAATAAGGAACTGCGCAAGCTTCCTCTCGATGAGTTGGTCACGCGCTCGTTCAGCACCACCATGGCCCAGTTCCGTCGGTAGTCTACCCTTTCTTGCGCGGGCAGCTTCGTTAGACTTCTTAAAATTATTGTGACGATTGTAAGAACCGATCTCCAGCCTCTGGCACGAAAATAAATCCATCAATTGGATAGGGCCTTTCGCCCGTTGCGATCAGGACGCGAGCCGTCCCTTTGTGACGAGGTTCTCCTACTTCTTACCACACTATTAACCCCGATCGCGCTGTGCGAAGCCTTCCAACCGAAGGGCTTCTCTCTCCCGCGGGACGCCGGATTCAGTCGTGCCCTCAGGACGTCATGGTCGACGGAGTGAAGATCCGTCGACCTACGGTTTCGAATCCCTCCAAGAAAATAACTAGTTCTTTTTCTTCACTCGTTTGCGCAACGTTGCGCTGATGACGACTCGTAACTTGGGAACAATTTGGGAGTGCGCCGGGATAAACCGGCGCGGAGTAGCGAATGAAAGAGTCGTACAGGTAAGGCGTAGCGAGCCAACCTGGCCCCGAGTCATGCGCGGACAGTCGCAAGGCTGCTCGTGAAGCATTGACAGGGGCGCATGTAGGCCAGCCATTGAGCCGCGAAATGTTCGGAAATCAGAGTGCCGACGCAGTTCCCAAAGGCGGAAGGCAACATCGGTGGATGCGAAATCGCAAGCATCGACCGGACTCTGCGAGGTCGGAGACCCTGGCATGCATGGAAACTCCGCGCGCGAGAACCGGGAGGCCCTGTCAGCGCCCGCGAAGTGAGTTAAGCGGGCCGGCTGGAGAAGGTGAATGAACCAGAAGTCCAGCATGAACGTTGGCGGGGAGTCGGGCGGTCGCGTAGTACCTGCGAAGAGTCTGAACAAAGACGGAAGATCGTCGGCGGAAGGCTCGGAGGGAAGGCGACCGACTAAGGAGAACATCGAGCAGACGACCACGTCCCAGACTCAGAGCTGGGGAAAAGTGTTGAGCGGCCTGCGCGATGTGCGACAAAGAGCAAGGAGCGATAAGCGATTACAGTTCACCGCGCTACTCCACCACGTTTCCATTCCTCTATTGGAGGCCAGCTTCTACGCGTTGAAGAGGGAAGCGGCACCCGGAGTAGATGGGATGACGTGGAAAGAGTACGAAACGAATCTCGACAAGCGGTTGGTTGATCTTCATAGCCAAGTGCATCGAGGGACGTATCGAGCACACCCTTCCAAGAGAACCTATATCCCAAAAACAGATGGACGACAGCGTCCTCTGGGCATTGCTGCCCTGGAAGACAAAATCGTCCAGCTTGCGGTGGTTAGGGTCCTCAACCAAATCTATGAAGAGGACTTCAAAGGGTTCTCCTATGGGTTCCGGCCTGGACGAAACCAGCACGATGCGCTGGACGCGTTGTGGGTCGGGATCATGCGGAAGAAAGTGAGCTGGGTGCTGGATGCCGACATTCGTGATTTCTTTGGGTCCATCTCACACGAATGGATGATGAAGTTCCTCCGGCACCGGATCGCCGATCGACGGATTCTCCGCCTCATTCGGAAATGGCTGAGGGCGGGAGTATCGGAAGAGGGGCAGTGGTCGAAGACAGAGGTGGGAACGCCGCAAGGAGCGGTCGTATCGCCGCTGCTCGCGAACATCTACCTGCATTACGTCTTTGATCTCTGGGTGCAGCACTGGCGGAAGCATCGGGCAAACGTAGAAGTGATCGTGGTCCGGTATGCGGACGACAGTGTGATGGGGTTCCAATCTCGCGCCGATGCGGAGCGGTTTCTCCGAGACTGGCGGGTGCGTCTGCAACAGTTCGGGCTGGAGTTACACCCGGACAAGACGCGTCTGATCGAGTTCGGGCGCTTCGCCGCCGCGAGTCGAAAGCGGCGTGGCGAGGGCAAGCCGGAGACGTTTGACTTCCTCGGGTTCACGCACATCTGTGGACAAACGAGGAAGTCCGGCAAGTTCCTTGTACTACGCAAGACCATGCGGAAGCGACTCCTCGCCAAGCTCAAAGAGCTGAAGGAGGAGCTTCGAAACCGCTGGCACGAATCAGTGGCGGACCTCGGGCGATGGCTGAGGAGCGTTGTACAGGGCTACTTCAACTATCACGCGGTACCGGGGAACATCGCCAGTCTGAGCAGCTTTCGGTTGGAAGTGGAGCGGCGCTGGCTACGCGCACTCCGTCGTCGCGGTCAAAAGCATACGATGACGTGGGAGCAGCTCCAGCCGGTCGCTGATCACTGGCTTCCCCTTCCCAAAATCCTCCATCCGTATCCGAACTTGCGCTTTGACGCTAAACATCCGCGGTAGGAGCCGCATGCAGGAATCCTGCACGTGCGGATCTGTGCGGGGGGTGCCGGGCAACCGGCGTCCCTACCGCGACACAAGAATCAGTCGACGAGAGGTACAACATTTCGCTGAAGTTGGAACAAGGCCAGCTTGAAGTCCTAACCACCTGGTGGTTAAGAGAGTTGCGGAAACGGCTGGTGGGCCCGCCAGGATTCGAACCTAGGACCTACGGATCATGAGTCCGTGCTCAACGACTGATCGGATTAGACTTACGGCTCGTGGGGTCCAAAACAGGTTGCCAAACTGCGCCCAAGCCTCTAAATCTGTCCATGCTTGGCGCGAAGGTTCTGGTCTGGATGGAAAAAATCTCTCATTGTTGTGGCTCCAGAAACCGTTGTACGTTGGCACAGATTTGGATGCGCGCTTTATTGGCGTGCCATCTCCAAAGCTCGCCGGCTGGTCGGCAGAAAAAGGATTTCGAAGGATGTGGGGGATCTTATCTTTCGGATGATGGTGGAGAATCCAACTTGGGGCGCACCACGAATTCATGGGGAACTACTGATGATGCTTGGGTTTGACGTTTCCGAGAGAACTATCTCCCGTTGGACGCGGCGCGCTCCGAGAGATCCTGAACCAGCGAGACGGTGGGTCATCTTTCTGCGAAACGACCGAGAAGCCATTTCCGCCATGGACTTCTTTATGGTACCAACAATTAGATTCGATCTGTTGTACCGTTTTTTCCTCATCAGTCACGGTCGTCGGCGCGTGCTACTTTTCAATGTTACGCGGCATTACACGGCATCCCACCAGTAGTTGGATCGTGCAACAGTTGCGCGAGGCCTTCTCGTATCAATCCGCTTCTAGATTTCTCATATTCGAGCGGGATGCCAAGTACGGCCTGGAAGTTCCGATTGTGGTTCGGTCGATGGATATCCGTCCGGTGCGGACATCGTTCCGGAGTCCTTGGCAGAATGGGATCGCGGAGCGATGGGTTGAGAGTTGCTGGCGCGACCTGCTGGATCATGTCATCCGAGCCGCTTAAAGCAAGTCAGCATTCGGCGGAGCATCGTGGCCGCTTGCGATCACAGTGTATCCACGCGGCAGCCGATTGTTCCGGTCTATTCTTTTGTAACAGGCACACCGTGAATATCAAACTAGGCAAGACCATATCAGTTCTCTGAGTTCACGATTTCCGACTCTCATGGCGTTTGGCGAAGCCCAACTTTAGAGGTTTTAAGCCCGGGGTCTAAAGTCCGTCGTTTTGACCTGGAGCCGGTCAGGCGCGAAGCAATGAATTATCGTTGTCCAGCCTTGATTTGAACTGACGACCATCGCCGAGCATTGGGTTGTTATGGACCGAAGGTCGATCAAGTCTCGAAACCAGGATGCTGGCTCTGCAGACACTAACAACGATTCCGCTGACACTGAAGCCCTTCGGGTCGAAACCGAATGCTCTACCCGGCACGGCAACTTCTTGACGGCAAAGAGGATTTGGCTCCCCGGGTAGGATTCGAACCTACAGCCTCTCGGTTAACAGCCGAACGACCAATCTAATCAGAACTTGCCGGAGTTGGTGCTAATCGAAGGAATTCAGCAAGTTGCGATGAAACGGGACGAATCACTTTCTCCTTCTTTATTCACCTTTCGTTCGCATTTTGCCACCATTCACCGCTATTACTATCACGATTTTATGACGGCGCGAGGGGCGCGCCTGCATTGGGCGCACGGCACCCGACTCCAACAACTCTGCTCCTAAATTCTACATACTAGCGTTTCCGACCAATCGGGGAATCTGCTTTTCGCTCAAAGACAACTCGAATGGATTGAAACCGTTGGATTCTGGCACGATTTCGCTCACAGCGATCGGCTATTTGCCTGGATCGCCAAAACTGGCTCGCTTTAGGGGTTCACTCCATGCCCCGCCTGCCTTTTGGGACTGCGTGTTGAGAATCTAGCTCCTTCGCACAATGTGCTTCACGAAGCTGCCTCACTTCCGGGGTTCGCTCCATCGTCCGAAAATAGGCTTACTGAGACAATTCTGGTTGGCACAACAGTATGTGCGTTGCTGGATAGGCAGAGTTACCCGTGTGCAGTTAGGACGGATGATTATTTCGTTCACATCAACATCGGCCGGCTTCTCGATCGCGAATGCAATGGCGCAGGCAGTCGCATCCATAGGGATTGCGATCTCGTGGCGGGAGGCGGTAATCCTCTCCGACTGACCGGCCTATGTCTGTGCCAAGGCGCCATCTACACAAATCTCAACCAGTCTGGCGTGCAGGACGTTGCCCGGACGGTTGAGTGATTTGCGCCACCACATTCCGCAAGATGTCTGCGCTGCGCTGGAATCCCTGCCGCTCCTCCTCGGACATCTCCGGCTCAAGTATTTGGCTTACGCCTTGGCGCCCGAGCACGCTTGGAAGAGAAATGGCGACGCCGTATCGAGGATTGTACGATCCAATCGGAATAACCGCGTGCTCGTCGCGCAGGATTGCTTCAGAAATGCGGGCCGTGACCATGCCAATCCCAAGCTGGCTTGCACCGGTTCCTTCGATAATCGTGATATTTGCGAAGCGGACATCCTGTTCGACACTTCGGCGAAACGCGTCCAGGGACTGATCACTCTGCTCCAGCAACTCGGCTATGCGTTTGCCTCCGACGCGTGCAGAAGACCATAGGAAAACCTGGGACGTACCGTGCTCTCCGACGACTTGCGCCTCGACATACATCGGGTTCACTTTTAATCTGCGGGCAAGATGGAAACGAAAACGCAGCGTGTCCAGAAAGGTGCCGGTGCTCAGTACTCGGTCATGGCTGGCGAGCCTGCGAGCAAGGTCAGCCAGAGGATCGGGCGGGTCGGTGACAACAAGGATCAGCGCCTGAGGTGCTACTGCGACGATTCTGGCAACAACATCTCTGTAGACGCCCGCATTGGTCTCAAGAAGCTTAAGTCGTCCGGCTGGATCGCTGCGGTCGGTGGCCCCGCCGGCCTTTTCGTTGACGCCTGCTGTGATAATCACGAGCACGGCGCCGGCAAGGTCGGCATAGTCGCCAGCGAGAAGTTCCACGGCTGGAGAGAGAGTGGCGCCATATTGAAGATCGGCCACGACACCCTTCGCGCGCTCGTGGTTCTTGTCCAGCACAACGACCTGGCACGCGATCCCGCGCATGACAAGAGAGAGAAGACAAGCGGAGCCGACGCCGCCCGCTCCGACGATTCCCACTTTCATGATGAGTCTCCTTTGGTGTATTCAGGCCGCTGCTTCCCTTGCAATATGCGTTTCGCATGAAGATCTGAATACGCTGGACCAATCGAACACTTCTACTTCTATTATTTCACCGCGACGGAGCCTGATCGATCCAAACGCTGTTTCGCGGACCGTAACGATCGCGTTTGCATCAGCGGCCGTGCGCACCAGCGCGGAGCATTGATTCGCAAGCGGCTTCGCAACGAACACGCGCAAGGACGAAATGGGGGCGACCGGGACGCGCGTGCAGTTCTGCGTCGAGCCGAGCATACAGTCTCGGCAGTTCGGTAGTGCGATGGCCAGAGAGGCGTGCAAGAGCCGGCCGCACGAGTTTCTGAAAGCACGTGAAAGCAGCGGCAGGATTGCCCGGTAATACGCACACAGGCATGCCGCCCCATTCGGCAAAACCGAACGGCCTACCCGGTCGCATGGCTACGGTCGTGAAGTGAAACTCGGCGCCTAACTCGGCAAGAACACTTTTGACAAGGTCGCGCTCCCCTGCCGAAGCTCCGCCGGTGGTGATCAGCATGTCCGCGCCAACTTGTCCCCGTTGAAGAATCGCAGAGATGGCAGCGCGGTTATCTTGTGCGACACCTTCATAGCGAGGCTCGCCGCCAGAGGAGAGCACGAGGGCAGAAAGCGCGACAGCATTGCTGTTGCGCACCTGACCGTGCGCTGGCGTTGCCGCCGCATCAACAAGTTCGTTGCCGGTGCAAACGATGGCGACTCGCGGACGACGGAATACGCGCACTGTGGGTCTGCCGGCGAAAGCCAGGAGTGCCAACTTTCCCGGGTTCAGAACTTCACCCGCTGCAACGAGTTCATCGCCGCGGTGGAAGTCTTCACCGGGAGGAAACACGCAATCGCCCAGGTCCGCCGGTGCGAAAATTCGAACCATAGTTCCATGTGGCTCTGTGCGTTCGTGCGGAATCACGGTATCGGCGCCGCAAGGAAGCGGCGCGCCAGTCGTGACTGCCAAGGCAGCTCCGAGCGGGAGGCTCGAATCGCCCTGTTCAGCAAACACTTGGCCGGCCACGGGAATGTCGATCGGATTGTCATGCGTCGCTAGGGCACACTCATTTGCCCGCACCGCATAGCCA
>Ga0137409_10000032_pt1 | contig 22359 bp, 19 predicted proteins | sample CZODoug1_16funga_FD_122059 | JGI IMG/M metagenome (GOLD analysis project Ga0137409, IMG submission 122059) | Vadose zone soil fungal communities from Angelo Coast Range Reserve, California, USA - CZODoug1_16fungal (Hybrid Assembly) | ecosystem: Environmental > Terrestrial > Soil > Vadose zone...
GGGTTCTGCGTGGCGATCACCAGGAAGTCCGCCGGCAGCTGCCAGGCGGCGCGCTCGACACTCACCTGCCGCTCCTCCATCGCTTCCAGAAGCGCCGACTGCGTCTTCGGTCCCGCGCGGTTGATTTCATCGACCAGCACCACGTCGGCGAACAGCGGGCCGGGGCGAAACACGAAGCTGCGCTGCGCCTCGTCGAACACGTGCACGCCGATGATGTCGCTCGGCATGAGGTCCGCGGTGCCCTGGATGCGCTTGAACTCCCCGCCCAGGGCACACGCGAGAGCCTTGGCGAGCAGCGTCTTGCCCAGACCCGGCACCCCCTGCACCAGCACGTGGCCGCGGGCGACCAGCGCAACGGTGAGCGCGCGCACCGAGGTGTGCGCCCCGATCACCACGCGCCCGAGCTCACGCACCAGGAGATCTTCCAGCTGTCGGATCGATGCACTCATGCAGCCAGTTGCCTTTCGGTGCGAACAATGAGGTTATGCAGAGCCGTCAGCGGCACGCGTTGGTCCGAGTAGGCCCGCGCGTACCAGTCCCTGAGTTGCTGCACGTCCGCGCGCGTGAGGCGCGGATGATGTTCGAGCCACTCCCAGGGTAGCCCCGCGCCCTGCGCCCCGCGGTGAGTGCGTGCGCTGAGCCGCCGGAAGAAATGCTCGAACATGCGGCGCGCTGCAGCGGCCGGGCGCAGCACGCGCGCCAGAAATCCCCCGGTGGCGCGCACCAGTTCCGCCTCCCGTGGCGCCGGCATGCGCGTCGCCGGCAGGCGCAGGCGCGTGCTGCCCAGCACCCATATGAGCCATACGGCCGCAAGCACCGCGATGGTGCCGTACAGGCGTGGGTCGTTGTAGAACTTGGCCGGATCGTAAGCCGCAGCCAGTCCCTGATGCTCATCATCGAACAGCACCGCGCCGTCGGAACGCACCGTAGCGCCCACGATGTTGGCCAGCAAACGGGCGTTGTCCGCACCGGCGAGCGCGCGGTTGCTGAACAGCGAACCGAAGCCACTCACGATGATGGTCCCCGAGCCAGCGGGTCGCATCCACAACACGCCCTCACCGCTGTCGCTCTGGTGCGCGAGCGAGAGGGCGAAGCCATCCCGCGGCACCCTCACGGCCCAGGCCCGCGGCGGGTAGTCCGACCAGGCGACCGCGCGATTCACGCCCTGCAGGTAAGGATGAGGACGGTTGGGTACCAGCGTGCCGCGTTGCGGCTGCGCCAGCTCCCGCGAGGCCTCGAGCAGGCGTGCGGCAGCATCATGCGCACTCTCGCGGGCATGCGCCGTCGGCACGAACTCGAGACCGGTGAGCAGTTGCAGGTCGCTGTGGACCCTGTATCCGCCCCGGCCCCAGTCGGGCTGGTCCGACAGGGCGGCGAGCACCAGCAGCGTGTTGCCAGCCCTGATCCAGTGGTCCAGGGCACGAGCTTCCTGCAGCCTGAAGGGCGTTGCAACCGGCAGGGTCGTGATCAGAAGGTTGCCGGCACGGGGCAGATCCCGCCGCTTCGCCAGAGTATCGAAGCGCTCGCGCAGCGAGACGCTGCGGATGCCTTCCGCCTCGAGCCAGCTCTTCGCTCCGGCGAGTCCGTTGCCATGTCGCTCGATGGTGGTGGGAAGCGCGACACGCCGCGAATCCAGTCCTTCGCCGCGCACGAACAGCGCGGCGAACAGCAACAACGAGCCGAGCGCACAGACGAGTGTGATCAGGCGCTCGCGCATACTTACCTCGCTCCCTGCGGATGTCTGACGGGCGCCTCCAGCGTCGCGAGCAACTCGCGTCCGCGCGCCAGCGCCGCGGCCAGGGTCTGCGGGGCGGGTTCAGTGTCCGAGAAGCGCACGCGCTCGCAGGCCGTGGCAAGCTCCCTGAGACGCTCGCGATCGGACTCCTCGGCCAGGCGCGCGGCGCGCGTCAGCTCATGCACCGTGAGCGCGCGCGCCGGCGGCAGCCGATCCTGCTCCGCGAGCCGCGTCGTGATGAGTTCCAGCAGCAGTGTTGGCTGCCGGAACGGGCTGGCATGCTCCAGGTCCTGGAACGTGACCGCTGCCGGCAGGCGGGCGGCGGCGCGCGCACTTCCCGGCGCGCGCTGCCCACGCTTAAGCAGGCCCGCGACGCGCAGCTCATTCACGACCACGGCACCCGCGAGCGCAATCACGAGCAGCAGCGCGCCCCAGACGATCCCCTCCAGGACCGCCTGCGACAGGCCGATGTCACCGATCATGCGCCGCAACCACCCCTGGTCTGCGCGCTGCGGCGGCGGCGTGAGTGCCTCACGCAGCCACTGCCTGAAACGCGCCCACCAGCCGCCGCGCGGCTGATCCGGCTGCGTGAGCGTCGCGAGCACCGCGGCGACCCGCGCGACGCGCGGTGCGCGCCCGTCCGGTGCGGAGGCCGGTGCGCGCGTCAGCAGCGTGCGCAGTTCCGTCAGTCCGTCGGCAGACAACAGGCTGTCCGGCCGGTTCCAGTCACGCGGCAGCCACGCCGCCCACTCGCTCTGCGCGAGGCTCGGAGCGAGGTCCGGGCAGCGCGCGGCAATGCGCTGATAGCCCACGTCAAGACTCCGATCCAGCTGCTTCAGGCAGGCATCGATGGCGCCGAGCGCATCGTGTGCTTTTGCGCCCGGCAACCCGGCGGCTGCAAGGACGAGCGCCAGGAGCCAGCGGCTCATGAGCTATTGCGTGGCGGGGGCTGAGAGGCGCTGCGCGAGGTCGGCGCCTTCCCGGCGCACGGTGAGATCACCAAGCACCGCGAGCGCCAGCGCCCAGAAAAACGGCGTGCCGATGCCGGCCACAATGAGCATCGTAACTGTGGTCACGGCGGTAACCACGGCAATATCGCCGTGCGCGAGCAGCACCGAGAGGACCAGGGCGATCACGCCAGCGAGCGCGTATAGCGCCACCAGCAACACGGCCGCTACGCTGTAGATGAGCGTCAGGTGCCACCAGCTGCCCCACGTCAGGCGGGTGCTGTGAATCATGCTTGCCAGGGCGCCCTTGCCCGTCACCAGCAACACGGGCCACCCGCAAGACAACGCGATCGCGACGCAACTGGCGGGCGCCAGGAGCAGCAGCAGCAGCAGATACCGCATCGACCCGTGGAGCGCGAAAGCTGGCAGAACCCAAACGGCGACTGCCAGCCCGGACAAGATAAGAAGCGCCAGCACCCCCGGAAGGCGCCGCACTGCGGTGGCCAGATCCACGCTCGTCGCCGTGGGACGGCCGGTCGCAATGGTGTGCTGGCGCAGCAGGATCGCACTGCCCAGAACGGTAACGATCAGACTCGCCGCCCACCAGAGCGGATCACGCATCTGACGAACCCAGGTATTCAGCACCCATGAAAGCAGATCACTGATCGGCTCCGGAGGCAGCAGCGGGCGACCCCTCGCCATGTTGTAGAGGGCGGGCAGCTGGCCGGCAATGACCGCAACTGTTGCGTACGGCAGGCACTTCAACAGGGTCGCGCGAAAGATCCGGAAAGCCGAATCCAGAATCTCCCCCACGGACTGCGGCCGCGGGGGCGGGTACAGTATGTTTGGCATCCCTGCATCTTACCGGGGCGCGGCGAAGTTGAGTGTATGACAGGGAATTTGACCGTGGCGGGGCTGCTGGCCGAGGGCGCGCGACAGCTGCGTGCCGCGCCCGCCGGCACGGAACCTGCGGCAACCGCGGACCTGGACGCGCAGCTGCTGCTGGCGCACGTCCTGGCGGTGCCGCGCACGCGCCTGAAATCGCACCCGGAAGACCTGCCCGACCCGTCGCGCACCCAACACTACCGGCTTCTGCTCGCGCGGCGTGCGGCCGGCGAACCCCTGGCCTACCTCACGGGCTCCCGGGACTTCTGGTCACTGCGCCTCAGGGTTACCCCGGCGGTGCTGATCCCGCGCCCGGAAACCGAACTGCTGGTGGAACGTGCTCTGGCCCTGCGCACCGCAGCCGACGGGCGCGTGGCGGATCTCGGCACCGGCTGCGGCGCCGTCGCGCTCGCGCTCGCCAGCGAGCGTCCACGCTGGCACGTGGTGGCGACCGATGCCTGCGCGGACGCGCTGGCCATCGCACGCGCCAATGCGGCGGCGCTGAGACTCAGTCGGGTTGAATTGCGACTCGGCGACTGGTACCAGCCGCTCCTTGGCGAGCGCTTCGACCTCCTGGTGAGCAACCCGCCTTACGTCGCGCAGGACGATCCGGCCCTCGCGACTTCCTCCCTCAGGCACGAACCGCCGCGGGCTCTCACGCCCGGCCTGGATGCGCTCTCGTGCCTGCGTACCCTGGTGCACGGCGCGCCACCGCACCTTGCGCCCGAGGGCTGGCTGCTGCTCGAGCATGGCGCCACCCAGGGCGCGGACGTGCGGCGTGAGCTTGTCGACGCGGGCTTCCGTCACGTACGCTCGCACCGCGATCTGGCCGGCCACGAGCGTATGACGGAAGGACAGCGATGATCAGATTTGAAACCTCGCACGGCGACTTCATGGTGGAACTGTTCCCCAAGGAGGCGCCGGTCACGGTCGAGAATTTCCTGCGTTACGTCGATGACGGCTATTTCGACGGCACCATCTTTCATCGCATCGTGCCGGGCTTCTGCATCCAGGGCGGCGGACTGACCGCCGACTTCGCCAGCAAGAAAACGCGCGCACCGATCAGCAATGAAGCCGGGAACGGGCTGAAGAACACCCGCGGCAGCCTGTCCATGGCGCGCACCAGCGATATCAACAGCGCCACCTCGCAGTTCTTCGTGAACCTGTCGGACAACGCCTTCCTCGATCACGGGCCGCGCGACTACGGTTATGCGGTCTTTGGCCGCGTCACGCAGGGCATGGAGGTCATCGACAGGATTGCGGGCGTGAGCACGGGTAAGCGCAAGGGCTATCAGGATGCCCCGCTCGAGGATGTCGTGATCGTGTCCGCCCGCCGCGCGCAGCCCGCCTAGCGCCGGCGCACCGGCATCGCTTGCAGCCAGCGAATCGCAACCTCCGCCGGCGCAGCGGCGCGCTGAGCTCGTTGCGGCAGCGCGGCAGTGTCGCCGGGCGGCTGCTGAAGTGGCTCACGATCGCGCTGCTCGGGTGGCTGCTGCTGACCGGCGTACCGGTGCTGCTGTTGCGCTGGCTGCATCCGCTCACCAGCGCGTTCATGCTGGAAGCGGGAGCGCAAGCCTGGGCAGCACGGGAGCGCGCCTATCGCACTGACTTCCAATGGGTAAGTCTCGAGCAGATTTCCGCGCACGCAGCCAGCGCGGTGATCGCCTCCGAAGACCAGCAGTTCCCGTTCCACGCCGGCTTCGACTTCGACTCCATCCGCGAGGCCGTGCGCGCCAGCGAACGCGGCAAGCGCCTGCGCGGCGCGAGTACCATCTCGCAGCAGGTGGCGAAGAACCTGTTCCTGTGGCCCGGGCACAGCTTCGTGCGCAAGGCCCTGGAGGCCTACTTCACCGTGCTGATCGAGGCGCTGTGGCCCAAGGAGCGGATTCTGGAGATGTATCTGAACGTTGCGCAGTTCGGTAACGGCATCTACGGCGTGCAGGCCGCGGCGCAGCGTTTCTGGCACAAGCCCGCGCGGCGCCTGAGCTCGTCCGAGGCCGCGCTGCTGGCCGCCGTGCTGCCGAATCCGCTGCGGCTGCGCGTCGACCGGCCTTCCCGCTACGTGCTGGCGCGGCGCGACTGGATTCTCGGCCAGATGCGCGGCCTGGGCGGCCCCGGGTACCTGCGCGCGCTGGAGAGCGAGCGGCGCACGGCGCGCTGAGGCGTGCCGCCTGGATGGGCAGGTCGCCCCGCTTCGCCCCTTTCGGACGATGTCACGCGGCATTTTCCTGCGGTAGCATCGGGGTTATGGAGCGCGAACTCACCGCCACGCACTGGCGCGGCTATGCCGAGGAGCAGTTTCCGCAAGCCGCGTGGAGCGTGGACGGGAGTGTGGTGCGCGCCATCGCCACCGGTCCCAGGGTCGACCTGATTACCCGCGAGCGTTTTCGCGACTTCGCGCTGTCCTTCGACTGGCGCCTGCCGCGCGGCGGCAGTTCGGCAGTCGCGTACCGCGTCGGCGATGAGAGCGGGCCCGCCACGCACAGCGGGCCTGCCATGCAGCTGCTGGATGACGAGCACCACCAGGACGGCGCAGATGCCCTGACCTCGTGTGGCGCCCTCTACGGGCTCATGGCGCCGTGGCACGATCAGCGCAGCAGCGCCAATGCCTATCACAGCTCGCGCATCGTGGTGAATGGCACACTGGTGGAATACTGGATCGACGAGCGTCAGGTGCTGGGCTGCGACCTCGCGAGCGAGGAAGTCAGAGAGCGCATCGCGCGCGGCCGGTTCCGCGACTTTGCGCAGTTCGGCCGGGCGCGCGAAGGTCACATCGTGCTGGCGCACCGCGGCACCGAAGCCTGGTTCCGGCGGTTGCGCATCGAGCTGTTGTGAGGGGCGGGGCGTGAGGGCGCCTGCCGTCGCCCTCTACGGCTCGTAGCCGAGATTCGGCCCCAGCCAGCGCTGCGCCTCTTCCCGCGTAAACCCCTTGCGCCGCGCGTAGTCTTCGACCTGCTCGCGGTCAATCTTGCCGACCGCGAAGTAGTGCGCTTGGCTGTGGGCGATGTACCAGCCGCTCACCGCCGCGGTCGGGTACATGGCGTAGGACTCGGTGAGGCGGATGCCGGCACTGCGCTCGACGTCGAGCAGGCTCCAGAGCTTGGTCTTCTCGGTGTGATCCGGGCACGCCGGGTACCCGGGAGCCGGGCGGATGCCGCGATACTCCTCGCGCACCAGTTGCTCGTTGGTGAGCGTCTCGGCGGCGGCGTAACCCCACAGCTCGCGCCGCACCCGCTCGTGGAAGTGCTCGGCGGCGGCCTCGGCCAGGCGATCGGCCAGCGCCTTCAGCATGATGCTGGAGTAGTCATCGTGGGCGTGCGCGAAGCGCGCCAGGTGCTCTTCGATCCCCAGGCCGGCGGTGACGGCGAACGCGCCAAAGTAGTCGCCCACCCCGCTTAGCCGAGGCGCCACGTAGTCGGCGAGACACTCGTGCGGCTGGCCGTCGGGCTTGCCCTTCTGTTGGCGCAGGAAATTGAGCCGCGTCAGTACCTCATCGCGCGCATCGCTCGAGTAGATCTCCACGTCGTCGCCGACGGAGTTGGCCGCAAACAGGCCCACCACGGCGCGCACGCTCAGCCAGCGCTCCGCGATGAGCGCTTTGAGCATGCGGCGCGCGTCGGCGTACAGGTTGCTGGCCGCCTCACCGACCACCGCATCGCTCAGAATGTCGGGGAATCTTCCGGCGAACTCCCAGGCGTTGAAGAACGGCATCCAGTCGATGTAGCCGAGCAGCTCGCTCAACGGGTAGTCCTCGAAGCGCTGCACGCCCGGCACGCGCGGCGGCAGCGGCGCGTACGCCGCCCAGTCGATGGGGCGGCGATTGGCGCGCGCCGCGGCCAGCGAAGCTTGCGGAACGTTGAGCTTCTTGGCGGCATGCTGCTCGCGGCGGCGCTCGTGCTCCTCGCTCACCTTGGCGATGAAGGCCGTCCGCTGCGCGGGCTGGCTGAGCTTCTGACACACGCCCACCGCGCGTGACGCGTCCTTCACATACACCACCCCGGCCGCGTACTGCGGCGCAATCTTCACCGAGGTGTGCGCCGGGGAGGTGGTGGCGCCGCCGATCAGCAGCGGCACCTCGAAACCCTGCCGCTGCATCTCCCTGGCGACGTGCACCATCTCGTCCAGCGAGGGTGTGATCAGTCCCGACAGGCCGATGTAGTCGGCGCGCTCGCGCCGCGCGGTCTCGAGAATCTTCTCGCACGGTACCATGACGCCGAGGTCTATGACCTCGAAGTTGTTACATTGCAGTACCACGCCGACGATGTTCTTGCCGATGTCGTGCACATCGCCTTTGACCGTGGCCATGATGATGCGGCCGTTGGAGCGTTGCGCGCCGGCGTCCTTGCTCTGTTCGATGAACGGCACCAGGTGCGCCACCGCGCGCTTCATCACGCGCGCACTCTTGACCACCTGCGGCAGGAACATCTTGCCGCTGCCGAACAGGTCGCCCACCACGTTCATGCCGTCCATGAGCGGCCCTTCGATGACCTGCAGCGGCCGCTCGAATGACAGCCGTGCCTCTTCCGTGTCCGCGATGACGTAGTCGTCGATGCCCTTGATGAGCGCGTGCTCGAGGCGCTTCGCCACCGGCAGATCGCGCCACTGCAGGTCCTCCTGGCGACGCGCGCCGCCCTCGCCCTTGAAGCGCGCCGCGATCTCCAGCAGCCGCTCGGTGGCATCAGGGCGCCGGTTGAGGACGACGTCCTCGCACGCCGCCCGCAGCTGCGGCTCGATCTGCTCATAGACGCCCAACTGTCCGGCATTCACGATCCCCAGGTCCATGCCGGCGGCAATGGCGTGGTAGAGGAACACCGAGTGCATGGCCTCGCGCACCGCATCGTTCCCCCGGAAGGAGAACGACACGTTGCTCACCCCGCCGCTCACCAGCACGTGCGGCAGCTCGCGCTTGATGCGGCGCGTGGCCTCGATGAACGCCACGCCGTAGCCGTTGTGTTCCTCGATCCCGGTAGCGATCGCGAAAATGTTGGGGTCGAAGATGATGTCCTCGGGCGGAAAGCCGAGGCCCGCGGTGAGGATGCGGTAAGCGCGCGTGCAGACCTGCAGGCGGCGCTCGATGCTATCGGCCTGACCCTGCTCATCGAATGCCATGATCACGGCCGCCGCCCCGTGGCGGCGCAGCTCGCGGGCGTGCTCGATGAAAACCTGCTCGCCCTCCTTCAGGCTGATCGAGTTGACGATCGGTTTGCCCTGCACGCACTTGAGCCCCGCCTCGATCACCGACCATTTCGAGGAATCGATCATCACCGGCACGCGGGCGATGTCCGGCTCCACCGCCACCAGGTTCAGGAAGCGCACCATGGCGGCCTGCGAGTCCAGCATGCCCTCGTCCATGTTGACGTCGATGATCTGCGCGCCGCTGGTCACCTGCTGGCGCGCCACCTCGAGCGCGGTGCCGTAGTCGCCCGCCTCGATCAGCTTGCGGAATTTCGCCGAGCCGGTGACGTTGGTGCGTTCGCCGACGTTCACGAACAGGCTGTCGTCGTCGATGTTGAGCGCTTCGAGTCCTGCCAGGCGGCATTTCACCGGCACGGCCGCCAGGCGCCGCGGCGCACGGCCCTGCAGGCCGGCGTGCAACAGGCGGATGTGCTCGGGGGTGGTGCCGCAGCAGCCACCCACCACGTTCACCAGACCCGACTCGCCATACTCGCGCAGAATGTCCGCGGTCTCCGCGGGGCTCTCGTCGTACTCGCCGAAGGCATTGGGGAGGCCCGCGTTGGGATACACGCACACGTAAGTGTCGGCGATGGCGGCGAGCTCCTCGACGTGCGGTCGCAGCTGCCGGCCGCCGAGCGCGCAGTTGAGGCCGACGAACAGCGGCTGCGCATGGCGGATCGAGTTCCAGAACGCCTCGGTCGTCTGTCCCGACAGCAGCCTTCCCGATGCGTCGGTGATCGTGCCCGAGATCGCGAGCGGCAGCGTGAACCCGCTCTCGTCGAACAGCGTGAAGGCCGCGTAAATCGCCGCCTTGGCGTTCAGGGTATCGAACACGGTCTCGATCAGCAGCAGGTCGACGCCGCCGAGCAGCAGCCCGCGCGCCGCTTCCAGGTAGGCGCCGACGAGCTGATCGAAGCTGACACTGCGATGGCCCGGATCGTTGACGTCGGGCGACATCGAGGTCATGCGGTTGGTGGGTCCGAGCGCGCCCGCGACGAAGCGCGGCCCGCCGCCGCGCTGCGCGAACTCATCGGCCGCCGCGCGCGCCAGGCGCGCGGCGCGGTAATTCAGTTCCGGCACCAGCGCGGCGGTCGCATAGTCCGCCTGCGAAATCGCAGTCGAATTGAAGGTGTTGGTTTCGATGATGTCGGCACCGGCGGCGAGATAGGCGCGGTGGATGTCCGCGATGATCTCCGGGCGGGTCAGCGTGAGGATGTCGTTGTTGCCCCTGAGGTCGCAGCCGTGCTCGCGCAGCCGCTCGCCCCTGAAGCCCCGCTCATCGAGCTTGCGCTGCTGGATCATCGTCCCCATCGCGCCATCGAGCAGCACGATGCGCTCCCCGAGCAACCGCTTGAGACGCTCGATGCGCGTGCAGCGCTCGGTTTCATCGAGCGGCTCGAGCGCGAACGGCGCCGCGAGCGCGCGCGCCGTTGCGGGCAGGTCACGCCCGGCCTCGCGGTCGGCGCGCACCTGAGCGCAGGCGCTCACGCCGGCGCTTCCTGGCGCGCGGCGCCCGCGGCGCGCGCTACCGGCCGCAGCCCGAGCGCATGGCAGATCGCGTAGCTCAGTGCCGCGCGATTCAGGGTGTAAAAGTGAAAATCGCGCACGCCGTGGCGGGTGAGCCCCTCGACCTGCTCGATCGCAACGCTGGCGGCGATCATGCGACAGGTATCGTGATCGTCATCGAGGCCGGCAAAGCGCTCGTGCAGCCACTGGGGAATGGTCGCGCCGCAGCGTTCGGCAAAGCGCAGCACCTGCGGGAAGCGGGTGATGGGCAGAATGCCCGGCACCAGGGGCGCGCGCACGCCGGCCGCCGCGCAGCGATCGCGAAAGCGCAGGAAAACGCCGCTGTCGTAGAAGAACTGGGTGATGGCGCGGGTCGCGCCGGCGTCGATCTTGCGCTTGAGGTTATCCAGATCCGCAGCCGCCGAGCGCGCCTCCGGATGCACCTCCGGATAAGCCGCGACCGAGATGTCAAACGGCGCGACGGCGGCGAGTCCCGCGACCAGCTGCGCCGCGTAGCGAAAATCCGCGGCGTGCGGCCGATGAGAGCTCTGCCCCTGCGGCAGATCGCCACGCAGCGCGACCAGGTGGCGAATGCCCTGGTCCCAGTAGCCGCGCGCGATTGCGAGGATCTCGCTGCGCGAGGCGCCGATGCAGGTGAGGTGCGGTGCGCCGGTGAGCGCCGTGTCGCGCTGGATGCGCGTCACGAGGTTGTGAGTGCGTTCGCGCGTGGAGCCGTCCGCGCCGTAGGTCACCGACACGAAGCGCGGTGCCAGCGGCGCGAGGCGCTCGATGGAGTTCCACAGGATCGTCTCCATCGCCGCGTCCGCTGGCGGGAAGAATTCGAAAGACACACGGATCGGGAGCCCGGTGGGGTGGGCGTTCATGGACGAGCCCCTGCGGCACTGGCGAGCTGCCCCGGGGCCGCGGCTGCAGCCCGCGCCACGGCCGCGAGCACGTGCTCCCCGTCGGCTTCGACAGGACTCAGACGCTCGCACGTCAGGCCGGCATCGCCCAGCAAGCGGCGCAGGCGCGCCAGCGGATGTTCCACGATGCGCTCGCGCGACCTCTCCAGCGATTCATAGGGCTCGAAGATCCATAGCCGTCCGCCTGGCGTGAGCAGGCGCCGCGCGTGTTCCAGCATGCGCGCCAGTGTGTCTGCGCTCGCGAAGGTGTCGAGCAGCACCGCATCGAACGGCCCCGCCACATGCGCGAGATCCGTGTCGCTGAGGACCCCGGGACTCGTGGCTTGAAGGACCCGGCAGGTGAAGCCCCGGCGCTGCGCAAATGCGCGCGCGCTTTGCGCCGCGCGCCGCGAATGTGCGATGGCCGTGCAACGCCGGCTCGCGTGTGCTGCGCTTTCGAGCAGTTCCGGATGACTGACCCCGAACACCAGCACCGCTTCGAGCGGCGCGCTCAAGCCCCCGGCGGCGACCAACTCGGCCAGCGCCCGGCCGAGGCGTGACTCCGCGCCGTGCGCGTGCGTCCCGGCACCGGGCACGGCGCCCGCGCGCGCCTCGCTGCGGTCGCGAACCAGCATCGGATCGCTGCGATCGAGCTGCGCCAGCAGGCCACGCACGAAGGTCGCTCCTTCGGCGCCCTCGGCCAGGCGGTAATGGACCCATTGTCCGTGCCGCAGCCGCACGAGCAGACCGGCCTCGCACAGGATTTTCAGATGCCGCGACACGCGCGGCTCGCTCTGCTTCAGCGCCCGCGCGAGATCCGAAACGCTCAATGCACCGTCGGCACACAGCGCGAGCAGGCGCAGCCGGCTGGGTTCACCCGCCGCCCGCAGCCACTTCACCAGGATCGGCGGAGCCGTCGAGTACATTCAAGAATTGTACAATTCTTTAAGTACTCTGCCAAATCGTCAGCAATAGTCTGGCTAATGAGGCAATTGGCGCGAATACACGGGTTAATGGATCGCTGCGGATCCATCTGGACCCTCGGCGAACAGGGCTTCCACGTCTGCGGCGTCGAAGCGGTACGGGCGGTGGCAGAACTCGCAGGTCACCGTCACGGCCCCCTGCTCCCTGAGCACGTCGCGAACCTCCTCGGCCCCGAGCGCCCGCAGAAGCCCCGCGACCCGGCCCTGACTGCAGCGGCATTCGAACCTCACGGGCGCGCCGCGAAACAGCCGCAGGTCGTGGTTGGTGAAACCCTGCGCCAGCAGCTGTTCGGCCGAGCACTGCAGCAGTTGCGCCGGGCTCAGGCGCTCGAGACCCCGCTGCGCGCCCTCCCAGGCCGCCGCGACCTCCTGCGGATCGCTTGGCGCCGCATCGGGCAGCTTCTGCACCAGCATCCCGGCACCGCAGGTGTCGTCCGCAGCGAGCAGCACGCGCGTCGGCAGCTGCTCGGAGGAGGCAAAGTACGCCTCCAGCGATTCGCTGAGCGAAGTGCCGGCGAGGGGCACGACGCTCTGGTAGCGCATGCTCTTCTCGTCCGCCTCCACCGTCACGGTGATGCGGCCGCCGGTGCCGACGAGGCGGCGGAAGACTGCGCCGCGCCGGCAGTCGCCGGACAATCCGCGCAGCGCAGCGCCCTCATGGCGCGCCACCGCACGCAGCCGGAAATTGTGGGCGCACTGCGCGACCAGCAACCCGACTGCGCCGTTGCCCTGCAACTGGAAGGTGAGCGTGCCGCGGAACTTCAGGGTCGCGGCCAGCAGCACCGAGGCGGCCACCGCCTGGCCGAGCAGTTCGCTCACGGCCGGCGGGTAATCGGTATGCGCGCGCAGCTCGCGCCATGCGCCCTCCAGGCGCACCCAATGGCCGCGCACCGGCCGTTTCTCGAATATGAAGCGACGCACCTCGTCGCTCACCGGGACAGCGCACTGATCCATTCCCGCCACAATGGGGCAGGCACGCACGCCCTTCAACCCCGCCTGTGGCGCTGCCCGATCAGCGCGCGGCGCGATTGCAGCTCAACCCCCGAGCTTGGTGCGCAGCAGCTCGTTCAGCTGCGCCGGGTTGGCCTTGCCGGCGGTCGCTTTCATGACCTGGCCCACGAAAAATCCGAACAGCTTGTCCTTGCCCGCACGGTACTCGGCGAGCTGAGCGGGATTGCGGGCCATCACCTCATCGATCACGCGTTCGATGGCGGCGGTGTCGGTGATCTGCCTGAGACCCTGCGCGTCGATCACCGCATCCGCGCTCGCACTGCCCGACCACATGGTCTCGAACACCTCTTTGGCGATCTTGCCGGAAATGGTCTGGTCGCAGATGCGTCTCAGCAGCCCCGCCAGGCGCGCCGGCGGGAGCTTGCCGGAGCCGACCTCGAGGTTCTCCTTGTTCAGGGCCGCGGCGAGCTCTCCCATGACCCAGTTCGCCGCCAGCTTCGGTTCCTGCGGCAACTCGCGCACCACCTCTTCGTAGTAGGCGGCGAGCTCGCGGCTGGCGGTGAGCACGCCCGCATCGTAAGCCGACAGTCCGTACTGTGAGGCGAAGCGCGCGGCCTTCTGGTCCGGCAGCTCCGGCAGAGTGGCGCGCACCGAGGCGATGAGCGCCTCGTCGACCACCACCGGCAGCAGGTCCGGGTCGGGGAAGTAACGGTAGTCGTTCGCTTCCTCCTTGGAGCGCATGGCGCGCGTTTCGCCCCGGTCGGGATCGTACAGGCGCGTCTCCTGCACCACCTGACCGCCGGACTCGAGCAGATCGATCTGGCGCGCAACCTCGTAGTTGATGGCGCGCTCGACGAAGCGGAACGAATTGAGGTTCTTGATCTCCGCGCGCGTGCCGAACTTGTGCGCGCCGGCCTGGCGCACCGAAACGTTGGCGTCGCAGCGGAACGAGCCTTCCTGCATGTTGCCGTCGCAGATCTCGAGGTAGCGCACCAGGGTGTGCACCTTCTTCATGTAAGCGACGGCTTCCTTCGCCGAGCGCAGGTGCGGCTCGGAGACGATTTCCACCAGCGGAGTGCCGGCACGGTTAAGGTCGATGCCGGTCACCCCCGGCAGGCCCTCGTGCAGTGACTTGCCGGCGTCCTCCTCGAGGTGCGCGCGGGTGATGCCGATGCGCTTGACCTGGCCGTCATCGAGCACGATGTCGAGCGCCCCCTCGGCCACGATCGGCAGCTCGTACTGACTGATCTGATAGCCTTTCGGCAAATCCGGGTAGAAGTAATTCTTGCGCGCGAACACCGATTGCGCGGCGATGCGCGCGTTGATCGCCAGGCCCAGCTTCACGGCCATGCGCACGGCTTCCGCGTTCAGCACCGGCAGTACACCCGGGTACCCGAGGTCCACCAGGTTCGCCTGCGCATTGGGCGGGGCGCCGTAGGCGGTGGCGGAGCCGGAGAAGATCTTCGAGCGGGTGGCGAGCTGGGCGTGAATCTCCAGCCCGATAACCGTTTCCCAGCCGCTCATGCGTAGCCCTGCGGCACGCGCGTATGCCAGTCGGTGGCGCGCTGAAACGCATGCGCCGCGTTCAGCACCCGCGCCTCGCTGAAGTGCGGGCCCACGATCTGCAGGCCCACCGGCAGTTCCTGCACGAAGCCGCACGGAATCGACACCGCCGGCAGTCCGGCGAGATTCGCGCCGATGGTGTAGATGTCGTTCAGGTACATGGTAATGGGGTCCGAGGTCTTGGCGCCGATCGCAAAGGCCGGCGTCGGAGTCGTCGGTCCCATGAGCACGTCCACGCTGCCGAAGGCGCGCGTGAAGTCAGCGTTGATGAGCTGCCGCACGCGCTGCGCCTTCAGGTAATAGGCGTCGTAGTATCCGGCCGACAGGACGTAGGTGCCGGTCATGATGCGCCGCTTCACCTCCGCCCCGAAACCCTCGCCGCGCGAGCGACGGTACAGATCCGTGAGATCGCGCGGGTTTTCGCAGCGGTACCCGAAGCGCACGCCGTCGAAGCGCGCCAGATTCGACGAGCATTCCGCCGGCGCCACCACGTAGTACACCGGCACCGAGAGCGGCAGGTTCGGCAGACTCACCTCGGTGAGCCGCGCGCCGAGCTGCTGGTAGAGCTTGAGTGCCTCGCGCACCCGCTGCTCGTTGTGCGCATCCAGTCCCTTGTCGAAAAACTCCCTGAGAAGTCCCACCTTCAGGCCCGCGAGCGGCTGCTCGAGGGCGGCGACGTAGTCGGGCACCGGCGTGTCGACGCTGGTGGAATCGTTGGCATCGAACCCGGCCATCTCACGCAGCATGAGCGCGGCGTCTGCGGCGCTGGGCGTGAGCACGCCGCCCTGGTCGAGACTCGAGGCGAACGCGATCATGCCGTAGCGCGACACGCGCCCGTAGGTGGGCTTGAGCCCGGTGATGCCGCACAGAGCCGCGGGCTGGCGGATCGAGCCGCCGGTGTCGGTCGCGGTCGCAGCCGGGACGAGCCGCGCGGCGACCGCGGCGGCGGAGCCGCCCGAGGAGCCGCCGGGCACGAGCTGCGGGTTCCAGGGATTGCGCACCGGTCCGTAGAAGCTCGTCTCGCTGGAGGAGCCCATCGCGAACTCGTCCATGTTGGTCTTGCCCAGCATGATCGCGCCGGCGCCCTTGAGTTTTGCCACCACGGTGGCGTCGTAGGGCGAGACGAAGTTATCCAGCATGCGCGAACCGCAGGTGGTGCGGACACCCTGGGTGCAGAAAATGTCCTTGTGGGCGATCGGCACGCCCGTCAGGGCGCCGCCGGCGCCGGCGGCGAGTGCCCGATCCGCGGCCGCAGCATCCGCGAGCGCCTGCTCGCGTGTCACCGAGATGAAGGCATTGAGCGCAGCCTGGCTCGCATCGATCCTGTCCAGGTACGCGCGCACCAGTTCCACACTCGAAAACTTCCTCGCCCGCAGGCCCGCGGCCAGCTGTGTCAGCGTGCTGGTGTGCCAATCGCTCACGCGTGCCTCACTCGATGACCTTGGGCACGAGATACAGGCCGGCGGCGACCTGGGGCGCATTCGCCTGATACAGCTCGTGGCGGTCCTGCTCGGTCACCACGTCCGGCCGCAGGCGCTGCGACAGGCCGGGAAGCGGATGCGACATCGGAGCGACGCCGGTGGTGTGGGCGCGATCCAGGGCGCCGACGAAGTCGAGAATCCGTGACAGGCTGTCCTGGTACACCGGGATCTCGGATGAGCTGAGGTCGAGCCGCGCCAGGGCGGCGATGCTCGCGATCTGCTCGCGTGTGAGGGCCATGGGAGGTTCGCGGCGCGCGTGGCGAAGTGAGAAAACCAGCGCAAAATCATACATGTTGCCTTGCTCAATGTCCTCTCGGTTGCTAGATTACGCGCCACTTTCGGCGTCGCCCGCCGCCCATTCCCGGTCGCTTCATGTTCAAACGCCTGCGCGGTTATTTTTCCAGCGATCTGTCGATCGATCTGGGTACGGCGAACACCCTGATCTATGTGCGCGACAAGGGCATCGTGCTCAACGAACCCTCGGTGGTCGCCGTGCAGGACGAGCCCGGGGGCCGCGGCAAGGTGATCGTCGCGGTCGGCTCCGAGGCCAAGGCCATGCTCGGGCGCACGCCCGGACACATCACCGCCGTGCGTCCCATGAAGGACGGTGTGATCGCCGACTTCACCTACACCGAGAAGATGCTGCAGCACTTCATCAACAAGGTGCACGGCAACCGCACGCTCAAGCCCTCGCCGCGCGTGCTGGTGTGCGTGCCGTTCGGTTCCACGCAGGTGGAGCGGCGCGCCATCCGCGAGTCGGCCGAAGGCGCGGGCGCGCGCAACGTGGCGATCGTGAGCGAGCCGATGGCCGCGGCGGTGGGCGCGGGACTGCCGGTGCACGAGGCGCGCGGCTCGATGGTGCTCGATATCGGCGGCGGCACCTCCGAGGTCGCCGTACTGTCGCTGAATGGCGTGGTGTACGCCAACTCCGCACGCATCGGCGGCGATCGCTTCGACGAGGCGATCATGAACTACGTGCGCCGCAACTACGGCATCCTCATCGGCGAGGCAACCTCCGAACGCATCAAGATCGAAATCGGCTCGGCCTACCCCGGCCAGCAGGTGCGCGAACTGTCGGTGAAAGGCCGCAACCTCTCCGAAGGCGTGCCGCGCAGCTTTACGCTGAACAGCAACGAGATCCTCGAGGCGCTGCAGGAGCCGCTGCAGAGCATCGTGAGTGCCGTGAAGCAGGCGCTCGAGCAGACTCCTCCGGAGCTGGGCGCGGACGTCGCCGAGCGTGGCATCGTGCTCACGGGCGGCGGCGCGCTGCTGCGCGACATCGACAAGCTGCTCACCGAGGAGACGGGTCTCCCGGTGGTGGTGGCGGATGACCCCCTGACCTGCGTGGCACGCGGTGGCGGGCGCATTCTGGAGCTGATGGATGAGCTGGGCCCGGGACATTTCGGCCTTGAGTAGCGCAAGGAACGCGCGAGCCTGAGTGGCCGCCTTCGGGACAGCAGCCGGCAGACCGCTGCAGGGGCGGGGCGGCTCTCCCGGCTTTCGCTTTACGCTGTATGCCGCGCTGGCCGTCGTGGTCATGTACCTCGATCAGCGCCAGCACTACCTCGAGCAGCTGCGCTATGTGCTGCAGGCCGCCGCCTACCCCATGCAGCTCGCGGTGAACTCCCCGCCCGCCGCCTGGGCTTGGATCCGGCGCAGCTTCGAGAGCCGCGAGCAGCTGCAGGCTGAGAATGCACGCCTGCGCGCCGGGCAGCGCGACCTCGAGTTGCGCTCCATGCGTTACGAGGCCCTGGCGCACGAGAACGGCGAGCTGCGCGGACTGCGTGCGGCCCTGCCACCGGTCGCCGAGCGCTGGCTCGCGGCGGAGATCGTCAACGTACAGCTGAGCAGCCTCAGGCAGCGCCTCCTCATCGACCGCGGGGCAGTCAACAAGGTTTTCAAGGCACAGGCGGTGCTCGACGATCGGGGACTGATCGGCCAGACGACGCACGTGGGCCCCTGGAGCGCGGAAGTCATCCTGATCACCGACCCGGAGCACGCGGTTCCGGTGCGCATCGAGCGCACGGGCCTGCGCACCATCGCCGTCGGCGCAGGCGACGCCAGCTCACTCGCGCTGCCGTACCTGCCGGCCAATGCGGACATCAAGAGCGGTGATCTGCTGGTCACCTCGGGCCTCGGCGGTGTGTTTCCGCAAGGCTATCCGGTGGCGCGCGTCACCGAGGTGCACCGCGACGCGGTGCAGCCGCTGGCCCACGTGCGGGCTGCGCCGCTGGCACACATCGACACCGACAGCGAGGTCATGCTCGTATGGTTCCGCGCGGACCACCCGGCCGCGCCCACGCCCACCACCGATTCCCTGGGGGAGCTGAGGAGCGGCACCCCCTCCATGCAACCGCAGGCCGTGCCACCGCGACCGCAAGTCGCGGCGCCCGGGCCGTCGGCTGCCGCGCCGCGGCCCGCCACGCCACGAAAGCAACCTGCCGAATCGGAGGCTGCCGAACCGAAGGCCGCCGCGCCGCAGCCCGCCGCGCCGCAGCCCGCCGCGCCGCAGCCCGCCGCGCCGCAGCCCGCCGCGCCGCAGCCTGCGACGCCGGAGCCCGCGACGCCGGAGCCCACCACGCCGCAGCCGGACGCTTCGCAGTCCAAGGAGGGTCAGTGAACGCGCCCGGCCGCGGCCGCATACTGTTCACGGCGCTCGTGGCACTCGTGCTCACCGTGCTGCCGCTGCCGCCATGGCTCGACGTCCTGCGGCCGGTGTTCCTGGTACTCGCGGTGCTGTACTGGTCGGTGAACGCGCCGCGCACCGGCGACATCGCCCTGGGGTTCTTCGCCGGCCTCGCGCTCGATGTCTTTCAGGGACCGGTGCTGGGGCAGCACGCGCTGGCGCTGACGCTCGTCACCTACATCGGCGTGCGCGAGCACCAGCGCATCCGCTCCAAGCCCGCGTTCCAGCAGGCGCTGTTCGTGTTCGCCGCGCTCGCCATTTACGAGTTCGTGCTGTTCGCGATCGACGGCTGGAGCGGCCACCCTCTCACGAGCCCGCTGCGCTGGGCCCACGCCGTGACCGGTGCACTGCTCTGGCCGCCCGTTGCCGCCATACTGGGCGCCGGCTCGCGCGGGCGCGCGTGAACGGAACTGACGGGTTCTAGCCATGCCGGCGGTGCGCATCAAGGATCACTGGCGGGAGCAGCGCCTCTTCGATCAGCGCGCGGTCATCTGCGCCACGATCATGGCAGTGGCGACCCTCGGCCTGATCGTGCGCCTGTTCGTGCTGCAGGTGGCGCGTCACGGGTACTACGCGGAGCTCTCCCAGGGTAACCGGGTACGGAACGAGCCGATCCCGGCGGCGCGTGGGCTGATCCTCGACCGCCATGGCGAGGTGATCGCGGGCAACCAGCCCGCCTACCAGCTGGAACTGGTGCCCGAGGAAGTGCCGGACATGCATCAGACTCTCACGCGCCTGGTGCAGCTCGAGCTCATCCGTGCCGAGGACGTCGATGAGCTCGAGCGCACCATCGACTCGAGCCGCAGGTTCGACAGCGTGCCGATCCGCCTGCGCATGTCGGACGAGGACGTCGCGCGTTTCGCCGTGCGGCGCTTCGAGTTCCCGGGCCTGGATATCAAGACACGCCAGACCCGCTGGTACCCGAACGCCGAGCTGGCGGTGCACGCGCTCGGCTACGTGGGCGCCATCAGCGAGCAGGACCTGAAGCACATCGACCGCGCCGCCTACGCCGGCACGTCCCTCATCGGCAAGCTCGGGGTCGAGAGTGCCTACGAGCACGAGCTGCATGGCAGCAACGGTTTTCGCGAAGTTCTCGTCAACGCCTCGGGACGCTCGGTGGAGCGCCAGGGTGCTTTCGTCCCCAACCTGCGCACCAAGGCACCGGGAGCGGGCGAGGATCTGCTGCTGTCGATCGACCTCAAAGTGCAGCGCACCGCCGAGGCGGCGCTCGCCGGGCATCGCGGTGCGGTGGTGGCGCTCGATCCGAGCAACGGCGACGTGATCGCGCTCGTCAGCCTGCCGGGCTTCGATCCGACCATGTTCGGCCGCGGCATCACCGCGAGCGAGTACGGCGTCCTGCAAAGCGACATCGACCATCCGCTGTTCAACCGCGCCCTGCGCGGCACCTATCCGCCGGGCTCGACCGTGAAGCCGGTGATCGCGCTCGCCGGGCTCACCTATCACGTGGTGGACCCGCAGGCGCACCGCTACTGCGCCGGCGCCTTCCGCCTGCCCGGCAGCTCACGCATATTCCACGAATACCACAACGAGCACCATGGCTCCGTCGATCTCGATGATGCCATCGCGCGCTCCTGCGACATCTACTTCTACGGCCTGGCCGATGTGCTGGGCGTGGATCGGATCGCCGCGTTCATGGCGCCGTTCGGCTTCGGCAGCGGGACCGGTATCGACATCTCCGGGGAGAAGCCCGGCATCCTGCCCTCGCGCCAATGGAAGGCGAAAGCCTTCTCGCGGCCGGCGGACCAGGTGTGGTTCCCCGGCGAGACCGTGAACTTCGGCATCGGCCAGGGTTATCTCACGGTGACGCCGCTGCAGCTGGCGCACTACGCCAGCATCATCGCCACCCGCGGCAAGATCTGGAAACCACGCCTGGTCGCAGCCTACCGCGATCCGCGCAGCGGGCAGATCCGTCGCGTCCCGGCGGTGTCCGAGGGCGAGGTGACGGGCATCGCGGCCGAAGACTGGCGGCGTGTGGTCCACGGCATGATCGGCGTCACCACGCGCGGCACGGCGGCCGCGATCGGCGCGCATGCTGCCTATACCTTTGCCGGCAAGACCGGCACCGCGCAGGTGTTCTCGGTCGCACAGAACGAGAAGTACAACGCCAAGCTGATCAGCGAGCGCCTGCGCGATCATTCCTGGTTCATCGCCTTCGCGCCCGCCGATGAGCCGCGCATTGCACTGGCGGTGCTGCAGGAGAACGGCGGCGCGGGCGCGAGCGCCGCAGCGCCCATCGCCCGCAAGGTGCTGGATGCCTACCTGCTCGGCGCAGACGGGAAGCTCAAGCCGCAGACATGATGTACGAGGAAGTCACTTCCGGCTCACGCACGCGCCGCACGCTCACGGGCGCCGCGAGTGTGCTGTTCGAGCTGAAGATCGACGGTCCGCTGGTGGTGGGTCTCGCGCTCATCGCCGCGTTCGGGCTGGTCGTGCTGTACAGCGCCTCCGGCCAGAGCACGGCCACGGTGGTGCGCACCGCGCTGCGGCTGCTGCTTGGCACCATCGCCATGCTGTTGCTGGCGCGCGTGAACCCGAACTTCCTGCGCCGCAGCACGCCGTGGATGTACGCGCTCGGGTGCCTGCTGCTGCTCATCGTTGTCGCGATCGGCCACGTCGGTATGGGCGCGCAGCGCTGGCTGAATTTCGGCCTGTTCCGCTTCCAGCCTTCCGAGCTGATGAAGCTCGCAGTACCGATGATGTGCGCCTGGTACATGCACGAGCGGCCGCTGCCGCCGGGCTGGACATCGCTGGGACTGCTCAGCGTGCTGATCCTGCTGCCCGTGGGGCTGGTGGCCATCCAGCCCGACCTGGGCACCGCCGCGCTCATCGCGATCGCCGGCGGGCTGGTCATCATCCTCGCAGGCCTGCGCGTGCGCGTGATGGTGGCGTTGCTGGCGCTCGCCGCCCTGGGGGCCTGGTTCGGCTGGAGCTTCATGCACGACTACCAGCGCAAGCGCGTGCTCATGTTTCTCAACCCGCAGGCCGATCCACTCGGCGCCGGCTACCACATCATCCAGTCGCAGATCGCGATCGGCTCCGGCGGTGTGTTCGGCAAGGGCTGGATGAACGGCAGCCAGGCACAGCTCGAATTCCTCCCCGAGCGCTCCACCGACTTCATCTTCGCCGTCATCGGCGAGGAGTTCGGCCTCCTCGGCCTGCTGCTGCTGCTCCTGCTGTACGTGTTCGTCGTCGGCCGCGCCATCTATCTCGCCACCCAGACCCAGGACACCTTCGCGCGCCTGCTGGCCGGCAGTCTCGCGCTCACCTTCTTCGTGTACGTGTTCATCAACGCGGGTATGGTCACGGGACTGCTGCCGGTGGTCGGCGTGCCGCTGCCGCTGGTGAGTTATGGAGGCAGCTCGGTCGTGACGCTCCTCGCCGGCTTCGGTATTCTCATGGCGCTGTATTCACGGCGCAAACTCATCGGGTCGTAGTCGAACACGTGGCGTTGAACCAGTGCCGTTACACCCTGCTCGCCGCGCTCGCATGCGCTCCGGCGGGCGCGCAGCCGGCCGCCGCGGCCG
>Ga0137409_10001927_pt1 | contig 22357 bp, 17 predicted proteins | sample CZODoug1_16funga_FD_122059 | JGI IMG/M metagenome (GOLD analysis project Ga0137409, IMG submission 122059) | Vadose zone soil fungal communities from Angelo Coast Range Reserve, California, USA - CZODoug1_16fungal (Hybrid Assembly) | ecosystem: Environmental > Terrestrial > Soil > Vadose zone...
GCCGCGAAGCGCGCGTCGCCGACGACGCGAACCGGAACCCACCGCTCGGTCCCACTGGTTCCGTCGCCGAGCTGGCCGCGCGTATTCCAGCCCCAACAGTACGCGACGCCTCCAGCCGCGACACCACAGGTGTGAATGCCACCCACGCTCACGGCGGCGAACGTCACCGTGTCGGACCGGACGCCCTGGGCTCGCGTTGAACCGGCGAGGACCGCAACTGCGAGGAGCGTCAACCGCGTTGGCTCAATGCGCATCTAACCTCCGGGGAAGAAGCAGAACCAACAGTGCGCCACGGAGCCGGCTCACGACTGGTACAACGAGGAGCGATAGGATCATCGCGGCGAAGGTGCGACGCAAGAGGAAGACGGCAACGCGGGCGCCTTACGGCGAGCTCACGATGAGCCCGACGGTGTAGTCGGCGAACCAGCCTTTGCGAACCTCACCCACCGCGACGAAGCGGGTCCCGGACCAGATCACGTCGGCGTACGTCCCCACAGGGGCGACCTGCTCCGTCCAGGTCACACCGTCTGGCGAGGTCATGATTCCTGCGCTGCCGACGGCCACGAATTGGGAGTCGCCCCACGTCACGGCACGCCATCCATACGCACCAAGCGGCGACGGATGAGAGCTCCACGTCACGCCGTCCGGGGAGGTCAGCGGCAGGTCGTTCCCCACAGCAACGAACCGGTCTCCCGACCACGCTATGTCTTCACTCGCATGGATCGCGCTCCTCTCGATCCATTTCACGCCGTCGCGCGACGTCATGGCCGCCTTCCCTCCGAGGACGACGAACTGACTCCCGCCCCATGTCACCGCGTCGGCCGGCCAATTGTCATTAAAGGGCATCGGCGTTCGTACCGCGCTCCAGGTCACGCCGTCGATCGACGTGAGCACTACACTTCCCACCGCTACAAACCGGCGGCCCGACCAAGCAACGTCGAGGAGCTTGCCACCCGAATCCGGCACGCTCTGCTCTGTCCAGGTCACGCCGTCGGGCGAGGTAGCGATCAGCGCTCTGTCCCACTGGAGGGGTTCTGCTTGTCCGACGACCTTGCCGACCGCAACGAACTGCGATCCACCCCACACGACGCTCTCGAGTTGCCATTGGTAGGGCATGGAACCAGCAGCCGGTGGGCCGTACCCCGCCTCCTGCACGGATCGCGTCCACTTCAGTCCGTCGGGCGAGGTCAGCACACTACAGCAGCCAATTGCCACGAATTGACTGCCGGACCAAGCGATGGCGGTGAGGTTGATCTCCGAAGAGTTGCGTTTCGTCCACGCCCCCGGCTCGCCAGGGGCAGTCCGGCACCCGACTCGGCCTATCACTACCGTGAGACCTACGATCAGACGCCAGGGGATCGCGTTCGTGCTAGTCCTCCAGCCCCTTAGTCATTGATCGCCCAGACGGCAGATTCTAGGATCGCCTCGACGAAATCTGACTGGAACGTCCCTTGCGACCTCGCCCGGTGGATCTGGAAGCCCGCGGGGGGAGAGGGAACTTGGCCGTTGCATACGGCCGTTGGCGTCCCGGAATGCGTCGCGAAGTCCTCGTTCCCCGTCACCGTCCAGTCGCGGACGCCATCGACGGCGAACCCGTACTGCATGTGCGCGCCCCGCAGGACATTGTCGGTGATCGTGGCGCCGAAGAACGTGTAATCGGTGGCGTCATTCGGGTCCACGCAGTGCCAGATCCGATGGCCCATCCCCACAGCGAGCCGAATGGTGCCGCCGGCGGCGTCGATGACATTCGCGTGCACCCTCGTGCCCCTGTAGTCGAAACCATAGTCCACCATGTTGATGCCACTGAACATCCCCCGGGTCTCGGCACGGAGGACATTGCCCTCGACGAGCGAGCCCGGCGCGCCGAAGATCATGATTCCCACGGCCCCGATGTCGATAATCGTGTTGTTCCGCACGACGCTGCCGAGACACGCCACTGCGATACCGCCTCCGAATGCCGACCGGATCTCGTTGTTCTCCACGACCGGGTTCGTGCATTGCGAAGTCCCGCCCTCGACGGGATCGAACAGTTGGATCGTGGTCCAACTCCGCGACTCGAGCGCTTTGACGTCGTGGATCAATTCGCCCGATCCAAAGCCGCCCGCCTCGATGAGCGCTCGCCCCGCCGCCGGCCCGAGGTTGGGCTGATTCCCGTCCACGATCACATTGCTCAGCGCGATGTTCGAGCGATTCAGCATGTAGACGGCCATGACTGCGAACGGCGAGGCCAGCCGGAGCCGTGCCCGACGATCGTCCGTAGGGAAACCTTCGGTGTGGACCTGCTGGCCGTCCGCGATGAACGCTACAGGCGAGGTCAGCTCGAAGATCGATCCCGCGCAGAGCACCGCGACATCGCCCGGTTGACGCAGCCGCGCGTTGATATCCTCCTGAGTGCCCGATGGAACGCAGCGTGTAAGATCGGGCGGGGGCCGCGTTCGGATCGTGGTCATTGTCCAAGTCGGGTCGGCGTCCCACCCGGGATCGTTCGTCACGCGACTTGGCTCCGTGCCGTCCGACGCCATCACATAGATCTCAAAATTGCCGTCGCGATTGGTCGTCCAGGCAATCCTGTCGGCGCTGGGTGACCACGCCGGTCCGTAATCGACGGCCGGATCGTGCGTGAGGCGCGTTTGCCTGGATCCGTCGCTACCCATCACATAGATCTCTGAGTTGCCGTCTCGGTCGCTGCTGAATGCGATCTTATTGCCACGGGGCGACCAGCGTGCGTGCTCATCATGTGCTGGGTGGTGCGTCAGGTTAATCGGTGAGGAGCCATCGGCGTTCATGACGTAGATCTCGGAGTTGCCGTCACGATCAGATTCGAACGTGATCTTGCTGCCGTCCGGTGACCAGCCGGGATAGAGATCCGACGCAACATTGTCGGTCAGGCGGACCGGGTCGGAGCCATCCGCATTCATCACGTAGATCTCCCAGTTGCCATCGCGATCGCTGGCGAACGCGATCTTGCGATCATCCGGAGACCAGACCGACATCTGATCGCTCGCGAAGTTATTCGTGAGGTTCGTTTGCGCCGACCCATTGGCATTCATCACGTAGATTTCGCAACTGTCATCCCAGGGCCGGCAGGTCGTGAACGTGATTCTCGTGCCGTCATGGGACCAATCGGGTCGCGCATTATAGAAGGGTTGATTGGTCAGCTGTGTGATCTTCGTGCCGTTCGCCTGCATGACGAACGTCTGGAAGAGACCGGCATCTCGGGGGCTGGCAAAGGCGATCACCTGACCCGCGATGGTCGCGCCTGCTGCGAGTCGAGGCTGAGGCACTGGTCCCTCTGGGGTTGGGGCGTCGCACGCCGCAACGATCACAATGACTGCCGCCACGAGCGCAAGTCGTCTCGATCCGACCGTCATAACAGCTCCTTCCCACCGCGCGGAGAGCCAAGAAAACAAGAACCGGCCAAGCGAGTAGCTCGCTCAGCCGGTTTCGCGATTTGCTCCCCTCGAGGTATGGGCGACCTACGAGGACGCCTCGGGGATCAACGCATCTGAGTAGGTTTCAATATGCACTAGGGACGGCCGCCCGCAAGACGCGCTGGGCTAGGAAACCCTCCGCGTCTTGCGCCGCATGAAGTCCATCAGGATGAACTGCCCCAGCGTCATCGTGTTCGTGAAATAGGCCTTCCCGCGGCAGATCGCCGAGACCTTCTTCACGAATTCCACGAGACTCCGGTCGCGCGCCAGCATGAACGTGTTGATCATGATCCCCGAGCGCCGGCACAACGCCACCTCGCGATAGGTGGCCTGGAGGATCTGGGGATCGAGGCCCATGGAGTTCACGTAGATCCGGCCGTCGGGCAGCGTGAGCGCCGACGGCTTGCCGTCGGTGATCATGATGATCTGGCGCATGTCCTTGCGCTGCGACAACAGCATGCGGCGCGACAGCTTGAGCCCTTCGGCGGTGTTCGTGTGGTACGGCCCCACCTGGGCGCGGGCCAGCTGGGCGAGCGGGATCTCCTCGGCGGTGTCGTGGAACAGCACCACGCGCAGGGTATCGCCCGGGAACTGCGTGCGGATGAGGTGGGTGAGGGCGAGCGCCACTTTCTTGGCCGGCGTGAAGCGGTCCTCGCCGTACAGGATCATGGAGTGCGAGCAGTCGAGCATGAGCACCGTGGCCGAGGACGAGCGGTACTCGGCCTGGTGCACCATGAGGTCGTCGTACTCGAGGTTGATCGGCACCCCCAGGCCCTCGCGCTGCAGCGCGTTCGTGAGCGTGGCGTTCACGTCGAGGTTGAGCGTGTCACCGTACTGGTAGGGCTTGCTGACCGCCTCGGCCTCGACGCCGGTGGCGAGGTGCTCGGTCTCGTGCGCCCCGAAGCTCGACTTGCCGATGCTGCCCAGCAGGTGCTTCAAGGTGCGGTAGCCGAGGAAATCGATGCCCTTTTCGGTGAGGTTGAACTGCACCTGCTGAGCCGCCTCTTTGGCCATCCCGCCCGGACCGAACATCGGCTGCTGGCCGGCGGGCACCTTGGGCGCCTCGGTCACGTTCAAGTAGCCCTCATCGATCAGCTTCTGGACGATCTTGTCGAGCAGCTCCCCCAGCTGGCGCTCGAGATCGGCGTCGCGCGCCGCGTCGCCGGTCGATTCGCCGCGCAACACCTTGAGCATTTCGGGCGTCAGCTGGCCCGAGTCCATGAGCGCCTGGAGGATCGCCTGCCGCAGGGCGTCGAGCGAGCGGTCGGATTCTTCCTCGCCGAACTCGCCCCAGAACGGATGCGAGTACGCGCCTCCGGCGAAGCCCGATTGGAGGAGGAAGTCGGCGAGCTGATCGAGCAGGGCCTGGAGGTTCACCGTATCGGCCAGCTCGGGGAGGTAGCGGCTGTACGTCGTGTATTTCATCGGCTCCCTACCCCAAATATCGGGCGGCGGCGAGCTTTCCCGCAATGGACGAAGCCCCCGCCGCGCGCGCGTTTCGCCTCGGAGCGCTCTCCCACCGCAACTTCCGGCTGTTCCTCCTCGGTCAGGGCATCTCGCTCATCGGGACCTGGATGCAATCGGTCGCGCTGGGGTGGCTGGTGCTCGACATCACCAACTCTCCGTTCGCCGTCGGCCTGACGCAGGCGTTCCGCTCTCTGGGCGTGCTGCTGTTCACCGTGTACGCGGGCGTCATTGTAGACCGCGTGGACAAGCGTCGCCTGATCGTGTGGACGCAGGCGTTGCAGATGCTCGAGGCGCTCGCGCTGGCGGCGCTCGTGTGGACCGGGAGGGTCACGACCTCGCAGGTGCTGGTGCTGGCGCTGCTGTTCGGGATCGTCAACGCGTTCGACATTCCCGCCCGCCAGGCCTTCATCGCGGAGCTGGTCGATAGAGCGGACCTCATGAACGCGATCGCGCTCAACTCGTCCATGTTCAACGCCGCGCGGATCGTCGGCCCGGCAGTCGCGGGAGCGGTGATCGGGGCCTCGGGGGTCGGCCTGTGTTTTTTTCTGAACGGCGTGAGCTATGTCGCCGTGATCGCCGGGCTCCTCGCCATGCGGCTGCCGCCGTTCGTGAGCCGGCCCGTAGCGACCTCGGCCTGGGAAGGCGTGCGCCAAGCCGTCGCGTTCATCCGCGGCGACGCCCGCGTGTGGGTGCTGGTGGTGCTGGTGGCGGTGTTCAGCGTGCTGGGCTTCCCGTTCATCGTCCTCATGCCGGTGATCGCCCGGGATGTCCTCCACACCGACGCGCGCGGCTACGGGCTGCTGATGGCGGCGGTAGGCATCGGGGCGATGCTGGGCGCCCTGGGCCTCGCCCTCCGCGGGCCGCGGGTTCACAAGGGGGCCGCGTTGCTGGAGGGCGGCGCGGCGTTCGGCGCCCTGCTGGTGCTGTTTGCGGCCATGCGCTCCGTGGGCGGGGCGCTGGCGCTCCTGGCGCTGGCGGGCTGCGCCATGATCGTGACCACGGCGCTCGCCAACACCATGCTGCAGACCCTCGTTCCCGACGAGCTGCGCGGCCGGATGATGGCGTTCTACGCCCTCGTTTTCGTGGGGCTGGCGCCGCTCGGAGCGTTCCAGGCGGGCCTCGTGGCGGAGCATGCGGGCGCGCCTTTCGCCGTCGCCTTGGGCGGCGTCGGCTGCCTCATCGCGGTGGCGTTGGCCGCGTGGCGGGTGCCGGCGCTACGCCATACGGCGTAGCGGAGGATCACAACAGCCTTCTCAATTTCAGCGCCACGCGGATCGTATCCGCCTCGCGGCGCAGCACGAGCAGGCGCACCACGCCGTCGGCGCGCAACGCCTTGCGTGCGTCGCTCAGGTCGCCCTCCGCCACGCCGCGTCCGTCGATGAGGAGGAGCTCGTCGCCCACCGCGATCCCGGCCTCCGCGCTGGGGCTGCGCGGTACGACATAATCGACCACGATGTGCTTCAGCCCCGGTCCCCGGGCGGCGAGCCGCAGCCCGCTCATATCGAAATCGCACGGTGAGCTGTCGCCGGGTCGGGGCTCGACGATGATCCGGCGGCCGGCGTAGTCGACGATCAGCCGCGATCCTTCGAACACCGAGTTGCCGACGACGCCGTCGATGTCGGTTCGCGCCAGGAAGCCCTTGTACTCGCCACCCAGTCCGGTGGTCGGGGAGGGAACCTTCACGCCGCCGAGCCGGAGATCTTGCAGGCGGACGATGGTGCCGTGGAGCTCGCCCACCAGGCCCGTTCCGATGGGTGCCTCGATGGCCGGTACCACTCGGCCCAGGCCGTGTTGCTCCGCGAACGGGGTGGTGAGAATCAGGCACAGTCCCGACGCGCCGGTGTCGAGCAGCAGCCGCGCCGGAATGGCCCGGCGGCCGCGGACTTTCACCTGGGCGCGCAGCAGCGGGAGATCCGCGTCGGGCGTGAATCGCACGGTAGTGCCCGGGCCTTTGTAGCGGTACCGCGCGGGGTCGAACAACTGCACGCGCCGTTGCCGGTAGTCGATCACCACGGTGTAGTGCTGCAGCACATCGTGGCCGATCAAGCCCAGCTGCAGCCGCCCGCTCGCTTCGCTCAGGCCGTTGAGGGGGTACAGCGCCACGCGATGGTTGACCAGCGTGAGCTCCCCCAGCCGGATCGTGTCCACGACGGCGGTCGAAGCGGCAGCCGCGACCGCTGGGACCGGTGGAGGGCCGGGAACGATCCCGACCGTGCGGGCCCAGTCCCGGTCCAACCCGGTGCGCGAGAGGCCCGTGTCGAGCATCAGCCAGGCGGAGTCGCCGTTGATCACGGCGGGCACGTAGATCGCGCCTCCGTAGGCATCGAACGGGACTACAGCCACCGGCGCCGGCGGCGCCGGTGGCGGGCCGTAGCAACAGGCGAGTGAGAGGCACGCCGTCAGCGCCGTCGCACGGGCCGTGGTCCTCACCGCCAACTCCTCCGGCGCGCTTCGGCCACCAGCAGCGCGGCCGCGCCGTCGATTCCCAGCTTCTCGGTGTTGACCACCATGTCGTAGTTCGCGACCTCTTGGCGCTGCCGCCCATAGTAGGTCCGCACGTACTGGTCGCGCTGGCGGTCCGTTTCGTCCACCACCTTGTCGGCCTCCGCCGGATTCACCCCCAGGCGCTCGACCGCGAGCTTCACGCGCCATGGCTTCGGGGCGACGACGTAGACGTGCAAGGCGTCGGGTCGCTGGGCGAGGACCGCCTGGGCTCCCCGGCCCACCAGGACGATACGGCCGTGGGCCGCCGCCTCGGCGATGACCCGCTCCGTGATCCGGACGATCGCCGCCTCGTCCGGATCGACGCGCGGAAGGCCGGCGGTCGCGATGAACAGTTCAGGGGACCCGGCCGCGAGAGTGCGCGCGAGCCGCTCGAGGAGTCCGGGCGCCCGCTCGTCGCGTTGGGCCACCGCGTCGGCGGGAAGACCCGCCCGGCGCGCGACTTCGTCCACGAACTCGTTGTCGATCACGTCCCAGCGGAGTTCCGCTGCCACCAGGCGGGCGACCTCCGAGCCGCCGGATGCATACTGCCGAGTGATCGTGATGACCGGCGGCGCCATCTCAGGGCTTCAGGTTCTTGCGCAGCTCGCTGATGTTGAGCAGGGGCAGCCCGCCCTCGGTCGGCACGAAGATGATCAGGTTGCTCGAGCCGCGCATGTCGTGCAGCACCTCGATCCACTGCTTGGTGAGCGCTTCAGGAGAGAGCGTCTGATTGAGCAGCCGCTGCTGCTCGGTCTGAAGCCGGGCGACCTCCACGCGGTGCCGCTCGGTCTCGATCTGCTGCTCCTGCGCGATCTTGTTGTTGATCGCCTGCACGACCTGTGGCGGCGGTTGCAGGTCACGGAGGAAGAATGCGGTGACCGTGGCGATGCGGAAGTTGCCACCACCGGCGCGGGGTCGCGTGACCAGCGCGGAATCCACTAGGCCTTCCATGGTGTTGGCGATCTGGGTGCGCTTGGCGATGTCGTTGATGGAGTACTGCACCATGCCGTCGCGCACCCCTTTGCGGATGGCGTTGAGCACGGCGCCGCGGATCTGGTCTTCGTTGCCGATCTCGGTGAAGATCTTCGGGGACTGCATCGGGTCGATCTGCCAGCGGATCGACACCTCGACGTGCATGCCCATCTGCTCGCTCGAGAGCGCCTCGATCGCTTCGATCTGCTCGCCGCGCGTGGGCCACTGCTCTTCGCGCGTCGAGTAGCGCTCGATCGAGGACCACGGCGGCACGAAGCGGATGCCGGCGAGCAGCGGTCCCGGGTCGACGTAGCCGAAGGCGTGCCGCACGCCGACTTCGCCCGGGTCGATCACGGCCAGGGCCGACCCGGTCGTGAACAGCACGGCGAGGACGCCGACCGCGAAGCCGGCGACGCGCAACATGTTGGAGATGGGACCGGGGCGCTGGGCGCGGACCGTGGCCGCTGCCAGTAGCAGTGAAAACGCGATGACGAGCAGGACGGCGCCGCCGACGAGCTTGCCCATGGAAGCTCCGAGAGGGGGAGACGCGAGAAGATACGTCGGCCGGCGAGCGATCGCTTACTGGAAGAGGTTCGGCCCCCCGCCCCCCGCCCCCGCGCCGCCGCCGGGCTTGCCGTACCCCGGCCCCTTCGGCTCCGCGCGTGCGCGCACGTAGCCGAGCTCTTCGTTGCGCGAGATCCGTTTCTCGGCCACCAGCCCCTCGAGCACCAACTCGCACGCGGCCACCATGGTGCCCGGGTCCTTCTTGCCGGCGAGGCCCACCTGGTCCACCAGGTCGAGCAGGCCGGGGACGACGCTGAAGCCCTTGAGACAGGTCTCCGAGCGCTCGTCCATGGAGATCTTGAGCGCTCCACCTTCGTCGAACCAGTGGACGATGTCGTCCACGTTGGCGCCGCCCACCCGGGCCTCGAACGTCTTGCCGGCGGCGCGGCGGATCAGGTCCTTGGCGATCGATTCCGGGCCCTGGAGCTCGCCCTCGTACTCGAGCTCCAGCTTGCCGGTGATCGCGGGCAGCGCGGCGTAGATGTCGGAGATGCGGGGGACCACCGTCTTTTCCTTGGTGGTGACGGTGCGCCGCTCGGCGTTGGACACGACGTTTTCCAGTACGCTGATCGGGAGGCGCTGGGAAACGCCCGAACGGCGGTCCACCCGCTTGTCCTCGCGCGCCTCGAAGGCCACGCGTTCGATCAGCTCGGCGACGAAGTCGGGCAGCTTGATCGGCCGCCCGCTGCGCTCGAGCCAGGCTTCCTGGCGCGTGATCGCCGCGCCCAGCTCCACCGTGTAGGGGTAGTGGGTGACGATCTCCGATCCGATGCGGTCCTTGAGCGGCGTGATGATCTTGCCGCGGGCCGTGTAGTCCTCGGGGTTGGCCGTGAAGACCAGGGCCACGTCCAGGTTCAGGCGGACCGGATAGCCTTTCACCTGGACGTCTCCCTCCTGCATGATGTTGAAGAGGCCCACCTGGATCTTGCCGGCGAGATCGGGAAGCTCGTTGATCGCAAAAATGCCGCGGTTTGCTCGCGGCAGGAGCCCGAAGTGCATGGTCAGCTCATCAGACAGCAGGTGGCCGCCGCGCGCGGCCTTGATGGGGTCCACGTCGCCGATGATGTCCGCGATCGTGACGTCGGGCGTGGCGAGCTTCTCCACGAAGCGGGACTCGCGCGGCAACCAGGCGATGGGGGTCTGCGCGCCGTGCTCCGTCACGAGCTCGCGTCCGAACTTCGAGATCGGCGCGAACGGATTGTCGTTCACCTCGCTCCCCGCGAGGATCGGAATCTCCTCGTCGAGCAGCGTGACCAGCTGGCGCAGGATGCGGCTCTTCGCCTGCCCCCGCAGGCCCAGCAGGATGAAGTTGTGGCGCGACAGGACGGCATTCACGAGCTGGGGGATGACGGAATCCTCGTAGCCCACGATGCCCGGGAACAGGGGCGACCCGTTCTCGAGCAGACAGACCAGATTCTCGCGCAGCTCGTCCTTGACGGTGCGGTTGACGCGGGCGGGACTCGCCCACTCGGTCTGCTGCAGCTCGCCCAGCGTGGTCGGCTTGGTCATAGAGCGATAGTTAATCGGCTCCCTCCCGCGGTGTAAAGAGTCGCAGCGCGGCGGTGCCCCACGCGGGAAGGTCGATCACGGCGTGCCCGTCCGGTGCGACCGGAACTCGGTCGCCGTTCATCTCGACGAAGTTGGTGCGACGCGCGCCCTGGAAGCGGTACGCCCCGGGCCAGACGGACACCGCGCGCCCGACGCCGGTGACGTCGACGAGCTTCAGTACCGCGCCGGTGCGGTCGTCCGCCGGCTTCAGGCCGACGACCGCGACGCCCTGATCCGCGATGAACAAGCCCGAGTCCTTGCGGGGGAGCGGGCCCGAGCCCGTGCCCGCGTACGGAGCGCTCACATACAGCGGGTCGCACGCGGCCCAGCCGCGCCGGGCCGGCTCGGCCGCGTCACCGCCAGCCGGAAGCGACGAGATGCGGTAGCGGAACGAGAGCTCGCCGCCCTGGCGGGCCGCGAAGTTCGTCGGCCAGTAATTGTTCAAGACATACGAGAACAGCGTGCCGTCGGGCTCGATTTTCCGGCGCCACTGGCCGCGGAAGATGTCGTTCAGCGTGAACAGCGGCGTGTCGGGTCCACTCCAGAGCATGCCGCCCGCCGCGTCGCGCAGCCACACCCAGTGCGCGTGGCAGTACCAGTCCCGGCAGCTGCCGGGTTGCTGGTCGCGCTCCACCGTCATCCGTCCGAGCGGCACCTCGACCTCGACCGTCGGCTTGGTGAGCGCGAACGGGAAGGCGGCGTACAGCGCCTCCTTGTCGAGCGTAGCGGGCTTCGTGATCCGGTTCGCGATGTCCAACCAGGGCAGCTCGTCGTACAGCGTCACGACCGTCGTGACGCTGGTGCAACCCTGGAGCGCGCGCTCGACGACCAGCCGGGCCCCGATGCCGGGGAGCCGCTCGCGGCGCGCCGATACGAGCGCCGCCTGGTGCAGCGTGAGATCGGGAGGGGACCGCAGCTCGTCGCGCGCTCCGCTCGTCCACAGGGCGCTATGCGCGCCGCCCTCCACGTACACAAGCTGGTTGAGCCCCGACCAGCCCGCCGGCCGGACGCGCTCCACACCGTTCCCGGTCGTGAGCGAGCGGATCGCGCCGCTCGCCGGGTCGAGCACCACGTGAAATCCGCCGGCCTGCGCCTCGAGCGTCGCGCCGTCGTCCCGAGGCGGGTTCGCCGCTCGCTCGCTCTCCGCCAGCACCAGGTAACCCAAGGCGGGGACGTCTCGCGCCACGATCAGGGCCGACCCGTCGGGAAGATCCACCGCCGGCCATTCCCGGCCGTCCTGAACCAACCGCCGCGCAGCGCCATGAGGGACCTGCACCACGTCGCTGCGCGCCCAACTCGACGCGTTGAATACCACGCGGGCGGGGCCGCCGCTCCCGCCGGTCGAGAGTCCGATGCGGAGCAGCGCGGCCGCGACCTGGGCATCGGCCGCGGCGGCGCCGCCGTCCAGGAAGCGCCGCTTATGCTGCCATTGCGCGGCGCCCTCCGCTCCGTCGGGGTCAGCCTCGCCGGCCGGTGAGCCCCAGGTGTGTTCGCCGAACAGCAGCAGATCGCGCCACATTTTCCGGCGCGCACTGGCCCGCTGCTCGATCCGCTCCGCCGCGCCGCCGTCGCGCGGCTCGGTCTTCTCATCCCACAATGCCAGCAGCTGCGCGGCCCGGGCGACCAGCTGGGCCGCGCGGTAGCGCCCCAGCTCCGCGGCGGTGGACGCGGCGCCGTCCTCGCGATAGCAGCCGGTGTCCCCGCGCCGTACGGGCAGCTTCGTGCCCCAGCGCCGCTCCACCTCGCGGAAGAATTCCTCGGGCCGCGCCGTCACGAGACGCGGGTAGGCGAACCGACGGGAGAACTCCTCCACGTTCGCGACCACGCGCTCGTCCAGGAGGCCGTTGTCGCCGGTGGCGCCCGACAGCAGCACGACGTCGTAGGGGTAGCCTGGGGACAGGAACACCGGATGAGTCAACAGCCAGTCTGACAGCCGGCGCCCCATGTCGGCCGGACCAACGTCGAAGCCGAACCGCAGGCCGTCGGCGTACTGGTCGGCCCGCCAGTGCAGCACGCGGCTCCCGTCCGGTCCCTCCCACCAGTACAGCTGTGGATATGTCGTCCACTCGCCCCCGCCGAGCTGGGCGCGCACGGCGTCGGCGGGAGAGAGCAGCGGCGCCGCGCGCTCGGGATTGACCGCGCTCGCGAGATAGCGCACGCCGCTCGCGGCGAGCAGGGTCGGAAACGTGAGCGATTGCCCGGGTACGTCGGCCAGTTGCGCAGCCTGATAACCCAAGCCGTGCTCGCGCGCGAACAGGCCCGCGGGCCAGACGAGGCGTGCGAACGTCTCGTGGTCGAGGATCCCCGTCAGCGGCTGCGCGAACAGAGCAGAGACGCCGATCTTGCCGTCGCGGATGGCGCGGGCGAGCGCCTCCCCCGCGGCGGGGGCGCGGTTCTCGACGTACGAGATGAGGTGGAGCGCGCACTCCGCCGTCCAGCGGAAGTCGGGATGGGCGGGCAGCCGGGCCAGCGCCGCATCCAGATTCCGGCGGTGCAACTCGAGACTGTCTTCCTGAAGCGCGGTGAGGCGGACGTCGGTGTGGCTCGACGCGATCCAGTAGACGGTCCAGCGGCGCGGTGGCGTGAGCCGGACGCGGCGACTCCCGACGCGCTGCTTGCCGACCTCGACGTCGATCTGGAACTCGGCGCCGGACGCCCGTGAGAGGGGCACCCAGAGCTCGCCGGCGAGGCCCGCGCCGGTGGCCAGGAGGCCCGCGGTCCCCACCAGCGTGCCGCGGCGGTCGGTCACGCGGGCGCGCGCCGCCGGGGCGTCGAGGCCCGATACGGCGACGCGGACGAGGTTGTTGCGCCCATCGGGCTGCTGGTACAGCGCCGTGGGCGTCGCGTCGATGACAATCGGGGGTGCGGCGCGCCGGCGGTGGTGCCCGCCGACGAGCGGCAGGCTGCCGAGCCAAGCGACAAAGCGGCGGCGGTCGGTCATGTCGGCCTAATACACCCGGTGCCGCTTCGCGGCCTTGACTCCCGGGGGCCCGCCGCTAGGTTTTCCCCGGCCGAACCCCGCACCGATACTATTTTCTCTAGAGGAGCGCGCATGAAGCGTCTCGCAGTTGTCCTCGCCCTGGTGGCGATAGGCGCGTGTCAAAAGGCCGAGCAGCAGCAGACGCAGACTCCGGCAGCCGACACGTCCAAGATGATGATGGCCGACACGTCGCACATGATGATGGCCGACACGACCCACAAGATGGCGGCCGATACGGCGAAGAAGGCCCCGGCCAAGCCCGCCGCGCCTGCGAAGAAGAAGAAGCGGGCCTAAGCAAGTACCGCAGGACAGTAACGATGCCCGGGACTAGTTCCCGGGCTTTTCGTTTTCGAGAAACCAGGCGACCGTGCGCCCAATCGCTGCGGGCGCCGGGGTCGGTGGCCGCCACCCGAGCTCGGCGCGGATACGCGCGTCCGAGTAGGGGTTCTCGCCCGACACGAAGGACACCGCCGCGCGCGCCAGCCGGCGGGCGGTGAACAGGCCGAGCACGAGGCCGGCGAGCGGTGTGGGAATCGGAATCGACCAATAGCGCCGGCCGAGGGCGGCCGCGAACGCGGCGAAGAACTCGCGCTGCGACAGTGCGGGCGGACCGTCGCTCGTCACGTTGTACGCGCGGAATCCCTGCAGCGGTGCGTCGAGCGCCGAGACGACAGCGGCCGCCACGTTGCCCGCGTACACGCACGACAACCGGTTCGTGCCGGGACCGATCTGGGGCACAAACCGGAGCCGCGCCGCGCGGATCACGCGTGGCGTGAACAAACGATCCCGCTCCCCATAGATGACCGTCGGACGCAGCGCCGCCACGATGCAGTCGCCACGCGTCGCCGCTTCGCTCACCACCGCCTCCGCCATGCGCTTCGAGCGGGCGTAGAAGTCGGGTGTCGCGATCGGCTGGAAGGGGAAGTCTTCATCCCGCCGCTCGGGTAGCGAGGGATATGCGGCAGAGCCCGCGTACACCGCGACGGACGAGATGTGGATCAGCCGCGCGCCCGCCGTCCGGGCGGCGGCGAGGGCGAGCCGGGTCGCATCGACGTTCACGGCGACGTACTGCTCCCACGAGGCCCGGCGCTGCACGAGGGCGGCGGAGTGCACGATGGCTCGGACGTCGCGCGCCGTCGCCTGCCACGCGGCCGGGTCGGTGACGTCACCGGCGACGGCCTCCGCCCCGAGCCGCATCACGGCGGCGCGACTGGCCGGCCGCACCAGCGCGCGCACCGCTTCACCGCGTGCGACCAGGGCGGCGACCACGTGGCTGCCCACGAGGCCGCTCGCGCCTGTGACGAGCACGCTCATGCCGGCGCGGCGATCGGGAAGGCGAAGGGGAGATCGACCACACGCGCATCGCGGCCGGCCGCGCGCACCACCGAGCCGGGCTCTACCTCGCGCCGGATCAGCGCAAGGCCGATCCAGCGCCCGGCGCCGGCCACGCCGGTCTCGGGGACGAATGCGAGGCTCGTCACCCGGCCGACGTCGCGGTCGAGGTAGGTGACCACGCTCCAGCCGCCCGCGGGGGCGGCGGGCGGCTCCGGGTCGAACAGCAGGCCGCGGACCTGGCGGTTCACGTGCCCGCGGAAGTGCAGCCGCGCGACCGTCTCCTGGCCGGTGTAACAGCCCTTCGTATACGACACGCCGCCGATCGCGTCGAGCCGTACTTCCTGAGGGATGGTCTTCTCGTCGACCTCGGCGCCGAGCCGGGGCCAGCCGGCGAGGATGCGGCTCAGCTCTAAGGCGGCGGGACCGGCAGCGACGGCGCCGGCGGTTTCCAGGCGCGCGACGAGCAGCGCGCCCGCTGCCTCGGGGGCCGTCACCTGGAGCACGAACGGCGCTCCTTCGGTGGCGCGCGCGGTCTCGACACCTTCGGGCCGCACGAGGACGCGGCCGGCGGCGGGCGGCACCTCGAGGCCCCCGGCGACGGCCACCGCGAGGGCGCCCGGACCGGCCAGGCGGTAGACCGCCAGGTCCGCCGTGCGATCGCTCACGCGGGCGAGGCGCGGGGGCACCGAACGGGTGAAGATCGCGTGAGCGCGCTCGCGGCCTCCCGCGTCCGCGGGCACGGTGAAGCTCACGGTGGCGCCAAGCCGAGCCGCCCAGCCGTCTACAACAATCATCCCTTTGGGGGTGAGCAGTGCGCCGTACACAAATGAGCCGTCGCCGGGGAGCTCGACGTCGTTCGTCAGCAGGCCCTGCAAGGAGGTGACGGCCCCGGGGCCCGTGAGCGACACCACCCCGGCCTCGACTCGCGACACGACCGCACCCGTATACAGCGCGGTGACCAGTGCCGGCGTGACCTCACCAGGCTCGATCCGCGCGACCTGTGGCAGCCCTTCCGTCATCCCTCAAGCATAATAGCCCGCCGCCCGGTACGACTCGTCGAGCAGCTCGACGGGGTGTCGCACGGCGGCAGGGATGCCCGCGGCGGCAAGCCCCGCTCCGAGCTGCATGAGACACCCCGGGTTGCCCGTTGCTACGACTTGTGGTCGGGCCTCACGGAGCGAGCTGAGCTTGGGCGCGAGCACCGTGCGCGACATGGCGGGCTCCACGAGCGTGAACAGCCCGGCACTTCCACAGCACTGTGCGGCATCGGGTACGGAGACCACGCGCAGCACCGGGATCGCCCGCAGCACCCGCTCCGGCGGCTCGGCGATCCGCTGGGCGTGCAGCAGGTGGCAGGGAGGATCGTAGGCGACGGCCATATCGAGCGGCGCGCCAGGCCGCGGCCCCCGCTCGGCCAAAAGCTCACTGACGTCTCGCACGCGTGAGACGAACCTCTCCCCATCGCGCGGGACGTCGGCCAGGTGACCGTATTCCTTCAGCATCGCCCCGCATCCCGCGCTGTTGACGACGATGGGGGCATCGTCATCGCCGAACGCGGTGAGGTTCGTCCGGGCGAGCCACCGCGCCTCGTCCCGCAACCCAGCGTGTGCGTGCAGCGCACCACAACACACCTGCGCTGGGACTTCGCGCACCGCATAGCCGTTCACTTGGAGCGTGCGGATGGTGGCGTCATGCACGTGGGAAAATAGGCCTTCCATGACGCAACCACGAAAAAGCAGGACGGGGGAGGTTGGTGGAGGTTGGTGGAGGTTGGGGGAGGTACCTCCACTCCCCTTCACCGACCTCCACCGACGTCCACCAACCTTCGGCGCCGTCGCCGCGAGCATTCCCATGGCGAACCGAATCCTTCCCCAACCCGCCAGGCTGCTGGGGATGCCCGTCGCCCGGAGCAGACGCGCGAGGGCGTACACGACGGGCGCGCCCGCGCCGGTGAGCGCCTCGAGCGCCGCGCGCACCAGCGGCGGCACGCCGCGGCGCTCCGTGAGCAGCGCGCGGGCCGCCTCGAGGCCGCGGCCGTAGGCCACGCCCGACGGACAGACGGGCTCACACCCGCGGCAGCCGAGACAGCGATCGAGGTGCAGGGCGACGCCCGGATCGGCGGGCGTGAGCTCGCCCACCTCGAGCGCGCGCATCAGCTCGATGCGGCCGCGCGGGCTGTCGGATTCGTCACCGGTTGCGAGGAAGGTGGGGCAGGCCTGAAGACAGAAGCCACAATGAACGCAGGAATCCAACCCTTCGAAGCCGCCCCGATCCGTCATTCCGTGCCTTCGACGGCCACCACGAACGCCTCGCCCGGATCGAACGTGCGCCGGAGTCCGGCGACGAGCGGGCCCACGCCTTCGCGGTAGGCGCCGAAGTGACCGACGGCGGCACGAACGGCCCAGGGCGCCCGCTCGAGCGTGAGCGGGACTTCGAGGCCGGCGAGCGTGCGGCGCAGCCGGCGCAGGCGGTCCACGGTGGTCTCCCCGCCCCAGCGGATCGCGCCAATCCCGGGGCTGGCCGAGACCCACTCATCCCCGACCTGATGCTGCAGCAGGTCCATGAGCTCGTCGCTCGAGTCGGGCAGGCCGCCGACGCGGAACGTCACCGGCCGCGTGGCGAAGCTCTCGGCGGCGCGCATCCACAGGGCGTGCGCCTCGTCCGCGCGCAACGCGGTGAAGCGGCCCCCGGTGGCCGAGCGCAGCGCCGCCTCTTCGGCGGAGACCAGAGCTGCCGAGCCGGCGAAGCGGACCGCCAACATCCAGCGCTCGCGCCGCGCGAGGGCCGGCGACATGAGCTCATGCGCGGCCGGCTGGACGGCGGCTGCGGCGATGTCGTCGGCCACCTGGGCCAGATCCTCGCGCGAGCCCTCGAGCACGAGTGTCTGGTCGGCGCGCGGGAGGGCCCGGAGCCGCAGGTGCACCAGCACGATCACGCCGAACGCCCCGAACCCGCCCGCCGCGAGTTTGGTGAGATCGTAGCCCGCGACGTTTTTCATCACGCGCCCGCCGCTCTGCACCAGGCGGCCATCGCCGGTGACGAAGGTGACACCGAGCAAGTGGTCGCGCACCGCCCCGAACCCATGGCGCAAGGGACCCGCGGTCGCGGTCGCCACCACCGAGCCGAGCGTGCGCCCGGCGAGCCCCGGGGGATCGAGCGCCAGCCACGTGCCGCGGTCGGCCAGCTGCTGGCGCAGCAGGTCGCAGCCGATGCCCGCCTCGGCGGTCGCGGAGAGATCCTGCGGCTCGATGGCCGGAACCTTGTCGAGCCGGCGCGTCGTGAGCGCCAGGTCGGCGGGGGCGTCGGCCGGCAGCCACGTCCCCGCGCCCTCGATCCGAACGCGCCACCCCTCCTCGCGGGCGGTGCCGAGCAGCAGCGCCACGGCGTCGGGCGAACTGGGAGCGACGCGCGGCACGCCGTCGGGCGTCGCCGCCACGTCCACGGCGTCGTCGCCGAGCAGGGCGCGCACGCGGTCGACCAGGCTCATCGAACTAACTCCGACAACTGACCCCGGGCGCCAGCCCGGGGATCCCCGGGCTCGCGCCCGGGGTTAGTCCGCACTCCTGCCCATTCCCGACACGCGTGCACCGGCACCACCTTTCCCGGATTCACCCGCTCGAGCGGATCGAACACGCGCCGCACGGCGCGCATGGCGGCCAGCGCGTCGCCGTTGAAGATCAGCGGCATGTAGCGCAGCTTGTCGAGCCCCACGCCGTGCTCGCCCGTGATCGTGCCGCCCGCGGCGATGCACACGGCCATGATCTCCCCGCTCGCCTGCTCCACCCGCGCCTTGAGCCCCGGGATCCGTCCATCGAAGGAGATGTTGGGGTGGAGATTGCCGTCGCCGGCGTGGAACACGTTGCTGACGGTGAGCCCGTAGGCTCCGGCGATCCGCGCGATCGCTTCGAGCACGTGGGGCAGGGCGGAGCGGGGAACCACGGCGTCCTGCACCACCAGGTCGCGCGACAGGCGGCCCATGGCGCCGAACGCCTTTTTGCGGCCCTGCCACAACCGCTCTCGCTGCTTCGCGTCCGCCGCGGTGACCACGTTGCGCGCGCCGTGCGCGCGGAGGATGTCGGCGATCGTGTCGGCGTCCGCCGCCACGGCTTCCTCGCGGGAGCCGTCGAGCTCCACGAGCAGTACCGCCGCGGCATCACGCGGGTAGCCGGCGGCGTACACCGAGTCTTCGACGGCATTGATGCACGACTGGTCCATCATCTCCAGGGCGGCGGGCACGATGCCGCTGGCGATCACGGCGGACACGGCTTCGCCCGCCGTGCGTAAGGCGCTGAAATCCGCGAGCTGCGTACGTACGGCGCGCGCCACCGGCAGCAGGCGCACGCTGATTCGCGTGGCGATTCCGAAGTTCCCCTCCGAGCCGACGAACAGGCCCACGAGATCGGGTCCCCATGGCTCACCGCCCGGACTGCCGAGCTCGACGACCCGTCCATCGGCGAGCACGACCTCGAGACCGAGCACGTGGTTCGCGGTCACGCCGTACTTGAGACAGTGCGGCCCGCCCGCGTTCTCGGCCACATTGCCACCGATGGTACAGGCGGTCTGACTCGACGGATCGGGGCTGTACTGCAGGCCGTGGGGCGCCGCGGCGGCCGAGAGCCGCACGTTCACGACGCCGGGCTCCACCACCGCCAGCCGGTTCTTGGAGTCGATCGCCAGGATGCGGTTCAGCCGCGTGAGCACCAGCAGCACCGCGTCGTCGTCCGCGAGCGCGCCGCCCGACAGGCCGGTGCCGGCGCCGCGCGGCACGAACGGCACACCGAGCGCGGCGAGCAGCCGCACCACCGCCACGACCTCGTCCCGGCTCCCAGGCAGCACCACCACCCCGGGTACGCGCCGATGGGTGGGCAGCCCGTCGCGCGCGTACGTAACTCTCTCCGGGAGCGCGGTGCGCACGTGTTGCGCGCCGACGATCTCGCTGAGCGCCGCGGCCAGGGCGGTCATGTGGCGCGCTCGATCTCGGGGTGGCGGCCACCGCGCCCGTTACCGCGCGCCCCTTGGCGCACCGCCGCCCGGCGCTCGGCGTCGGCCGCCACGGGACCCAGCACGGTGGCGAGCTGGCGCAGCCGGGCGCTGGTGCTCCGGATCGCCTGCAACACCTGCTTCGCCGGCGCGTCGAGCTCGAGCGACGCCGCCACTTGGAACGACAAGCGTTGTGGATCGCTCGGCAGCTCGATCTCCTCGTCCTCCCGCTCGGTGAGCACGCCGAGCGCCCGCGCGAGGCGACTGAACCCTTCCCGCACGTCCGCCGCGATCGTGGTCACTTCAGCGGCATCGGTGGGGTCGTCGTCGAATTCCTCGACCTCGGCCACGCGGTACGGATGCGTGCTCGAGATCCAAGACTGCAGCACGAAACGACGCTCGCCCACCGTCTCGATATTGGCGCGCCCGTCGGGGAGCGGCTGGTTCGACCGGATGAGGGCCACGCACCCCACGTCGCCCGGCACCGGCACGGGATCGGCGCCGGGTGAGGGGTCGGGCGCCACGTAGGCGATGCCGAACCGCTGATCGCCGGCGAGACAGTCCTGGAGCAGCTGGCGGTACCGGGGCTCGAAGATGTGTAACGGCTGCGGGGCCCCGGGGAACAGGACAATCGGCAGGGGGAAAATCGGAAGCTCGCGAGCCATGGGTAATAGTATACAGGCAGCCGGCGAGACGGTCAGACGGCTAGCGGGATACAGCGAAGAGGGGCCAGGAAGACGTCTTCCTGACCCCTCGTGCCTACGCGCCGCCAGCCGTCTCGACGTCTAGCCGTCTCTCTTATGCCGCTCTCCAGAAACCCTTCAGCGCTCTGCCATCCGGCGATTCACGCAGCTTCTCGAACGCGCGCTCGCGTATTTGCCGGATTCTCTCCCGCGTTACCCCCATGAGCGCCCCGATCTTCTCGAGCGTCATGGCCTCGCTGCCCTCTTCGAGGCCGTAATAGAGATAGAGGATTTTGCGCTCACGCGGCGTCAGGTACTTCTGGAAGATGCGGTCGATGAACTCGCGCATCAGCTTGCCGTCGGTCTTCTCCTCGATCTCTCCGCCCTCCTGGCCCGCGAACCGCTCGCCCAGGGTCGCCGCGTCCTTGTCGCTCCGGTCCACCGGCGCGTCCAGCGACAGCTCGGCGGCCGTCATGCGACGCGCAGTGCGCACGTTCTCGACCGTGTCTTGGAGCGCCATCGCAATCTCGTCGTCGGTCGGCTCGCGGCCGAGCTCCTGGGACAGGTACGTCTCGGTCCGGCTCATGCGGATGAGCTGCGAGTTTTGATTCAGCGGGATGCGGACGCTGCGGGTCTGCTCGGCGAGCGCCTTCAGAACCGCTTGACGCACCCACCACACCGCATACGAGATGAACTTCACGCCCTGATCGGGATCGAACTTCTTCACCGCCTTGAGCAGCCCTTCGTTGCCGATGGCGACCAGCTCGGAGAGGTCGAGGCCGTGACCCTGATATTTCTTGACGTAGGAGATGACGAATCGGAGGTTGGCTGTGACGAGTCGCTCGGCGGCTTTTTCATCACCCCGCTGCACGCGTCGCGCCAAGCGACGTTCTTCAGCGGGATCTTTAATCAGCGGGAGTTTTTGGATGTCCTGCAGGTACTGGTCGAATGCTCCGGAAGGATTGGCTCGAAAGAACGACTTCGCCTTGCTTCCGTTCGACCGCGCCATAGCTAGGGCTCCAACATGGACGGGTGAGCGTACGTGGGGAAACTCCCCCAACGGCGCCAAATATAGGAATCACCCGTGAATGGTGCAAATCTATACATTTTTCCACATCACAAATAGTGACGTTGCTGCATAACTTCGCCGTTTGTCCACTATCCACATCGTATGTGGAGAAATTGATGTTGATCCGAGGTTGATTCTTTCCGCCTCCCCGTGTGGAGACGTGCACACCTGTGTGGGAAGTTGTTGACGGGTATGTGATTATGTCAGGAAGTGATGGACGACCTAGCCCGGCGCCGAACCAGATCCCTATCGTGGCCCTCCCCCAATCCCCTCGGAGGACGCATGAGCAGCGTCATCATCGGGCTCATCTTCATCGTGGGCGGGCTCTCGGGCCAGCTCGCGCTGATTGGCACCAACAGCGGTACGGCGCTCGCTGTGGTGGGCGTGCTGATCCTGGGCCGAGGGATTTACCGTATCCGGAAACAGCGCGCGCAACAGCAAGTGCAGTAAGGTCGGAGGTTACGTGATTCGATGTAGGGGCGCAGCATGCTGCGCCCCTATGTCGTTACGCCCGCCTACCCCGGGTTCCCAGCACGTCTCGCACAACATCCTCCGGTGCCGCTACGGTCCAGATCTTCCCGTCCGCGTACATGCGCCCGATCGCCTGCGGCAGCGCGAACCGCACGGTGCCCTCGCGCGCTTTCTTGTCGAGCTGCATCGCCGCCACGAGGTCGTCCACCGTCGCCGACTCCGGCAGGTCGAGCGGGAGATCGTAGCGTTCCAGCAGCCGCTGCACCCCGTCCGCGGTGCCCGGCTCCGCGATCCCGAGCGCCTCCGCGAGACGCGCTTCGTAGGCCATGCCGATCGCGACCGCCTCGCCGTGCAGCGTGGCGAACTTGGTGGT
>Ga0137409_10001928_pt1 | contig 22352 bp, 23 predicted proteins | sample CZODoug1_16funga_FD_122059 | JGI IMG/M metagenome (GOLD analysis project Ga0137409, IMG submission 122059) | Vadose zone soil fungal communities from Angelo Coast Range Reserve, California, USA - CZODoug1_16fungal (Hybrid Assembly) | ecosystem: Environmental > Terrestrial > Soil > Vadose zone...
TGAGAAGCCTGATCTCGATGATTTCCATGACTTCGTCGAGATTGATAGGCCGAACCACGACGCCCTTGCGCGGCTGAACGTCGACAAGACCTTCCGCATTCAGGCGATCGAAGGCCTGGTGAACGGGCGTCCTCCCGATCTTGAGAAGACCGGCGACCGTGCTTTCGCTCAGTTCCTGCCCCGGCTTGAACGCACAGGTGATAATGCGATGCTTGATCGCCTCATAGGCCTGGTCCTTCAATGACTCCGCCATGACCGGCTCGGCCGCACGGTCCTTGCGCAGCCGTGTGATCTGGTTCATCAGCCGCCCTCAACCCGCGATCGGCAGAGACAGGATATCATAGCCATGGCTGATCTTCCGGCCGATCACATCATCGACGATCTCGAAATCGAAACGCGGGGCTGGCCTTATTCCACCGATGGCGCTGAACGTTCCGCCGAACAGGATCGTCCCCTCCGCCAGATTGTCACCGCCGGTATAGCGGCGAATCAAGTCCTTCGGCGCCAGCATCTTGTCCAGCGTGCCTTCCTGGTAGAGCTGCCTGTTGCCGGCGGTGGAGATGAAAGAGCGGAGAATCAGCTTGTCCCAGTGGTCCGCCACGTCCTCGAACGCCCAGAACAGCGGCGCGATCGGCTTGTCGCACATTTGCTTCGATACGGTGACGCCGTAGGTTTCCACTTCACGATCGGTATGATCCGACCCGACGCCGACCCAGAGCTTGCCGCGATATTGCAGCACGACATATTCAACCTCGCCGCTCGACGCGTTGCCGACCGCCTCGATCTGATCGGTGATCAGCAGCCGCTGCTTGCTTGCCCGATAGAAAATCGGTGTCGATGCCGGCCTTTTCACACCCAGCGCTTCCAGTTCGACGATATGCTTTTCGAGCGCAACCGCATCGCGCCCGGTCCAGCCGGCAATGACGCACGCCTCGATCGTAGCGACAACGGCCTCCTCCGCGTTGCGGCTGGCGAGAGAAAGCGAGAGAGAATGAGTGGACATGATTTTTCCTGAGTTTTCGTTGGACCGATTGGTTTCAGCCGAGTTCGCCGGCGCGTCGCAAGCTCGCTATCATTGAAACGCGCTCGAGGTAGATCTTGCGCGCGTCGGGATCCGCCGCGATCCCCCTGAGGCGATCGCGAAACTCGACCTGGCTTTGCTCGTCCTTTGCCTCGAGATCGCGCTTGTTCTGAATAGTCTGGGTCTGAACGCTTTCCAGCGTCACCAGCCGGCGCTGGGCGTCGTAACGATCGAGCTCATTGTCCGCGGACTGTCCGCCATAGACCGAAGCCAGCCGCGACGTCAGATTCACGGCATCATGGATGCCGCCGTTCATCCCCATGCCGCCGAGCGGATTATTGATGTGCGCGGCGTCGCCGGCCAGGAAGACCCGCCCTCTTCTGAATTGCTTGGCGACGCGCTGGTGTACCCGATAGAGCGTCGTGTGCAGGATATCGAAGGTCCTAATGCCGGGCACGACGCGCGCCAGCAGCGATTGTCCGAATTCAGCGGTCAACGCCGCTTCGTCGCCGACATCCTGCGGAATCGGGAACATCACCCGCCACATGCCGGGAATACGCAGTAAAAACTGCCAGCATTCCGGATCGGCGACATAATTGACCGAAACAAGATCGGGAATAACCGCATCGAAATCGAACGGCGTGCTCAACACCAGAAAGCGCTCCGGCCAGGTGAAGCCTTCGAATTCGACGCCGAGTGAACGGCGAACTTCGCTCCTTGCGCCGTCGGCGCCGATCAGCCAGCGGCCGGACCGGATCTGCTCGCTGTCGTTGACCCGCACCGACACCTGTACGCCGTCGTTATCCTGAAAAACATTCTCAAGCCGCGTCCCGAACTCGATTCTGAAGTTGCTGTCGTTGCGCAGCTTCGCCAGTAATATTCGCGTCAGCTTGAATTGCTCGCTTTGCACCCGGTAGGGGTGCCTGGTCCGATCCGCGATCTCGGCGAAATCGAACTGCGCAATCACGCCGTCCTTTTTCGACCGATATTGAAGCTTCGGGGCCTTCAGACCTTCGTCGATGAGCTGACGTGCAACGCCAAGCTCCTCGAGCATGTCAAGGGTCGGGGGATGGAATGTCGATGCCCTCGATTCGGCGCTGAGATCGTTGCCGGCCTCGAGCACCGTGACGGGAATTCCCTTGCGCACCAGTTGAGCTGCGGCAACGAGACCAACGGGTCCCGCCCCCGCAATCAACACGCGATCTTCGATCATATCTTGTCTCTTCTCATTGCATATACAGAGGTTGCCATCAGCCGGGTCGCGCGCCCGCGACAATGAGGGAGCGGACTTCATCCTTGATTCGATCGGATACCGCGCGATCCTCCCACGCCTGCGGAGGAACAGTGATTTCCGCCATCAACCGCGCCGGCGCGCCAAACACCAGGATCCGGTTGGCGAGAAAGATCGCTTCATCGATGCTGTGGGTAACGATCAGAAAGGTGGTCTGCTGCGACTGCGCCAACGTCTTGAAATCCAGCCGCAGCCGCGAAGCGGTAACGTCGTCGAGCGCGCTGAAAGCTTCGTCCAGCAGGACCAGCTCTGGATTCGGCGCGAAAGCGCGCGCGATGTTCACGCGTTGTCGCATGCCACCGGACAGCTCCCTCGGCAAGGCGTCCTTGAAGGCAGATAGTCCGACCGCATCCAGCCAACGCGCAGCCTGCTTGCGGCGCTCGGCTTGCGCAACGCCCTGGATCTGCAGGCCGAACGCGGCGTTGTCGGTCGCCGACAGCCAGGGCAGCAACCTGTCTTCCTGGAATATCCGGGTGATATGGCCTTTCCTGTCCCGGACGAAATTTTCAACCGGAAGCCCATCGATGCGAATTTGACCCGCGTCCAGATATTTCAGCCCCAGCAGGCAGTCGAGCAGGACCGACTTGCCCGCGCCGGTCGGCCCGACGATCGCGACATATTCACCGCTTTTCACCGAAAAACTGAGATCGGCGATCGCCGAAACCTCGGCGCCGCTGGCCTGACGAAAACTTTTGCGGGCTCGCTCGACGAGGAGCTTCGGCGACCTCGCCGGTGCGCTCACGATATCCACGGCCATGTCAGTTTCTGCCATGGCTCTCTCCGCGCCAACGCAGCATGGTCCGTTCGGCGCATTCGATGCCTTGGGTCATGAACAGTGCCATCATGACGAGGAAGATGGTCCAGGCCAGCACCGTCGGCATATCGAACACGTTCTTGGCGAGATCGAGCTCCTTGCCGATACCGAGCGGGGCGCCGACCAGTTCGGCGACGATTACGGTCCGCACCGCATTGCCGACATTGAGCTTGGCCGCCGTAAACGCGGATGCCTGCACATAGGGCCACAACAGAAGGCGGATGTGTTGAAACGGATTCGCGCCGAATGCCAGCACCATGTCGGTCAGTTTTCGATCGATCGAACGCACGCCGTCATAGACGCAGAACACCGTGACGGGCGTGCACAGAACGATCAACACGAAGCCGATCCGCAATTCCGTGGTCGAAAACCAGATGATAACGATGATGACCCAGTTCAGTGCCGGGACCCCCATGATGAATTTTACGACTGGACGAAGAAATTCATCGCACGTGGCGGATAGCCCCATTGCCAGTCCAATGGGAATGCCGATGACCAGCGACGCGCTGACCGCAACGAGCAATCGTAGCCACGTCACGAGGCCTTGCGACAGCAGTTCCCAGGTCGTCAGGATGGCCCAGAAGCTCTTTGCGATGCTTCCGAGCCCCGGGAACAAATAGGGCTTGGTGAACAGCGAGGCCGTCTGCCACAGCACGGCGATAACGAGAAACGGCAGGATCGCCCTGAACGTGCGCGACAGCAGGCTGCGTCCGCGCGGCGACCTTGCGGAAACAGCATCATAGGGAACGCCGCTGACGGCGGCTATCGTCACGATATCACGCCCGGCGTCGCCGGCTGCTTGCATGGTGTCAGGCTCCGCCGAGCCGTCCTGCAACGGCAACGCCGCTCAAGATTTCTTGGTCCAGGGATAATAGATGCCGGCGTCCGGCACGTCGGACAGGAAGCCGACGTCCTTGAATCCGCCGAACAAGGCATCCAGATTGCTCTTTTCCGTGACCGCCGGCGTAACCTTGAACTGGGTGATGTTGAGCTTCCGGCTGAGTGTCAGGGCCTCCACAGAGACTTTGGTAAATTCGGAGATCAGCTTGTCAGCCTCTGCGGCATTTTCATTGTAGAAGGCCGCTGCGTCCTGCCACATCTTCAAGGTCGCCGCGACCCGCTTCGGATCGCTCTCGATCCAGTCCTTGTGCCCATAGCAGCCGAGATACCAGACATTGGCATCGGGCTGCATCTTCAGCGCCGCGCGGATCCCGGCGTTCATATCGCCGACGAGGTGATAGCCCTGCGACAGGATATTCGACAAAGCGGGATCGAACAGCAGTCCCGCATCGACCTTCTCGGCCAGCAATTGCGTCTGCACGGACGAAGGCGGCGAGTTGATGATGTTCAGGTTCTTGCGGGGGTCGAGCCCGTTCTGCTTGAGGAACAACACCGCCATTCCGTAGAAGCCCGAACTCGTGGTCGCGGCGATGGTCTTGTCCTTGAGGTCGCCGGCGCCTTTGATATCCGGGTTCTTGGAGACAAATGCGTGATTGGCGGTCGAGATCGTGAACAGTAATTGCAGCGGCACACTGCGCACGTAAAAGTTGGCGCAGTTGTAGATCGCGCCGAAGATGTGGCTGGTTCGGCTTGCCGCGAGATCGGAATAAAGCGTGCTCGGGTCGCTGTAGAGGTTGATGTCGAAATCGAGACCGTTCTTTTTGTCGAGTTCAAGCTTGTGGATGATCGGCACCAGAAACGAGCCGTTCGATGGCGGGGCAAGGCCACCCGCGCCCGACTTGTTCACCTGCGCCCAGGCTTGCTCGGACCGCAGAATGGCGGGCGACAGGACCGCTCCAATTCCCAAGGCGCGAACAACCGTGCGCCGGGACCATCTCAGGGAATTCATCCGCCTCTCCTTGCCACTGATATTTCAGATACAGAAGCCAAAGCGATCAGACAAGCCTGTTTTATCGACATTAAATGCACTCGATCTGTGCGTACGCACGCCCAGTCGAATACTGATATTTTAGTATCTGGAGGCTGCTGCCGCAGGCGTCTCTCGTCGCCGCGCACTGATCGTCCCGGCAAACCCGTCGACCCGGCTATTCCTGGAACACCTCGGTACGCCGCTTTCCGATCGAAGGCATGGCGATGGATATCAGCAACGCCGCGCTCAGCACCAGCAACGTCAGGCTGATCGGGCGTTGCAGAAAAATCATCGGATCGCCGTGCGAGGTGATCAGACTGCGGCGAAAGTTCTCCTCGACCATCGGACCGAGAACAAATCCCATCAGCAACGGCGCCGGCTCTGCGTCGAGCTTGCGCAGGATATATCCAAGCAGCGTGAAGCCGATCGTCATGTAGACGTCGAAGCTGGAGTTGTTGACCGAGAACACTCCGATCGCGCAAATGACGACAATGGCGAGAAAGAGAATCCGGTACGGTACGGCAAGCAGGCGCACCCAGATGCCGATCATCGGAAGATTGATGATCACCAGCATCGCGTTGCCCAGAAACATGCTCGCGATCAACCCCCAGAACAAATCGGGCTGGCGCGAAATGATCATCGGTCCCGGCGCGATGCCATGCAATGTCAGGGCGCCGACCATCAGCGCCATTGTCGCGCTGGTCGGAATTCCCATGGTCAGCAGCGGCACAAAAGAAGTCTGTGCGGCGGCATTATTGGCCGATTCCGGCGCGGCGACGCCTTCGATCGCTCCATTACCGAAGCGCGACGGATCGCGCGCGATGCGCTTTTCGAGCGCATAGGCAGAAAACGACGCGATCGTCGCACCACCTCCCGGCAGAATTCCGAAGATCGTGCCAACCAGTGTACCTCGCATCACCGCGCCCCATGCGCCCCTGAGGACCTTGAAGGTTGGCCAGATGCTGCCGATGCGGGAATGATTGACGATACGAACGGAGACATCTTCGAGATTGGCAATGACTTCGGCCACGCCGAATAATCCCATCACAAGCGCGACAAAGTTGATGCCGTCGGACAATTCGACAAGACCGAACGTCATCCGGGCTTCGCCGGTGTTGATGTCCATGCCGACCATGCCGAGCAGCAAGCCAAGCAGGATCATCGAGATGGCGCGGAATACCGAACTGTTCGCCAGCACAACAGCCGAGACCAGCCCCAGCACCATCAACGAGAAATAATCCGGCGATGCAAACTTCTGGGTCATCAGCGCCAGCGGCGGGCCGGCGACGGCGATCGCCAATGTACCGATGCAACCGGCAATGAACGATCCGATGGCCGCAATGGCCAGGGCTTCGCCGGCCCGGCCCTGCTGTGCCATCTTGTAGCCGTCGATCGCCGTGACCACGGAGGTGGATTCCCCGGGAATGTTGACAAGAATAGCCGTGGTCGATCCACCATATTGCGCGCCGTAGTAGATGCCGGAGAGCATGATAATGGCAGCGAGAGGATCAAGCGCGAACGTCGCAGGCAGCAGCAGCGATATGGTGGCGACGGGGCCTAATCCCGGAAGCACGCCTATCAGGGTGCCGCAGACCGCGCCTACGAGGCAGAAGAACAGATTCGCCGGCGTCGCAGCAACGACGAAGCCATGACCGAGCAGCGAGAAAACGTCCATCATGGCAACAGGCCCACCGGAATCCTGAGCAGCCAGACGAACAGTACAGATGAAGCGACCGCCAATGCGGCGCCGGTCACGATGCTTTCGCGAAAGGTGGTTTCTCTGGAGGCGTGATGCGCTACGGCGACCTGCGCGAGAACGGCAAGAATGAGTCCGGCGCGCTCGATCAGAACTCCGAATGCGGCAAAGGACAGCAGCACGAAAACGAGCGGCCGCAGATGAAACTGGCCGACCGGCGATCCGCCAACCACGATGCCCTTCACCATGAGGCACAGCCCCATGCCGAGCAGAATCAGCGCCAGCCCGAACGGAAAATATCCGGGCCCCATCTGCAGGACGGTTCCGATCACGAGACTTCGGATATAGGTCAATGCAACGGTAGCGACAGCCACCAGCAGCACACCGGAATAGAAGTTGACATTTCCGCGCCACGCCATTGATTTCATGATGATGCTTCCGGCGCCGTCAAACCGGGTGCGATCCCGTGACCGACGGCTCGCCCCCATGTTTGCAAAGAGAACGTATCTGGATGCAGCAAGTCACAGCGTTGCATTCCGCCCTCGTGAACGGCTCGCGCGGATCTCAAGTTTTCTTGTCGGCGATTTCCTTGAGCAGGCCTTTCCACTGCTCGACTTCCTGACCGATCCTGGCCTTGTATTCCTCGGGCGTTGTGAAGACCGTGGAAGCCCCTGCGATCGCCATACTTTTCTGCACGTCGGGATCGGCGGCCATGTTCTTGAGGACATCTGAAAGCTTGATGATGAATGCGTCAGGCGTGCCGGTAGGAGCCATAATCCCGTTCCAGGATTCCGCGCTGTAACCGGGCAACATCACCTCGGCGACGGTCGGCAGCTTCGGCGCGAACGGGCTTCGCTCCGTTGAAGTGACAGCAAGCGCGCGGACGGTGTTCGCCTCCATCTGCGGCAGAGCGTCGGTCATGTTGGTGAATGCGAAGTCGACCTCCCCCGAAACGACTGCTGCGGTCGCCGGTGCCCCACCCTTGAAGGGCACATGAGTCATCTTGGTCCCGGTACGGGCCTCGAACAGCGCCACCGAAAAATACATCAAGCCGCCAGCTCCGCTGGAACCGTAGTTCAGTTTGCCGGGATTGGCCTTGGCATAGGCCACCAGTTCCTGCATCGAATTCACCGGCAGGGATGGCTTGACGATTACCGTCTGCGGAATGGTGCTGACCAGACTAACCGGCTTGAAGCCATTGATGGGGTCGTATTGAACCGATTGGGCGACGGGAGCGATCGAAACGGCGCCGACGCTGCAAACGCAGAACGTGTAGCCGTCGCCGGGAGATTTGGACACAAGGTCAGTACCGACGATGCCGCCACCACCGGCACGATTTTCGACGATGACGGTCTGTCCCAGCGCCTTCTCGACATAGCGCGCGGTAATTCTTCCGACAGAATCGGTGTAGCCGCCGGGCGCATAAGGCACCACAAACTTGATGGTCTTTGCCGGCCACTCGGTCTGGGCCGAGGCAGCGGTGACACCCAGAAGCCCCCCCAACGAAAGCAGCGTTCCGACGACAACTCTCTTCATGGCGTGGTATCCCCTGAACTTGCGACGGCCACCGGCAAGACTATCGCGCCCATCACGATGCAATATCCGTTGCGTCAGATTTTTGATGCAAGATCCATTCCCGTCAGTCCCAACGCCTTTATCGCGGCTTCCTTCTCCGACCCGAAAGCGTCGACATTGACTGCGGTAGGAGCAAACTCAACGCGCCGAAATTTCATCTGGTCCTCGAAGGGCACCGTGGCGTCGATTCCCAATTTCGTACGTACTCCGTCCTTGCTGACGCGAACATATTCGTGCCCTCGCGCCCCTGGAATGAGCACGAGATCGGACGAAGCTTCCATGCGTGTCGCGACGGCATATTCGACATCCGCCGGATCGCGGATATCGATGTCGTCGTCAACAACGGTGATGAGGTCGAGGTCCTTGAGTGCACCGAATGCCGCCATCATCGCATTCCGCTGCAAACCATTATGCTGGCGACTTTGCTTCCTGACCTGGATGACGGCATGAAATCGATGCAATCCGCCGGCTGTCATTTCCACGTCCGTCACGATCGGAACGGCCGATTGCAGCACTTTAAGAAGGCTCGCTTCGAGAACGTATTTGCGCAGCATGATGGTCTCACGCCCAAAACCGTTGATGACGTGATAGATCGGACGCCTGCGACGTGTGACGGCAGTAATCTGTAAAACCGGCGCGTCCGCTGCGGGCGCGGCAAAGCCGACAAATTCCCCAAACGGCCCCTCTGGCGCGACCTCGTCTACGAGGATCCTGCCTTCGAGAACGAACTCCCCTTCGGCAGGCACAAGAATATCCTGCGATACCGCCTTCGCGACATTGAGAGCTCTGCCGGCCAGACCACCCGCGACCGCCAGTTCATCGGCGCTTTCCGGCATTTGCGAGCCCATCGTCGCCGCGGTGAAATGCAACGCCAGATCGGTGCCGATGCAAACCGCGACGGCAAGCGCCTCGCCCCTCTCCTTCGAACGCTCGAAAGCAAGCCGCAGATGGCGGCCGAAGTCGAGCTTGATGGCGACGCGGTCCGGCCCCAGCAACTGCAGCCGATGATAGGACGCGTTGTAGATTCCGGTGACCGGATCCTTTACCACGACGATACCGGCAGTGATGTAGCGACCGGCATCGCCGGGGGCGTGGAACAGCGCCGGCAGCAGTTTTCCGATATCGATGTCAGCCGTCTCTGTCACTTCCTGAACCGGCGCATCGGCAACCAGTTTCGGCGTCAGCGGCGCGCCCATCGCGCGCTGCACCAGGCTGCGTATTCCATTGAAATCGATGCCGAAGGCGGCCTCGCAATTTTCCCTGGAACTCAGCAAGTTGCCAATGACAGGGGTGTCGTAGCCCCTGACCGACGGAAACAGCAATGCCTTGTCGCCATCCAACTTCTTCAGGATGGCAGCGACTTCCAGATGCGGATCGGCAATTCCGTTGAAGGTCAGAATTCTGTCGTTGTGCGACAAACGCGACAGCGCCGATCGGAAGCGTGTGTCCAGAACCTGTAACTTCGACATGCTGCCCAGCTGCTCGGGTTCATCGCGGTCCGGATCAGAGAACTTCGCGCCCGTCCGGCCGGCGCACGACAACTTTTATCCAAAAAGAATAGCTATGCTACAAAGCTAGTCAAGCCCGCTAAATGAGCATTGAACGATCAAACCCTTCGCACGTCGACGGATCACCCAACATCTTCAATGGGCCGGCTATCGGTGCGAAGCCGGCTGGCCGCTTCGGCAATCTCGTCGATATCAGATAAATGCGCGACAATGTGACCGCTGTCCTTCTGCAATGCCAGCATAACGACCCTGCGGAGCACAGCGCGAACATCTTCAGGCGTGGCCGGCCGGCGCTGCGGCGCTTTCCGCCGCAGATAATCCGCCAGCAGGTCATTTTGGATCCGCTCTGCGGATAGTTCGCTGGCCTTGATTTTCGACCTCAGGCGCTCGGTCGTCCGATTGGGTGCGGGCGAAGGCCCCGACTTCAGTGCCACGCGAAACGCCCGGAGCGGCCGGACGATCTGCTCCCGCCATGCAGAGCAGATGCTGTCGATCTCCGCGAGATCGGACGGCTCCAGCAAAACATGATGTCTAACCGCGGCAAAAGCCGCGAACAGAAGAATGATGACGTCCACACCCGCCCCAGCTTGAAGAGCCAGGCAGGATTCCGCAACCCGCGGCTGTTTGTAAACCTCAAGCGCGAAGGCCCAGCTCTCGGTATCGAGGCCGCGGCGAGATCGCTTCATAGCCGACATCCCGATACCCGAATACGAAATCCCCTATGATGCGCGTTGAACACCGGAGCCGCGGGTAATCACGATCATCAGCTAGTGCGGCGTCGAGCTCCTCAAGAAACGCCAGCCGGTCGTCGGCGAACAACTCACCGCATCGACTTTTCAGGTCCGCACCGCGCGGCGATCAAGCCGGATCGAAGTAATGGATCTCCATCAGCACACAACCTGTTTCCGACTTGAACGGACCATGAAATGCCCCCGGCGGCCGACAGGCATAGGTGTTCGGCTTGAACGGTTCACCGCCCTTGCCATGCTCATCGTTGCCAACGGTCAGGTCGCCGGAAAACAGAAACACCTCTTCCCAATATTCGTGAACAAACGGCGCTGTCGTATAGACGCCCGGCGCGAAGCGCAGCAGTCGGGTCCGACTGCCGCGCTTGTTGGTCTCGTCGAGCGCGCCGGACAGGATCTTCTGCTGAATACCCGCGGGATACCCGGTCGGGGTTTCCCATCCACTCGACATGTCGAGCGTATGGAATTCGTCGTGCGCCTTGTTGATAGCCATTTCGGATTCTCCTCGGAGGGTTAGGCGACCGCTCGGGTCGGGGAAGTCAGGTCGGTCTTTGCACCGATCTCGTCGGCCAGATCGTAACTGGACAGCATCCGGTCGAGCAACGACGTTGCCGTATTCCAGTCATACGTGCGGAAGGCATGTCCCTTGGTAACAAAAGTCGCACCGGCATAGAACATCTCGTACTGCGCATGGCGTGACGCGAATTCCGAGCCGACCGCGTCCCACGCCAACTTGTAAAACTTCACCTTGTCGATCGCGCTGGCCGCGGGCGACTGCTGGGTCTTTCCGATCAGTCGCGCGACCTCCGGATTGTTGAAATCCTTCGTCGACGACGGCAGCATGATCATTCCGCCTCCGGCCAATTCGCGCAATGTGTTGATGACCTTGGCATAGAGCTGCTGCGTCAGGGTCTGCGCAGCATAAAGCATTTGCCGGTCGGGCACGAAATAGGCGCCGCGTTGCTGCCCCTTGGTCTCCATCGCCACGACAAACGCATCGACCATGCTGGCTTCGGCAGACAATTGCCCTAACGTCTCGCGCACCTGCGGAAATCCGGTGATGCCGTTGGTTTCAGCCGTGCGGTGCGCGATGCCAAGGAGAAAACGAAGCTTGATCGAGAGCCGGATCATGGCCTGATAGTTCTGATAGACGTGGGCAGGCGTCGCATGAAACTGCTTTTGGCACATCTCGATGCTGTCGACGATGAACACCCGCTCCCACGGAACCTTGACGTCGTCGAAATAGAGGACGGCGTCGTTCTCGTCAAATCGGCTCGCTAGCGGATTGTCGAATACGGACGGCGCGGCAGCCTCGTAGGACTTTCGCGAGAGTATCTTCAGTCCCTTGGCGTTCATCGGGACAGCGAACGAAATGGCGTATTTCTCGTCTCCCGGCTGCAGCGGCTGGATACACGTCACGAAGACCTCATTTGCCATGATGCCGCCGGTCGCAAGCATTTTCGCACCCCGCACCGTGATGCCGTCGCTGTCGCGGTCGACAACCCCTGCCGACAGAAACGGATCGCTTTGCTGAGCGGCACTCTTGGAACGGTCGGCCTGCGGATTGATGATCACGTAAGTGAGGTAGAGATCGTTGTCCCGTGCGTAACGGTAATAGTCCGCAAGTGCTTTGGCGCGTGCGGGATCATAGGCTTCGAAAACCTCGCCACCCATATACATCCCCGAGATGCAGGACGCGACGTGATCGGGAGCCCGTCCCATGAAACCCGCATGCAGTTCGGTCCACGCCTCGAGGCCTTTGCGCCGGGTCACAAGTTCGTCGTAGCTCGTGGGAAGTTGCCAGATTCGATTGGCGCGCGTACCCGTTTCGGTCTCGAACGTCATCAATTCGCGATTTTCGGGAGCGCTTTGAAAATCGAACATCCGTCCGATCGAGGCGACCGCGCCACGATAGGCAGGATGGGTCGTGACGTCATCGACAAGCTCGCCATCGAGATAAATCTCTCGGCCATCGCGCAAGCTCGCAATATGCTGTTCGCCACTCTTAATCATCACATCCCTCGATCAGCTTCGTTCATTGACGAAAGTTCAGTAGTGCATCGGAAGCGGCCATTCGGGGCTGCGCTCGTTACTGGCAAGATTTCGATAAGTACCACGAAAGAAAATCAGAGGCTCGTTCTGCGGATATGCGATGAACCTGTTGACCCGGCCAACGAAGATGACGTGATCGCCGCCATCATGGTGCGCGTAAGGGGCGCATTCAAAATGCGCAAGGGCGCCGGTGATCAGCGGCGCCGCATTGTCACCGAGCGTGTGCTCGACCGCTGTCCATTTGTCGCCAAGTGCCTTCGCGAACTTGTCGGACAGATGCTCCTGGTCGCGCCCCAATATATTCACAGCATATCCTTTGGCCTCGATCATGGCATTGAGACTGAACGACTTGCGGTCGATCGAGAACAGAATGAGCGGTGGATCGACGGAAACGGAATTGAATGAACTCATGGTCAGGCCGATAGCGCTGCCATCGACGGCCTGGGCGGTGATGACGGCCACGCCGGTGGCAAATTGACCAAGCGCCCGCCGAAAGGCCCGCGGATCCAGGTCGAGCGCGACGCCCATCGTCAACTCCGCTATTTACCTTTGTTACAAAGCTATATGATCGAAAGCGCTGGTGTCAAGAACCGGTTGTCGGACGAGGCCGGGAGCCGTTGTCGGGCCGGCCGATCTTGTTGTTAAGGTGATCGGTCGTTATAGAAATGCAAACGATGTGCGGAGCCCGAATGGCCACGAAAACCAGATCCCGGAAAGTCACGATCGAAGCCACGGTGACGCGGCCCGAGCTGCTGGTCGAGGGATCGGACCGGGCCTTTCGCCAGTTCGTTCATGACACGCTCGCCTTTTCCGCACGCCTGCAGCAGGTGCGGGGCCAGCTTGGACAAGTCATCGGCCTCTCCGGAACGCAATACACGGTGTTGATCGCCATCGCCCATCTGCGCGGGACGGATGAAAGAGTCGGGGTCAACCTCGTGGCCGACCATCTGCATTTCAGCGGCGCTTTCACCACCATCGAGATCAACAAGCTTGTCGCCGCCGGCCTGGTCGAGAAGGAAACCGATTCCGAAGACCGCCGGCGGGTTGTCCTCGGCATAACGCCGAAAGCACGGGCGCTGCTCAACGAACTCGCGCCGGTACAACGGCCGGCCAACGATCTGCTGTTCAGTTGCCTGTCCGCGAAGGATTTCAGCAAGATCCGGAAACTGATGTCCGAACTGGTAGAAACCGCGGATCAGGCCATTCGGTTGTTGGAGTATACGACCCCGATCGCGGCGGCACGGGCGGCAAAATAGTTCGCTGGCGGGATGCATCCGCCGGGACGCTCTCAGGAAACAGCGATGTTCCGAACGTTCAGGCTTTCGCACGGCGGGCCTCGCTGGCGCCGAGGAACGCCTCGGAGACGATGGGATCCCGCGCAAGCTCGCCCGCCGTCCCGGATGTCACCATGCGACCGGTCTCGATCAGGTAGGCCCGGTCGGCGAATTTGAGCGTTTGCCGGGCCTTCTGCTCGATCAACATGATCGTCAAGCCTTCCGAGCGGAGTTCTCCGATCATGCCAAAAACGTGCTCGGTCATTTTTGGCGCCAGTCCCAGCGAAGGCTCGTCCAGCAACAGTAGCCGGGGTTTGGAAAGGCACGCCCTTGCAATCGCCAGCAATTGCTGCTCGCCGCCGCTGAGAAGACTCGCCAGCCGATGGCGCCGCTGCTCCAGAATCGGGAACCGGGCGAACATCCGCTTGACGTCCGACATCGCATCTCGCTTGTCCGGACGACAGTAGATGCCCATGAGCAGGTTCTCATCGACCGTCATGCGGGCAAGAATGCCCCGCCCCTCCGGCACCAGGGAGATGCCGGCTCTCAGGTTTCGTTCGGCGGCGTTGGGCTTCAACAGGCGATCCTCGAAACGGATCTCGCCCTGAAACGGCAGCAATCCCGCGATCGCGCGTGCGATGGTTGTCTTGCCGGCTCCATTGGCGCCCAGCAGGGCGACGATTTCGCCCGCATTAATGTCGAGATCGATTCCCCGGACCGCGGCCACAGAACCGTAGTTAACCTTGAGGCCGCGGACCGCCAGCATCATGCGTCCGCCCCGAGATAAGCGTCCATGACAACCGGGTTCGCTCGCACTTGATCCGGAAGTCCCTGGGCAATCAAAACGCCGAAATCGAGCACGTAAAGGTAATCACACAGGTTCATCACAAAACTCATGTCGTGCTCGATCAAGAGTATGGTCAGGCCGCCATCGCGCAAGCGCAACATCAAGTGACGGATTTCTTCCGCCTCGTCGTGATTCATTCCCGCCACCGGTTCATCGAGCAACAAGACCTTCGGTCCAGCCGTCAATGCCCGCGCCATCTCGACTTTCCTCTGGGTGCCATAAGACAATGAGCGCGCATTCTGGTCACGCACGCTTTCAAGCCCGAAAAACGCGAGAACTTCCTCAGCACGCGCGATGGCAGCGCGATCGGCCCAGCGCGTCGGCAGCGCTCGGCGCAATAGCGAGCCTTGTGTCGGCTGCGCCACCAGCAGGTGTTGCCAGACCGTCATGCTTCCGAACAACCGGATGTTCTGGAACGTGCGCACGACGCCCGCCCGGGCGATGCGATAGGAACGCCACTGTGTAATCGGTGAGTTGTCGAAATACACCTCCCCGCCGCTAGCGCGATAAGCGCCGGTGATGACGTTGAAAAGCGTCGTCTTGCCCGCGCCATTCGGACCGATGACACCGACGATCCGCCCTTGCGGCACATCGCAGGAGAGCCCGGACAGAGCTGTGATTCCACCAAAGGATTTGGTGACGTCGCTCAACTGCAGCAGAGGCCTGTTCATGCCGCGCGCCTTCGGAACGTCATCCGCCCGAGCAGATCTCGATCGAGAATGCCCTGGCGCCGGACCAGCAGCACGACGATCAGAAGAGCGCCGAACGCAGCGAGCCGCCAGTCGGCAAACGCGCGAAGCTGTTCCGGCAATAGAATCAACAGCGCCGCTCCGACCAGCGAGCCCGCTCCAATCGTCGATCCGCCAAGAATAACAGCCAGAACGAAATCGATTGATCGCTCGAAGCCGAAATTGCCCGGTTCGATATAAACATGATGATGGGCGAAGAGGCCACCCGAGATCGCCGCGACAGCGGCGCTCAGTCCGAATGCTCCCACCTTCGTCATCGTCGTGTTGAGGCCGATCAGGTTCGCGGCAGTCTCGTCATCGGCGATGGCCCGCATTTCCAGCCAGAGTCGGGACGACTCCATCAGCCAGACCAGAAGCAGGATCAACCCCACCCAGATCCAGATGTAAGCGACCGATACGTGCGCCATGCCATGGAAACCCTCTGCGCCACCAGTAGCACCAAGATTGAGGAACAGGCTGCGCATCATTTCCCCGAAACCAAGCGTGGCCATGGCGAGAAACAGCCCTTTCAGGCGCAGCGCGGGAAAGCCGATCAATACGCCAATCGATCCCGATGTGACCGCGGCGATTAAAAGCGCGGGTGTCAGCGCAATGCCACCCCTGACCGTCAGATAGGATGTCAGATAGGCGCCGATCGCCATGAATCCGGCATTGCCCAGCGACAACTGGCCGGTCGCAAGGATGATGTAGACGCTGAGCGCGCCCAATGTGAGGATGCCGACATCCGCCAGAAGACTCGCGTAATAGGTTGACATTACACGCGCTGTCCCTGGTCGGCGCCGCTTCCACCCAGCAGCCCCTGCGGCCGAAACAGCAGAATCAGGATCATGAAGCCATAGACCACGAAGTCGCGGACCTGCGACCCGCCATAGGCTACCGTCAGCACTTCCGCGATGCCGATCAGCGGCCCGGCGATCAGCGCGCCCCAGATCCGGCTGGTTCCGCCAATCACCATGACGGCGATGGCCTTCAATCCAATCTCGACGCCGACATAGGGCGTGATCACCGCGTAATGCAGTGCGATCAACACCCCGGCGGCGCCGGCCAGCGCGCCGGACATCATAAACGCGATCAAGGTGATGCGGCTTCCAGAGACGCCGAGCAGCCGTGCGACGTCGCGATTTTCGGCGGTCGCGCGCAATGCGCGTCCGATCGAGGTTCGCTGCACGATATAGGCGATGATCGCAACCAGTCCGACGGTGGCGCCAAGGACGACAAGCTGGATGTCTCCAACGCTTACAGGCCCTAACGTGATGCGGCCGACCAGCAATTCGTCCGGCAGTTGCAAGGGATCGGATCCCCAGACGTTGGTAGCGACGTTCTGGAGGATGATAGAGAATCCGAGCGTGCTCAGCATCGGCGTCACCGCGGGCGCATCGCGCAACGGCTCATAGCCGACCTTCTCGATCACGACGGATAGCAGTGCCGCCCCCGTCATCCCGGCGGCGACCGCCAGCGGCAATGGCAAATGCGCGGCGATGGCCGCAAACCCCAGATAGCCTCCGATCATGAACAACTCGGCGATCGCCAGATTGAGAATTCCGAGGATCCCCATCACGATCGAGAATGACAATGCGAGCAGCGTATAAACCGCCCCCAATGTCACACCATTCACAAGCTGCTGAAGAAACATCGATCTTCTACCGCTATTGCCGAGATCACACGACGAAAAGTCGTAAGCGTCCCGCGCTGATGATTTCTGCCACAAAACGTAATCGGAGACGTCCTACGCGGGGGCAAGCAATGTCCCCGCGTATCGCGGACTTAATGAACCGGCGGTGATGTCGGATCAGCAGGCGGTATGACCGGGCGCCGAACTGCAGCCATGAACCTTTGTCGACCATGCGCCGCTCTGCCCCTGCAACACGTAGAACGATTTGACGGCGTCGCCGTCGTCGTTGAAGCTGATCGGGCCACCCAGTCCCTGGAAATCCTGAAGCTTGACCAGGTAATCGCGAATCTTGACGCGATCGGCTTCAAGGTCCTCGGGCTTGCCGGTCACGCCGGCTTTCTTTGCCGCATCCACATACATGCTGACGATCTCATAAATGTTGGCATCGTACATGCTTGGCTCGATTTCCGCCGGCAGGCCGGATTCCTTGCGCAACAGCGGCTGAAGCTCGGCGACGAACGCGGGCGCGCGGTCTCCCTGCATCGAAGCAAAGAACGTGGCGGGCGCGACGATCGGCAATTCCGGAGCGGCCTTGAGAATCGCCGACGAGATCAGCTGGGTTGCACCCACGACCGGCTTGATGAATCCCTGCCGCTTCATCTCACGAAGCACCGTCACGGCCTGGCTGTAATCCGCGCTGAGCACCACGCCATCCGGATTGAGCGATTTCATTTTGGTCACCTGGGCGCTGACGTCCAAATCGCCCGTATTGAAAGAAAGCGGATCGTTCTCGTTCGCAATCGTAATGCCATTTTCCTTCATCAGCGGCGGCATGATCTTGGTCCCCACCGTGGCGGCCGTGGCGTCCTTTGCGTCGAAGATGATCGCGACCGATTTGATATCGAATGTCTTTTTGAAATAGGGAACCGTCGTTTTCGCGAGAATCCCTTCGTCAATGGTATTGCGGAACGCCCACGGCCGGTTTGCCTTGGCAACCCCGGGCTTCGAGGACGCCTGCGACATTGCAATAACCTTCATCTCGTTCGCGACCGGGAAAGTTACCTCCGCCGCACTGCTCGTCAGCGGACCGGCGATGGCAAGGACGTTCTCGTCGCCCGCCAGTTTGCGCAGCGAACTAGCGGCCTGGGCCGGCTTGGTTGCATCGTCCAGGATGACGAGCTTGAGCTTTGCGCCATTCACACCGCCGGCCTTGTTGACCTGCTGCTCCAGCATCTTGAGGGTCACAGCATTGGTGCGTCCCCATTCCGCGAACGGTCCGCTGCTCGGGACAATCGCACCGATTGCGATTTCGCGACCGGCGAGACTCTGCGCCTCGGCCGGGCCAATCGCGGCGGATGAAATCTGAATGATGGCTGCGGCGAAAAGTCCGCCAAGTTTGGCGCCCGTCGATATCATTGAGTGTACTCCTCGAATTGGGAACGGCGCATTGATGCCCGGCTCCGGGGCCTGTCGGTGCCTGCACAAGCCATGCCACCGCCCCTGTCGCAACCGGATGATTCCCCAAAATATGCCGAATGACAAACAAATTATAAACAGCTTTTAAACAAAGGTTCTAACAGAAGCTATCTGATCAGCGATCGTTTCCCGGTGCCCTCCTGTTCGATGCCACACCTGCCCTGCTGCAAAAAGCAGCCGGTGGCGCTCAGTTGTTGGGCGGCGCTGGATGCCAGACGCCGGGCCGCCCGGCTCAAGATACCCTGGTCTTTCGAGGCGTTCTCTGCCGGCCGCCAAGTTCGGCGACGATCGGCTTCGCGTTTAAATCCGACAGATATCGCTGCAGGGCCATTGCCTGCTCGCTCGACTTGACCAGCCGCTCGACCATATCGGCCAGCAGCGCAAATTCTTTCGCCGTGAGACAGCCGAACTGGACGTCGTTGACCTGCGTCTGAATCGGCGCCAGACGTTCGATCATGTCCCTGCCGCGCGGCGTCACGGTCAGACACAGGCGGCGCTTGTCCACGGGATGCCCGGCTTTCTCGATCAATCCCTTGCTCAGAAGCTTGTTGGTGATGACGGTGGTGAAGGCGCCGCTGAGATGGAGATGGTCGGCGACATCCTTGACGCTGACGTCACCTTCCGCAGCGAGGTGTCTAATCGAGATCAGCATGGTATATTCAATACCGGCCAGTCCGATGACCGCGCCGTGACCTTCGCGAATGGCGGAATGGCGGGCGAGAAAGCCGAATAGATTATGGACAAGGCCTCGAAACTTCTGATCGGAGCCCTCGACCAGAAGCTCCGGCTTGGAAATCGTCAACGCCGCCCGCCTCAGAGGCTTGAGCGCGACCGGCTTGCCCGACGTTAAGGCGACGTTACGTTTCCGTTCCATTGCATTTCCTAACAGGATGAATTTCGTAAGCGCAGATTGGCGGGTTCGATCCAAGGTTACAATGACCTCGTGAGGCAATTAGTGAGCGGCGCCAGAGAAATCCCGCGGCAACGCACAGTGGGTGACCCGCACGTTTCGTATCGATGCCGGCGTATTGCGGCTGCGACCGACAAATCGCGGAACACCATCTGTAAACACCGCGGCGACCGCGGGAACGTCGCCATTGCGCAAAGCCGACAAGGCATCGGGTTGTGAGCCGCCGGCACAGGCGTCGATCAGCACGACATCGGCGTCCTTGCCGACCTGAAGCATTCCCGAGTTGAGCCGATAAACCCTGGCATTATTTCCGGTCGCAGCCGCAATCGCCTGTTCCGGCGGCATGCCGCCCAGACTCGCGAGATGACTGATGGTGTACAACATCCCCAACGGCATGATGCCGCTTCCGGTCGGCGTATCCGTCGCGATCAGCAATCGCTCCGGCTGGCCTGCGTCATCCAGCAGCTTTGCAGTCAGCAATGCCGTTCGCAAATTTCCGGCCGTGCAAAGCTGCAGCGCGATATCGCTTTCATTGACGAGCCGCGCAAAGCCGGGTTCGGGCATCGCGACCGGACCGCCATTGACATGGAACGACACGCTCGGATTGGAGGCCAGCACGTGCTCGGCCCATATTCCGGACGAGCCTGGAATCGACGATCCGCCGGTATGCATGGTGGTGATCATGCCGAGCCGGCGAGCAGCCTGCATTAAAGGGGCATACTCGAACGGCGTGTCGAACGCGCCGAAGCCCGCTTTTGCCAGCCACAATCCTCGCGCGACCAGATCCTCGAGGTCCGCCTCCGTCAGTCCGGGTTCGAGAATGATCGAACCGGCATGGACGCGCATCCCGCCCGGCCGATAGTCGAGGAAGCAGGCGCGCGCAGCGAGGGCGAGCGCCTTGACACCCGCCGGATCTTTCGGCCGGCCAGGCACATGCACCTCGGACGCCGTGATGGCGGTCGTGGTGCCGCCGTGCAGATAGCTCTCGAGATACCCGACCGTGCGCTGGCGCGGCGTGTAATCTCCGAAAGTGATATGGACATGACTGTCGATCAGGCCGGGAATTGCCGTCGCGCCGGCGGCGTCCACCACCACATCGCACGCGGCGACCCTGTCGGATGACAACGTGCCGATCTCGGAGATCATTCCATTCTCAAGCAGGATATCGCTGCCGGAACCGACCGGCGACTTCAGATCGCCCGTGACGATGACGCCAATGTTGACAAGAGCCGTGCGCAAACCGTCCCCCTGTTACCGCAGCCCATCCTTGCCGACGATATCCTTTGCCGCGAGGCCACCGACCCGCGCGTTGAGCCGCCCCCGGTTAGCCAGGCAAACGATGAGCGCGACCTCGTCGGCCGCGGGCGCGTCCGACGGCAATGCAATCGACACGCCATCATAGTGCGACCGGACATAGAGAGCGTCCTTGTGCGCGAGCGGCACGTCGATCGCACTGCCCGGCGATGCGAGCTTCGTGAAGGACGGGATCCAGGCCGCGGCGCCTCCAACCGCTTCGCGCAGCGGTGCGGCGAAGACGGTCGTCAGCATGGCATTCGCATGCTCCAATTCGCCGCCAAGGCCGACGACCCCACCTTTGCCATAACTCTCGATCTGGTACGGACCCATTAATTCGACCGCCAACTTCGCCAGGGTCCGACCGACTTCGGCACTGGCCTCGATCGCTTCACTTAAATCCTCGACATAACCGCCGGCATAAGGATTGCCCACCACCGCGATCGACGCGACGCGACGCAGCGGCAACGCATGCCGATGGCCGGCCTCGACTTCCCTGTGATCGCAAAACGACAGCAGACGGCGGATATCGAGTTTCATAAAAGACCTCTTAGGACCAGGCACGGGCTTGTCGCGAGCTTGTCCTGCGCCATCAACTCATCGAAGGTGTGGATCGGGGCGCCCATCAGAGCTCGTATCAAGTGGCGTTTCCGGCGCTTTGCTTCGAATCTTCCAAATCGTAGCTGTTCATGATCCGTGTTGCCATCGCTGTTGCACGATCCCAATCATAGGTACGATAGCTGTGACCTCGGGTTACGAACTGGGCACCGGCATAAAACATCTCGTATTGCAGGTGGCGGGAGGCGAATTCCGAACCAACGGCGTCCCATGTCAATTTCAGCAGTTTGACACGATCCTGGCCGCTCATGACCGGAGACACCTGCGTCAGCGAAATCATGCGGGCGATCTCCGGATTGTCGAAATCGGCGGCAGACGACGGCAGCATCATGAGGGCCCCGCCCGCCAACTCCCTGATCGTGCTGATGACGGCCGGATACATCTCCTGCGACTGAACCTGCGCCGCATAGAGCAGTTGCCTGTTGGGCAGAAAATATTCGCCGCGCATGGCGCCGCCGGCTTCCATGCCGAGCACCATGCCTTCGATCAAGGATGCCTGCGACGCCAGCTTGCCCAGGACATCGACGACCGGCGGGAAATTTATCGTGCCGATGGTACGCGCAATACCTCTCGCGAGACCGACAAGGAACCGCAACTTCACCGATAGCCGGATCTGCGCCTGATAATTCTGGTAGACATGTGCCGGCGTGTCATGAAGTTGTGCGCGGCACATATCGGTGTTCCGCAGCACGAAGACGCGCTCCCAGGGAACCTTTACGTCATCGAAGAAAACCAGCGCGTCGTTTTCATCGAAACGGGATGACAACGGATTATCGTATTCGCTGACGGCATTTGCCTCGAAAGACTTGCGCGACAGCAGATTGATGCCGTTAGTCCCCATCGGCAACGCACACGAGAAGGCCAGATGTTCCTCGCCCGGCTTCAGCGGCTGACCGGAGCCAACGAAGATTTCATTCGCCATGATCGCGCTGGTGGCGAACAGCTTGGCGCCGCGAATCGTGATTCCGGACGCGTCCTCGTCGACGATGCGTGCAACCAT
>Ga0137409_10001930_pt1 | contig 22338 bp, 13 predicted proteins | sample CZODoug1_16funga_FD_122059 | JGI IMG/M metagenome (GOLD analysis project Ga0137409, IMG submission 122059) | Vadose zone soil fungal communities from Angelo Coast Range Reserve, California, USA - CZODoug1_16fungal (Hybrid Assembly) | ecosystem: Environmental > Terrestrial > Soil > Vadose zone...
CAGAGAAGTATCAAGACTGGTCTTTCTCTGCGTACCTTTGCGTCCTGCGGCGGTTTGATGTTCCAATCTTGGTTGTCCTGATTTAGTTTATTACCACTTGATCTTTGGCGGGAAGAATTCGGCGACCAGGTCTTCGTAATACGGTTTCAACTCGGCCAGATTCGGCTCCACTTCACACTTCGAGTAAAGGTCGTAGGGATTGAACGCGCGCGCCCAGCGCAGCGCCTCCTGATCTCGCTCGTTCAGCAGATGGGAATAAGCGCCATCGCGGTGAATCGGATAGCAAGAATGATAGCGGATCATCCACAACGTCTCCTGCGGCAGATAATCTTTCGTGGCCTGATAGAGGTATTCATCGTGCCCCCACGACAGATGCAGATTGTCGAGTCCGCATCCTTCCTCGTAAATCCCGTTCGGAGTTTGCAACGAGGTGTTGTGGTAATCGGGGTTCTCTTTAAACAACTCAGAATAAACGATCCTGTCTGAATAGGCGCAGCCGACGGGGAACGTGTCGCCGACCACCGCCCATTGCGGCTCGCCGAAGAGACAAAGCGTTTTGCCAAGATCGTGGATGAAGCCGGCCAGCACGAACCATCGCGGATGGCCGTCCTGGCGGATGGCTTCGGCGGTCTGCAGCGCGTGAGCAATCTGCGGCAGCGCCAGATCCGGGTCGCTGTCGTCAACCAGGCTGTTCAAAAAATCCATCGCCTCCCAAACGCTCATCTCGGCCTTGTCGAGCTTGCCGTAATCGGCCTTTTTGGCGAGGACGAAATCCAGCGTCTGATTGGCGTGATTGAGCCTGTACAACTCTTTGACCGATGCGCGAGATTCGGCCTCGTAATCGCGGAAGTTCTCCGCATTTTTGATCCCGTCGAGGAATGGAGGTGGATTGCCTGCTTCGACGCTGATTTGCGGATGAATCGCTTGTGACATTAATAAAACTCCTTTGATCGTTACTGATGAATGCAACCGTCGGGCGCCACGTGATTTGGCGGCGCTGAGATGATAGGCAATTTGAGAAGCGGTGAAAAGATCGAGGATCGAGGATCGAGGATCGCAGCCGAAAACAATCTTCTATCCTCGATCCTCGATCTTCTATCCTCATTTTGATTGCTTTCCATCGCTGACGCAAAAGATGTGGGTTTTGCTGCGCAAGAACAACTCGCCTTCGGCCACGACGGGCGAGGCTACGAACATCTGGTCCGTGAGTGTGTTGGTCGCCACGACTTCGAATTTCTCGCCCATCTTGATGACGGTGACCACGCCGCTCTCGCTCGCCAGGTAGAGATTGCCGCCGGCGCCGATCGGAGAAGCTTTGAAGCTGTCGGGTTGAGGCAATCGCTGCTGGTGGTAGTAAGGCTCGCCCGTTGTGGCGTTGAAGCAACTGAGCATGCCGTTGTCGGTCAGCGCGTAGAATTTGTTGTCGTGGAGCACTGGCGAAGGGGTGTAGGACATTCCGCGCGTTTGATTCCACACAATCGCGTCGCTGCCCGTCAGGTCGCCTTCGCGTCCCAACCGGATCGCCATCAGCTTGGGGGCGACGAATCCGCTCATGACGAGCACGGTGTCGTTGTACTGCGCCGGGTGCGGAATCACATTGCCGCCCAGCCCGCCGCACTCCCAGATCAGCTTGCCGCTTTCAGGATCGTAGGCCCGCACTTTTTTAGTCGCGCTGATAATCACCTGCTTCTTTCCATTAATGTCCGCGATCAGCGGCGTTGACCACGCGCTCATCTCATCGCGGTTCGCGCGCCACACTTCCTTGCCGCTACGTTTGTCGAGCGCAACCACGAACGAGCCGCCATCATGATCGAAGGGGTGAATCAAGAGATTGCCGTATAGAGCCGGCGCCGAGCCCTCGCCGAATTGAAGCCGCATCCGCATCTGCACGCCGAGGTCTTTCTCCCAGATGAGCTTTCCGTTGAGGTCATAACAATAGATCCCGCGCGATCCGAATGAAGCGTAGAGATAGCGGCCGTCAATCGCCGGAGCGTTCGAGGCGAAGCTGCCGTATTGGCGATGATAGCCTTCGTGCGGAGTGGCGACCCTGGCCACTCGCTCCCACAATGTCTTGCCGGTCTTCTTGTCCAGGCACATCACGACGAACTTGTGCTCTTCGCCTGCGCCGACTCCTCCGCCCGGCCCGCCACGCCCTCCGGGATTCTGAGCGGGAGGATTTGGTGTTTGCTCCGGCGTGGGTTGGGCGCCTTTGCCCGTGGGGATGGCCGTAGTCAGAAAAATTCGGTCGCCCCAGATAACAGGCGTCGAAAAGCCTCGACCCGGAATCGCGATCTTCCACTTGATATTTTTTGTGTCGCTGAATTCAACCGGCGCCGCGGTTCGCGCCATGCCGTTGAAAAAAGGCCCGCGCCATTGCGGCCAATGCGCGGGGTCGGAACTTGCGGAACCAGCGACCAGAACAACCGTCGCCAGCGCAATCAGAGACAACAATGCGCCGATGGCGGACAATCTTTTCGTCATTTCATCATCCTCCGGTGAAAGTGTGAGGCGAACAGATGGATTCGCCAAGGCCTTCGTTACAGGCTCTTATGTTGCACTTACTGCGCCACGGGCTGAGCAGTTACTGAAAAGTTTCGGCCAGCGCGGGGTAGGGATAGGCGTTGATGTTTGAACGAGTGTTGGCACGGGCCTGCAAAATTTTCCACCCGCGTAGGAAGAATCCTTGCCGGTTTGGGAGAGCAAAGTATAAAGTGCGAGTCAACGGATAAGACCTGTCAGCGATTTTCGACAGAATGAATAAAACAAGGAGGCGCCAGTAATGGAAGTCAACGGAAATGCTTTTCTGGTTTCAGGCGGCGCGTCGGGCCTGGGTGGAGCGACTGCGCGCTTGCTCGCTGAGGGCGGCGCGAACGTCGTCATCGCCGACGTCAACAAAGAGAAAGGCGAGGCGCTCGCCCGTGCGCTCGGCCCGAACGCCCGCTTCGTCGAGACCAACGTCGCCGATGAAGAGAGCGTCAAGAGCGCGGTGGGCGCGGCCGTCTCCGCGTTCGGCGCTTTGCGCGGCGCGATCAATTGCGCGGGCATCGGCGTCGCCGAGAAGACGGTCGGCAAGGAAGGGCCGCACTCGCTCGCGTTGTTCAAACGAATCATCGAGGTCAATCTGATCGGAACTTTCAATGTCATCCGGCTCGCCGCGGCGCAAATGGCGGCGCAGGAATCGAACGCCGGAGGAGAACGCGGCGTGATCGTCAGCACGGCTTCGATCGCGGCCTTCGACGGTCAGATCGGCCAGGCGGCGTATTCGGCGTCGAAAGGCGGGATCGTCGGAATGACGCTGCCGATCGCCCGAGACCTCGCCCGTTCGGGAATCCGCGTCGTGACCATCGCGCCCGGCCTGTTCGACACGCCGCTGCTCGCCGGGCTGTCTGAAGAGGTCAGGAAATCGCTCGGCGCGCAAATCCCATTCCCGCCACGGCTCGGCGATCCAGCGGAATACGCCGCGTTGGCCAAACACATCATCGAAAACACAATGCTTAACGGCGAAGTGATTCGCCTTGATGGCGCGCTGCGTATGCCGCCGAAGTAGAACCCCTCCACGAAGGCGCCGCGAAACCGCGCGAAGGTTTTTGCCCTTTCGCGCCCTTTCGGGCGTCTTCATGGATAATTATCACTGGAGACTCATTTCAATGAATAAACTCGTCAAGCTGTTCGCTCTCGTTTCCATTCTCTCTTTTGTTTCGGTCATGGCGGCGGCGCAAAACGCGCCCGCGCCGCCGACCGTCGCGCCCAGCCCGTCGCTCACGAAAGACTCGCGCTGCTTCGAGATTCGCACTTACACCGCCGCGCCCGGCAAACTCGAAGAGCTTCACGCCCGGTTCCGCGACCACACGGTGAAGCTTTTCAAGAAGCACGGGATGGAGATCGTGGGTTTCTGGGGGCCGACCGACAAGGAGAGAGGTTCTGAGAACACGCTGGTTTACATCTTGGCCTTCCCCAGCCGCGAGGCGCGTGACAAAGCCTTTCGGGATTTCGGCGCCGATCCCGAATGGCAGAAGGCTCGCGCTGAGAGCGAGAAGAACGGCAAGCTGACGGAAAAGGTCGACTCAGTGATCCTGATGGCGACCGATTACTCACCAATTAAATGAGGTGTCAGGTGTCAGGTGTCAGGATATAGTCTGCGACATCATTCCTTATCTGACACCTGACACCTGACACCTGACACCTTGAATATGAACGGAGCTGAAAGCCTCATTCGCACGCTGGTTGACGCGGGCGTCGACGTCTGTTTCGCCAATCCCGGCACAACTGAAATGCCGATGGTGCGCGCGATTGACGAGACGGCGGGAATGCGCGCCGTGTTGTGTCTGTTTGAAGGCGTTTGTACGGGCGCGGCCGACGGATACGCGCGGATGGCGGAGAAGCCCGGATTGACGCTGTTGCATCTTGGGCCGGGCTTCGCCAACGGCATCGCGTACCTGCACGACGCGCGGCGCGCCCGTTCGCCGATAATCAACCTGATCGGCGAGCATGCCACCTGGCATCTGGCCGCCGACGCGCCGCTCACCAGCGACATCGAATCGCTGGCAAGACCCGTCTCCGCCTGGGTCCGCCGCAATAAATCGGCGGAGGAACTGGCGGGAGACGTCGCCGAATCGATCGAGGCGGCCTCGATAAAACCGGGGCGGATCGCGACCTTGATCATTCCGCACGATTGCCAACTGGACGCGGCGAATGGGCCGGTTGCGGCCCGCGCCATCGCGCCGCCGCCGAAAGTCAGTGAGGATGCGATCAACCAGGCGGCAGAGGCGCTGCGGCGCGATGAGCCGAAGGTTCTGTTTCTCGGCGGATATGCGCTGCGCGAGCGCGGTTTGAAAGCGGCGGCGCGCGTAGCCGCCGCGACCGGTTGCAAGTTGATGTGCGAAACATTTCCGGCGCGATGGGAGCGCGGCGCCGGAACGCCGGTCGTCGAGCGCCTGCCATATTTCCCGGAGGCCGCCATCGCCGCAATCTCGTCTTATAGATCGGTCGTGCTGGCTGGCGCCAAGCCGCCGGTATCTTTCTTCGGCTATCCTGGCGCGCCCAGCTATATCATCTCGCCGGAGCAGCGGGCGAGCGTATTGGCGACGCCTGAAGAAGACGTCGCCGGCGCCATCGAATCGCTGGCCGAAGCGCTTGGTCCGCCTGCGCATATCGATCAAAACACGATTGTTCAAACCCCGCCGCGTCCGTCCGGCCCGTCCGAGAGGATCACGCCAGAGACGCTCTCGGCCGCCGTCGCCGCGTTGCTGCCTGAAAACGCCATCGTGATGGACGAGAGCAACACGAGCATGGGGCCGTTCCTGGCGATGTCGCAATCGGCGGCCGGGCACACATTGTTGACACAGCCCGGAGGCGCGATCGGATTGGGGCCGCCATGCGCGACCGGCGCCGCCATCGCCTGCCCCGATCGCACGGTGATCAACCTGCAAGCGGACGGCAGCGCGATGTACACGCTGCAAGCTTTGTGGACGCAAGCCCGCGAACGGCTCAACGTCAAAACGATCATCTGCAACAACCGCGGTTACCGCATCCTGGGCATTGAACTGATGCGGGCTGGCGCGAAAGAGGTCGGCAAACAGGCGCAGAGTCTGATCGGATTGACTCAGCCCGCGATTGATTGGGTCAGCCTGGCGAAAGGAATGGGCGTACACGGCGCGCGAGTTGAAACCACCGAAGATTTGGCGCGGGAGCTTGAACGAGCGCTGGCCGAAGCCGGGCCGCAATTGATAGAAGCGATTTTGTGAGACGTGAACGATCACTACCGCCTGATGGTCATTGAGAATTAAATGCAACAACAGAGTAGGGGCGCGTATTCCGCGCCCAGTCGCTCTGGTAACGGAGGTGGGCGGGGAAAACCCGCCCCTACACCGCCCTACACTGATGGTTGTATTTAATTTTCAAAGACCATAAGGCGGTACTACAAACGCCGTGAAATGGAGGCTGCGAATGAACTTTGAATTTTCAGACAAGACCAAATACTTGCAGAAGAAACTCTCGGCCTTCATGGAGGAGCATGTCTATCCGAACGAAGGAAAGTTTTACGAACAGCTCAACACCGGCGACCGATGGAAGGTCATTCCGCTGATCGAGGAGTTGAAGCCGAAGGCCAGGGCCGAAGGTCTGTGGAATTTATTCCTGCCTGACAGCGAGCACGGCGGGGAATTGACCAATCTGGAATATGCGCCTCTGTGCGAGATTATGGGGCGCGTGCCGTGGTCGGCTGAAGTGTTCAACTGCTCGGCGCCCGATACCGGCAACATGGAAGTTCTGGTCCGCTACGGAACCGAAGAGCAGAAGAAGCGGTGGCTGATCCCGCTGCTCAACGGCGAGATTCGGTCGTGTTTCGCGATGACCGAACCCGAGGTCGCCTCCTCCGATGCGACCAACATTCAGTCGTTAATTGCGCGCGACGGCGATGAATACGTGCTCAACGGGCGCAAATGGTGGACGTCGGGCGCGGGCGATCCGCGATGCAAGATCGCGATCTTCATGGGCAAGACCGATCCGTCGGCGCCGGGACACAGGCAGCAGTCGATGATCCTGGTCCCAATGGACGCGAAAGGCGTCACGGTCAAACGAATGCTCAACGTCTTCGGCTACGACGACGCGCCGCACGGCCACGCCGAGGTGACTTTTGAAAATGTCCGCGTACACGCGTCTAACATCCTGCTGGGCGAAGGGCGCGGCTTCGAGATCGCGCAAGGGCGCCTGGGGCCGGGGCGAATCCATCATTGCATGCGCACGATCGGAATGGCCGAACGCTCGCTCGAAGCGATGTGCCGCCGCGTCAAACATCGCGTCGCATTCGGCAGGACGCTGGCCGAAATGGGGACGATCCGCGCCGAGATCGCCGAATCGCGAATCGACATAGAGCAGGCGCGGCTGCTCACGCTCAAAGCGGCTTATATGATGGACACGGTGGGCAACAAGGCGGCGCGCGCCGAGATCGCCATGATCAAAGTCGTCGCGCCGAACATGGCTTTGCGCGTGATTGACCGCGCGCTTCAGGCCCACGGCGGCGGCGGCGTCAGCCAGGACTTCCACCTGGCCAACGCCTGGGCGCACCAGCGCACGCTGCGCCTGGCCGACGGCCCCGACGAAGTCCACCGCGAAACGATCGCCAAACTTGAGTTGAGGAAATACGAATAAGGTCTGAGTTGTTACCCGCGCGATTTTGTCGCTCAAAAAGCCGGGGGACTCTCCGTCCTCCTTCACATAAATTTCCCAGTAACCCATCAGAGAGGTTTCAACTATGAGAAAGGCCATTGCGGCAATATGCTTTGCCTCGATCGCGCTGTTCGGGCCGAAGGCCGTTGGACAGGCGGTCTACGGCAACATCGTCGGCACAGTGGTTGACCAATCAGGGGCCGCCGTGCCGAATGCGAAGGTGGTGATCACCGACACTCAGCGTTCGGTGACCTTCAACACCACGACCAATGGCGACGGCAACTTCACGCAACGCTTCCTGATCGCCGGAACGTATAAGGCGCGCGTCGAAGCCATCGGCTTCAAGGCCACTTTACAGACGGTCTCCGTCTCGGTGGATCAGGAGTCGCGTGTCGACGTGAAGCTTGAGGTCGGCGAAGTCAGTCAGGTCGTGGAGATCAGCGCGGAGACTCCGCTGCTGAAGACCGAACGCAGCGACGTGGCGGTCATGTTCAGCGAAAAGGCGGTGACCAATCTGCCGATCGCCAATCGGAGGTTCACGGCGGTTGAAATCTTCACGCCGGGCGTGACGGCCTTTCCGGGCCAGACCGCCGCGAGCGAAGACCCGCAAGGCTCATTTCGCAAGGTCGTCAACGGCCAGAGCTTCGCGGGCACGTCGCACCTGCTCGACGGCACGGACAACCACGACTCGATGCTCGGCCTGATCGTCATCAATCCGACGCTCGAATCGGTGACCGAAGCCAAGGTCACGACGGCCAATTACGACGCCGAGTTCGGCGCGAACGCCGGCGTGGTGAGCGCGCAAACGCGCTCCGGCGCGAACAATTTCCATGCAGTCGGGTTCGAGTTTTTACGCAATGACCATCTCAACGCGCGCAACCCATTCACCCAATTCCAGAAGATTCGCGGTACTGACCGTTTCATCCCGGTGACGCAGTTCAATCAGTACGGCGGCGCCGCGAGCGGAAAGATCATTGCCAACAAACTGTTCTGGTTCGCCGATTACCAGGGCACGCGCCGCAACATCGGCGGTTCGGTTCTGATGCGCGTGCCGACGGCGGCCGAACGCGCTGGTGACTTCAGCGCGACGAACGTTAACATCTTCGATCCGGCGGGAAACACGGCCCCGGCTAACCGGGCGCAGTTCGAGTTCAACGGGAAGAAGAATGTCATCCCCACCAGTCGCCTCTCTCCGCAGGCGCTGGCCCTGCTCAACAGGTTCATCCCTCTGCCGAACTTCACGCCGGCCTCGCCGGACCTGCCGAACTATGTCGGCTCGGGTTCGGTCAAATTTGACGAAGACCTGACCAACACTCGCTGGGACTACTATGTGAGCGAGAGGCTGCACGCCTTCGGGCGCTACAGCTTTGCCAATTACCTTCTGATTTCGCCGGGCGTCTTCGGCAGCGCCGGCGGCGGCAGCGGTTTCGATCCGAACTCAAACTTCTCAGGCGAATCGAAGACGCGCAATCAGAGTATAGCCTCCGGGTTTGACTACACGCTGAATCCAAACTTGACGACCGACTTTCGCTTCGGCTTCTATCGCTACCGCGTGAGCGTCGATCCGGGGCAGGCGCAGACCACTCCGGCGAAGGACGCGGGCATTCTGGGCCTCAACAACGACGACTTCACGGGCGGAATGCCGGGCTTCTTCATCAACGGTGTGGGCGGTTTAAACTTCGGCTACGCGCTCGGCGTCTCGTCATGCAACTGCCCTCTGCGACAGAACGAGCGACAGATTCAATTCGTCAATAACTGGACGAACCTGCGGGGCAACCACACATTCAAGTTCGGCGCCGATATTCGGCGCGCATATAACCTGCGCATCCCGTCGGATCGCCACCGCGCGGGCGAACTCAACTTCGACGCGGCGCGCACCGCAGGGCCGTCGGGCGGTGGTACTGGCCTGGCTTCGTTCCTGCTCGGCGATGTGAGCCGCTTCGAACGTTACGTCAGCAACACGCTTGATGCGGAAGAGCGACAGAACCGGTGGTTCTTCTTCGGCCAGGATACCTGGCGCGCGACGAAGAACCTCACTATCAACTTCGGCGGGCGCTGGGAAATCTATCGCCCGCAGACCGTGACCGGCGCGGGCAAGGGCGGCTTCGTGGACATTGACACTGGTGAAGTTTTGATCGCAGGCAGTCAGGGCGTGGGTTTGGACCTGAATCAGAGAGGCGCGTTCACGACCTTCGCTCCGCGCGTCGGCGTCGCCTACCGCGTGACCGAGAAGACCGTCGTGCGCATGGGCTTCGGGCGAGGCTTCGACATCGGCGTATTCGGTTCGGTCTTCGGGCACAACGTCACGCAGAATTTGCCAGTGCTGGCGATCCAGTCGAATCAGCCCGCGCAGAATTACCTCTCGGTCTTCGCGCTAGGGCAGGGGCCGCAGCCGCTCAACCCGGACACGATTCTCAACAGCCAGCCGAAAGGGCCGAACGGCCGCCCGCTCCTGCCCAACGGAGTGACGGCGTTCATCCTGCCGGAGACGCTTCGCCTGCCGACGAGCGACCAGTGGAACGTGACGGTGCAGCGCCAACTGCGCGGCGACATCGCGGTCGAGGCGGCTTACGTCGGCACGAAGGGCACGCACGTCTTCGCCGGCAACGGCGGCGACTACGACTTCAACCAGGCGACGGTTCAGGGCTTCGGCTCGCTGTCCCTCAATCAGCGCAAGCCGTTCTTCCAGAAGTTCGGCTGGTCGCAGAACTTCCGTTACTACGGCTCGGACGCCAGCAACAACTACCACGGACTGCAACTCAAGGCCGATAAGCGTTTCTCGAAAGGCTTATCGCTGATGAGCCATTACACCTGGTCGCGGTCGTTCAACTACACGAACACCTACTACAACATTGACGCGACGCAGGCTTACGGCCCGAACGACAACACCCGCAGCCACGTCTTCTTCTTTTCGGGGATTTACGAGTTGCCATTCGGCAAGGGCAAGAAGTATCTCGGCGGCGCGAATAAAGCCGTTGGCTTCATCGTGGGCGGCTGGCAGATGAACACAATCTACCAGTGGCAGAGCGGATTGCCGTTTACGCCGACCTATCGCGATTGTAACGCCGACCGCGACACGGGCTGGTGCCGGCCCGACCTGGTGGGCGATTGGCGAGCCGACAACCCGAGCCGCGACGCATGGTTCAATATCACATCCGCGCCGCTCACGGCCAACGGTCAAACTGACGGCCCGTGGCGCCGGCCGGCGCGCGGCGTGTTCGGCAACGTGGGACGCAATCGATTGCTCGGCCCGTCGTTCTCGCAATGGGACATGTCGTTCTTCAAGAGCTTCGCTATTACCGAACGTCTCAAGGCGCAATTCCGCGCCGAATCGTTCAACTTCGCGAACCACATGAACCTTGCGAACCCGAATACCTGTGTTGATTGCCCCGGTTCCGCGGGCAAGATTACCGGTCTCTACAGACTGGCGACGCCGCGCCAGTGGCAATTCGGACTGCGGCTGGAATTTTAGCGCAGATCGGTACTGCGAGCGGAGCGGCGCTTTGAGGCTCCGCTCGCTACCGCTCGCGGTACTGATTCCAAACTACACGGCTGATTTTAGCAACCTGGACAGAACAGATGGCGCGTAGTTGAGCCCAAGAAGGTACCCGACCAGTCTGCCCGGCCGCATGGCGATAAAGTTTCCACCTGCAGTAGCCCAATTGCCAAGCATTGTTACTTGTGTCGAGACGGGCGGCGGAGGTGGCTCAGTTATAAATGACCATGTGTAATCGGCGGCGAGCGGCGTTCCATCCAGGTCGGTGATGTGCGGGTCGTCGGGGTCTCCGCCTCCCTTGAGAGTCACCGTATACGCCTGCTCGGGCTGCAACGGTTGCATAGGCGTGAGCGTGAGCGTGAAACCGCTCTCGTCGAGCTCCCAGGTGAACGGAACCGCGTTGTTCGCGGCGTCGGTCAGCATGACTGTTGAATCAGTCAGGCTCGTGGGATCGATCAGCTCCGAGAATGTAGCCGTCGGCGCAAAGCCAACCGAAACATTGGTCGTCCCCGGCAGAGGCATTGTCGAAAGAACCTGCGGCGCTGAAAGCGTCGGGTCGACAAATACTACATCCACATAGTAATTCGCTGACGAGAAAGTATCTGTCGGGAATCCAATCTCGTCGCGATGGAAAACGCCGTTGCTGCCATCAACACCTTCCTGCAATGCGTGCAGCGGTGGAGTGTCGACCCCGGATAATGCGAAACCCAAATCGTTCAGGTCAGCCGCATAATTCCCATGCGGAGCGAAATAGGAGACCACATAAGTCGTGTTAATCTTGATCGGGATCGGCCTCTGGAAGGAAGCCTGCTGCCAGCCGCGCGCGCTCTCATTAGTAAATGTCACGTCGCCTAGTAGCGTTCCAGTGTTGGGCGACATTTCATCGGGGATCCACAGATGGCCCACGTGCGGCCCGCCGTTCTCGATGCCTCCTTTGTAAAACCTGACGCCGGTAATGATGCCATCGGTATCGGAACGGAATTTCAATCCAACTTCCACAGCGTTCGAATCACCAGCTTCATTTATAGGATGAGCCGGCGTGACGCTATCTGCAAATATCGATGTGCCCGTGATCTGCGCCGGCGGGGCCGCTGTAGTAAATGACCAGGAGGAATCGGCAGGGAGCGGAATACCTGTCGAGTCGATGATGTGAGGTTCGTTGGGAACTCCCTTTAGTGTCACAGTGTAGTTATGCTGGGGTTGCAGCGGTCCCTGCGGCACGATCGCGACAGTGAAAGCGTTCGGCCCGTGCGGAACAGTGACGGGAACCGGCAGGTTCGCCGTATCATCCTGCAGCAGTACTGTTAAAGTGTTCAAGGTCATGGGATTGATCGCTTTCGAGAACGTGGCCGTGGGAGCGACGCCGGTCGGAACATCAGTCGCGTTCGGCGCGGGCGTTACTGGAACAACCTGCGGCGGCGCATCTACGGTTGTGAAAGTCCAGGTCAAGTCGGCGGCCAGAGCGTTGCCCGCCCGATCTTTTACTCGCGGGTCCGTGGCGCCACCCTTGACTAGCGCGGTATATGTGGTTCTTGGCGTCAGCGGCGCGGCCGGAACCAGCGTGGCGATGAAGAAACCTGCGTTATTATAGCTGACTGTGGCTATCACCCGGGCGCCCGATGGGTCTCGAAGCTGTATTGTGTCGCCGTTTATCGTAGTAGCATCCATCGCTTCGCTGAAAGCCACGGTCACGTTTGCAGCGACGCTCACATTGAACTCCCTATCCATCGGAGAGAACGATCTGACAGTTGGCGTCGTCGTGTCGGGAGTCGGAGTCGGAGTTGGAGTTGGAGTCGGAGTCGGCGTTGGAGTCGGCGTCGGAGTCGGCGTCGGCGTCGGGATTTTGGGGCTGCTTGTCATACCGCATCCGGAGTAGAGCAGAATCGAACTTACGACTGCCAGTCCGATAAGAACCCCTAAGACGTTGGCATATCGTTTGGTGAGTTGCTGAAATATCTGTGGCATATACCTCGCCGAATATCTATTGTAATTTTGGGGCATACGTTAGGCGTCAAGGTGGTGACGGCGGATCAAAGCGAAGGCGCTGAGAAGATGCTCAAAGAGATTCTCTCGACAGCAGTGGGCTCCGACGCCATTGATACGAAAGACGTTGACACGATCGTACAGGAGAAAGCGATTGCTTTCCCGACCGACGCGCCGCTTTACGAGAAAGCCCGCTCGGTGGTGGTTTGCGAAGCGCAGAAGACCTCAGTCAAGTTGCGCCAGAGCTGCAATTGAGTTGGTAAGAAGGCGCTCTAGAACCAGAGCCGATATGCAGGGGCGGAACAGATCAGGCGTGCCAGGAAAGAGATCAAGAAGTTACGCAACTATCTGGGCCGAGCGCTGCAAGAGGTCGAACGCAACCATCCCAACCCTTCCGAGAAATTCAAGGAACTGCTTTCCACTGTGACTTGCACTTATACTCAAGAGAAGAACTACAAACAAAAACTCTACATAGCATTGGCGGCGCAGATTTTAGTTCATGCATGACCCTATGGCAATACTGCCGCCGATGGTGAATAGGCTTTTTTGAGGAAGAGCCTGGGAGCATTGGACCCATCAGCCGCCGCCATCCAGATGTCGGTGCTGGCGGAGCCGGTTTCCGGCAGTGAGTAAAGCACGTGATTGTTATCTAGCCATTCCAGTTGATCGTCAACACTGCGGTTTTCGCCGAGAGGCGTTTCCTGATCAGTCTTCAGATCCAGAATGTGCAATTGCCAGATGATGCGACCATCCACTATGAATCGCTTCTTGTAAGCGATTCGAGAGGCGTTAGGAGACAGGGAAGGGCATTCGACGTTTTCATGGATGACGGTGGCCGAAGCGTTGGCAACGTCGCCTTTGATGAGGAAGTGCTGGTGGTTCGTGGAAAGCGTGGCGTAGAAATGCCGGGCGTCCGGCGTGAAAGTGACGCCCCAGAAATTGAAATCCTTGTTGCTGAATGATTGTCCGTCCTTGCTGACCGAGAATCCCTCCAGGTCTGCGATGACCCGGCCGTTATCAGCTTCGATCAAAAGGGTCTGCGTCGTGAAGTTCACCGACGCGTAGCCGTGCCCGCTGATAAACACGGTCAACGCGGCCAATTTGCCGTCCGAAGACATGCGGCATCGGCTTGGAACGCCCTTCAGCGGAAACTCGGCAATGATCTTGAAAGTTTTCGCGTCGAAGAGTTTCGCGGCATAAGTGGTGAATAGTCCGCGGTTGGCCGCCAGGCAGATTCCGCGTCCCCCCGCGACGTATGCCGCCTCGCAAGACAGGTTCTCGATGAAATGTGGTTGATCGAGACGCTCATATGGCGCGAATGCAAGTTGGCCGTAGTGGCTGTCGACGCCGTTGTAGCGAAAAAAAATCTGCTTTGACGTTTTGTTCCTGGCGTTGTCTGGAGCGGCTTCGCTCGGCGCCGCAGGCTCGCCGCCGGCTTTCGTCCCGTTCGCTTCAGGGGAGGCCGCTGGCATCGGCTTTGCGTCTGTCGCGGAGCCTGTGGCTGGCGACGCCGCCTCGGTCGCAGACGCCACGCTCTTCGGCGCGCCGGCTGTATTGTCCGCGCTTCGTGTTCTTGCCCAAAGGATATATGCCGCCAGACTGATCGCGCTGACGAGGCATAGCGTGACGAAAATCCGGTTCGGTTTAGTCATTAGATTGCTTCCTTCCAACTACTCGAAGGCAGAATCCGGCGGCAAGCATCGCGGCCGTCAAAATCGCTCCGAATGTGACAATCGCGGATGGGATGCCATAAGCGTTCCATATCCATCCGAATAGCAACGACGACCCCGCTTTGCCCAGGGCAATCGCAGTAGCCAGAATTGCAAGGCCGCTGGCGCGCATTTCCGGCGGAACCGCCGTGCTTGCCATTGCCATGAGCACTCCCTCAGTTCCGGCATAGTAGAGGCCGAGAAGAAACAAACAACCCGCCTGCGCAGGCAGACCGACGGCGGGCATGAAGAGCAGCAGCAAATAGATGATCCCCAGGACGGCGTAACCGCCCAGAAAGATCGATCTGCGTCCGAACCTGTCGGCGCAAATGCCGGCTGGAATTGAGAACAGCGCATAAGAAGCGGAGGTCGCGACATAGAACAATGGCAAGAAGCCTGCATTTGTACCGCCCTTTTGCTGCAATACGAGATAGATGAATCCATCGCTAGCGGTTCCTAGAGCGAGAAACAATCCGCAACCCACCAGCGTGACAAAATGCGGGGAGGCGAATAGAACTGAGAGCAATCGTCGCGAAATCCTCCGCTCATCCAAAGAGGGTTGGGGGAACAATTCCTCCTCAGGCCTGGGGACGTATAGCCACAAAGCGGCCACGCCGAGGATTGCGAAGAGGAAACTCGTCACCCACAGAACATCGAATGCCCCGGGCAATCGCGCCAGCAGGATGAATGCGATGAGCGGCCCCAATAGCGCGCCGCCGGCGTCGAGCGCGCGGTGAACGGCAAAGGCGCTCGCCATCAGATTGGGAGGGGTGTTCAGCGAAATCAGCGCGTCGCGAGGGGCGGTTCGGATGCCCTTGCCGATTCGATCGAGGCCTGTTATGGCGATAAGCCAACCCCAGACGCCTCCGGCGGCGGGCAACAACACCTTGCAGATTGCGGAGACTCCGTAGCCTGTCAGGGCTACTCCCTTATGGCTCTTCGAGCGGTCGGCAATCAGACCCGCGGCGAGACTCACAAGGACCACCGCGAATCCGTTATATACGCCGTCAATGGCCCCGTATTGCAGCGGACTCTGGTGAAGGTAGATCACCAAATAGACGGGCAGCGCGCTGTTGACCATCTCGGATGAGATGTCTGTCAAGAAGCTCGTCCATCCCAACTTCCAAACTACAGGGCTGACTTTAGCGACCTGATCGGCGGGGGAGATCGCCGGCGCTTTAAGCTTGCGCCGCTCGATCCATTCCAATCTATACATGAGCGTTAAGTTCCATCAGAAATTACAGCAGATAAATCAGAGCAGCCGATAGTGTGACAAACATTAGATCGGTTTTCATATAAATGAATAGCCCCAGAGAACACAGAGACAGGATTATACCCTCTGTGTTCTCTGGGGCTAACAGTCTTCATAAAGTTGAAAATCCGGGCTGTTCCGATTCATCAAGGGGCATATGTCGCCACGGCGTTTCCGTTCGCGGCGCGAAACACCGCATACGAGCGCCCCTTTATCGTCTCGACCGTGAAGGTAACCGAAGCGCCATTTATGGTAAGCGAAATAAGATGGCCGCCGGTCGTTTGATTGGGAATCATCGTATAGAGATTGTTGGTGCCGGCGCCGACGGCTATCGAAAACCCGAGCTGCGTCCCATTCCAGGTGGGATTGCCGAACGATGACGAATTTCTCCCGTCAAGCCAGGTAAGCAATTGTCGCGCCGATATCAGCGAAACCCCGTGTGCCCTCGCGGAATTCAGGATCGTCGTGGCGAACTGATCGGTATAATCGTAATGCGTGCCGAAAACGCCGTAGTAGCCTTCAGGGCCGAGCGCCTTATCGAGCAAGCTGTCAATGCTGTTAGAGGTATTGTCGGTTTCATTCACCAGATGGGTCGCTGCCTGGTAAACGTCAATGACCGAGCCGTCGAGATCGGCGAAACGCATGGGGAAGCCCGAACCGGTCATGAATCCCGGGCGGTTTGCAATCCAGTCCGGGGCCGGGGGCCAATAGTAATAAGTCTCATCAAGGCGGATGCCGTGGTTAAATTCGACTTTGGGATGAGTCGCCCAATCAGTCCATACGAGACAGTGGGTGCGATTCGTATTCTGCGGGAGAATGCCCGTGTATTTTGCCGCGAAATCGGCAAGGTCATTCGTAAAGAATGGATCGAGCGTTTGAGGCGTCCAATTCTCGCAATTCGTGGTTACATGCACGCCCATCTCGAATCCCTGATTTTGATAGGCAAGCGCTTGAGCGTTTGTCAGCCCCGAATCCGTATACAGCCAGGAGGTCGCGCGGTAGCATTCCCAATTTCCAACGGAACATCCTGCCGGGCTTTGAGCGATGAGCATGTCCAAGATGGTCTTGGTGCCATTATCCGTGCCGTGGTCATCGCCGGTCATCAGTATGACGGCCTTCTTCATGTTCGGGAAGTACCAGAATCGCGGCAGCGGACGCTTGTCCGTGTTCATCGAGAGTATCATGTTGCCCAGGAGCCGCTGGAGTTCGTCAGCCTGCGGGATCGCCACTTTATCCATATTTACGTGATCCGGGAAGAAAAGATCGTTCGTGCGGATTGGCGGAATCCCGTCGCGGTCCTGGCCTGTCCATGCCGGATTCCCCTGCCTGGTGTAGACAACGGATCGCGCGAGATCGAAGGTAAAGGCTGCCGCCTGTCCACCGTTTGTTCCCACTGAGCGAAGTGTAACCGCGGGATTAGACGTAACCTGTGTGGGGCTGGAATAGATGGCCGCGACCTGAGTCGCTCCGGCGAGCGTATAAAGATCGGCGGCGCTATGATACTGAATAGTTTGATTGACGATGCCCGCGCCCGGCTCCTGAGCGGTGTTGACCAGCAAATACGCGTCGGACCGGACAGAGGCGGCGTCGCTGATTCCGAGAAGGGAAGCGAGTTGCTTGTCCGGACGCATCGCGATCAAATTTCCGCCTGCGGAAACCCAATTGCTGAGCATTGTTACTTGTGTCGCGGTGAGTGGCATTTCGCCGAGTATGGCCACGTCGTATTGAGCCAGGACCGCGGCAGTAACCTGCGCGAGGTCGAGGGCGTTGAAGTTGTTGAACCCTTCGGCGCGTAGTATCTCCTGGTAATACTGCGTGAACTTATTTCCCGATTTGGTAATGACAAGAAGGGGAAGAGGGGGCGGCAGTGGCGCCGTTGTAAATGACCATGTGTAATCGGCAGCGAGCGGCGTCCCTGTCGAATCGGTGATGTGAGGGGCGGCGGCGCCTCCCTTGAGAGTCACCGTGTACGTCTGCCCGGGCTGCAGCGCTTGCTGCGGCGTGAGAGTGACACTGAAATCACTTGTTGTATAAGAAACATTGACGGGAACCGCGTTGTTCGACGCGTCGCGCAGCAGGGCGGTTGAAGCGCTCACGCTCGTGGAATCGAGCGATTCCGAGAACGTGGCCGTTGGCGCGACGCCGGCCGAAACGCCGGTCGCGCCCTGCGCGGGCGTTGCCGAAACAACCTGCGGCGCCGCCGGGGCTGAATCGTTAAATACCACATCCACCCAGTAGTTCGTTGACCCGAAAGTATCCGTCGGGAAACTTCCTGTCGAGCTATAGCGGTAAACGCCGTTGCCGCCGGCAATGGCGTTACTCAAGGCGTGCAGCGCGCCGTTGTCCACCCCCGATGAGGCGAAGTAGCTATTGTCGGCCGCATAATGCCCTTGCGGGGCGAAATACGAGACCACATAAGTCGTATTGGCCGTAATCGAGATCGGCGTCTGGAAGAGAGCCTGCTGCCATCCGCTCGCCGTTTCGCTACCGAATGTCACGGAGCCGAGCAGCGTTCCCGAACTGCTCCAGAGATGACCCAGGTGAGTCCCGCCGTTCGCGGCGCCTCCTTTGTAAAACCTGACGCCGGTAATGAAGCCGGCGTTGTCGGAGCGGAATTTCAGTCCAAGCTCCACGCCGTCTCCATCGTTTTCTAGTGAATTGCCTGGCGTGGCGGTAGACGCCCATATCGAGGAAGTCGTTTGGGGCGGCGCGACCGGAGCCGTTGTAAACGACCAGGCGTAATCGGCAGCGAGCGGGGTTCCAGTTGAATCGGTGATGTGAGGGGCGGCGGCGCCTCCCTTGAGAGTCACCGTATACGTCTGCCCGGACTGTAGCGCCTGCTGCGGCGCGAGCGTGACCGTGAAATTGCTTGTCGTATAGGACACATTGACGGGAACCGCGTTGTTCGACGCGTCGCGCAGCAGGACGGTTGAAGCGCTCACGCTCGTGGAATCGAGCGATTTCGAGAACGTGGCCGTTGGCGCGACGCCGGTCGAAACACCGGTCGCGCTGGTCGCAGGCGTTGTCGAAACAACCTGCGGCGGTACAGGGCCTGAATCGTTAAACACCGCGTCCACCCAGTAGTTCGTTGACCCGAAAGTATTTGCCGGGAACACTCCTGTCGCGCCGTATTGGTAAACGCCGTTGCCACCGGCAATGGCGTTGCTCAAGGCGTGCAGAGGCGCATTGTCCACCCCCGATGAGGCGAAGAAGCTACTGTCGGCCGCATAATGCCCTTGCGGGGCGAAGTAGGAAACGACATAAGTCGTATTGGCCGTAATCGAGATCGGCGTCTGGAAGAGAGCCTGCTGCCATCCGCTCGCCGTTTCGCCGCTGAAGGTGACGGAGCCAAGCAGTGTTCCAGCGCTGGTCCAGAGATGACCCACGTGAGTCCCGCTGTTCGCGGCGCCTCCTTTGTAAAACCTGACGCCGGTAATGACGCCGTCTCTGTCGGAGCGGAATTTCATTCCGAGTTCCAGGCCAGACCCATCGCTTTCGAGGGGATTGCCTGGCGCCGCTCCACTTCCCCATACACTGCACGGACACGTCGTTGTCGGCGGCGCAGCCGCGGTTGTGAAAGTCCATGTTGCGTCGGCGGCCAGAGCGTTGCCCGCCAGATCCTTTACCCGTGGGTCTGTACTACCACCCCTGACTCGCGCGGTATATGTGACTCCAGCCGCCAGGGACGCGGTTGGATCCAGCGTGGCCGTAAATGAACCTGCGTTATAGCTTACTGTGGCCGGCGCCAACGTGTTCGAGGGATCCCGAAGCTCTATTGTCGTGCCATTCACTGACGCCGCATCCATCGCCTCGCTGAAAGTCACGGTCACATTTGCTCCTACGCTCACATTGTTGGACCCCGCCGCCGGAGAGGACAATGTGATGGTCGGCGGCGTCGTATCCGGTCCAGGCGGCGTAGTGGTGAACACCACATCCACCCAGTAGTTCGTTGACCCGAAAGTATCCGTCGGGAATCCTCCTGTCGAGCTGTAGCGGTAAACGCCGTTGCCACCGGCAGCGGCGTTGCTCAAGGCGTGCAGCGCGCCGTTGTCCACTCCCGATGAGGCGAAGTAGTTACCGTCGGCCGCATAATGCCCTTGCGGGGCGAAGTACGAGATTACATAAGTCGTATTGGCCGTGACCGAGATCGGCGTCTGGAAGAGAGCCTGCTGCCATCCGCTCGTCGTTTCGTTGTTGAAGGTCACGGAGCCGAGCAGCGTTCCTGAACTGCTCCAGAGATGGCCTACATGCGTCCCGCTGTTCGCCGCGCCACCCTTGTAAAACCTGACGCCTCTAATGAAGCCGGCGCTGTCAGAGCGGAATTTCAGTCCAAGCTCAACAGCGTCTCCATCGTTTTCGAGGGAATTGCCTGGCGTCGCCGAACTTCCCCAAATACTGCACGGGCAGGTTGGCGTACCGACCGTGACGGTATGTTGCGCCGGAGGATTCTCCGAGTTTCCGCTGTCGTCGACCGCGCGGCTTAAAATGGTTATCGATCCGACCGAGGTGGGCGTCCAGTTATAGCTCCAGGCGCTCGTCCCCGTGGTCCTGTGCCAGGTGGCGCCGCCGTCCACCGATATGTTGACCCCGGCTACCAAACCGCCGCCTGCGTCGCTCGCCGTCCCGGTGATGTTTACCGGGGTTCCGATTACTACAGATGTTGTTGGAGACGTGATTGTCGAAGCTGGCGCCAGGGTGTCGGTGGACTGAGGTGAGGCTACCAGCCCGGACTGTAGCGTCGCGGGCTGGACTCCCATGTCCGCGAACAGGTTCACCGTCGCCTGGCGCATCCTGGCGTCAGACGCGACTGGCGCCTCGCCACTCAGATCATGGATGTTATCCAATCCCCAGGACCATCGGGTCGCGGCTGCCGAGAAGACCAGCGCGCTGCTGCTGTGCTTGTATAGCGTGAGACTGTGCGTGGCGGTCCCGGACCCATAGTTGGAACCGTAGTCCTGAAGGTAGGTGTTTACGTTCGCAGTGTTGACAGAGAGGCGGATCAACCCGCTCGGGCGGGAACCGTTGTCTAGCTCTTCATCCCACTCATAACCGACGGTGTTGGGGCCGACAATGGCGGTTTGACCAGTCGACTGGGTCGCGACCGTGGTATTGCGCCAAAAACGGTACTTCCCGAGCGCTTCCGGAACCTTGACCGATTCATTCGCGGGATCGTTCACGGCGAAGATGGTTCCGATCAGCGCGTTCTCCGGCCGTCCGCCGTCCGCGGGTGGGCTGAAGCGTGGATCGCGCCACGTGCCGGTCCACACGTTCGGCGTCGGATCGATCTTGGCGTTGGCATGAGTTTCCTTGTAGCACACCAGAGTCCGGAACTGGGTCCCCGATCCGTCGATGCTGTTCTCCCAGCGAGTCTTCCAGAACATTATGTTCCCGCTGAAAAACGCCAGGTTGACGCCCGCGTCACGGGCGGCTTCGACGTTGGCCCGCTGGGTCCCTGACCAGTATTCGTCGTGGCCCACCGACAGTAATACCTTGTGTCCCAGAATCTCGGCGGCGCGCCTGTCCGAATCGACTCCAGTGAAGTAGCTCACGTCATAGCCGTTCGCCTCGATGAACCGCACCATCGGGTACTCGGCGTCGAAAAGCCAATCATGCGAAGTGTTGCCTGTTCGCGTGGCGAACGGGCGGTTGTAGCTGACCTTATAGGCGCGTCCATCCGGCGACCCTGTGTACAGGCTGTTCCCGCCGTAGCTGTTATACGCTTGCCAGGTCGTGTCCGACGTCTGAAACAGGAGGTTCGAGGCGCCGTTGTCATTGCGCACGATGAAAGCAATGTGGCTCGCGCCGGACGTTGCGTCCTCGCGAACGAGTTTGGCGATATAGATTCCGGATGTAGCGTTCGCCGGGACCGCCCAGTTCGCCGACTCCGCCCAATTGCCGCAGTCTATGAGGCCGGTTGACGGTTGCGTCAGACATTGCGGTTGCGTTTGGGGCAACGTCGCAGACGGCTGCACTGTCGCGATCAGGCGGGCGCCAAGGCCGCCATAATAGCCGAGACGGTAAATGTCCAGCCGATAGTTGGTGGAATTCGTGTTGATCTTGAAACGGACGGTCTGGCCGCGGTTCACGCTGATGTCGGTCGCAAAACCCTGGATGTTGCCGTCCCCGGCCCCGGAAATGTCCCATTCGCTGGCCGGGTTTCCCGTTTTCGAGTTCTCACAGGCGATCGCGTTAGCGGCTGGCGGGCTGCATGCGGCGAATGGATCTGAGGACTGGGCCGCGCTCGCGGAGTTCACAGCCATACTTCTTGGCAGATTGAATACGGAAACCGCATTTGTGTAGGTCGTGTATGGAGCGGCGGCCCTGGGGCGGCCACCGTCGCCGGACGCATGATTCGTCGGGCCAAGGATGAGCAAACTTACAAGCATCAGGGCGGTGAGAGCCACTGAACTATAAATAGGGGCATGGCGCCTTGTTAGGGTCTGAAATACTTGTGCCATTGAGATACCTCGATTGCTGAGTAGCAGTTGAAAAGGTCGGGAGTGCTTTAGACAGAAGTGAAACATCCGGATAGGTTGCGAATGCAGCTTTGATCGCTGGTTTGGCCACTAAATCGAAACAGCCAAGAGTGAGACAGACTTTAGTCTGTTTTTCCGGTCGCTGCGGCGACCGTGAGCTTAGCCCGGCTTTGATGGCCTTTGAAAAAATAATGCAGGCGCCTTTTTCCCGGTCGCGGCAGCGACCGTATGAGCTTAGCCCGGCTTTTCAAAGCC
>Ga0137409_10001932_pt1 | contig 22323 bp, 22 predicted proteins | sample CZODoug1_16funga_FD_122059 | JGI IMG/M metagenome (GOLD analysis project Ga0137409, IMG submission 122059) | Vadose zone soil fungal communities from Angelo Coast Range Reserve, California, USA - CZODoug1_16fungal (Hybrid Assembly) | ecosystem: Environmental > Terrestrial > Soil > Vadose zone...
GCCTTTCGGATCGTGTCGATGCCCGCGCCGAGCAGCCGGACCTGATATCGGTCGAGCACTCCGGCCGCCGCGAGCTCGGTGGCGAGGTTCAAGCCGGTCTGACCTCCCAGCGTCGGCAGCAGCGCGTCAGGACGTTCGCGCGCTATCACCCGCTCGACGGCGTCGACAGTCAGCGGCTCCAGATAGACCCGGTCGGCGACGTCCTCGTCGGTCATGATCGTCGCCGGGTTGGAGTTCACGAGCACCGTCGTGATGCCCTCTTCGCGCAACGCCTTGCAGGCTTGCGTCCCGGCGTAGTCGAACTCGGCCGCCTGTCCGATCACGATCGGTCCTGAGCCGAGGATCAGGACCTTCATCGGCTTTGGCGCCGGCATCGCTCCTCCCACGGCTCTCATGACCGGTCGCCGGTCGCGGACCATCTCGACGAAGCGGTCGTACAGGTGCTGATTGTCCTGGGGTCCCGGGCAGCCCTCGGGGTGGTACTGGACGCTGAAAACCGGCAGGCTCCGGTGGCCGAGCCCTTCCACCGAGCCGTCGTTCAGGTTCCTCTGCGAGACGAAGAAATCGCCGGCCGGGATCGAGTCTGCGTCGACCTGGAACTCGTGGTTCTGGCTCGTGATGTGCACTCGTCCGGTCTCGAGGTCCTTGACCGGGTGGTTGGCGCCGTGGTGCCCGAAGGGCAGCCGGGACGTGCTCGCGCCCGCGGCCCGACCCAGGATCTGGTGGCCGAGACAGATGCCAAACGTCGGGATGGACCCGACCGCGCTTAGGGCCAGCTCTACCGGCCCCTCGAGCACGCCGGGGTCGCCTGGACCGTTCGAGAGGACCAACCCGTCCGCGCCTGTCGCCGCGACATCCGACCAGGTGGCGGTGTGCGGCAGGACGACGACCCGACAACCCCGTTCCCGCAGCGAGCGCAGGATGTTGGCTTTGACGCCGTAGTCGACGACCGCGATCGAAAGGCCTGACCCGTCGGCGCGCTGCCCATGGCGCAGCTCAACCGGCAGGCCCTCAAGCCATTCCTCGCGAAGCGTGCGTGAGGTTTCAGCCACCAGGTCCTGCTCTGCAAGCGGCGTGACGCGCCGCGCTGCCGTGGCCAGCTCCGCCAGGCGGGACACACTCGGCTCTTTTGACTCGTGCGACAGGACGGCCCGCAGCGCTCCATGCGTTCGAAGGTGCCGCGTCAGCGCTCGGGTGTCGATCTCCGTGATCGCAGGAACTCGCCATCGCTTCAGGTATTCGTCGAGCGACGCTTCGCTCGAGTGGTGGCTCGGGACCGGGCACGCCCAGCGCACGATGAGCGACCGCGCCCACGGCCGCGATGACTCGGCGTCTGCGTCACGCACTCCGTAGTTACCCTGCAGCGGGTAGGTCATGCACACCATCTGACCGGCGTACGACGGGTCGGTGAGCACCTCCTGGTACCCGGTCATCGCGGTATTGAAGACGACCTCGCCCTCGCCCAGGACGTCGGCGCCCAGCGCCTCGCCGACAAACGATCTGCCGTCTTCGAGCACCAGCGCTGCGAAACGCTTCCTCACTTGATGACCACTACGCGATCGAGCTCTTCGAACTCTTTGAGGCAGACATAGATCATCTCGTCGGCCGAAGTCGCCACGTTTTTCCCCACGTAGTCAGGCCGTATCGGCAGCTCGCGGTGCCCGCGATCAACAAGCACCGCCAGCTGGATGGCTCGAGGCCGGCCCAGCTCGATCAAGGCGTCCATTGCCGCTCGAATGGTCCGCCCGTGCCAGATCACGTCATCGACCAGAACAACAGTCCGGTCATTGATGTCGGGCAGCTCGCTGTCCATGCCGTCGATGGCGGCAGGACGAATGTGGAGGTCATCGCGATGTCGAGCGGGATTTATCCGACCGACCGGGACGGTGGTGCCTTCCAGCTCACCAATCGCGCTCGAGAGACGTTGGGCCAGAGTGTCCCCCTTTCGAACAATGCCGACGAGCACCAGGCCGTCCGCGCCCTTATTTCGCTCGACAATTTCATGTGCGATTCGCGTCAGCGCGCGTCGGATCGCCTCGTCGTCCATGACCGTGCCCTTGACGCGACCGACGGTCGCGGCCCATTTCACGACAGCAACCGATCCAGCAAGGCCATGCGGACGGGTAGGCCGTTGCGCGCCTGCCGGAAGTAGGCGGCCCGCGGATCGTCGTCGACCTCGGGCGCGATCTCGTCGATGCGCGGCAGGGGGTGCATCACGATCGCGTACTTGCGCATCAGCGCGAGCGATCTCGGGTCGATGCGGTAGATGCCCTTGACCGCGTTGTAAGCGTCGAGGTCGGCGAAGCGCTCCTTCTGAATTCGCGTCATGTAGACCACGTCAACTTCCGGCAGGACGGACTCCAGGTCCTCGGTCTCGACCCAAGGAACGTGGTGTTCGTCGAGGTGGGCTTTCAGGTCATCCCGCATGGCCACGGCCGGTGGCGCGACGAACCAGATCTTGATGTCTTTGAACTTGCTCAGCAGGTAGGTGAGCGAGCGGACCGTCCTGCCGTTCGCGAGGTCGCCGACCATCGCCACCTTGATGCCGTCGACCCGATTGAGCTCGTCCTTGATGGTGTAGATGTCGAGCAGGGCTTGGGTCGGGTGCTGGCCGGGGCCGTCGCCGGCGTTGATGATGGGCACCGAGCTGACTGCGGCTGCCCTTTTGGCCGCACCCTCCTCGTTGTGGCGGATGACGATCACGTCGGCGTAGCCGCCGACGATGCGGATCGTGTCCTCAAGCGTCTCGCCCTTGGCCGCGGAGGAGAACTCGCGCGCGTTGTCGGTGCCCATGGTCTGGCCACCGAGTCGCAGCATCGCCGCCTCGAAGGAGAGACGGGTGCGGGTTGACGGCTCGTAGAACAGGGCCGCCATCACCTGGCCGTTGAGACGCCCCATGAATTTGTGAGGCTCACGTTTGATCTCTTCTGAGCGGGCGAAGAGCTCTTCGAGAAGTGATCGCGAGAACTGCTGGCTCTCGATCACGTGCCGCAGGCGAGATCCGACGGCCATCAAAACCTCCTTCCCGGCATCTCTGTGCCGGACTTAAAGGAATTTCGGACTTGCGCCCTGCGCGCGCGCGGCGGACGCTCGCGAAAGTTTACCTTAGTCAGTCATGAACAAGAGACCCGGGCACGTCAACGTGACGACCGAGGCCGGCTACTGCAACTTCTGCGGACGCCCGCGCAACCTGCGCCGCGAGGAGCACCAGCTGGGGAATTTCGTCCGCACGGTCGTGACCTGCGAGACGTGCCACCGGACCCTTTCGAGCACCATGGGCGTGGCAAGCGAGGAGCCGGCTGCCGCAGTCGAGGCCAGAGTTATCGAGGAGAAAGCAGCTCCCGACTCGGGCGCCAAGCCCACGACGCGCACGCCCGCCCGGAAGGCCGTGCCGGCATCGACCAAGGCAAAGACCAAGGTCAAGACCACCAAGAGTAAGTGAGCCCCGCGGCGGTCAAAGTCGACCGCCTGGAGAAGACGCTCGGCAAGAACAGGGTGCTTCGCGGCATCTCGTTCGAGGGCGACTCCGGTGAGATCTTCGGACTGCTGGGCCCGAATGGCGCGGGCAAGACGACGACGCTCCGGATCATCGGCACTCTGCTGGTTCCCGACACCGGTTCGGTGGACGTGCTCGGATTTGATACCCGCGCCGCGCCCGAAGAGGTGCGGCGCAGGGTCGGGGTCGTGACCGCCGAGATCGGCGTCTACGCGCGGCTGTCGGCGCGCGAGAACATCGCCTATTTCGCCGAGCTGAGCGGCGTGCTGAACAGGGAGCTGAAACGCCGGGTCGACGCGGTGATCGACCGGCTCGACATGGGCTCGTTCGCGAATCAGCGAGCGGAAAGTCTCTCGTCAGGGCAGAAGCAGAAGGTCGCGATCGCGCGGGCGATCGTCCATGACCCGGAGATCTTGATGTTCGACGAACCGACATCCAACCTCGATGTATTGGCTTCGAGGGAGATCAGGGACTTCATGGTCGAGTCACGCGAGCGCGGCAAATGCGTGATCTTCTCGACTCACGTCCTTCACGACGCCGAGCGCCTGTGCGATCGGGTCACGATCCTCCACCAGGGAACCGTCGTCGCCTCGGGCACGACCGCTGAGGTTCGCGGCTCTCATCGCGACCTGGAAGACGCCTTTCTGGAGCTCGTCGAGTGAAGGCGCTCGGAATCGTTTTCCGGAAAGAGATGCGCGAGATCCTGCGCGACCGCCGGACGTTGATCGCAATCGGATTGGCCGCACTGGCCACGCCCATCGTGCTCGTCGTGATCTCGCAGGTCACGGCCAAGACCGCCACGCAGGCATATACGGTCGGCTACAGCGGGGACATACCCGTGGGCCTGGACACCCTGCTGACGGCTACGGCCCTCAAGCTCGAACGGGTGTCCGACCCGGCGGCCGCGGCGAAAAAGGAGGTTGACCTCGGGGTGGTCTTCCAGCCCACGCAGATCGACGAGTACTACGATCCAAGCCGGCAGAGCGCACAGATCGCCGACACGCGCCTGCAGACGGTTTTGGGCCAGTACGACGCGGCCAAGGCCGCGGCGGCGCTTCGCGAGAAGGGAATCGACCCGGCCCTTCTGAACCCGATTCCGCTCAAGGTCCATCCGCTGAGCTCGCCCGTGAAGGCTGCCGGCAACGCGTTCCTCAGCTTCTTCCTGCCTTACATCCTGATCACGATGGTATTCACAGGAGGACTCTCGGCGGCGCTCGACGCCACAGCCGGCGAGCGCGAGAGAAAGACGCTGGAGGCGCTGCTGCTGACCCCGTCGCCGCGAAGCCGGATCCTTCTCGGCAAGATCCTCGCGGTCACGACGATCAGCCTGATTTCGGCGGTCGCCGCCATCGGCTCGATGCTGCTGACTCTGTGGCAACTGCCTTTGCTCGGGACACGTGTAACCCTGAGCCCGCTCGCAGCGGCCGTCATGGTGTGGCTCGCCGTCCTTCTGGCTGCATCGTTCAGCTCGCTGACCCTCGCGCTGGGGACACTTGCCAAGAACTTCCGGCAAGGCCAGGCCTTTTCGACCCCCCTGTACTTCATCACCATCTTCCCAGCCTCGATCATCCTGTTCATCCCGAATTTCAACCCGAACCTGGCTTACTACCTGATCCCGATCTTCAACGCAGTGCTCGTCCTGCGGGACGCGATCGTCCAGAACTCGGTCGCCTGGCCGGCGCTGGGCGTCACGACCGCCAGCCTTGTCGCTACAGCGTTGACCTGCTGGTATGCGACGCTCCGCCTTTTCACCCGCGAGACGCTCCTGATCAGGTCCTGATTGGGCCTCCGCCCGGCTCCTCCGCCCGGCTTCGCCGGGCTCCTCCCCACAAGGTGGGGAGGCCGGTGGCAAACTAGGGGCCGGAAGGAAATGGCCCGGCACGTGACACAGGAGAGGGATCTCCGCAGCCTGGAGCGGCGCAGCATGTACGCGATCTTTGCGCCGCTCGACCCGAACGAACGCCTGCCCCGGGAGCTGATCCTGGAAGGCAGGCGCCACAGGATGCTCGGCCGGCGCGAGCTCGCCGGGGCGCTCTGGCTGCCCGCCCTGTTCCTGATCCTTTTCCTTGCCGGCTGGGGGAAGGTCGACGCGGCGATCGCGGTTGCCGTCATCGCCTTCGCGTTCGTTGGCTTGTGGGCGTTCGTCCTGTTCGGCGACCGCCACTCCGACTAGCGCCGTCCCGAAGGAGACCATAATTTCGGAATGACTGAAGCAGTGATCGTGGCGTTGGGCCGTTCGCCGATCGGTCGCGCGCGCAAAGGCTCTCTTGTCGAAGTCCGGCCCGACGACCTGGCCGCCCACGTGGTGACCAAGGTGCTCGAGAAGGTTCCCGAGCTTGATCGCAGCGACATCGAGGACCTCATCTGCGGGTGCGGCCTTCCCGGCGGCGAGCAGGGTCACAACATCGGGCGCGTTGTCTCGATCCTGGCGCGCCTCGACGTCCCGGGTGTGACCGTGAACCGCTACTGCTCCTCATCCCTGATGACCACCCGGATGGCGGCCCACGCGATCGAGGCCGGCGAGGGCGACGTGTTCTTGTCGGTGGGCGTGGAGTGCGTGTCCCGTTACGGAAGCGGCTATCCCGACGCGCCCGATACCTACAACCCGAGACTCGTACCGGGGAACACCGACGAATACCCGGACATCTACATCGCCATGGGCCAGACGGCCGAGAATGTCGCGCGGCGCGAGAAGATCGGCCGCGAGGAGCAGGACCGCTTCGCGGTCAAGAGCCAGAACGCCGCGGTCAAGGCGCGCGATGACGGCTTTTTCGACCGCGAGATCATCCCCGTCCCTCTACCCAATGGAGAGATGTACACGAAGGACGATGGCCCGCGGCCGGGGACGACGGTGGAGGTGCTGGCCGCGCTCAAGCCCGTTTTTCGTGAGGACGGCACAGTGACCGCCGGCAACGCTTGCCCGCTCAACGATGGCGCCGCCGCGGTGGTCGTGATGTCGTCGCGCAGGGCGAAGGAGCTCGGCCTCAAGCCGCTCGCGCGAATCGTCTCGACCGGGCTCTCGGCCCTCGAGCCGGAGTTCATGGGACTGGGTCCGATCGACGCCTCGAAGCAGGCGCTGAAGCGCGCCAAGATGACGATCGGCGACATCGACATCGTCGAGATCAACGAGGCGTTCGCAGCCCAGGTCATCCCTTCAGCTCGCGGAATCGGGGTCGACCCGTTCAGCGACAAGCTCAACCCGCACGGCGGCGCGATCGCGCTGGGACACCCATTTGGGATGACCGGGGCGCGGATCCTGTGCACGCTGCTCAACGGGCTGCGCGAGAAGGACAAGACCTACGGGCTCGAGACGATGTGCGTCGGTGGGGGTCAGGGAATGGCGATGATCGTGGAGAGGCTCAACTAGCGGCGAGCGACTCCCGCACGATGCGTTCGAGGGTGCGTGGGACGAAGCGGCGCTGCAGCGCGACGAGGATCCACGGCCATACCAGTCCGAAGAACAAGAGCAGCGCCCCGACAAACGGCCAACCCCACGGCGTGCGCGAGATCTCATCGCGGTAGTCGGGCAAGGCAAGGATGCCGACGAGGATCACGAGTGCAATGACCAACCCGTGGATCACCCCGTACAGGGTCCAGCGGCGAAACGAGCCGTGATACAAGATCCGTTTCTGGCCATCACGCCGCAGCTCAACATCGTTAAGACCGATGTTGTAGGCAGTCCAGAAGCCCCGCGCAGCGAATGAGATCGCATCGGGCCCTTGTTTCTCGACAACGTAGTTGGCACGGCTGCGGCGCCCTGGAACCAGCAGTCCGGTCCTGACGCGGCGAGCGATCCGCTCGGCGAAGTCAACCGGGACCACCTCTAAGTCGATCGCCCCGTCATAAACCGGAGAAAAGAACCCCACTGCGGCGAAGTCTAGGCGGGTTCGAACAGCCCGGCCAGGTCGCTGCGCTCCATCTTCTCGGCGAGCTGGCGAGCGCTGCGCCCCTCGTAGTCGGGCAGCATGGGATCGGCCCCCGCTTCCAGCAGCAGCCTGACCATCTCCGCGCTGCCGCCCATGACGGCGCCGTGGATCGGGGCAGCTGCCTCCGCCCTCGCGTTGACGTCTGCGCCGGTCGTCAGCAGAAGATCGGCAATCGCCTTACTCCCCCCGATCGCCGCGAAGTAAAGCGCGGGCAGCTCGTGGACGCCGCGGGCATTCGCGCGACCGGGATCGCGCTCCAGCTCAACGGACACCTGCTCGACGCGGCCGAGCACGCAGGCTGTGAAGAAGTCGACCGGCGCGCCGCGCGCGATCAAGAGCTCGAGGATCGGCTTGTTGCCCATCTGCGTGGCAGCCTCGACCGCGGTCTCATTCCAGGGTGCGCGGAGGTTCAGTGCCGCGGGATGCGCGTCGAGGAGCTCGCGCACCCGGACGAGGTTGCCGTGAGCGTTTCCGACCAGCTCCTCGACCACCGCCTGCTCGACTTGGGGCATCGCCTCCAGTATCGCGCGCCCTCATGCACGAAATAGTTTTGGACCGCGTTCCGGTTCAAGTACACGGAATGCGCGCTTTCGCCATCGACGCCTTCGGTCAGCCGGGTTCGATTCACGACCTGCCCGAGCCAGAGCCCGCTGAAAACGAGGTGCGCGTGCGGGTCGCCGCCGCTTCGATCAACCCGTTCGACAACGTCGTGCTGAAGGGCTATCTCAAGGATCGGATGGAGCATCGATTCCCCCTGATTCCCTGCAGTGATCTCGCCGGCACCGTCGATGCGCTCGGCGCCGGCGTCGAGGGGTTCGCGGTCGGCGATTCCGTTTTCGGGGTCACCGGACGGATGCTCGGCGACGGCACGCTGGCTGAGCTCACGACGGCGTCGACGGGCACGATCGCCAAGCGTCCGGCGGCGGTCAGTGAGGTCGAGGGGGCGGCGTTGCCCCTCGCCGGCGTCTCTGCGCTGATGTCAGTGGAGGCCGTAGCCCCCCAGCCAAACGATGTGGTCGTCATCGTCGGCGCCTCGGGAGGAATCGGCAGCTACGCGATACAGCTGGCAGTCAGCAGCGGCGCTCGCGTCGTCGCTGTCACCAGCAAGGGCAAAACCGAATACGTGACGAGCCTGGGCGCCGACGAGGTGATCGATCGCACCGCCGGCGACGTCGTCGAAGCGCTCAAGGCCAAGCACCCCGAAGGGGTTGCGGCGATCATCGACACGGGCAGCGACGCAGCCGGGCTGGCTCGATTGAGCGAGACGGTGCGCAAGGGCGGAACGGTCACCTCGATGAAGGGAGCGGCCGCGATCGAAGACCTCGCCAAGCGCGGCATCAAGGGGGTCAACGTCGGCACGCAAGTCACGAAAGAGCGTCTTGACCACCTGGCCAGGCTCGCGGCCGAGGGAAAGTTGAAAGCGCCTCGCATCCAGACTTTCCCTCTCGAGGAGGCCGGCGACGCCTTCCAGCTGATCGTTCAGGACACCCACCTCGGCAAGCTGGTGGTGAGGATCTAGCGCCCTACGCCCGCACCCGACGGTGAGGGCTGAAGCAGGCCTTCCAGGACGCGACGCATCAGCCTCCTGAGCGTGGCGCGCTCCTCGGGCGTCAGCACCGCGAGCACTTCCTCTTCAAGGGTCTCACGTGCTTTGTCCGCGCGCTCGAGCGCGTGCCGGCCCGCGGCGGTCAGCTCGACGATGTGGCGGCGGCGGTCCTGAGGATCCCGGCGGCGGACCAGATAGCGGGCGGATTCGAGCTCGTTGAGCAGGATGACGACCCCGTTCGCGTCCATGAACATCCCGGCCTCGAGCTCCTGTTGTGAGACCCCGGGGTGGTCCCGGATGAAGCCGAGCGCGATGTAAGGCTTGATTCGCATGCCGAGCAGCTCCTCGGAAGACCGGCGGTGGATCGCCTTGTTGAGCTGTGTGACCAGGGATACCAACCCCTGCTCGGTTCGCCTCTCCTCTCTCTTCACAACTATTAATCCTATCACCAATTCTTAACTATCGGACTCGACTAGATAATCCATGAAATAGTGATCATCATGATCCTGTTATAGTGATCGTCCCGAGCCGCATTTGATCTGGGAGATTTCCATGAATTCGAACGTTCGCCGTTGGGTTGCCCTGGTGGTGGTCTGCTTCGGCCAGCTGATGATCGTGCTGGACTCCACCATCGTGAACGTCGCGCTGCCCTCGATACAGCACGACCTCAACTTTTCCCAGGCCGACCTGACCTGGGTCGTCAACTCATACATGATCGCCTACGCCAGCTTCCTGCTCGTCGCAGGCAGGTTCGGTGATCTGATCGGGCGCCGGAAGGTCTTCCTGGCCGGCGTGCTGCTGTTCACGGCAGCCTCGGTAGCGTGCGGGCTCTCACACGGAGCCACAGAGCTGGTGGTGGCTCGATTCATCCAGGGCCTTGGCGCCTCACTGTCCGCTGGGGTGATCATCGCCATCATCGTCACGGAGTTTCCGAAGCCGATCGAGCGCGCTCAGGCGATGAGCCTGTTCACCTTCGTCATCGCGGGTGGCGGCTCACTGGGACTTCTCGCCGGGGGCGCGCTCACCCAGTGGGTGAACTGGCACTGGATCTTTTTCATCAACCTGCCGATCGGCGTCGCGACACTGGTCCTTGGCGCGTGGCTGATCGACGAAAACCGCGGCCTCGGGTTGAGCCATGGAGTCGACGTCGTGGGAGCGATCCTCATCACAGCTGCGCTGATGCTGGGCGTCTACGCCATCGTCACCGCGGCCGACCTCGGCTGGACCTCGGTACACACGCTGGGCTTCGGTGGCGCGGCGCTGGCAATGATCGCCGCATTCGTAGTCCTCGAGTCCCGCCTGCGAAACCCGATCATGCCGCTCCGCATCCTCAGGCTGCGATCGCTGACCGGCTCGAGCCTGACCCGTGCGTTTGTCTTCTCAGGCATGTTCACGAACTTCTTCGTGGGCGCGCTCTACCTCCAGAACATCAGGGGCCTCTCGGCTTTCGAAACCGGCCTCGCGTTCCTGCCGACGACGATTGTGCTGGCGGCTCTTTCGGCGGGCCTTTCGGCACGATTGATGAGCCGTTTTGGGCCGAGAAACCTCGCGATCGCGGGACTCATCGTGATCGGAAGCGCGCTTTTCCTGCTCTCCGGCGCCGACCCGCAATCGAGCTACTTCCCGACGATTTTCGCCGCGTATCTGCTGTTCGGACTGGGCGGCGGGCTCGCCTTCATGCCGCTCCTCTCGATCTCGATGTCGGAGGTGCCTTCCGCCGACGCCGGCCTGGCTGCCGGGTTTGGAAACGTGACGATGCAGATGGGGGCCGCCATAGGCCTGGCTGCTCTAGGCGCGATTTCGACCGCCCACGCCCAGACTCTGATCGCGCAGGGCCAGACCATTTCCGTCGCCCTGACCGGCGGCTACCAGCTCGCATTCCTGCTGGCGGCCGCCTGCGTGCTTGCCGGGCTGGTCGTTGTGCTGATCGTGATCCAGCCGTCCGTCGGGATAGGCGCCCGCAGGACGTCACGGGTCGAGCTCGACCACGCCGAGGTGGAGGCGGCCTAAGGCGTTTTCACTCGGGCGTAGAAGCGACACGGCGGCGATTCCGCAGTCGTGTGGAAGTTCCAGTGACGGCACCAAGCGGTGCCGTCAAACTTCCGGCACGTTCCGCACGTGACGCGTGGGTGCTCGACGTGGGTCTTCTTCATGTGATCCTGTGGGCGCTCACCAGGAAAGTTCTCACTCACAGCACCTGACCACTTAAGCAGAATCCAAAGTGAAGCTCTAGGCCGAATTTACTTCGGCCGTCCCTTATGCCCCTTCCAGGCGCCACCCAGCGTGGCCGAGGAGAGGAGGGGGTCCCGCGCGGGAGGACAGCTGTCCTCACCCGCGTTTTCACAGCTGCGAGCGGACGTCCCAAAGCTCCGGGAAGAAGCGCTTGCCCAGCGTCCCGCGAAGGTACTTGGCGCCACTGCTCCCGCCAGTCCCGGTCTTGGCGCCGATCTGGCGTTCCACCATCAGCACGTGGCGGGCCCGCCAGTGCGCGAAAGCCTCGTCGTGGTCGAGCAGCGCTTCGCAAAGGTCGAAGAGGTCGCCGTACTTCTCGCGGTCCCTGAAGATGTCGACGAGCGACGGGGATCCGCGCCGCTCGACGAGGCTCCGAAATGCGTCATCGAGCGACGGTTCGTCGAGCCGCGTGCGCAGCCTCGCCATCTCGGCCGGCGTCGCCTCCAGGCGCTCCAGGTACTTCGGCTCCTTCAGCCCAGACAGGAATTCGATCTCGCGGAACTGCACCGACTGGAACCCGCTTGCGGGGGCGAGCTGAGAGCGGAACGCCAGGAAGTCCTGCGGCGACATGGTCTCGAGGACCTCGATCTGCTCGACCAGGACACGCTCGATGACGTGCACCCGGTGCAGGAAATGGCGGGCGAAGAAGATGTCGTCGGCGTCGATGCGCCTGCGGGCGGCCTCCAGCTCGAACAGGACCACCTTGAACCAGAGCTCGTAGACCTGGTGCGCGACGATGAAGAGGAGCTCGTCGTGCTCCTGGCTGAGTCCCTTCTGCAGCTCGAGAAGATTCGCCACGTTGAGATACGTGCCGTAAGAGAGCTTGCGGCCTTCTTCTCCGAATCGAGATCCCATCAGTGTTTGAAATGGCGACGGCCGGTCATGACCATCGCGATTCCGGCGGCATCGGCCGCGGCGATGACTTCTGAGTCCTTCATCGATCCTCCCGGCTGAATGGCCGCGGTGACGCCAGCCCTGATTCCCTCCTCGAGCCCGTCGGGGAACGGAAAGAATGCGTCCGATGCCATCACCGACCCGCGGGCACGGTCGCCGGCGCGCTTGACCGCCATCTGCACCGCCTCGACCCGCGACATCTGGCCGGCGCCGACACCGACCGCGGCCCCGTCGTTGAAGAGGACGATCGCGTTCGACTTGACGTGCTTGACGGCAGTCCAGGCGTAGCCGAGCTGCTGCCACTCGGCCTCGGTTGGAGCGCGCCGAGACACCACCGACGCGGTGGATCTATCGAAGCCCATCCGGTCCCATTCCTGCACGAGAAAACCCCCGGGCACCGAGCGCACGTCGTAGTCGAGAAGCCCGGCGCGAGGCGGTTCGACGGCGAGCACGATCATGCCCTTGCGGCGCGCGAGCACATCCTTGGCCTCTTCGAGGACCTCCGGCGCGATCACGACGTGCGTGACGATCTGCACGATCTGTTCGGCGGTTGAGCGGTCCAGCGGGCGGTTGACGGCCACGATCCCTCCGAATGCGGAGACCTTGTCGCACTCGTATGCGACCCGGTATGCCCTGGCGATGTCCTCCGCGACCGCGAGGCCGCAGGGGTTCATGTGCTTCACGATCGCAGCAGCCGGTTCCTTGAAATCGCGAACCAGCTGGTATGCGGCCGACGCGTCCTGGATGTTGTTGAAGCCGAGCTCGTTGCCCTGAAGCTGCGCCGCTCCACCCAGTCCGCCTGGATTGGGCCCGAACCTGTAGAACGCCGCTTTCTGGTGGTCGTTCTCGCCGTACTTCAACGGCTGCGTCAGAAAACCGGCGAACGAGATCTCGGGGGGAAATCCATCAGTCTCGGGCCCGTGCAGATAAGCGGCGATCCACGAGTCGTAGGCGGACGTGTGAGCGAAGGCCTCCGCGGCGAGGCGGCGACGCATCGCCAGGTCAACCGTCCCCTCGCCGAGGGCCGCCAGCACATCGGCGTAGCGCTCCGGCCTGACGACGACGACCACGGACTCATGGTTCTTGGCCGCGGCTCGGATCATCGCCGGCCCGCCGATGTCGATCTGCTCAATCGCCTCTTCGTACCTCACGCCCTCGCGTGTGACCGTTTCGACGAACGGATAGAGGTTGCAGCAGACGAGGTCGATCTCTTGAAGGCCGTGGCTCTTCAGCGCTTCCATGTGCTCGGGCTTGTCGCGCCGAGCCAGGATGCCCGCGTGCACTCCAGGGTGAAGCGTCTTGATCCGCCCGTCCATCATCTCGGGAAAACCGGTCAGGTCACTCACGGGCTGCGCGTCGATCGCTGCATCCTGGATCGCCTTGAGCGTGCTGCCGGTGGCGTAAAGCTCGTACTCGAGGCGCTGCAGCCCGCGCGCGAAGGCCGTCAGGCCTCCCTTATCGCTAACCGACAGTAGGGCTTTGGGCAAACCTCGCCTCCATCAGCCGGATTGCCTGCGGAAGGATCCGGTGCTCGGCCTCGTGAACTCGCTGCCGCAACGTCTCAACCGTATCCCCTTCCAGGATGGGGACAGCCTCCTGGACGAGGATGGGCCCCGCGTCGAGACTGGCCGTGACGATGTGGACGGTCGCGCCGGTGACCTTGGCGCCGCTCTCCAGCGCCCGCTCCACCGCGTCCATGCCGCCTCCGAATTGCGGAAGCAGCGACGGGTGGACGTTGATGATCCGGTCCGCAAAAGCGTCGAGGAAAACTTGCGAGTGGACGCGATCGTAGCCAGCGTCGACCACCAGCTCGACGCCGTGTGCGCGGAGGAAATCACGCATCGCGGCGTCGCGCTCCTCCATCGAGCTGAAGCCTTTTTGCGACAGCTCACCGAGGGGGATGTCCTTTTCGCGCGCGAAGGACGCGGCGCCGCAAGACGGGCGGTTGGTCGCCACGGCCACAATGTTGAACCCGGCCTCGACCAGGTTGCGCAGATTCGATCCAGGGCCAGACGCGGCGACGCCGATTTTCAGGGTCAGCGGATGACCACTCGGTCCGGACCGGAGTGGCGGACCACTTCGCCGACCACCATCGCACCGGGGGGCATGTCGGCCGGATCGACGACCAGGATCATGCCCAGGCCCATGTTGAACGTCCCGTACATCTCGTCATCGGCGACCCGGCCGCGTTTGCGAATCAGGTCGAAGATCGGCGGCACCTGCCACGCGGCTTTGTTGAGGCGTGCGCCGAGCTGGTCGGGCAGGCAGCGCGGAAGGTTGCCGAGGATGCCGCCACCCGTGATGTGGGCCGCGCCCTTCCAACGGATGCGCCCAAGCTCTTCGAGGTAGGAGCGGTGCGGCTCGAGCAGCACCTGCCCGAGGGTGTGGCCCGACTTACCGAAAGGCTCGTGCAGCGGGACGTCTTCCAGCACCTTGCGCACGAGGGAGTAGCCGTTGGTGTGCAGGCCGCTTGATGGCAAGCCGATGAGCAGGTCGCCGGCATTGATCCGCGCCGGGTCCGGGTTACGGCCGGCTTCAACCAGGCCGACGATGAAGCCGGCGAGGTCGTAGTCGCCGAGCGCGTACATGCCCGGCATCTCCGCCGTCTCGCCGCCCAGCAGCGCGCAGCCAGCGTCGCGGCAAGCCTGGGTCATACCTTCGACCAGCTGCGTGAAAACGTCGGGGTCGAGGCGGCCGGTGGCGAAATAGTCGAGGAAGAATAGGGGCCGGGCGCCCGCGGTGGCGATGTCGTTCACACAGTGGTTGACGATGTCGATGCCGATGCCGCGATGCGATCCCGCTGCGATGGCGATCTTGATCTTCGTCCCCACGCCGTCGGCGCTCGACGCGAGGTGGCCCCCGCCGGGTAGCGCGTAGAGTCCGGCGAAAGGTCCAACGCCCACGGCCACTTCCTTGCCATGCGTGGCGGCGATGAGCGGCTTGACTCGCTCCAGCGCCCGCTCGTAAGCCTCGATGTCGACGCCGGCGGCGGCGTACGACAGGCCGTCGGCCCCCATCAGCCGACGAGTTGGGGCGAAGGAGGCCCGGATATGTGGTCCGATTTGAGCGGCAGCTCGAACTGCATCTTGTCCATCTCGAGCTGCTGCGGAACGGGCACCGGATAAGAGCCGTCGAAGCAGGCGCGGCAGAACTCCTGTGAGGTGCCGCGGCCGATCGCCCGCATCAGCCCTGCGATGGAAAGGTACTGGAGGCTGTCGGCCCCGATCCATTCACGGACCTGTTCCACCGTGCGCCCGGACGCGATCAGCTCCTTGGTAGAGCCGATATCCACGCCCATGAAGCACGGAAAGCGCATCGGCGGGCTCGAGATCCGCATGTGGATCTCGCTCGCTCCGGCGGCCCTCAGCCGTTCGATGATCCGCCGGGAGGTGGTGCCGCGAACGATCGAGTCGTCGACGGCGATGATCCGCTTGCCCCTGATCGACCGCGGCAGGGGGTTGAGCTTCAACATCACACCCGCTTCGCGTAGCGACTGATCCGGCTGGATGAAGGTGCGGTTGATGTAGCGGCTCTTCATCATCGCCTCGCGGAAGGGAATGCCGGCGGCCTCCGCGTAACCGATGGCGGCCGGCGTGCCCGAATCGGGAAACGCGACCACCATGTCCGCCTCGACCGGTGCTTCCTTGGCCAGCTCGTGGCCCATGCGGATCCGCGCGTCCTCCAGCTCGCAGTTCTTGAGGATGGAGTCGGGCCGCGCGAAGTAGATGAACTCGAAGACACACATCGCATGCTTGCTCGACGTCTGGAACGTGACGCTCTTGACGCCGTGCTCGTCCATCAGCACCATCTCGCCCGGCTGGACCTCACGCACGAAGTTCGCGTGCACCGTATCGAGCGCGCAGGTCTCCGACGCGATGACGTGGGCCGGCTGACCGGGAAGCGGGATGAACCCGATGCACAGCGGCCGGAACCCATACGGGTCGCGAAGCGCGATCAGCTGTGTCGGGGTGATGATGCCGCATGAATAAGCCCCGACCACCCGCGCGAACGTCCTGCGGATCACGTCCTCCCACGTACGGCCGTGGGTGTGCTCGATGAGCCGGGCCATCACCTCGGTGTCGAGCTCCGTATCGAATGTCGCGCCCTCCTCCTCGAGCTGCTTGCGCAGCGACTGGGAGTTCAGCAGGTTGCCGTTGTGCGCGATGGCGCCAGGCCCTAGCGTCGGGTGATGGAACGGAAGCGGATGCGCGTTCTCGGCCCGGCTCGAGCCCGTGGTCGAGTAGCGAGTGTGCCCGAGGGCCAGGATCGAACCCTCGCCCATGTCCTTGATCTGCGCCGCGCTGAACACCTGGGCGACCAGGCCCATGGCGCGGTGCACGCGGACGTTGGTCCCGTCGGAGACCGCGATGCCCGCCGACTCCTGGCCTCGATGCTGGAGCGAGAAGAGCCCGAAGTAGGTGAGGTTGGCGACGTCGACACCCTGCTTCGAGCAGATCCCGAAAACCCCGCACACGGCTAGACCAAAGCTCCTTCCCAAGCTTGACGCATCTCCTCGAGCGAGAGCCGGAACTGGCCCTCGAACTCGATCGAGCCGCCGCCCGCGAGCCCGAGCAGCGAGATCTCGACGTGATGCCGGCGGGCAAGTGACTGCAGCTCAGGCATCGCACGCGAAGGAAGGCTGACGATGAAGCGGCTGGGAGACTCGCCGAAAAATGCAGCATCCATACGCAGCGGAGATTCCGGCCGGAGTCCCGGGCAGCGCACGCCGATCCCGCCGAGCAAGCAGGACTCGGCCAGCGCCACGAGCATGCCGCCCTCAGCGCAGTCGTGAGCCGAATGCAGGAGTCCGTTTTCGGAAGCCGTGAGCACGAGTCGCTGCACGGCCCGCTCGCGTGTCAGGTCGAGCGCCGGCGGCCGGCCTGCCACTAATTCGTGCTCGAGCATCAGGTACTCGCTGCCGCCCAAATCGTTGTGGCTGGATCCGACGAGCATCACGAAATCGCCCTCGGCGCGCAGACCGGCGCCAAGCCGCTTGGAGTAGTCGGCGATCAACCCCACCATGCCGACGACCGGCGTTGGGTAGATGGCGGATTCGCCGGAGGAGTCGTTGTACAGGCTCACGTTTCCGCTGACGATGGGAAGGTCGAGCGCCCGACACGCGTGCGCGAGGCCGGCGATCGTCTCCTCCATCTCCCAGTAGACCTCGGGCCGGTCGGGATTCGCGAAGTTCAAGCAGTCGGTGACGGCCAGCGGATGCGCGCCGGTGGCCACGATGTTGCGCGCGGCCTCGGCCACCGCAAGCTGGGCGCCGAGGTGCGGGTCGAGGTGGCAGTAGCGCGAGTTGCAGTCGGTCGTGACGGCCAGCCCGAACCTCGTGCCCTTCACCCTGAGCATCGCCGCGTCGCCGCCAGGCGGGACCACGGTCGCGTCGCCGACCATGTGGTCGTAGCGCCGGAAAATGCCCCTGCGGCTCATGAGGTTTGGGGTCGCGAGCAGGCGCAGCAACGTGGCCCCGGCGTCGACCAGGGGCGGCATGGCGTCCACATCGATTCCGGGCGGCTGTTCGGGCGCGACGCCGACCAGGCGCCGCAGTGGAGCCCCGTCGGTCAGCAGGCCCACGGGAAGCCGCGCCACCTCCTGGGCTCCATCGACCACGGTCAGGTAGGCGTCGTCGGTGACGTGGCCGATCACCGCTGAGGTGAGGTCCCAGGCGTCGAAGATCGACTCGACCTCCCGCTCGCGGCCGCGCTCGACGACGACCAGCATCCGCTCCTGGGATTCCGACAGCATCACGTCGTATGGGCTCATGCCCCGCTCGCGTCTCGGCACGCGTGCGACGTCGATGCGAGCGCCGGCCCCCGGAACCCTTCCCGCGCACTCGGCCACCGAAGAGGTGAGGCCCGCCGCGCCCAGGTCCTGGATACCGACCACGGCGTCCGTGAGTGTGAGGTCCATGCACGCTTCGAGCAGGCACTTCTCGAGAAAGGGATTGCCGACCTGGACCGCGGGCCTCCGCTCATTGCTGGTCTCGTCCAGCTCGAGCGACGCGAACGACGCCCCGTGGATTCCGTCACGGCCGGTGTCGGCGCCGACGAGCATGAGACTGTTGCCGGTGCCCTCAGCCCGCGCGCGCATCAGGCGGTCGACGCGCACCAGGCCGACGCACATCGCGTTGACCAGCGGGTTGTTCGCGTAGCACTCGTCGAAATAAACCTCGCCGCCAACGGTCGGGATGCCGATGCAGTTGCCATAGCCGCCGACTCCGGCAACCACTCCTTCGACATGGCGGCTGGAAGCCGGCAGCGGCCCGAAACGGAGCGAGTCGAGCAGCGCGATCGGCCGCGCGCCCATCGCGATCACGTCGCGGATGATCCCGCCGACGCCGGTAGCCGCGCCCTGGTACGGCTCGATGGCCGACGGATGGTTGTGAGACTCGATCTTGAAGACGACCGCCCAACCATCACCGATGTTGACGGCGCCGGCGTTTTCGCCAGGCCCCTGGAGCACCGCAGGCCCGGTCGACGGCAGGCGCCGCAGCAGCGCCTTTGAGCTCTTGTAGGAGCAGTGCTCGGACCAGAGGACTCCAAGCATTCCCAGCTCGACCTCGTTGGGAGCTCGCTTCAGCTCCTCAACGATGGCCCGGTACTCGTCGGGGGTGAGCGCGACCTCACGAAGGCGTCGCTCGTCAACCATGTCGAGACTCAAGAAGCCAGGACCTTCATCGCGTTGGCCGCGACCGAGCGAAAGAGTTTCAGACCGTCGGTTCCCCCGAGCTCCGCCTCGGCGCAGCGCTCGGGATGCGGCATCATGCCGAGCACGTTGCCGCGCGCGTTGACGATGCCGGCGATGTTGTGCATCGACCCGTTGGGATTGGCGTTGTTGGTCACGCGCCCGCTGGCATCGCAGTATCGAAAGATCACCTGTCCTCGCTGCTCGAGGCGGGAAAGCGTGGCCGGATCGGCGAAGTAGTTGCCCTCTCCATGTGAGATGGGGACTCGGATCACCTCACGCTCGGCGCACTGCGAGGTGAACGGCAGGTCCGTGCGCTCGACGACCAGGTTCGTCCACTGGCAGCGAAACTCGAGCGATGAGTTGCGAAGGAGCGCACCCGGAAGCAGGCCGGCCTCGCAAAGGACCTGGAATCCGTTGCAGATCCCCCAGACCAGGCCACCACGATCGGCGAACTCGCCGATCTTCTCCATCACGGGCGCAAACCGGGCGATCGCGCCCGTGCGCAGGTAGTCGCCGTAGGCAAACCCCCCCGGCAGGATCACGCAGTCGCAGCCCTTGAGGTCTGCGTCTTTGTGCCACAGGTACTGAAGCTCGGCCCCGAGGACCTGGTCGACTACCCAACCGCAGTCTCGGTCCGACCAAGTGCCTGGAAAAACAACAACCCCGAACTTCATCGGCGCTTGTGACCTTCCGACTCGATTTCAAACCGATAGTCCTCGATCACGTGATTGGCGAGCAGCTGCTTGCACATCGCCTCCACGCGCTGCCGCGCCTCGTGCTCGCTGTTCGTATCGAGGCTCACCTCGATGTACTTGCCGATGCGCACGTCCGAGACTTCGCGAAACCCGAGCGTGGCGAGGCCCTGCTTGACCGTGATCCCCTGCGGGTCGTTAACCACCGGCTTGGGCGTCACTATCACTCGCGCGATCACGGTTCGTTCCTCGGCTTGGGTGGGAACAACGGCTTGCCCACCAGGCGCTGGTATGCGGTGAGGTAGCGCAGGCGCGTCTGGGCCACCACGTCTTCTGGGAGATGGGGCGGATCCGATTCCTTGTCCCAGCCGGACGCCGTCAGCCAGTCGCGAACGAACTGCTTGTCGTACGAATCCGGCGACGTCCCGACCAGGTAGGTCCCCGAGTCCCAGAAGCGTGAGCTGTCTGGCGTCAGCGCCTCGTCGATGAGGATCAGGTCGTCGCCGATCAGGCCGAACTCGAATTTCGTGTCGGCGAGGATCAGTCCGCGACGCGAGGAAAACTCAGAAGCAAATTTGTACAGCTCGAGGCTCGCATCGCGAAGCCTGGTCGCCAGCTCGTCCCCCAGCTCCTTTTTGAGCTGCGCAAAGCTGATGTTCTCGTCGTGTCCAGTCTCGGCCTTGGTGGCGGGCGAGAAGGTGGGATACGCAAGGCGTTCGCTCTGCCGCAATCCGGGTGGCATGGGCTCGCCGGCAAGCGTGTGCGAGTCCTGGTACTCCTTCCAGGCGCTGCCGGCAAGGTATCCGCGGACCACGCATTCGAAGTCGATCCGCTTGGCCTTGCGGACGATCATGAAGCGGCCGGCCAGCTCTTCGCGATGATCCTTTAGAGCAGCCGGGAGGTCGGGCACCATGCCTGAGATCAGGTGGTTCTCCTGGAACGTGTCGGTTTGCGAGAACCAGAAGATCGACAGCTGGGTCAGCACCTTGCCCCGGTCGGGAATTCCATTGGGAAGGATGTGGTCGAAGGCCGACAGGCGGTCGGTCGCGACCATCAGCAGCTGGTTCGGGCCCAGCTCGTACGTGTCCCTGACCTTGCCGCGCGCGAAAAGCTTGAGCGGGAGGTCGGTCGAGACCATCGACGGCCCAGCGATCACTGAGCCTTCACGCCCAATCCAAGTCTCTCGTAAGCGAGGTCTGTGTGCTCGAGCCCGACCCACGGGTCGAAGACCTCATCCAGCCTGGATCCGATCCGCGACATCACCTCTTTGTCCTGCTCGAGGATCGCGCGGAAACCGGCTCCCTGTTCGTCCATCGCCTGCATCGCCGCCTTCTGCACTATGAGATACGCGTCCTCGCGCGACATTCCACCATCGACCAGCGCGAGTAGAACACGCTGCGAGAAGACAACGCCACCTCCGAGCTGAAGGTTGCGCAGCATTTTCTCGGGACGCACCTCCAATCCGCGAAGAACCTTGGCCATCTCCTGTGCCATGTAGTCGACGGTGGCGCACGCGTCGGGAAAGATGATCCGCTCAGCCGATGAGTGGCTGATGTCCCGCTCGTGCCAGAGGGCGGTGTTCTCGAGCGCAGTGACCAGGTGCCCACGGACCACGCGCGCAAGGCCGCACACCCGCTCCGTGAGCACCGGGTTGCGCTTGTGGGGCATCGCGGAGCTTCCCTTCTGCTCCTTGCCGAAAGGTTCGAACGCCTCTCCGACCTCGCTTCTCTGCAGGTGCCGGATCTCGGTCGCGATCCGTTCCAGCGTGCCGGCAACGAGGGCGAGCGCGGACATGTAGTTCGCGTGCCTGTCACGGGCGACGACCTGCGTCGACACCGGGTCGGGCTGCAGGCCCAGCTCATTGCACACGTGATCCTCGACTCGCGGGTCGATCGTGGCGTGGGTGCCGACCGCGCCGCTCACCCGCCCAACCGCTGCATCAGCCGCGGCGCGCGCGAGGCGCTCCTGCGCCCGATCGAGCTCCGCCACCCAGCCCGCGACCTTGAAGCCGAACGTGGTCGGCTCGGCCACGACGCCATGAGTCCGCCCGGCCATGAGGGTCCGCCGGTGCCGGATGGCAAGCTCGGCCGCGGCGTCTCGGACGGCGGCCAGGTCGCCGGCGATGATTCGCGCCGACTCCACCAGTTGAACCGCCATCGCGGTGTCGTTCAGGTCCTGGCTTGTCATCCCGAGGTGGACGTAGCGAGCCTCAGGCTGGCCGATGGATTCGTTGAGGACGGTCAGGAAGGCGACCACGTCGTGTCCCACCCGGCCCTCGACCTCCGCGATCCTCTTCGTGTCAAAGGTCCCCTGCCGGATCTTCGGCAACGCCGAGGCGGGAATGCGACCGAGGCTCGCCCAGGCCTCGCACGCGAGGACCTCGATGCGCAGCCAAAGCTCGAAGCGGTGCTGGTCAGCCCATACCGCCCGGATTGCAGGCGGAGAGTAGCGCTCGATCAAGAAAAGTGCCGGCTCCCAATGATCACCGGGGACGGGGAGATTATACCGACCGAGCGGCGCGGAGCAGATGTAGTGGACGCGGGTTTCGTGGGCCCAAGATGCTGTGGGAATGGACCCACCCAGGACCCGTGGCGGGTCCGCGGCTCGATAATCAAGCCCTTTATGGACAAGCCACGTAACCACGCCGTGGAAGCCCCCGTTTGATCGAGTACAGGCTGAAGGGCCAGTGAGCGACCCGTCCCGCGAGGACGAGCGAGAGCTCGTTGAGCTCGCCAAGCGGGATCCGCGGCAGTTCGGGGCGCTCTACGACCGGCACTTTCAGCAGATTTATCGGTTTGTGTATTCAAGAGTGAGGGAGCAAACAGCAGCAGAGGACGTCACTTC
>Ga0137409_10001933_pt1 | contig 22301 bp, 19 predicted proteins | sample CZODoug1_16funga_FD_122059 | JGI IMG/M metagenome (GOLD analysis project Ga0137409, IMG submission 122059) | Vadose zone soil fungal communities from Angelo Coast Range Reserve, California, USA - CZODoug1_16fungal (Hybrid Assembly) | ecosystem: Environmental > Terrestrial > Soil > Vadose zone...
AGCCTGATCATGCCGTCGATCATCACTTCGCTCGGCATCGCACTGGAATTCCGGTTGCTTGATGATTTCATCATCAAAAGCGGCGCCGAGGGCTGGACGACGGCAATGGGGCTCTTTACCTCTGGCCTTGGCGCGCACCTTACCTGGACCTTGCCGTTTGGCCTTTTGATCATGTTTGCGATTTTCAACCGGTTCGACGGCCGGCTTGAAGAGGCGGCGCGCGACCTCGGTGCAACATCATGGCAGACATTTCGCCATGTGGTGCTGCCAATCATATTGCCGTCCGTCGTGGGCATTGGTCTGTTCGGCTTTACCTTGTCCTGGGACGAACTCGCGCGCTCCAGCCAGGCGATCGGATCCGTCAACACCTTGCCGCTTGAGTTGCAAGGCCTGACGACGACCGTGACGAAGCCGGATATCTATGCGCTTGGAACGTTGACGAGCGCCGTATCCTTTCTCGTCATCTTCTCGGCGCTGATCATCATTCTCGTGCTGCAGGCGCGACAACGACGTCATGGATCGGACGCCGGCAAGGGAATGGTCTAAAGCGGGATGATTTGAGGTTGAATCGATTTGGGATTCCCACGGCTTCAGACCGTCGCCTGCGGCGTCGGTCCCCTGATTATCCCGGTATCTTCCGCGCCCATCGGCTTGAAATCGACGCACATGTCGGCGCCCGGGATCGCGGCCGCACCGGCCCGGGCGACAGCGAGATCCTGCGTGCCGGACCCGGAGCCCGCCGCCACTGCGCCGAGAATGAAGCCATCGACGCGGATCGGGAGACCACCGATCAAATTGGTCCAGCGGTTTCCATGCGCGAGGGTGACCTGGATTTCCACGTCCGCGTGAGCGCCGCCGGTCGGCGAGCCCGACAGCGCCGACGTCCGCGCCTTGTTGATGGACGAGGTAACGCTCAGTCCCTTCGAGCCGTCCATGCGCCCGAACGCCAGCAGATTGCCGCCGGTATCGACCACCGCGATGCACATCGGCTGCCCGATGCGGGTCGCCTCGGCGATTGCCGCGTTCAGCACCTTGAGCGCGCCTTCGAGCGTCAGCGTCCTTGTTTCCTTGATGTCGGTCATGGTCGCTCCTCGAACAGTCCGATTGAGAATTCCCGTGCCAGGGCGCGCGCCGCGGCGACCAGCGGCGCATCGCCGCCGCGCCAGCCGATGAGGGACAGCCCGACCGGAATCGAACCGGATGTCGAAACGGGCAGGCTCACCTGCGGAAGGCCCGTCAGGCCCGCGATACCGGTCAGGTCGACGATCCGGTGCACCGCCGCGCGGATTTCCGACAGGCGCGCGTCGCGGCGGATCGGCAGAATGGGCGAGGTCGGCAGGCACAGCATGCGCCGCCCGTCGAGCAAACCGTCAAGCCGCTTCGATGCGCATTCGCGGAAAGTTTTGGCAGCCGCGAGGTCGCTTGAGGGAATGCGGCCGTCGTCGGCGAACGCGCCGGCCACCTCCGAGGAGAAGCGCGGGTTCACCCGATCGATCCAATCCCGAAAGGTGGCGTGGAATTCGCTCTTCTGCAGGATGCGCTGGTGGCGCCCCCAGTCGAGAAGCTCGCCTTCGGCTAAAGGTGACACGGTGATCGGCACGGCATGGCGCAGCCGATCGACGACCGGCTGCAAGGCGCGCCGTATCGGCTCGTCGGCGAGGGCAAAACAGTCGGCCGCAACGACGATCCCGGTGGGCAAGGCATCGGTAGCCTGCTCTCCGAGCAGCATGGCGCCGACCCGGCCGAAAGTCATCGCGTCGCGGGTGAAATAGCCGACGGTATCGAACAAGGGCGCCTGGGTCATCATGCCGGCGACGGAGATGCGGCCATGAGTCGGCCGCAGGCCGTAAATCCCGCAGAAGCTCGCGGGTATGCGCACCGAGCCGCCGGAGTCAGTACCTAAAGCAACATCGACCAGGCCGCCGGCAACGGCGGAAGCGGAGCCGCTCGACGAGCCGCCCGGTACGCGGTCCGGCGCGCGCGGGTTGAGCGGCGTACCGTAAAATTTATTGATGCCAAGCAGCCCGAGCGAGATTTCGTCGGTGATGGTCTTGCCCGTCAGCGAGGCGCCGGCGCCCAGCAGGGTGTCGACGGCCCAGGCGTCGACCTCTGCCGCCTTATGGGTGGCGGCCCAGTCGGGATTGCCGCAGCCGGTCATGCCGCCCGCAACATCGAACAGGTCCTTGACCGCGAAGGTCAGGCCCGATAGCGGGCCTGACCGGTGCGGCGCCCGGTGGACGATGGTGCCTGGAACGAAGGCGCCGAGCGTGTCTTGCACGGTGTTTTCCCGATGAAAGGCAAGCGCGTCCGATCGAGCGCGCTTGCCGTCTTCTCACTCCTTATAGAGCTTGCGGAAGTCTGGATGGGTATGAAACCAGTACTCGAAGCCCTGGACGTTCTTCTGCACCGCATAGTCGGCAAAGCGGGTATAGAGCGGGATGCGAGGCAGATCGGTCATGACGATGTCGACCATCTTGTTCAAGCTTGTCTTGTAGATTTCGGGATCGCGGGTGAAGCGCGCCTGGTCAATCACCTTGTCGAGGTCGGGATTGACGTAGTTGGCGGTGTTGAACACCGAATTATTGCCGCCGTGGAAGGTCCAGAAGAAGAAGTAGTCGGGGTAGTCGAGCCAGCCGTAGAATTCGGCGATCACCATCGGCATCGTTTTGCTGGCCATCTGGGCAAACCAGTTCGAGCCCGGAACCTTCTCGATCGTGAGTTCGACGCCGATCGTCTTCAGCGCCTCCTGGATCAGGATGGCGCTCGGTTCGCGCACGGTGGATTCGCTGAGATCGATCGACAGCGTGGTCTTGAAGCCGTTGGGGAAGCCGGCCTCGGTGAGCAATTGCTTGGCTTTCGCGAGATCCTGGCCATGCTTGATCGGAACCGGCCACGTCGCGTCGGGGTAGGGTTTTGCGGGGTCGCCACCGAACATCGGCTTGGCGCGGTTATAGAGAGCGGAACTAACGATCTCCTTGTAGGGGATGGCGTAGGAGATCGCTTCGCGCACCTTGGGATTGTCGAACGGGGCGATCTTCACATTCATGTCGACGAACACGAGGTCGTTCTGCACCGGCACCCCGATGATCTTGACCTTCCCCTGCTCCGCCAGTTCGGCGTAGTCCTTCGGCGGCAGGCCGACCGACATGTCGACGTCGCCCTTTTCCAGCAGCGCACGACGCGTGCCGGCCGAGGCGATCTGCCGATAGATGACGCGCTTGAGTTGGGGCAAGGGGCCGGACTTCCAGGCGTCGAACCGGGTGAAAACAGTCTGCTGGCCGGGCGACCAGGATTCCACCTTGTAGGCGCCGCCACCGCAATCATTCCGTGACACCCACTCGAACGCCCACGGGTCCTGGGGCGTCGCGTGTTTCTTGGCCAGTTCGGAATTGACGATGACGGGCACCGGCACGACGAGGTCAGGCATCGTCAGCTTGTTGAACTGATCGAAAGTGGCCTTGAAGGTGTGATCGTCGACCACCGTGAACTGTTCGGGCTTGACCAGGGATCCCGCCGCCATTTGCACCGCCGGAAAGCCGCCGGCGGCGATGGCGCGGTCGAACGACCATTTGACGTCCTTGGCGGTGACCGGGCTGCCGTCGTGGAACGTCGCATCCTTGCGCAGATGGAAAACGTAGGTCTTGCCGTCGTCGGTGGCTTCCCAGCTCTCGGCCAGCTCCGGCGTCATGATCTTGGCGTCGTAGGACACCGTGCCGTCCGCCAGTTTTTTCTCGCCGTGGCTGACGAGCCGGTCATAGGCCTGCCACACCACCATGCGGCTGTGATCGTTGGCGGTCGGCACCATCGTGTCGAGGCCGTTGGGGCCCATTTCGGACACGATGACCATCGTGTCCTTGGCAATTTCGGCCGCGCGCGCGGGAGCGCCGGGCAAGACAACGGACGCTGTGAGCAGCGCCGCCGTAACGAGACTACGATCGAGCTTCATATCGTGCATCCTTCTGGATTTGCGGGTGGGAAAGCGGAGGCAGTGTCAGAGGCCGAGGTCGCCCAACAGTTTCGGCCATTTGTGAGCCCACGGACGCGCTTGTTCGAAGGCGCCGGAGGCGGCGAGCACGGTACGGTCCGCCAGATGGCGGCCGATGATCTGCATGCCGACAGGCAGACCGGTGTTGGTGAAGCCGGCGGGAATGGTCGCCGCCGGCTGGCCGGTCAGATTGCAGATGAAGGTGAAGCAGAGCCAGTCGCCGGTGCTGACCATCTTCTCTTCGATGATCTCGGGCCCCTGCATGTAGAGCGGGAAGGCCGGCACCGCGAGCGTCGGCGTGATCAAGAGGTCGTAGTTGGCCATGAACCGCCACATGCGGTTGCAGACCATCTGCCGGATCATTTTGGCGTCGGTGAATTCTTCCGCCGTCCATTGCCGCTGCAGCAGGCCGACGAGGTGCGGCGACATTTCCTTTTCGCGCCCCTTCATCATCCGGCGCATGCCGGTGAGGTCGGTGTCGCCGGCGACGATGGTCCAGAAATGCGGGAACGGATCTTCCCAGCCCGGATGGGCGCGCTCGACCGTGCAGCCGAGATCGGTCTCGAACACGCGCACTGCTTCAGAGACGACGCGGCGGACTTCCGGGTCGACCGGCGCATAGCCCCAGTCTTCGCTGTAGGCGATGCGAAGGCCCTTGATGCTCTCTTTCGTGGCGTCGACATAGTCGAAGTCGGCGGCCGGGATGGAATAGCGATCGCGCGGATCGGGTCCGGTGATCGCCTTGAGCATCAGGGCCGAGTCGGTCACGGTGCGGCTCATCGGGCCGACATGTTCGAGCGATTCCCAGCTCGATAGGCCGGGATAGCGTTCATCCCGGCAACCCGGGTAGAGCGGCACCCGGCCCATCGAGGCCTTGATGCCGTACAGCCCGCAAAGCGCGGAGGGAATGCGGATCGATCCGCCGCCATCGGAACCGATCGCGAACGGCGCGACGCCGGCCGCGACCGAGGCGCCAGAGCCGGCGCTCGATCCGCCGGACGTCATGTCGAGATTCCAGGGATTGCGCGTCGCCGGGAAAACCGGGTTGTGGCCGACGCCGCTGTAGCCGAATTCCGGCACGTTGGTCTTGCCGATGATGATTGCGCCGGCGTCCTTCAGCCGCTCGACCACGATGTCGTCCTCGTCCGGCACGAAGTCCCGGTAGAGCGGCGAGCCCATCACGGTCAGGATGTCCTTGGTGGCGACGAGGTCCTTGATTCCGATCGGCACGCCGGCCAGCAGGCCGGGGTCTTTGCCGGCCGCGATCTTGGCGTCGACCGCGGCGGCGGCGGCTCGCGCTACGTCGGGCGTAGGCGTGCAGAAGGCATGGATGTGCGGCTCGAGTTTCTCCATGCGGCGCAGAACGGCTTCGGTGACCTCGGCGGCGGAAAGCCTCTTGTCCCTGACTTTCGCCGCGACGGTGGCGGCGTCCATGCGGCAGATCTCATTGTCAGCGCTCATCGATTCCTCCATGTGGTGAAAGAGCGAAGTGGCAGGCGGCGAAATGATCCGGGCCGACCGCGCGAAGCGGCGGCATGGCCTTGGTGCAGATGTCGGCCCCCTTGGGACAGCGGCCGTAGAAGCGGCAGGCGTTGGGATCCGGATCGATCGGGCTGGTCGGACTGCCGTCGAGCCGGGGCCGTGCTTCGCCGCGCCGCGCCGGATCCGGGATCGCGGCGACCAGCGCCTGCGCATAGGGGTGACGGGGTGCGGTAAAGAGCGCCTCCGCCGGCGCGATCTCGACGATCTTGCCGAGATACATCACGACCACGCGCGAACACAGAAGCCGCACCACGTTGAGATCGTGCGACACGAACAGGTAGCTCATCGCCAGCCGGGCGCGCAGGTCGGCGAGCAACCGCAGGATCACGGCCTGGACCGACACGTCGAGCGCCGAGGTCGGCTCGTCGAGGATCAGCAGCGAGGGTTCGACCGCAACGGCGCGCGCGATGCCCACGCGCGCGCGCTGGCCGCCCGACAGTTGATGCGGGTAGCGCTGCAGCAGTTCTTCCGGCAGCCCGACCAGCGCGGCGGTGGCGAGAACGCGCCTGTCCATCTCGGCACCGTTGTTCATGCCGAGCAGCCGCTTCAGCGGATCGGCGATCGCCTGAAAGGCGCGGAACGAGGGATTCAGGCTTTCGGTCGCGTCCTGGAAGACGACCTGGATGCGCCGCCGGCTCGCCGAGGACGCGAACTTCGCCTGCGTAATCGCGGTGAGATCCTCACCGCCGAGCAGGACCTGGCCCGCCGTGGGATCGATCAGCCGGCCAAGCAGACGAACCATGGTGGATTTGCCGCAGCCGGATTCGCCGACCAGGCCGACGCTTTCTCCGGCGCCGATCGTCAGATCCACATCGTCGACCGCGTGGAGCCTGGCGCCGCGCCCCGCCCGCTTGATCGGGTAGAATTTGGACAGCGACCTGACTTCGAGCAGCGGCGTCATGACAGGGGAAACCGGCAGCGCACGACATGCGCGGGCGACAATTCGGTCCAGGGCAGCTCCGCCTCGTCACAGATCGGCTGCCGCCGCTCGCAGCGTCCGCTGAAGCGGCACGGCGGCAACTCGCCGCGCAGATCGGGCAGATGGCCGGGAATGGAATTGAGGTCTTCGAGACGCGATTCCGGAACGGGCGTGGCGGCGAGCAACTGGCGCGTATAGGGATGGGCCGGACGATCGAGAAGCGCCTCGGTCGACGCGATCTCGACGATGTGCCCGGCATGCATGACGGCGATCCGGTCGCAATATTCGCCGGCGAGGCCGAGATCGTGGGTGATCAGCAGCGTCGACATCCGCGTCGAGCGGCTCATGTCCCTGATCAGGTCCATGATCACCGCCTGGGTTGTCACATCGAGCCCTGTTGTGGGCTCGTCCGCGATCAGGACCGACGGTGTGCAGGCCAGCGCCATGGCGATCATCACGCGCTGGCACATGCCGCCCGAGAGCTCGAACGGATAGGCTTCCGCCCGGCGTTCGGGATCGGGAATGCGGACCCGCGCCAGTGCCGCGATCGCCGCTTTCCTGAGATCGCGGTTCGGCAGCCCGGCGTGCTCCTGCAGCACGTCCTCGATCTGCTTGCCGACCTTGCGGATCGGATTGAGCGCGGTGCGGGGGCTCTGGAAGATCATCGCCATCTCGCGTCCGCGCAGTTCGCGCATCGCTTCCGGCCGCGCCGCCAGAAGATCGATGCCGCCCATCGTGATGTTGCCTTTGGTGATCTGCGCTGCCTCATCGTTGAGGCCCATGACGGTGTAGGCGGTGACGGACTTTCCGGATCCACTTTCACCGACCACGCCGACGATCTCGCCGCGGGTGACCGACAAGCTCACGCTGTCCAGCGCCCGCACCACGCCGTGACGGGTGCGGAACTCCACTGACAGATTGTCGATCTCGAGCTGCGCCATTACACGCGTTTCCTCGGATCGAGCAGATCGCGCAGTCCGTCGCCCAGCATGTTGAAGGAGAACACCGCGAGCACGAGGGCGGCGCCCGGGAACATGAAGGCCCACCACTCGCCGGAAATGATGTAGCTGGCGCCTTCCGATACCATGATGCCCCATTCCGGCGTCGGCGGCCGGACCCCGAGCCCGATGAAGGACAGGCCGGCGGCGTTGAGGATCGCCCATCCCATGTTGAGCGAAGCCTGCACCATCATCGGCGGCAGGATGTTCGGGACGATATGGTTGAGCAGGGTCCGCAGCGACCCGTTGCCGCCCATGCGCGCCGCCTCGACATAGCCGAGCTCGCGCCGCACGTTCACCTCGGCGCGCGCGAAGCGGCAATAGAACGGCAGATTGATGATCATCGTGGCGATGATGATGTTGGCCACGCTGTTGCCGAGCGCCACCACGATGCCCATGGCCAGCACGAACAGCGGGAACGCCATGATGGTGTCCATGGCGCGGCCGACGATGCGGTCGGTCCAGCCGCCGAAATAGCCGGCGAGCGAGCCGAGCGCCAGGCCGAGCACGAACGACAGCGCCACCGCCGAGACCGCCATGCCGAGGTCGAGGCGCGTCGCGACGATGACACGGCTGAGGATGTCGCGTCCGAGCGCGTCGGTCCCGAACGGATGCAGGGCGCTGGGCCGCGCCAGTTTGGTGGTGGCGGAGGTGACCAGAGGATCGTACGGCGCGATGTAAGGTCCGAAAATCGCGCACAGCGCCAGCAGCGCCAGGATGATCACGGCCACCAGCGTCAGGCGATTTTCGCCGAAGGCATAACCGGTGTTGCGGGCCAGCGTGACCAGACTCATCGCTCAGCCCTCGAACCGGACGCGGGGATCGACCACCGTCGCGAAAATGTCGACCGCGAGATTCAGCAGCACATAAAGCACCGCCATCATCAGGACGAAGCCCTGGACCGCTGCGTAATCGGACGCGATGACGGCCGAAACCGCATAGGCGCCGACACCCTGCCAGCCGAACACCTGTTCGATCAGGACGTTGGACCCAAGCAGGAAGGAGAACACCATGCCGAGCACGCTGCTGACCGGCAGCAGCACGTTGCGGAATGCGTAGGTCATCAGAATCTTGCGCACCGGCAAGCCGCTGGCGCGCGCGGTACGGATGAAGTCGCTGCCCAGCGCCTCCAGCATGGCCGCCCGCGTGATGCGCGCGATCGGCGCCAGCGCGAACAGGCCGAGCGATATCGCGGGCAGGATCAGCTGGGCCAATGACGCGCGGAGCACCGGCCAATCGCCCGCGATGAGGGCGTCGATGGTGTAGGCCCCGGTGACGTGCGGTGGCGGCGAGAAGGCGATCTCGTTCAGGCGGCCGAGCGGCTGCGGCGCCCAGCCGAGCAGGAAATAGAACACGTAGACGAAGAGCAGGCCGACGAAGAAAGTCGGGAAGGCGGCGCTGACGGTGACCAGCGCGCGGCAGGCATGATCGACCGGTCCGTTGATGCGGGTCGCGGCCCACACGCCCATCGGGATGGCGATGCTGATCGCGAACAGGAGGGCGAAGGACGACAATTCCAGCGAAGCGGGCAGCCGTTCGAGCAGATCGGTCAGCACCGGCTGGCCGGTGGTGAGCGAACGGCCGAGGTTGCCCTGCACGAGGTCACCGACATAGTGCACGAACTGCACCGGAAGCGGGCGGTCGAGCCCCAGCGTGGTGCGGATATTGGCGATCGAGGCGGCATTCGCGGCGGGCCCGGCGAAATACGCCGCCGGGTCGCCCGGCAGGGCGTGGGAAATGAAAAAGGTGAGAACGACGACGCCCACCAGGCTCGGGATGGTGCCAAGCAGACGTTTCCAAACGAAAGCCATCAGCGGTTCGCCTGCCGTTATTCGCCGGTGCGACGGCTTTGCCGGAGCGCATCAACGCGTTCGGGCCCCAGTCGACATCGGACGCAACCAGGGGCGGTTGGCATGCATCACAGTCATGCCTGGATTTAAGCAAGCGTTATGCCAGCTTTTTCATTGGAGCCGTTGAATGCAGGAGCGCTGACGGCAGAGCGTTTTGCGACGAAGCGCCGTCGTGCGCACACTAGGAAATGAGGTGGTTTCGAAATACCGCTGCTTCACTTTTCGCCACATGCATGAAATTCATGCATTGCGAGCCTGATCTTTCGGCTCAGTGAACTTGCGGGGTGTTGACCCAGACGACCCGCGCTTCGTCCGGTCCGACGTTGCGATAGCTGTTGGTTAGATAGGCTTTGAAGAAGAAGGAATCGCCCGCTGTCATCAGGTAGGTGGTGTCGTCGATGGTGAGTTCGATGGTTCCGGACACGAGATAGCCGACCGCTTCGCCCTGATGGGTGATGAGGTCGATCTTCTCGCCTCCCGGGGCCACCACATGAACGTTCGCTTCGAGCAGATTGCCGGCGGCCACCGGCACCAGCCGCTCATACATGACCCCGGTTCCGCCGCGCAGCGCATCGACATGCACCTTGAGCCGATCCTCGGGCTTCTGCACCAGCTTGTATTCGTCGATCTTCAGACCAAAGAACGAGGCCATGTCGCGGTCGAGCGCGTGGACCATCTTGTCGAGCATCGGCAGCGACGGCATGACCTTGCCGGCCTCGATCTTGGAGATCATGCTCTCGTCGCATCCGACGGCCTGTGCCAGGTCCCGCATGCGCAGTCCCTTGGACAACCGGGCACGCCGGAGGCGCGGACCAATACTCAACGTGTTGTTTTCGGAACTCACGCGACCTTTCCGGAGATTGACCGGGTTTTGGATGTATGCACAATAATCACGTGATTGACCAGCATGTTGTTGTGCAAACCCCAAAGGGGAAGTGAGGTTCCTGTCGGAGATGGCAACAGACCCGCTCCGGTCGCTTCCCCGAAAGCTGTTGCGGCCGGCTCTTTTCGGCAGAGAGCAATGCCAAGCGGGCTGAAACTGCTCTGAGCGCGTTCTACAGCCCGGCTTCGACCTGGAGCATTGCCGCGTGATACGCTGGCTCTTGGGACGGAGCGCCCGATCCCAGGCGGCTTGATCCGACCGGGAAGCCCGATACCGATCTAAGCGGCCGTTGCGACTGACTTCACGGCTGATGGTCGATGGAGATCGCCCCAATTGGCGGGCAAATCAACCGCAACAAACATTGCCTGCTGAGCCCTCTGGAAATTTCCTCCCGTTCAAAAAGGCTGAGCGCCTCCTTGGCTCGTCGCCGAACTGGCGGACGAATACCGCCTGTTGGCGAGATCACCGAAAAGACCGAAGAGGATTCCCGGTCAAATCGGCGTCCGATTGAACTCATAGGCTCGCCAGCCTGCCAGCGATCCCAGATCTCAGACCGCTGAGCCGCCGAGTAATAAATGCGACGTCGCTGTTTCATGCCCCACACTCCATCTCTGCTAAAAGATTAGTGTGTTGCGATGACCAGTTGAACCCGCCGCGCAAAGCGGACGTTGGGGTGTAGATGTTAGACCTGAATAGCTCCCGCTGGCTGGACCTAGCTCAAACTTCCCCATGATGGATTGGACCGACTGAGAGCCCAGTAAAGTTGAGATAAGGCGCGGAATTCTGATTTACAATCTGCGGATAACGTATTGATTTCTATAAGCCTCAAAACCCCAAAATTTACATCTAAGACATTGTAATAACAGTAAAAATCTCAGACTCTTAATCATCGGGTCCCAGGTTCGAGCCCTGGTGCGCCCACCAAGCCTTTCAAGAACTAGCCTCATCCACGGCGCCCCTGTGGGATCATGAAACGTAAGGCCGCTGACGCCGGTTCCGCGAAGTCCAGCGACCAGGTGATGATGAATCTATCCGGTCGCGCGGGGTAAGCTCCCGTTTGCCGCGATCTCCGCCGACATCTGCTCGATCGTTTTGCGCTGCTCCATCGCGGCTCGCCGGATTAGTGCAAAAGCGGCGGGTTCGGCGACGGCGTGCGAATGCATCACTTGAAGGACGGCAGCGAGCACGACCCGACGCGAGCGAAGGCGCTCTTCCAGCTTGACGACTTGTTGCTTCAGTTCGTTGGTGCGCTCGGTCCGCTCGAACGCCATGACCAGCGCCGCGTAAATGCCCGCGGAGCGCAGCGGTTTGACGAGAAACGACGCCGGATCGAGCTCCAGCACCAGCTTTAGCCGGCTTGGCGTTTCCGTGCCCAGCAGGGCGATGACGGGGCATCGTCCAGGCAAAGCTCGCTGCGCGGGCGTGGTGAGCGGCAGGAATTCATCGTCGATCAGCGCCACGTCTGGCTGACATTCGAGGGCGCCACCCGGCTCCCACGTGAAGATGTCGATACCCAGGCGTTCGAACTGCCGCCTGACGATCGACAGATCACGCTCGTCCTTGATGGCAACGAGAGCCCTGCGTCCGCGCAGCGAAAATGAGGACGGCTTGTTCATTTCACAACCCGCAAATGGGGCGCGCTCGGCGACGATCCGTTCCTAGACGTTTCCCGTGCAGGTCCGGCCGCGATGTCGAGCTGCGTCAGGTAGGGATCTGGCCTGACAGGCGCTTCGGCTTCCCAGAAGAGGTCAAACTGTCCTTGCGCGTTGGAGACGGCCAGGCGTGGCGTGAGAACGCAGTGATTGTTGTCGCCATCGATCCAAACCGGCCCCTGTGGCGAATTGTAGCGATAGCCAGCCGCCGCACGCCGAACCTCACCAATACTGGAGGTGCCGGCCCGGCGGAGCGCGCGCGCCAGCAGATAGACCGCGACATAGGCGGATTGCCCGTCGACGGAGGGGCTGCTGGCCTCACCGTAGCGCGCCTTCCAGCGCTGGACGAAGGCGCGGTTCTCGGGCAGGCGGATGCTCTCGAAATAGGCTGACGAGGTGATGCATCCGGCAGATGCCGGTCCAACGATCTTGAGTTCCGGCTCGCAAAGGCTGCAGCTCAGCATCGGAATGTCGAGACCGGCGGCCCTAGTGGCGGCATGAAAGGCGCGGATGAAATCGTAGCTCGAGCTGCCGACGAGCGTGTTGAAGACGACCGGAGGCTTGCGGCGGACGATCTCGTCGACGATGTGGTCGACCGCGCTCTCGCCCAGCTCGAGCAGCCGTTCAGCAAGAATGCTTCCTTGTGCCGCCGTCACCAGTTCGCGCGTGACGCGATTGGTCTCCCAGGTCCAGACATAGTTGGATCCGACGCAGAAAACGTGCCGCGATATGTTGTCGAGCATGTAGCGTACGAGCGGCAGGACGTTATGGTTAGGTGACGCGCCGACATAGATGACATTGTCGGAACATTCGAATCCCTCGTAACGGGCGGGGTACCAGAGCAGGCGATCGGTGCGCTCGACAATCGGCAGCACCTGCTTGCGCGACGCCGACGTGTAGCAACCGACAATATGCTCGACCCCCGTGTTGCGGATAAGGTCGTCACAAACCGTGTGATATTCCGTGATGACTCCGCGGGGATCTCGGACATGCGCAGTGAATGAGAAATCGAAATCAGGGTGATTGTTGATCTCGTCGACCGCCATCAGGACGCTCTTGAGTATCTCCTGTCCCATGGCCTGATATGGCCCGGACTGCGAACATATGACACCAACTGGAATCGATGGCTTCGTCATTGATGACTTTCGATTGAGCGCCGCCTTTGAGAAAGTCATCATCGCCGATGCTGGTCCAACGAGTCTTGCTCATTTGCTGCGCATGAGGCCTGCGAAATTTGTGCATCCTCTCTCGTTGACAATGTGCAGGACGCGAACTTAGACTTTCTCCCACAGGGCTTCCTGTCGAACCTTGCTTGCTTCGATCGGGCCGATGACGTCCCGATCCCTGCTTTCGGTGCTCCGTTCGATCCAGGGTCCATGCGATAGATCATAGCCGCGGCATCAGAGCCATTCGTCACCTCATTCGGGAGGGGCGGGTGGCTTTTTCCTTTTGCCGCAAAAGCAGTTGGCGATGCATGCGTGTCGCCAAGCTGGTGACGCATGCGCGGCGATCGAGCCGGGGATGTGCTTGAGGCACGACGAGCGCGGGGACGATGGGCGATGCCAACGACAGATCTTTGTTACCTCGGCCTGGTCGAGGCTGGGCGGCAGATACATGCGAAAAAGCTGTCGCCTGTTGAAGTAACGAGGGCGATGCTCGATCGGATCGAGCGGCTCGATGGCAGGCTCAAAAGCTACGCCTATGTCATGGCAGATTCCGCGCTTGCGGAAGCGGCCGTTGCTGAAAAGGAAATCGCGGCCGGCAAGAACAAGGGGCCGCTGCACGGCGTGCCGGTCGCGATCAAGGATCTTTGCTGGGTCAAGGGCGCACCGGCCGCGCACGGCATGACTATTCATCGCGACTTCCGTCCGAGCGAGGACGCCACGGTCGTCGCACGCCTGAAGGACGCGGGCGCGATCATCCTCGGCAAGTTGCAACAGACTGAGGGCGCCTACGCCGATCACCACCCCAAGATCGATCCACCGAAGAATCCGTGGAACGCAGAATTGTGGCCAGGAGCGTCGTCGAGCGGCTCAGGTTCCGCGACCGCGGCCGGCCTCTGTTTCGGATCTCTCGGAACCGACACCGGCGGATCGATCCGCTTTCCTTCGGCGGCCAACGGCATCACGGGGCTGAAGCCGACCTGGGGACGGGTCAGCCGCTACGGTGCGTACGAACTCGCGGCGACGCTGGATCATATCGGGCCGATGACGCGCCACGCGGTCGATTGCGGTGCAATGCTGGGTGCGATTGCAGGCCAGGATGCCAAAGATACCACCTCAGTGCCGCTGCCCGTGCCGGACTATCTCGCGGGACTGCCGGGCAATCTGCGGGGAGTTACCATCGGCGTCGATCGGCGCTGGACCAGCGAAGGCACCGATGAGGCCGCAAGCAAGGTCTTCAGCGAAGGCTTGCGCGTTGCGGCGGACCTTGGTGCAAAGATCAGTGAGATCACTTTCCCGGACCCCAAGGCGGTTATCGACGACTGGTTTCCGCTTTGCGGCATCGAGGCGGCGGTCGCGCACGAGGCGACCTATCCTTCGCGCAAGGACGAATATGGGCCAGGGCTTGCGGGGCTGCTCGATCTTGGCCTTGCGCAGTCCGGCACCGACTATCAGAAGATCGTGCTGCGGCGCGAAGCGTTCCGCGGCGCGGTACGGCTCCTGTTTGAGTCCGTCGATCTCATCGCCGTGCCGGCCCAGGCCTTCGCCGCGCCGACCCTCGCCAAGATGGCTGCGCTCGGCGAAGACGCGTCGCTGATTGCCGGGCTGTTGCGCTTTACCTGCCCGTTCGACATGACCGGAAGCCCGACCATTACGCTTCCCGCCGGCTTCGCCCCGAACGGCGGTCCCGTCGCCTTTCAGTTTGTCGGTCGCCACTTCGATGAAGCGGCTCTCGTCCGTGCCGGCGACGCGTTCCAGCGCGTGACCGATTGGCACACGCGTCATCCCGCACTCTGATCTGAGGAACCGTTCGCATGGCAGAAGATTGGTTGAAAAGTTCCATCATGGCGCAGCGAGCCGTCGCCAAGGGCGCGGCTGGCGCCAGCCACAGCTTGACGATCGAGCAGCAGGGAAGCTTTCACTACGTCTACGGGCCTTACGCGAAGCCGACCTTGTCGATTGATCCTGGAGGGGTGGTCGTCGTCGAAACCGAAGACGCTTTCGGGGGCGCGCTCACGAGCGAGAGCGACAGCCCTACGGCGAAGCTGAACTTTCCATACCTGAACCCGCAATGCGGTCCGATTGCGGTCAAGGGCGCCAAGAAGGGCGATTGCCTAGCCGTCCATATCCGCGACGTCGAGACGCGCGGTGAGCAGCCAGCCGGAACGACCTGCATCATCCCTGAGTTCGGCGGGCTCGTCGGGACCAGCTCCACGGCGATGCTAAATCCGCCTCTGCCCGAACGCGTCCGGAAGCTGCATGTCGACAGGAACGGCGTGCGATGGAGCGACAAGATCACGCTGCCTTACGAGCCGTTCATCGGCACGATCGGTGTGTCGCCTGAGATCGAGGCGATCTCCTCCCTGCAGCCGGACTATCACGGCGGCAACATGGACCTGCCCGATGTTGCACCTGGAGCCATTATTTATTTGCCGGTGCATACCGAAGGGGGGCTTCTCTACGTCGGCGACTGCCATGCAACACAGGGCGACGGCGAACTCTCCGGTGTTGCGCTTGAGCAGCGCGCGACGGTCACGCTCCAGATCGATCTGATCAAGAACTGGAGCTTTGCCTGGCCGCGTCTGGAGACCCGCGACTTCATCATGACGATCGGCAGCGCCCGCCCGCTAGAGGATGCGGCGCGCATCGCCTATCGCGAACTCACGCGATGGATGAGCGCCGACTACGGGTTCGACGAGATCGACGCGTACATGCTGCTCAGTCAGGCCGGCCGAATGCGGCTCGGCAATATGGTCGACCCGAAATACACGATGGGTGCTTCGATCCTGAAAAATTATCTCAAGGCGTGAACTCCACCAGCTTTCAACGAAGGGACATTTAAATGAAATCGGGACATCTGCTCAGAACTGCGTTTCTTGGTGCCGCGCTCGGGGTGGCGGCATTCGGTGCCGCCCAGGCGACCGAACCTCCGTTGAAGATCGGCCTGCTGGAAGACGTCTCCGGCGATCTTGCGTTCATGGGTATGCCGAAACTCCACGGCTCGCAGCTTGCCGTCGAGGAGATCAACAAGAAGGGCGGCATTCTCGGACGGCAGATCGAGCTTATCCATCTCGATCCGCAGGGCGACAACGCCCGCTATCAGGAGTTTGCGCGCCGCCTCCTCAGCCGCGACAAGGTCGACGTGCTGATCGGAGGCATAACGTCTGCTTCGCGCGAGGCTATCCGGCCGATCATCGATCGAACGAGCACGCCGTACTTCTATACAAACCAGTATGAAGGCGGCGTTTGCGATGCCAGCATGATCAGCATGGGGGCGGTGCCCGAGCAGCAGTTCTCGACGCTGATCCCCTGGATGGTCGACAAGTTCGGCAAGAAAGTCTACGTCATCGCCGCCGACTACAATTTCGGTCAGATCTCGGCGGAGTGGAACCGGAAGATCATGAAGGACCTCGGTGGCGAGGTCGTCGGAGAGGAATTCATCCCGCTCGGCGTTTCACAGTTCGCGCAGACGATCCAGAACATCCAGAAAGCGAAGCCGGACTGGATTTTGACGATCAATGTCGGCGCCGCCCAGGACTCGTTCTTCGAGCAGGCCGCCGCGGCCAAGCTCAACCTGCCGATGGGCTCGTCGATCAAGGTCATGCTCGGTTTCGAGCATAAACGGTTCAAGCCGCCGGCACTCAACAACATGCATGCGACCGCGAATTGGTTCGAGGAGATCGATACACCCGAAGCCACCGATTTCAAAAAGCGCTGGCACGCGAAGTTCGCCGATGAACTCTACATCAACGACATGGGCTACAATGCCTACAACGCTCTCTACATGTACAAGGCGCTGGTCGAGAAGGCGAAGTCGATCAAGCTTGAGGATATGCGGAAGGTGATCGCGACGGGTGAAGCCTGTATCGATGCGCCCGAAGGCCAGGTCTGCATTGATCCGAAGAGCCAGCACACATCCCACCGCATGCGCTTGATCTCGGTTGGCCCACAACATGAGGTCAAGGTCGAGAAGGACTACGGAACGATCAAGCCTTATTGGCTTGGTGAGATCGGCTGCGATCTGACCAAGAAGAATGACAAGGATCAGTACACGCCTAGTCATCTTCCCAAGAAGTCGTGACACGCCGATGGGCACGAATCTTGCTCCTGCAATCGTGCTCAATTGCGTCATGACGTTGAATTGCACGGGCGCCGCAACGCTGCGGCGCCGTGAAAGGGAAGCAGGGGGCCAGGATGTCGGCTGAACTATTCTCGGTCTTCTATCAGTTCGCCGACGTCTTCGCGTTCCTGATCCTTTCGGCGGCAGGCCTTGCCATCGTGTTCGGCATGATGGGCGTCATCAACATGGCGCACGGCGAGTTCATCATGTGCGGCGCCTATGTGACGGTCGGATTGGTGAAGCTCGGCGTGCCGCTTGCGATCGCCCAGGCGCTTGCCGCGGTGACGGCAGGATTGATCGGCGTGGCCGTCGAATACCTCGTTGTGCGGCGCTTCTACAAGAGGCCGCTGGATTCGCTGCTCGCGACCTGGGGCCTCAGCCTGATCGTTACGCAATCAATGCTGCTGATTGTCGGATCGTCGATCACGGGCATAGGCACGCCGGAGGGCAGCTTTGCGATCGGCGGCTATACGTTCTCGACGTATCGCCTGGTGCTGTTCGCCTGTGCGGTTGCCGTGCTGATTGGTCTCTATGTGACCTTCATGAAGACACGCTTCGGCGTGATGGCGCGCGCGACGATGCAGAATGCCGCGATGGCCAGGGCATTGGGTGCACGCACGGGGCGCATTTATGCGATCAGTTTCGGCATCGGCGCCGGGCTCGCGGGGCTTTGTGGTGCGCTTTACGCGCCGACAATGACGCTGATCCCGACAATGGGGGCTACGTTCGTGGTGGAGAGCTTCGTCACTGTCGTCGTCGGCGGTGCAAATGTTCTGCTCGGAACCGCGCCGGCCGCCGTGTTCCTGGCGGTGATTCGAATGGCGCTGAATGCGAGCTATGGGCAGATCATCGGCCAGATCGGCATGCTGTTTGCAGTCATCCTCATCATTCGCGTCCTGCCCGAGGGCATTTCCAGTGTGTTGGTCCGTCGCGGACGCTGAGCGGGAGAGGTGATGTTCAAGCTGCTTGATGGTTCGCAGACCTTGGGACGAGGATGGACTTTCTGGTCCTGTTTCCTCGTCGTGCTGGCAGCCGCGCTGATCTATCCGGCCTTTGCGGACTCCTATGACGTCGGCAACTTCTCCTATTTCCTGATCTGGATTTTCATGGCGCTCGGTCTCTGCCTGATGTGGGGATATGGCGGCATGCTGTCGTTCGGCCAGACGCTCTTCTTCGGCATCTCCGGTTATGCCTATGGCGTGCTGGCCATCAATATGGGAGGTGGGTCGACGACGATCGCTGCGCTCGTGCTGTCGATCATCATTGCGATGATCGCGGCGGGTATCCTCGGCTACTTCATGATCTGGGGCGGTATCAACGGCATCTTCTTTGGTATTGTGACGTTGTCGGCTACGCTGGTGCTGGCGTTCTTCCTTGGACAGACGGCCGGGCCGGAATGGCACATCGGGCCCGCGCGGCTGAACGGCTACAACGGCATGAAGGGTATGGACCCGCTCGCCATCGGTGATTTCTACATCGAGGGTTCCGCGCTTTACTACTTCATGGTGGCGCTGATCGTGATCGTTTACCTTGCGCTGCGGATGCTGGTGAATTCACGCATCGGCAACGTGATCGTTGCGACGCGCGAAAATCCGCAGCGCGCCGAAATGCTCGGCTACGACGTCCGCAAATATCAACTGCTCACCTTCATCATCGGAAGCGGGCTCGCAGGCCTCAGCGGTGCCCTTTACACGTCCTGGGGGCAATTCATTACCCCATCGAGCATCGGATTGCCGGCGGCGGCCATGCCGATCGTGTGGGTCGCATTCTCCGGGCGCAGTGATCTCACGGCAACGCTGGTCGGCTCGTTCCTGCTGCTGTTCGGCTTCCAGACCATCACGGTCTATAGCCAGCAGGCCGCGCTGGTGCTGATGGGCGCCCTGCTGCTCGCCACCGTGATGCTGGCGCCGCAAGGCTTTGTGCTCGGCGTCGGCAAGCTGGTTGCGGATCGATGGAGCGCGCGCCGGCGGCGCGGCGCGAGCCCCGCGTTGGCGGACGCCAGCCGCCTGCAACCGGACGAGACGTGACCATGGCGCTTGTCGATGTGAAGGGTGTGACAAAGCGCTTCGGCGGATTGACGGCCGTCTCCGACGTCGATCTCACGGTCAACGCCGGGGAGATTCACTGTCTGATTGGCCCGAATGGGGCAGGGAAGAGCACGCTGTTCAAGCTGATTGTCGGTCTTTATCCGCCGACCAAAGGCACGATCCTGTTCGACTCCATCGACATCACCGAAGAGCGGCCCTTTGCGCGGGTGCAGCGCGGCATGAGCATCAAGATGCAGGCGCCGAGCGTCTTCAAGGAGTTGCCGGTCCGGCAAAATATCCAGATTGCGCTGCAGAAGCGTTTTTCAGATGCCAAACGCGTTGTCGAGGAAGACCGGCTGCTGACGCTTCTCAATCTGGCGCCGGAGAGCGGCAAGCTTGCTGGAGCCCTTTCGCACGGGCAACAGCAGTGGCTCGAGATCGGAATGGCGCTGGCATTGCAACCGCAGCTTCTGCTGCTGGATGAGCCAACGGCGGGCATGTCGCCGGAGGAAACGTTCAGGACCGGCGAACTCATCAAGTCGTTCAATGCCGAGGGCATGACGGTTCTGGTTGTCGAGCACGATATGGCGTTCGTGCGCCAGATTGCCCAACGCGTGACTGTGTTGCATCTCGGAAAAATCTTTGCGCGCGGAAATCTCGAGGCGATCATTCAGGACGAGAAGGTCGCCGAAATTTACCTTGGTAAGACCCATGCCCACTGATCAAATTCTTGAAGTATCGGAGCTCTGGGCGGGCTACGGCGCCACGCCAATCCTTCAGGGCGTGAGCATGTCGATCTCCCGCGGTGAAATCGTCGGTGTGATCGGCCGCAATGGCGTGGGCAAGTCGACGTTGATGCGATGCCTCATCGGGCTCCTTGAAACATGGCGGGGCACGATCACTTTCATGGATCAGGATGTAACGCAGCTGCAGGCCGATGCCCGGGCCCGCGCCGGCTTCGGCTACATCCCGCAGGGACGGGATGTCTTCCCACAGATGAGTGTCGAGGAGAACCTGCAAGTTGGTGAATTGATCGGCGGACCGAAGGCGAAGAAGCTGCCGGAACTCGTCTACGAATACTTTCCGCGGTTGAAGGAACGCCGGCGACAGATCGCGGGCACCATGTCGGGGGGCGAGCAACAGCAACTCGCCATCGGACGTGCCCTGATCGGCAATCCGACTTTGATGATTCTCGACGAGCCGTCGGAGGGCGTGCAGCCGTCGATCGTGCAGCACATTTGCGAGGCGCTGAAGTCGTTCCGTACTGAACTTGGGACGACGATCGTCTTCGTCGAACAGAACCTCGATACGATCATGGCAATAGCCCAGCGATGTTACATCATGGAAAAAGGCAAGATCACCCGGTCGCTGACCGGGGAGGACGTAAATGCGGAAAATGTCCGTGCGCAACTGCTGTTGTGACACGAACCGCGTTTAAGCGCCGGTCGCTCGAGATCGGATGACCAGGGAAGGAATCGAACATGGATTTGGGACTCAAGGGAGCCAAGGTTCTCGTCACGGGCAGCACCAGGGGGATTGGCAGGGCGATCGCCGAAACGTTCGTAGCCGAAGGCGCCAATGTCGGGATTTGCTCGCGTAATCAGGCGGACGTGGATAGCGCCGTCGCGGCGCTCAAGGCAAAGGGCGCTGCCGCCTTTGGCGGATCGCTCGATGTATCCAATGCTGGGGCCCTCAAGGCCTGGGTAAGCGATATGGCAGCGAAGCTCGGCGGCGTCGATGTCGTCGTTGCCAATGTCAGCGCACTGTCCATCGGGCAGGACGAGGAGAGCTGGGAGAAGGAATTCTCCACTGACATGATGGGGACGGTGCGCCTAGTGAATGCCGCGATGCCGTATTTGGAGAAGAGCGGCGCCGCTGCGATCGTGACGATCTCCAGCGTGTCGGGACGCGAGGTCGATTTTGCAAGCGGCCCCTACGGCACGTTCAAGGCCGCGATCATCCATTACACGCAAGGTCTGGCCTACCAACTGGCGAGCAAGGGCATACGGGCCAATTCCGTATCCCCGGGCAACACCTATTTCGAGGGTGGGGTCTGGAACATGATCAAGGACAACAACCCCGAACTGTACAACAGCGCGCTGGCGCTGAATCCGACCGGCCGCATGGGCACGCCGCAGGAGATGGCGAATGGCGCGGTGTTTCTTGCGAGCCGGGCCGCGAGCTTCATCACGGGCACGAACCTTGTCGTGGACGGCGCCTTGACGCGCGGTGTCCAGTTCTAGGCGTGGCGGAGTCGGAATGAACCATCCCCACGCGTGATGCCGGCGAATTCGGCGCGGGCGTGAGGCAATGCTGGAAATCGGTACGGGATGGTCCAGGGCAGCGACGCGGCGAAGCGATGACGCTCTCGTGGTCGGCTGCGTGGAAGCAATCCCGATGAGAACAGGATGTCAATATGTCTGCAGATGAGCTGCACTACAAATCCATATCCGAACTCTCCGAACTGTTTCGTCGCAAGGAGGCGCTGCCCTCCGAGGTCACTCAAGCGATCCTGAGTCGTATCGATAGGCTCGATGGAAGTTTGCACGGATATGCCGTTGTTCTGGCGGAGCGGGCCATGGCACAGGCGAAGAAGCACGACAGCGAGATCGCCGAGGGCATCTGGCGCGGGCCCCTTCATGGCGTTCCGATCGGGCTGAAGGACCTGTGCTACACGACATTTGCGCCGACCGCAGGCGGCACGACGATTCATGCGAAGTTCGTACCGTCGTTCAATGCGACCATCGTCGATCGGCTCGAGCGCGCTGGCGCTGTGACGCTCGGAAAGCTCAAGATGACGGAGGGGGCCTATACGAGCCATCATCCGGATGATCAGGCCCCGCTCAATCCCTGGAACGCGAATTACTGGGTTGGCTCCTCCTCGAGCGGATCCGGCGTCGCGACCTCGGCCGGGCTTTGCTACGGATCGATCGGCAGCGACACCGGCGGTTCGATCAGGTTTCCGTCGGCGACCTGCGGGCTGACCGGGATCAAGCCGACATGGGGCCGGGTGAGCCGGTACGGTGTTTTCCCGTTGGCCGACTCGCTCGATCATGTGGGGCCGATGTGTCGGAGTGCCGCCGACGCCGCCGCGATGTTGGGCGTCATCGCAGGCGCGGACCCAAACGACCCAACGGCTTTGCCGGCTCCCGTTCCGAATTA
>Ga0137409_10001934_pt1 | contig 22299 bp, 19 predicted proteins | sample CZODoug1_16funga_FD_122059 | JGI IMG/M metagenome (GOLD analysis project Ga0137409, IMG submission 122059) | Vadose zone soil fungal communities from Angelo Coast Range Reserve, California, USA - CZODoug1_16fungal (Hybrid Assembly) | ecosystem: Environmental > Terrestrial > Soil > Vadose zone...
AGCTCCCACGCGGTGAGCCGCGCGCCCTGCAGCACCGGTCGCGTCTCGTCTACGTAGACGTGCACCTTTCGCCCCTCGTCGTGGGCCAGGTAAATCGGCGCGAGCGCCGTGCCGATGCCGCCGGTCGCCAGCGCCCCGGTGTTGCAGTGGGTCAGCACATTGACGCCGTCAGGGACGAGGGGCAGCCCGTGCTCGCCGATGCGCCGGCACATCGCGCGGTCCTCTTCCCAGATCGCTGTCGCTTCGGCGTGCAGGCGCTCCCAGATGGCCGAACCGTCGCCCGGCGTCGCGATCGCAGCGCGCGCCATCCGGTCGAGCGCCCAGCGCAGATTCACCGCCGTCGGGCGCGCGGCGCCGAGCAAGTCGACGAGCCGCGCCAGGCGCGCCAGGAACGCCTCGCGCGCCGACCCACGCAGCTCTCTCGTACCGGCCACGAGTCCCATCGCGGCGGCGATGCCGATGAGCGGCGCGCCACGGACCTGGAGCTGACGGATCGCGTCGGCTACGGCTTCCGCGCTTTCCAGGTCGCGCTCGATCTGCGCCTCGGGCAACGCGCGCTGGTCGAGCACACGAACCGCGCCCGACGGCGTCCACGAGATGGCTTGTACGCTCACGCCGCCGAACGTAGCATTGAGCCTCATGACCTACCAGACCCTGCTCTTCGAGATTCGGGACCGCATCGCCTTCGTCACGATCAACCGGCCCGACAAGCTCAACGCGTTGAACGATCAGGTGATGGCGGACCTGGGCCAGGTTGCTGAGCGCATCGCCAGTGAAGACGCCATTCAGGGCGCCATCGTCACCGGTGCGGGCCCCAAGGCGTTCGTAGCCGGCGCGGACATCGGTGATCTCGCCAAGCAGGGGCCGTTCGACGGCAAGGCGCGGGCGCTGCGTGGTCAGGCGGTGCTGCGGCGCCTCGAGACGTGCGGCAAACCGGTCATCGCCGCGGTCAACGGCTTCGCGCTCGGCGGCGGCTGCGAGCTGGCGATGGCGTGCCACATCCGCATCGCGAGCGAGAACGCCAAGTTCGGGCAGCCGGAGGTCAAGCTGGGCATCGCCCCGGGCTACGGCGGTACGCAGCGCCTCCCCCGCCTCGTCGGCAAGGGTGTCGCCCTGCAGCTGATTCTCACAGGTGAGATGATCGACGCGCAGGAGGCTTTTCGCATCGGCCTCGTCAACAAGGTCGTCGCCGCCGCCGAGCTATTGGCCGCATCCGAGCAGCTGATGCGGGGTATCCTCACGATGGGCCCCCTCGCCGTGCGCCTCGCGCTCGAGGCCGTGGACCAAGGTCTCGAGATGACCCTCGACGAGGGGCTCTTGTTGGAAGCGAATCATTTCGGGCTGCTGGCCGCTACCCAGGACATGAAGGAAGGGCTGACCGCATTTCTCGAAAAACGATCCGCCAAATTTCAGGGGCGCTGACCCTCCTCCTCGCGGCAGCCTGCGTCGAGGAGCGCTCCCGGCCCGGCCCTCCGCAACTCACGTTCACGCTAGACCAAGACACGGTACGTTCGATCAATCCGCCCGCCCTGGCCGACTCCGTTTCGGGCATCGTCGAGGCCGAGGACCCGGATGGGCTCGACTCGGTCTGGGTGAGCGTCGATCTGGTGGTCGCCGGGGAAGACGGCCGGTTCGAGCGCACGTTCAGCGCGCCTTATCGGTTCGCGATCGCCCCCGGCAAGCCCGCCACCACCCGCATCCCGATTCAATTCCGGGCTCGGGATATCGGAGGATTCGTGGCCACGCGAGACACCTTCGTGGTGGTCGGCCCGTAACCGCATAGACTTAGTAAGTGTTGACAGGACAATGACTTCGGGGTATCTTTTTAGTCCTCCCATGAGTGATCGACTCGAGCGACCCAAGCGCGGCCGGCCCGTCGCGGTGGGCGAGGCATTGACCGGCTATTTGACGCGTGCCGGCCTCGCGCAGCGGGTAGCGCAGGCACAGGTGATCCCCGATTGGCCGGGGCTCGTGGGGCCGCAGATCGCCGCGGTGGCGACGCCCGAGAGCGTCACGCCCGACGGCGTCCTGTTCGTGCGCGTCACGACCAGCTCCTGGATGAACGAATTGCAGTTGATGACGCCCGAGATCATGGCCCGGCTGAACGCGGGCCGCGGCTCGGGCCGGATCACGACGATACGCTGGCTTCTCACACGCTAGGAACGCATGGCTAAGAAAAAACCGCCCGCCGCCCCTAGGGATAAAGACAACGCTACGGGCAAGGGGAACGGCGGCTACCAGGCCGATTCGATTCAGGTCCTCAAAGGTCTCGAGGCGGTACGGCGGCGGCCCGCGATGTACATCGGGTCGGTCTCCGCCCGGGGACTGCACCACCTCGTCTACGAGGTGGTGGATAACTCGGTCGACGAGGCGCTCGCCGGCTTCGCGACCGAAATCAGCGTCACCATCCACCCCGACAACGCGGTCACTGTCGTCGACAACGGCCGCGGCATTCCCGTCGACATCCACAAGACGGAGAAGAAGCCCGGGGTAGAAGTGGCCCTCACGGTCCTGCACGCCGGCGGCAAGTTCGACAAGAGCAGCTACAAGGTGTCGGGCGGGCTCCACGGCGTGGGCGTCTCGGTCGTGAACGCGCTGTCGGAAAAGCTCGAAGTCTGGGTCGACCGCGACGGTAAGCGGCACCATATGGCGTTCGAGCGCGGCGACACCAAGACCAAGCTCGAGGTGGTGGGCAAGGCGAAGGCGACGGGCACCACGGTGTGGTTCAAGCCCGACACGCAGATCTTCACGGAGACGAGGTTCGACTACGCGACGATCGCCAACCGGCTGCGCGAGCTCGCCTTCCTGAACAGGGGCCTGACGATCACGCTGAAGGACGAGCGCAAAGGCCAGACGCGCGAGGAAGCCTTCCATTACAAGGGTGGCCTGGCCGAGTTCGTGAAGTGGGTGGTCGGCAACCGGCGGCCGCTGCATCCCAAGCCGATCACGTTCGAGGCGACGCGCGAAGGTGTGGAAGTCGAGGGCGCCGTCCAATACGACGATCAGTACAGCGAGAACACGTTCACCTTCGTCAACAACATCAATACGCACGAGGGCGGGACGCACCTCACCGGCTTCAAATCGGCTCTGACCCGCACGATCAACGAGTGGGCCAAGAAGGACGGGCTCCTCAAGAAGGAAGAGTTCACGCTGTCGGGCGACGACGTGCGCGAGGGCTTGAACTGCGTGCTGCACGCGAAGGTGAAAAATCCGCAGTTCGAGGGCCAGACCAAGACCAAGCTCGGCAACTCCGAGGTCGAGGGCGTCGTGAAGAGCGTCGTGAACGAGGCGCTCGGCGAGTTCTTCGACAAGACTCCGAGCGTGGCGCGCGCCATCATCGCGAAAGCGGTCAGCGCGGCGCGGGCGCGCGAGGCGGCCCGCAAAGCGCGCGAGCTGGTGCGTAAGAAGAGCGGCCTCGACGCCGGCATCCTGCCCGGCAAGCTGGCCGACTGCTCGCTCACGGACCCGAAGCTGTGCGAGGTCTACCTGGTGGAAGGTGACTCGCCCGGTGGATCGGCCAAGATGGGCCGTGACCGCAGCTACCAGGCGATCCTGCCGCTGCGTGGCAAGATCCTGAACGTCCAGAAAGCGCGGATCGACAAGATCCTCTCGAACGAAGAGATCCGCACGATTATCACCGCCATCGGCACGGGTGTGGGCGAGGACTTCAAGGTCGAGGAGGCCCGCTACCACAAGATCATCATCATGACCGACGCGGACGTGGACGGCGCGCACATCCGGACGCTGCTGCTCACCTTCTTCTATAAGGAGATGAAGCAGCTGATCGATGCGGGCTACATCTACATCGCGCAGCCACCCCTCTTCCGGGTCGCCAAGGGCAAGGAAGAGTTCTACGCCTACGACGAGAAGGAGCGCGACGCGTACGTGAAGCGTCTCTCGTCTAACGGCGGCGAGGCGGGTGCGCCGGCCGGGCGGAGCACGGTCGGCATCCAGCGGTACAAGGGCCTCGGCGAGATGAATCCGGACCAGCTGCGCGATACCACGATGGACCCGACCAAGCGCACGCTGCTCAAGGTCACGATGGAAGATGCCATCGAGGCATCGCACCTGTTCGAGACGCTGATGGGTGACGAGGTCGAGCCGCGCCGCCGCTTCATCGAAGAGAACGCGAAGTTCGTGCGCAACCTGGACATCTAGCGATGGGCATCGTCGTCGCGCTGGCGGCGGTGCTGGCGCTGCTCGCCTGGTTCCTGTGGCCGTCGACCGACGCCGGAAGCAGACGAACCCCGGCGTCTCGCGCCGGAGTGGAAGACGAGGCTGAGCTCGAGCAGGCCGAGCGCGAGGTCCAGGAGGCCCCCGACCAGGACACCGTGCGTGATTGGGGGCCCGGAGCCTCGAAGCCGCCAATCTAGAAACGTGATGGAAGTCACCTGTCGCGTGTCCGCGACGGTTGACAGTGGAACCCCGCCCTTTCCATCCTGTACAGCAGTTACAAGTAGCACGACAACTCGAGCATCTGGCCCCGTTGCGCCCGCGATCGGCCGACGGGGCTTTGTGTCTCCAGGAGATCGGTGGCTCTATGGAAGCACGCATGCTGCTGGACAACCTCGATGTCGGCGTGGTGGCGATCGCCCCTGCCTGGACGATCGTCGAGTGGAGCGCGCCCGCCGCCCGCATCGCCGGGATCCCCGCCGACCAGGTGCTCGGCAAGGGGTTCTGGGTCGCGTTCCCGACGGCGAAGGGCACCCACGTCGAGCAGATCCTCCAGGACGTGATGTTCGACGGCAGGCCGCGCGCCTACCTCACGCCGTCGCGGGCGCTCGAGTTCAAGGGGAAGGTGTTCGAGACGCACGTGACGCGGGGACCGCGCAATCACCTGTTTCTCGCCTTGCGCGAGATGCGCGCCGAGTTGAGCCCGGAATCGCAGGCGGGCCACATCCTCACGGCGTTCGAGCACGAGCGGCGTTTCTATCGCCAGCTGTTCGATGCGCTTCCGACCCCGGCGCTCGTCTTGAGCCTCGACGGCCAGATCCTCGAAGCCAACCCGCAGGCGACCGAGCTGTTGGGCGCCGCGCAGAGCGACACGCTACGCGGCCGCCAGCTCGTCGACTGGACGCCGGCGGCGGAGCGGTCGGCGTTCGCGACGGCGCTGCGCGAAGCCATGCGCCAGCGGCAGCGGATGCGTTTGACGATCGAGTCGGCCAGCGAAGGACCTCGCGAGGTCGAGGCGGTGATCGAGAACGTCGACCTGACGGATCCCAAGGGGATTCCGCGGCTGCTGTTTCTGGCGGTCGACGTGTCGCGCGAGGTCCTCCTGCAGCGCAAGCTGGTGCAGGCCGACCGCCTGTCGCAGCTCGGGGCCCTCGTGTCCGGGGTGGCGCACGAGTTGAACAACCCGCTGGCGGCGATCGCCGCGTTCGCCGAGCTGCTCACCGTGGACGCCAAGGACAGTCACCTGCGCGAGAGCACCGACATCATTCACGCGGAGGCGATGCGCGCCGGGCGCGTGGTGCAGACCCTGCTCGACTTCGCGCGCCAGCGCCCGCGGGTACACGAGCCCGTCGACCTCCAGGACATCGTGGAACGGGTGCTCGCCCTCCAACGGAGCGCCCTGAAGCGCGCCCGCGTGAAGACCGTGGTGACGATGCCCGACGACTTGCCGGCCGTGATCGGCGATCCGCAGGAGCTGCAGCAGATCGTCTTGAACGCCGTCGTGAACGGCATCGACGCCATCGAGGCGGGCGGACGGCCAGGCAGCATTACCATCGAGGCGCGGCGCACCGACGGGCACATCAGCTTCACCGTCGACGACACCGGTCCCGGGCTGTCGCCCGAGGCGCTCGAGCGCGTGTTCGAGCCGTTCTTCACGACCAAAGGCGATCGCGGCACGGGTCTCGGCCTCACGATCAGCCTCGGTCTGGTGAAGGCGCTCGGCGGGCGGCTCTGGCTGCAAAACGTCGAAGGGGGCGGCGCGCGCCTGACCGCAGAGCTTCCGGCCGAAGCGGTCGCAAGAGAGCGCGAACCGCGCAGCGGCTTCCAACCCGCCGGCCGCCGTCTGTCGGTGCTCATCGTGGACGACGAAGCGAGCGTACGGCGCGGCATGACCCTGATGGCCGAGCGCCTCGGCCACGAGGTGCGGACGGTGAGCGATCTGAAGAGCGCGCTCGCGAGCCTGCGCGATCCGGGCTCCCGCTACGACGCGCTGCTGGTCGACGTGCACCTCGACGAGGCGCACACCGGATTCGATCTGTTCGAGGAGCTGCTGCAGGAAGGGCGCGGCCGCGAGCGCCACGTCGTGTTCACCACTGGTGATTCCGTCTCGGTCACGACCCGCGACCGGCTGCAGCGCTCCGAGCGGCCTGTATTAAAGAAGCCCTTCAACCTCGAGGAGCTCCGCGAGATGTTGGAGCGGGTGGCGGGCTGAGCTCTTCCACACCTGCTCGTGTCACCCGGTGTGACACGAGGGGCAGCGGCTTTTCGGTCAGTTTGTCTCCGATCACAATCGCGGCCGCCAACGCGTCGAAGCCGGTGCGGATACCGTCGGCGTCCTTGGCGAACACCGACGCGATCGGCTCGCCCTCGAGCACCTTGTCGCCCGGCTTCACGGTGATCACGAACCCCACGGTCGGATCGATCGAATCGTCCACCGTGCGGCGGCCTCCGCCCAACGCGATGATGGCGCGGCCGATGGTGCGCGGCTCCACGCGTTGCACGACGCCCGTGCGCGCCGCGGAGTAGACCTCGACGGCGAGCGCCTGCGGCAGCACCGCAGGATCCTCCACGGCCTTGGGATTGCCACCCTGCGCTTCGATGATCTGCTCGAACTTCTCCGCCGCCAGCCCCGAGGCGATGGCGGTCTCCAGCTTCTTCCGGGCCTTCTTGGTGCTGGTCTCGATGCCGGCGGCGAGCAGCATCTCGACGCCCAGCGCGTAGGTCACCTCCAGCAGGTCTGCCGGTCCCTCGCCGCGCAGCGCGAGAATCGCCTCTTCCGTCTCCAGCACGTTGCCACAGGCCCGGCCGAGGGGCCGATCCATCGCCGTGAGCAGCGCGACCGTCGGGCAACCGCGGTCCTCGCCCAGGGCGATCATCGTCTTCGCCAGCTCGAGGCCTTGCTCCAACTTCGGCAGGAACGCGCCGCCGCCACGCTTGACGTCCAACACCAGCCCGTTGAGGCCTTCGGCGAGCTTCTTGGACATGATGCTCGCCGCGATGAGCGGGATGGACTCGACGGTGGCGGTCACGTCGCGCAACGCGTACAGACTGCGGTCGGCGGGAGCGATCTCCGCGGTCTGGCCGATGAGGACGCACCCGATCTTCTGCACCTGCGCTTTCGCCTCGGCGAGCGACAGCTTCGTGTTGAATCCGGGAATCGATTCGAGTTTATCGAGGGTCCCGCCCGTGTGACCGAGGCCGCGACCCGACATCATCGGGACCGCCACGCCGCACGCGGCGACGAGCGGGCCGAGGACGAGCGAGACTTTGTCGCCCACGCCGCCGGTGGAGTGCTTGTCGATCCGCGGGGTGGCCCACCCGTCGAAGCTGAGGCGCTGGCCCGACGCCAGCATGGCGTCCGTAAGGGCGGCCAGCTCGGTGCGCTCCAGGCCTTTCAAATAGGACGCCATGAGGAGCGCCGCCATCTGATAGTCGGGAATGCGGCCCGCGGTGTATTCCGCCACGATGGCCGACCATTCTTCGGGCGTGAGTTTCCCGCCGTCGCGCTTGCGCTCAATCAGGGGTACTACGATCATTCAGCCCCCACCTCCACCCGGGAGTTGTCCATGCGTCTTCGCGCCCCGCTCATGGCGCTCGCACTTGCGGCTGCTGTCCCGCCGCTGGCCGCGCAGACCGCCGCCGCGCACATCGCGCTGGGCGACAGCGCGACCAACGCGATCCAGCCCGCCGTGGCGCTGCGACACTTCCAGGCCGCGCTGACCGTCGACTCGACGAACTACGAAGCCAATTGGAAAGCGGCTCGCGCGATCGCCGACATCGCCAAGCAAATCGAGGGCAACGCCGACTCCCTCAAGAAGCGCCGCGACAGCCTGTACACCGTCGGCCGGGGCTTCGCCGAGCGGGCGATCCGCGCCGATTCGATGGGGGCGGACGGCCATTACGCGCTCGCCATGGTGCTGGGCCGGCTCTCGCGCACTAAAGGCAGCAAGGAGCGGGTGCGCTACGCCAAGCTGATCTACGACGAAGCGACCCGCGCCGTCACGCTCAACCCGAACCACGACGGCGCCCATCACGTGCTCGGCGCCTGGAATGCTGAGGTCAAGCGCCTCTCGGGGATCCAGCGGTTCTTCGCCAAGGCGCTCTTTGGCGGCGGCTTCATGAGCGCGGCGAACTGGGAAGATGCCGTCAAGCACCTCGAGCGGGCCGTCGCGCTGAACCCGCAGCATATCTACCACCGCCTCGAGCTGGCCGAGGTGTATGTCGACCTGGAGCAATACTCGAAAGCCCGCGAGCAGCTCAACATCATCCCTACTCTGCCGATCCGCGACGTGCTCGATGCGCAGTACAAGGAAGACGCCGCGGCCCTCCTCGCCGACATCAAGAACGAGAAGGACGCGACCTAACGTCTCCGCATTAGGCGCTCGATGGCGTCGGTCGTGCGCGGCGCGCCGGCCGAGAGCCATTCGGCGCCCGTCGCCGTAACGAGGACGTCGTCCTCGATGCGCACACCCAGGTTCTCCGCCACCAGATAGATCCCAGGCTCCAGCGTGATCACCGAGCCGGGTGCCAGGGGGCGGCGGATCCCCACGTCGTGCACATCCATGCCGATGGGGTGCCCGAGACCGTGGTTGAAGATGTCCCGGTCGTCGCAGGTCTTGTCCCCGCACAGGCTGCCGGAGTGATCGCGCATGTAACGGCGCGCAATCCCCTCGAGCTGCCCCATCGTCACCCCCGGTCGCACGGAATCGAACGCCGCCTGCTGGGCGCCGAGCACGAGGTCATAAATCGCCTTCTGGCGCGGCGTGAACTTGCCGTTCACCGGGAAGGTGCGCGTCACGTCCGCGGTGTACTGCCCCCATTCCGCGGCCGCGTCGATGACGACGAGATCGCCGTCCTGGGTACGACGGCGGTTCACGTCGTAATGAAGCGTGGTGCTGTTCGGACCGCTCCCCACGATCGATGGGTAGCCGAGCCGATCGGCGCCGTTGCGGCGGAAGCCGTCCTCGAGCACCGCTTCGAGCTCGTACTCGTACATGCCGGGCCGCGCCGCCTGCATCGCCGCGATGTGCCCGGCCACGCTGATGTTCACCGCCATCCGCAGCCGGGCGACCTCGTCCGCGTCCTTCACGGCGCGCATCGAGTCGGACAGGGCGTGCAAGTTGCGCAGGTCGGCGCCCGCGAACGTCAGGTCGAGAATGCGGTCCTCGTCACGTGTGTTCTCGTCCAGGGGGACGTAGAGAGGCCCGCCGACGAGGAAGCGGGCGATCCGGATCCGCCGTTCCAGTGAGTCGATCGGGAGCACGGTGGCGATCCCGGAGAGGCGCGCGGCGATGCTGTCGGCGCCGAGGCGCAGGCCCGTCCAGCGCTCCTGGCTGGGGTCGCGCGGGGGGAGGAACAACGCCACCTGGAGGGAATCGGGGCCGCGGGCCGTCATCAGCAGCCAAGCGTCCTGCGTCTCGAGCTCCGTGAAGTAGAAGAACGTATTCCACTGCCGGAAGTCGTTGTCCTGCACGAAGTCCTTTTCGAGATTGCGCTCGTGGCCCGCGGGAATGAGCACGGTGCCGCGGCCGATGCGCTGCAGCAGGGCGCGGCGGCGGGCGGCGGTCGCGGCGGTATCGGGCGCACGACCCATGCCGGGGAGCTGCGGGACAACATCGTACCGCCCGATGGGCGTCGACGGCGTCTGCGCGGACACGGAGGAGAGCGAGAGGACGGCAGCGACGACGGAGACTGACAGGGTTCGCATGGTGCCCGAAGCTATCGCGCCCGCTGCGACCCAGCAACTTGACGTCTATATTTGAAGCATGACCATTTCGTCGGCCCTGACGCACGCGGAAGCCGAGCGGCTCGCCGCGCGGATCGCCGAGCTCGAGCACGAGCGCAAACATCTCCTGGCCGTCATTGAGATCCTCAAGGAGGTGTCGGGGTCGCTGCACTTCATCGACATCCTGCAGGCGATCGCCCGCAAGCTGGGCGAAGCGTTCGGGCTCGACCGCTGCTCGATCTTCCTCGGCGAAAAGGGCGGCAAGTCGGTGCGGCTCGTCGCGTCGTACGAAGACCCCACGATTCGCAACTACGTCGTGGACCTGGAGCGCTACCCGGAGCTGAAGAAGGCGATGCAGAGCGGCGAGACGGTGTTCATCCCCGACGCCGCGAACGACCCCAGCCTGAAGCACGTGAAGGGCGAGATGATCAACCGCCGCGTGAAATCGATCACGGTGGTGCCGATCACGTGGCGGTCGGTCGCCATCGGCGCGATTTTCCTGCGCACCTTCCGCGACGGCCCGACGTTCTCGGACGCCGACGTGCGCTTCGTGCAGGTCGTCGCCTCGCTCACCGCGCAGGCCCTCCGCAACGCGCATCGGTTCGAGCGGCTCGCCCAGCGGCAGCACGAAACCGGCGACCAGCTGCACCGCATGGAGTTGGAGCGCGTGGCCCTGTTCGCGTTCCTGCGCCGCCTGCTCGACCAGTTCGGCGCGCGCGAGGGCGCCTGGGGCGAAGGCCTCCTGCCCAAGGCGAGCACTGAAGAGATCGATCGCCTCGTGGGAGTCGCCATGGCGGTCATCCAGGAAGAAGCCAAGGGTCGGTGAAAGGCGCGGCGGCACGGGCCGCCGAGCTGCGGCGGATCCTCGATCGGGCGAGCAACGCCTACTACGTCCTCGACAAACCGGAGATCTCGGACGCCGAATACGATCGGCTGTTCCGTGAGCTCCAGGCCCTCGAAACCCAGCACCCCGAGCTCCGCACCTCCGATTCTCCCACGCTGCGCGTCGGCGCCGAACCGGCATCCGGCTTCGAGAAGCATCGCCACCTCGTGCCGATGCTCTCGCTCGCGAACGCCTTCAACGAAGCCGAGCTAACCGACTGGGAGGAGCGCAACGCGCGGCTCGTCCCCGAAGTGAAGGACGCCGGCTACATCCTCGAAGTGAAGATCGACGGCGCCGCCGTGTGCCTCACCTACGAAAACGGTCTGTTGGTCACCGGGGCGACGCGCGGCAATGGCGTCATCGGGGAAGACGTCACGGCCAACCTCCGCACCGTGCTCGATCTTCCCCTTCGGCTGCAGGGCAAGGGCTGGCCAAGGAAGATGGAAGTCCGCGGCGAGGTCTACCTGTCGAAGAGCCAGTTCGAGCGCGTGAACCACGAACGGGAAAAAGCCGGAGAGGCGCTCTTCGCCAATCCCCGCAACGCCGCCGCGGGGGCCCTGCGCCAGCTCGACGCCAAGGTCACGCGCGCCCGCGGTCTGCGCGTCTTCTGTTTCCACGTCGAGGCGCCGGGACAGAAACTGCCCTTCGCGACGCAGCACGACCTACTCGACCAGCTCGGCAAGTGGGGGTTCCCCGTCGAACCGCATCACACGCTGGTCGCGAACCTCGGGCAAGCGCAGCAGGAGGTCGGCAAGCTCGAGCAGGCGATCCCCGGCCTCGATTATGAGGCCGATGGCGTGGTGGTGAAGGTGGACAAGCTCGCGCTGCATGCCGAGCTGGGCACGCGCGGCGGCCAACGCGAGCCGCGCTGGGCGATCGCCCGGAAGTTCGCGCCCGAGGTGCAGGTCACGCACCTGCTCGACATTCGCATCAACGTCGGCCGCACGGGGGCGCTCAATCCCTATGCCGTGCTCGAGCCCGTCGAGATCGGCGGCGTCACCGTCTCGACCGCGACCCTGCACAACGCGGACCTGATCGAGGCGAAGGACATTCGCATCGGCGACTGGGTCGAGGTGACGCGCGCCGGCGAGGTCATTCCCCAGGTGCTCGGCCCCGTGCGCGACCGGCGCACCGGCGACGAAAAGAAATTCCGTATGCCGGAGAAGTGCCCGAGCTGCGGGTCGAAGGTCGAGCACCCGCAGGACGAGGTGATGACGTATTGCCCCAACGTCTCCTGTCCGGCTCGCGTCAAGGAAGGCATCGTGCATTTCGCGTCGCGCAGCGCCATGGATGTCCGTGGCCTCGGCTACGAGCGCGTGGGGGCGCTGCTCGACGCCAAGCTCATCGCCGACGTCGCGGACCTGTACGAGCTCACCACGATGCAGCTGCTCACGCTCGAAGGATTCGCCGAAAAGTCGGCCCAGCAGCTGGTCGACGCGATCGCCGCGTCGAAGGAGCAGCCGCTTTCCGTGCTGCTGTTTGCGCTCGGCATCCGGCACGTGGGCGCCCAGGGCGCGAAGCTCCTGGCGCGGCACTTCGGCACGATGAAAGCTCTCGCCAAGGCGTCGGTCGAAGAGGTCAACGAGATCCGCGGCATCGGACCCGCCATCGCCGAGGCCGTCGTGGGGTTCTTCGCCGAGCCCCGGAACCGCAAGCTCATCGAACGCCTCGAGAAGTTCGGCTTGACGATGAAGGAGCCGGCTGCCGCCGCCAGCGGCGGACCGCTCGCGGGACAAACCTACGTCATCACCGGCACCCTCCCGACGCTGTCCCGCCCGCAGGCGAAGGAGCAAATCGAAGCGGCCGGCGGACACGTGACCGATAGCGTGTCGACGAAGACCACCGCCGTCGTCGTCGGTGCCGACCCCGGATCGAAGGCGGAGAAAGCGAAGACACTCGGCATCGAGCAGATCACGGAGAAAGAACTCTTGCGCCGCATACGCTCCGAGGCCTAAGTTGGCCTCCCATATGACACCCTCGGTCGTCCGGCAGCTCCACGCCAGTCTCCTGAGCCGCGCCCCCGATCAAGCGATTGCGATCCTGCAGGAAGCCGGTTATGCCGCGGGCGAGGGGCTGTATCGCGCGTTCGCCGCCGCGAACAATCCGTCCGACCTCGATGCCGACCTCTTCGCCGAAACGCTCTCCGAGTTCTTCACGAGCGGCGGCTGGGGCACGGTAACGCTGAGTCCGGTGGGGACGGGGGCGCTCGCGCTCGATTCGAGCGACTGGGTGGAGGCCGAACCCGGCACGTCGCAAACGCCGATGTGCTTCTTTTCCGCGGGCATGCTGGCCGATTTCCTGGGCCGCGTGTCGGACGAGCCGGTGTCGGTCATGGAGGTCGAATGCCGGAGTCGGGGCGATGAACGCTGCCGGTTCCTGTCGGCGACGCCCGACGTGCTGCAGCGGGTCTATGAGGCGATGACGGAGGGACGGAGCTACGAGGAGGCGCTCAGCGGCGAGCCACGCTGACCCCCTCGAGGCGCAGCGACGGCGACCAGCGTGACCCCAGCCAGCGGCCGTCGCTCCCAAACCCACCGATGCGCTTGAGCAGCTCGTAGACGTTTCCCGCCACCGCGGCGTCCTTGACTCGCCCCGTGATCGCGCCGCCCTGCACCCGATAGGCGAGGCCCACGGGATGGCTGAAGCCTCCGCCGATCACGTTCCCCTGCCCCACGCCGATGAGGTCGTCGACGACGAGGCCATCTTGGATGTCAGAGATCAGGCCGCCCCCGAGTAGGGGCGCACCATGCTGCGCCCCTACGTGACCGGACTCGCCAACAAGCAGGTTCGTGTACCGAATCCCCGGTTTGCCGAAGATGCCGCGACGGCCGTTACCGGTCGTCCGCGTCTTGGCGCGGGTGGCTGTCTCGAGGTCGTATACGAAGGCGCGCACGACGCCGCCCTCCACCAGTCGCGTCGCGGCGGAGGCCACACATTCGTCATCGAGGGGACGCGATGCCGGGCCGTGGGGCGCCAGCGGATCGTCACTGATCGAGAGGCGCGTGTCGAATACCTGCTCGCCGACTCTGGCGGCGAGCGGCGAGCTGCCCTGCAACACGGTCTTACCGGAGAGGGCCTGCTCGATCGGCAGGACGATGGCGGCGAGGCCCCCCGGCGTGAACACGACCGGCAACGCGCCATCCGGTGGCGTCACGATTGTGAGTGCCGGCTCCAGCCGTGTTTCGATCGACCGCACCAGCGCGTCGAGGTCGGCGTCGGTGGGAAGATCGCCGCCCACGTACTGGTCGTAGATCATCAACACGTCATCGGAGGCAATGCGGACGACGTCCGCCGTCACGGCGACTCCCGTCGACGTGTATCCGCCGTGCGCCCCGGCGCTGTTCCCGACGGCGGTCTCTCCCACTTCCCGCTCGATGGCGACGTTGACCTGACAGCCTTCGCGGGCGAGCCGCTCGACGAGACCCTGACCGATCGCGATGAGCCGGTCCAAGGATGCGTTTGCCGCCCGGTCGAAGAACGTGGGGACGCGGGGGAATTTGGATGTGGAGGGAAAGGCGAGATCGAGCTGCTCGCCGAGCTCCGCCGAAGCGCGGGCCCGATCCACGAGTGCAGCCACATCCGGCGCTGCCGAGGTGGTGCCCGCGACGCCGACGCGGCCCCCGCTCACGACCCGCAGGTTGACGCCGGCTTCCTCGGTGATGCCGGTCGTCTTGAGCCGGCCCGCCTCGAACGCGAGCGACGTGCGCTCCTCGCGGCGCCAGAGCGCGTCCGCCCCGTCGACGCGAGACCGGGCGGCCGCGAGGAGCGCATCGATCACACGTCGCCTCCGACGAGAATCTCCTCGATGCGGACATGCGGGGCGCCTTCGGTGACCGGAAGCGGAAACTGCCCGCCCTTGCCGCACCCGCCGCCCATCTGGTTCCACGTGAAGTCGCCGGCGATGTGGTCGATGCGGTCGAGGGTCTGAAACAGGTTGCCCGCGAGCACGACGTCCTTCACGAGCTCGGCGATCTGCCCATCGCGGATCATGTGTCCCCAGGCGGCGGTGAACGAGAAGTTCTCGAGCATCGTCTGTCCGCCAAAGGCGCCACACGCGTACACGCCGACCTTCACGTCCTTGATCAAGTCCTGCAGCGTCGCGCCGCCCGGACCGGGAGCGATGTAGGTGTTGGTCATGCGCACGATGGGCGCGTGCCGGAACGACATGGCCCGCGCGTTCCCGGTGGGGCGCTCCGACATCGCCGCGGCCGTCTCACGAGAATGCAGGCGGCCGACGAGGATCCCGTCCCGGATGAGAACCGTATCCTGCGTGGGCGTGCCTTCGTCGTCGAACGGCAGGGTGCCCCGCAAGCCGGCCGCGGCGCCGTTATCCCCGACGTTCAACACCGGTTTCCCGAAGCGGCGACCCAGCGTCATCATTTCGCGCGCCTGCGGGTTCTCGTACACGAAGTCCGCCTCGGACAGGTGACCGAACGCCTCGTGGATGAAGACTCCCGCGAGCTCGTTGTCCAGAATCACCGGATAGGCGCCGCCCTGCACGCGCGGCGCGTCGAGCAGATCCGCGGCCCGCCGCGCGACGACGCGGAACCGCTCCTCGAGTCCGTGCACGCTGTTCCACCCGCGGCGCAGCCCGATCGACTCGAGTCCCTTCTCGATCGTGCCATCGCGGCGCGCGATGGCCGTGCCCGATACGGTGACCTCGGGGCGCACCTGCGCCAGCGCCGCCCCCTCCGAGTTCACGTACCAGACCTCGCTCACCTCGTCGCGGTAGACCGCCTGCGTGTCGACGATCGCATCCGAAACGGCGAGCATGGCGCCGTTATACACCTCGATGAGTTTCTTCTTTTCGGCGAGAGAAATGCCGCGCACGTCGCCGTCGAGATCGAGCGCGACGTCGGCTTCCTGCGCCGCCGTGTCCGCGAGGCGGATGGGGCGCTCGAGCCGGACGGCCCGGGACAGCTCGTGCGCCCGCGCCACCATCGCGGGCAGCGCGTCGAGCGAGGTGAACGACGCGGTCCCCCAGCCGCAGCCGCGATCCAGGCAGCGCACGAACCCGCCCTGATCCTCGCTGACGGTGGCGGTTTCGAGCCGCCGGCCGCGGAAGGTCACGGCGGAGCTCCAGGTGCGTTCGAGGCGGATTTCGGTGTAGTCGGCGCGGGAGGCTTTGAGGGCAGCCGCGAGGCGGTCTTTCAAACTCCCAGATCTCGCAGTTTCTCGGCGTAGTCGGGGCGCACCACGATCTCACCCCCGATGATCACTTCGCGGTCCCACGGGAGGATGATGAAGTTCTCGTTTTCGAGCGCGTAGAAATCGGGCTGGAAGGAGCCCGTCTTGAACGACACGGCGGTTTTCACGGCGGCGGGCTTCAGCTCGCGCACGGCGGCCAGCGCGAGTTTCATCGTGCTGCCCGACTCGCAGGTTTCGTCCACGATGAGGACGCGCTTCCCGGCCACGATGCGCGGCGGGCCCGCGATCACGGCCGGCGTCGCGCCCGGCGCGTTGCGCGTGATGGCGATCGAGGCGAAGTCGCGCTGCAGGATGCTGGCCACGACCGCGCCCGGAATCACGCCGGCCTTGGCGATGCCGATCACGACCTCGGGGTCGTATTCGCGGAAGACCTTGAGCGCGAGGGCCCGGCACAGCTCGCCGAAAAACGGCCAATCCACCTCGAGCACGCCGCGCGGGGTCTTGCGCGCGCCGCGGGCACCAATGCTCGGTCGGCTCGGTCTGGGCGGGACAGGGGGCATCGTGGGGGAAGCTACATTGCGAACGTCCGACGCCGCAAGCTATTTTCGCCACATGGGTTTCTGGCGCCGCCTCTTCAGCGGCACATCGCAGGACGATCTCAGTCCGCAGCGTCTCGACTACTTGAATGAGGCGCTCGCACTCGAGCGGCAGGGAGACTACGACGCGGCGCTCACGTCGTACCGCCTGGCTCTGCGCGACCATCCCAACGACGCCCGCATTCTACAGAACATGGCGATCGCGTTCACGAAGACGCGGCGTTTCGATGAGGCGATCCGGCATTACCGTCGCGCCCTCGAACTCGATACCGGGCTCGGGGGCGCCCACTACGGGCTCGCGTTTCTCCTGTTGAAACGCGGCGATCCTGACGGCGCGGCCCAGCACCTCAAAGCCTTCCTCGCCAATCCGCCGAAGGGACCAGACGGTCAAAAATGGGTCGCGCACGCCAACGAGGCGCTGCGCGATCTCGGCGCGGGCCTGACGCCCTCCCCTTCCCCAGACGGGGGCAACGCCTGAGGGGGCGGTCGGTTGTCATCCTGCTCGCGTTGGCTGCGGCGGCAGCATGCGGACAACTGGGCACGGATCTCAATCAGGTCGTCGCGCTCGAGGTGTTTTTCCCCGACAGCGGGCGCCTCGAGATCGGCGACACGTTGCATCCGTCGGCGCGCGCCTTGAACGGCCACGGCGACTCGGTGGCCGCGCAGGTTTTTTGGACCTCCCTCGATACGGGGATTGTGGCGGTCGTGGACAGCGCCACCGGTGTGACGCTCTCCAAAACCATCGGCACAGGGCGGCTGCAGGCGCGCTTCGGCGGTCTGCGTTCGAACCCCGAGAATGTCTTCGTCTTTGCGCGGCTCGACTCGGCCAGCGCCGCCGGCGCCACGCGCGACACGGTCGTGGTGACTCCGCCGGACACGACGACCAAGGCGGATTCGCTGTCCGATTCCCTGATCGTGAAGGCGTGGGCGGGGACCAGCGGCGCGCCGGGACGGCCGGTCGTCTACACCGCCGCCATCTATCCACCGGGCGCCACGACGTTCAAATTCCTGCCCAAGGCGACCGTCCTGACGGACGCCAACGGCATCGCCGTGGCGCGGTTCAAGTTCACCGCGGCGCCAGTCCCGGACTCGGTGGTCGTCAGCGCCGCCGTGAAACGCCCCAACGGCAGCGACGTGCCCGGCAGTCCGGTGCGCTTCGTCGTGGAGTTCCGGCCATGAGTCGAGCATGAGCAAGGGAACGCTGAACCAGCTGTTCTTCACCGCGGTCGACCGGAACGCCGGTCTGCCGTTCGCGTTCCGCTCCAAGGTCGGCGGGGAGTGGATCCCCGTCACGCACCGCGAGACGGTGCAGCGCGTCCAGGCGATTTCGCTGGGCCTGCGCGAGCTGGGCGTAAAGGCGGGAGACCGCGTCGCCCTCGTGTCGGAGAACCGACCGGAATGGGCCCTCACCGACTTCGCCTGCCTCGCCGCCCGCGCCGCCGACGTCCCGATCTACCCGACCCTCACGCCGAAGCAGACCGAATACATCTTGAAGGACTCCGAGTCGGTCGTGGTGTGCTGCTCGACCGACGCGCAAGTCGCGAAGGTGCTCGAGGTGCGGAGCGGGCTCCCCAACCTGAAGCACGTGATCGCGTTCGACGCCTCGGTGCGGCGGGAGGGTGTGCTGACGCTCGCGGAGGTCGAAGCCAAGGGCCGAGCCGCGGTGGGCAAGTACCCCGACTGGAAGAAGGAATCGCTGGCGGTCGGGCCCGACGATCTGGCGACGCTGATCTATACGTCAGGGACGACGGGGGACCCGAAGGGCGTGATGCTCTCGCACTACAACATCTGGTCCAACGTGCAAGCCGTGCTGCAGATGATCCCGATCGGTCCCGGGGACTCGTGCCTGTCGATGCTGCCGCTGTCGCACAGCTACGAGCGAATGGTGGATTACACGCTGTTTCAGGCCGGCGTGGCGATCAACTACGCCGAATCGTTCGACACGGTGGCCGCGAATCTCCAGGAAGTGAAGCCTACGGTCGTGCTGTCGGTGCCGCGGTTGTACGAGAAGGTGTACGCGCGCGTGCTCGAGAACGCGCTCTCCGGGAGCGCGATCAAACGGGCGATCTTCTTCTGGGCGAAGCGGGCCGGCGAGGACTGGGCGACGCACTCGCTGGCGGGCCTGCGGATCCCCGGGGGACTCGCCTTCAAGAAGAAGGTGGCCGACAAGCTCGTCTTCTCGAAGCTGCAGGCGCGCACCGGCGGCAAGGTCCGGTTCTTCGTCTCCGGCGCGGCGCCGCTCTCGGCCGACATCGCGAAGTTCTTCTACTCGGCGAACCTGCCGGTGATCGAAGGCTACGGCCTCACCGAGTCGTCACCGGTGCTGACGCTCAATCCGCTCGAGCGCATCAAGCTCGGCACCGTGGGCAAGGCGATCCCGGGCGTCGAGCTGAAGTTCGCATCCGACGGCGAGATCCTGGCGCGCGGGCCGAACATCATGAAGGGCTACTACAAGCTCCCGGACGCGACCAAGGAGACCGTCGACGCCGAGGGGTGGCTGCACACGGGTGACATCGGGGAGATCGACTCGGACGGCTACTTGAAGATCACCGACCGCAAGAAGGAGCTCCTCAAGACGGCGGGCGGCAAGTACATTGCGCCGCAGCCGATCGAAGCGATGGTGAAGCGAAACAAGTTCGTCGTCAACGCCGTCCTGTACGGCGATCGCCGCAAGTATCCGATCGTCCTCGTCGTCCCGAACTACGATAACCTCGAACGCTGGGCCAAGGAGCGGAACCTGAGCTACGGATCACACGCGCAGCTGCTCGCGCTCGCCGACGTCCATGCGAAGATGGAGCGCGAGGTGATGGACTCGGTCCGCGAGCTCGCCAAGTTCGAGATGCCGAAGAAAGTGCTGCTCATTGAAAACGACTTCACGATCGAGGCGGGCGAGCTGACGCCCACCCTCAAGGTGAAGCGCCGCGTGGTCGAGAAGAAGTACAAGGATCTCATCGACCGCGTGTACGCGGCCGACGACGCCATCTCCGCGGCGATCGAAGGATGATGCACCTCTCCTACGACGAAGCAGTCCACACCTACATCGGCGCCACGTTGATCACCGTATCCGCCCTGGGTGCGCTGTTCGTGGATCGGCCGGGCAGCCCGGCGTGGCGGCAGCACCTCTGGCTCGGCTTCGCGCTGTTCCTCGGCTGGATCGTGATGGGGTCGAACGAGTCGTGGACACCACCGGCGGACGGCAACGTGTGGTGGACGCCGATCGTGCACCTCCTGTCGCCGAACAACGCGCCCAAGTCGTGGTGGGCGTCGCTCACCTCGGTGCACACGATTCAACACAAGATCTCGGCGCTGTGCATCATGGTGCCGGCCGTGGCCGAGTGGTTCATTCGGCGCCGCCCCGACCATCCCGCGACCCCGTATCTGCGCTGGGTCGCGCCCGTGGCGCTCGCGGCCGTCGCCGTCATCTTCGTGATCCACCGGCCCAATCACCGTGGACACGATCACATGATGATGGTGGATCCTGACAAGATGCGGTCGGAGTTGTACCAGCACTGGGTGTTCGCGTCGGCGTTCCTGGGCGCGTCGGTCACCGCAACCCTGTCGCGCCTCCCGACCACCGCCGCTCGCGTCCCGCCGCGGGTGTGGTACGCGTTTATGGCTCTTGGTGGGATTGTCTTCGTGACCTTCCGGGTCTAACCGCTACTTCTTCTCGCCGACCCAGAGTCCCTTCGCTGTCGCCAACTGCGCGAGCCCGATCGGGAGGTCGGGCTTGTCGTGCAGGGTGACGAACCGCCTTCCGCGCAGCAGGATGCGATGCGCCTCGACGAGCCACGGTGACGTAGCGAGGTCGGCGCCGACGACGACGCCGCGCGCGAACGACTGCCGCAGGGGAATGCCGCCGGAGGCCCGCAGCAGCGACAGGACGGGAAGTTCTTCGGCGTCCGCAGGAGCGTTGACGCCGACGAAGTGAATCCCCGCCATCAATCCCGAAAGGCTGACGGCGAACCGGGCGGCGTCGCCGAGCAGCACGACGAATCCGCCGGGGCCGGACAATTCGAGGAGGGCTTGAAGCTCTGCGGAAGCAGGGAGCGGGGAGCGGGGAGCAGAGCGCGCGGCCGTAACGCCGCTCCCTGCTCCCTGCTCCCCGCTCCCTGTGAAATCCGCGATGCCATTCGTGATCAGGAATTCTTTGTGGCACACCGAGCAGCCGACGAGCCCGGAGCGCACCATTCGGCCGATCATCTCGCCCGTCGAGAGCACCATCGCGTCTTCGCGGTGCGGCTCCGGGCAGCGCAGCATCTCGGTTAACTCAATGTGCATGAAACCCCAGTGAGTGGGGCGTGGGACGTACTCTAGTCTGGCCGGAACTCGACCCAGGTGAGCTTCCCGGCCTCGACTTTCACTCGCCGGAACACGCGCTTCCCGCCGATCTCGACGCCCAAAACATACTCTCCGGGCGGGACGTCGGAGATCGCGAAGTGCTCCTGGTAGATCGGGTCCGAATGATTGCGCGGCCCGTAGGTTTCGATGAACGAGAAGGGCGTCTCTTGTGGCTCGGGCTTCACGAGGCCGTAGATGCGCGCGCGTTGTACAGGCTTCCCATCCGAGTCCCACACCCGCCCCGCCACCAGCCCCGTGCCTGGAAGCGGCTCGATCCAGAGCTCCGGATTCGTGTTGTAGGGCGGATAGCGGACCGCCGGGTCGACGATGAGCCGCGTGGAATCGAAGGGCGAGGCGTGCACCTCGAGGTGGAGGTGGTCGTTCGTGGCTCGGCCGGTATTTCCGACGAGCGAGATCACATCGCCAGTCCTAACTCGTTGGCCGACTTGCACCAGGAGTTTCGAATTGTGGTAGTAGACCGAGAATACATATAGGGGGTGGGGAGTCTCGTGCCCGCTCCCGGGAGTGAGTTGCCGGTCGTGCTTGATGACAACCGTGAGCGCCCCAGCCTCAGCGGGGCCTGCGTGCACCACGATCCCGGAACCAATGGCATGCACCGGCGTGCCGTCGGCGTTGTTGAACTCGACCCCTTGGTGCGGCTGGAAGTTGCCGCCCATCGTGGAGCCGAACCGGTAGGTCTGGTCGATGTAGGGCTGGTCCGCGAGTGCGATGGGCCTGCGGAACCAGGTGTGCCTCGGCCTCGAGACCGTCCCCGCCAGAGGCAGGGTTCTGTCAACGCGACGAGGCGTCGGGTCTCGCAGCTCGCGCCACGAGCCAGGCGAGTCGCGCCGCCAGGTGCGCCCACCGTCCGACGAACTGGCGGCGCCCCGGCGGTCCCGGATCCAAAGCCCTCCCGCCTCGAAGGCCGCAAGCCCCAGAACGTACTGATTGTCGATCCTTCCCCACACCGAATCCTTGGCGGTCGTCGCTCCGATCGAATCCGTGATCACCCGCCACGTTTGCCCGTCATCCCACGTCAGCTTGATGCCGTCGGCAGTCGCGATATACGTCGTGTCACCCTGAGTCACGATGCCGCTGGGTGCGACGTACTGCCATTCAGGGCCGAGCTGGCGGAACTCCCAGTTCTTCCATGTCTTCCCACCATCGGTTGAAAGGCCCCACCCGTTCCCGACGGTGCCATACCAGATCTGTCCCTTGGGCCCGAACGCGAACGCGTGTACGAAATCCCACGAGATCGCATGCGCCGCCGTGTCGTTCGAGGAGCGGATCCGCTCCCAGGTCCTCGCTCCCTTTCGCAAAACGAAGATCCCGTGACCATATGTACCGACCCACGTCGTGCCATCTGGTGCTTCTGCACTCGCGAGGACATGCACGCCCCAACCGCTCGAGTCGGGCAACTGCGGGACCTGCAGGGC
>Ga0137409_10001937_pt1 | contig 22282 bp, 23 predicted proteins | sample CZODoug1_16funga_FD_122059 | JGI IMG/M metagenome (GOLD analysis project Ga0137409, IMG submission 122059) | Vadose zone soil fungal communities from Angelo Coast Range Reserve, California, USA - CZODoug1_16fungal (Hybrid Assembly) | ecosystem: Environmental > Terrestrial > Soil > Vadose zone...
GAAATTCCTGAGCGAAAGAAAAATCGCAAGCGCGGTTTATTATCCTTGTCCACTGCATCTGCAGCCGCTATACTCCGCGTTGGGTCACCAGGCCGGCGACTTCCCACACTCGGAGCGCGCCGCGCAAGAAGTTCTTTCGCTGCCGATGTATCCCGAACTGCGCAAAGAGCAGATCGCACGAGTGGTCGAAGCCGTCGCCGAATTTCTGAAGGGTTGAATTTTAAAATTAGAACTTCACTTGCCCAGGTAGAGTAGCGCCAGCAAGAAAACCCAAAGTCCATCCATGAAATGCCAATAGTAGGAAGCAATCTCCGCCGCCGTGGGCAGCGCCATACGCGTATTTTCGAATTTGCGAACCAAAACGTAGAGCAGCGCGCCGACTCCACCGAGGAGATGCAAGCCGTGGGCAGCAGTGAAAATGTAGAAGAAACTGCTGGCAGGATTGCTGGCCATGAAGACGCCCTGAGCAACGAGTTGCCGCCATGCGACGAGCTGACCGATCAAAAAAAGTGCGCCCAGCCCTGTCGTCACCGTCCATAGCTTACGAAAGCCGGAGAGATTAAGCCGTGAGAGCAAGCGGCGTGCTCGCTCCAGCGTGAAGCTGCTGGCGATGAGCGCGAGCGTGTTGAGCCACAACACGGTTGGGAGATGCACGGGGATCCAGTCTCCGCTCGTGCCCCTTCGCACCAGGAAGGCGCTGGCGAGCGCCATGAAGAACATCAGAATGGAAACGATACCGAGAGCGATGCCGGTGTAGTAGCGGTTCGGCGAGGGGGGCCCCCCTGGACGGCGGCGCTTCTTGCCGTCGTCGCCATCACCGCCTCCGCCTGCAGGCGGGGTTGGGCCGCCTCCTCCGCCGCCGATGTCTTCAACGACGAGTTCGATGTCCGGAAATGCGGTTGTGCCCGGCATGGTGATCTTCTCTATTCTCCAGACTCGCGGGCCTTGGCACTTTGCTCCGGCGCAAAGTACTGTGGCAGGAAATCTTCGGCACCATCCGTGAATTCGTAAGCTCCACGATACACGACCGGGTTGCTGAGGCCAAAATCATCGGCGGGCGGGGGTGAGGGGACGCTCCACTCGAGAGTGGTGGCGCGCCAGGGGTTCGATTCTCGGGCCTTTTCGCCGCGGAAGAGGCTCCAAAGAAAATTGATGAGGAAGAGCCCCTGAGCGAAAACGGTGAGGAGAATCGCGACGGTGATGAAGGTGCGAATCGAAGAGCCGGCGGCGGCGAAGGAGGCCAGCGGTCTGCCCGGCGAAACGTTTGAGTGCGCGATCAGGCCGAGCCAGTGCATGGGCATGAAGACACAGTAGACGCCGGCGAAGGTAATCCAGAAGTGGAGTTTGCCAAGCGGCTCGTTCAGGCGGCGGCCGAAAAGTTTGGGGAACCAGAAAAACAGTGCGCCAAGTATTGCGAACGTGGCCGCGACGCCCATGACGAGATGGAAATGGCCGGTGACGAAATCGTCGCTGACGGCAGCGGCGGCGAGATCTTGGCGGGCGAGGAAAATGCCGGAGAGTCCGCCGGAGAGAAAAAGTGAAATGAAGCCGAGCGCGAAAAGCATTGCGGTGTTGAGCTGGATGCGCGCGTTCCAAAGTGTGCCGAGCCAACTGACCAGCAGGATCGTAGCGGGCAGTCCGAGGGAGGAGGCCAAAAGCGAAAAGACCAGCGGCGAAAACGGATTCATGCCGCTGGAAAACATGTGCTGGCCCCAGACGCAAAAACCGAAGACGCCCACACCGCACAGCGCCAGAACCACGAGGCGTTCTTTCCAAACCGGTTTGCGGGAAAACGTGGAAATCAGATGCGTGACGAGGCCGAAACACGGAAGCATGGCGATGTAGACTTCGGCTTGCGCGAAAAACCAGAAGAGGCGCTGCCAAAGGATGGAGACTGCACTTGTGACAACGGCGCCCGGCTGACTGGCAAGGAGATACGACGGGGGGAAAAAGTGCGTGCTCAAGAGGCGATCCGAGAGCAAGCAGACGCAGGCCGCCAGAAGAATGCTGAAAATCAGCATTCCCAGGATGGCGTTGATGAACCAAGCCCAGACGGTCAACGGGAGCCGGGGGAGGGTCATGCCTTGGGCGCGGAGATCGATGGTGGTGACGCTGAAATTGAGCGCGTTGAGGAGGGATGCCGCACAGAAGATGGCAACACTGACGATCCATAGCGTGATGCCGGAGTGAGGGGAAATCAAAAACGCGCAGGTCATGCCTACGAACGAGGCCACCGTGGCCCAGAAAGCGAGCAGGTTCAGCGCAGGGAAAGCCATTTCGCGAGCGCCAATCTGGAGCGGCAGGAAGTAGTTTCCGAAGCCAGCTTGCGGCGCAGCGGTGAGCACCAGAAAAACCATAAGCGAGCCATGGAGTGTCGTAAGGGCCGCGTAACGATCCGGCGAGTTGCCGAGGCTGGAGAGGAAGGGGAGATGCATCCCCGGCCACACCAGATGGAGGCGCATGAGCAGCGACATGGCCATGCCAAGAAAAACGCTGAACAGCGCGAGCCAAAGATAGTTGAGGCCGATGGCCTTGTGGTTGGTGCTGAAGACGTAGCGGGACAGGAAGCCGGTCTGCGGCGTCTCCGAGTGATTCGCTCCGCTGTCGTCGTTGCCCATGCCTGCTCTGGTGAGACCCCTGACCCGCCCGGGGATGAATTACAGCCTCGGGAACAGCCATCACTAGATTACATTTTCTTGGGGAATTCAAGCGTGGAAGGAGCTGGAGGTTGAAAGTCGAAAGACACGTCGGCCGGTTGCGCGGGGGATTCACCTTTTCGCCCTTCCGGACAAGGACGATGTAAAATGTGGTCATGAAGATTCATCTGCGACCTGAGCTGGAAGAACTTGTCAAGCAGGACGTTCAGCGCGGGCCCTACCAAACCGTGGATGAGTTTGTGGAGCACGCCATTTCCCTGCTTCATGAGCAAGAAGCTTGGTTAGCTGAGCATGGCTGCGAGATCCGCGCAAAAATCGAGCAAGGCTACGCAGCCGCACAACGCGGAGAATTGCTCGATTCGGACCAGGTTCGTTCCAGGCTGGATGAAAGGAAACGTGCTTGGCTCGCTGAAAAACGCCAAGCATGAGCAGTTACCAATTCACCCTTCAGGCGATAGAAGATCTTTTTGAAATCTGGAGCTACATCGCAGGCGACGAGCTAGGGGCAGCGAGTCGCGTTGAACAGGCAATCCACGCTGGTTGTGCTTTCCTGGCAGATACTCCGCTCGCCGGCCGAATTCGCGAAGACCTCACCTCCCTGCCGCTGCGCTTCTGGCTTGTGCAACCCTACCGGAATTATTGGATTGTGTACCGTCCAAAAGACAAAACCGCTGCAGGTCATTCGGATCATTCACACGGCACGAAATATTCCGCAGATATTGAGTTAGGGCAAGGAAAGAGTCACTTCAAGATCGCACGGACAAACCGCGCGCCCTTTGACGAACCGGCCAATAGCTGTCCGTTCGGACTCAACCGATTTTGCAGGCGTCCTCGATGGAAGACTAGTCTGTCAAACCGCTGACACTCGGCGCTCTCGTCCGAGCAAGAAATTCTCCCTGAGTGCTTGAAAATAAAGCACGTTCCAAAGCGAGAGTGTTTGGCCTTGGACGTGCGATTTCGTCAGTGTAGGCCGCGGGTCCAACGATCTGAGTCACCAGATGATCTCTTTCAGCCCTATCCCCAACGACACTTACCGTGGAAGCGCAGATGAGACGTCTCGCGAACTACGAAGACTTTGCTGGGACAGTGTCGACAAAAAAGCGAATCAGGCTGAACAACAACGGCTCTTTGAGAATACTCCCCGGTCCTTCGGTGGCGCCGCGAAGGAAATTCAAAACAGGCATATCGCCAATTCGCCAAGGCGGATCCAGCCTTCGGTGCAGGCTTTGCGAAAGCCCTCAACTCCCTCAAGGGTATTTCAGGATAGCGAGGCACGACGATTACGCAACCACGCGGTCGCGGTGAAATGAAACTGAAGGAAAGAATGAAAATGGTCAACGCATCCCTCCAAGAAGTGAAAACGAGAAATACCGGAGGAATCCGAGGCGATTCAAAGGTTCTGTCGAGCGTCACAAGGCTCTACGTAGCGGCGAGTCGGCTGGATCGCATTGGAATGAGCGTTTTGCGACTGGGCCTGGTCATCGTTCTAGTCTGGATTGGCGGCCTGAAGTTCGCGAAATATGAAGCTGACAGCATCGTTCCTCTGGTGAGCCAGAGCCCATTGATGAGCTTTTTCTACCATCACCCAGCGCCAGAGTATAGGCAATACATGAACAAAGAAGGAGAGCTAAACGCAGCACATCGCGCCTGGCATGAGTCCAATGGCACTTACGCGTTTTCCCGCGGACTCGGCATCGTCATTATCCTGATTGGTGTTCTGATCGCGCTTCACCCCGTGCTGCCGCAGGTGGCCGCTGTCGGGAGTCTCCTGCTCATTTTTATGGCGTGCACCACACTTTCCTTTCTTGCCACTACACCAGAGGCGTGGGTGCCGGCACTGGGGGATACGACACACGGTTTTCCGTACTTGTCCGGCGCCGGAAGACTCATCGTGAAAGATTGCATCATGCTCGGGGCCGCGATTACGACGATGGCCGACTCTGCAGGACAATATCTCTACCAACTGCCTGCCTGTACAAAAAAAATAACTTCCACGTAAGCGCTGAACGGATTCATGTTAACCCCTATCTCCAACGTACACGCGCTGTCGCTGGTCGGGAAAGGCACTCGTCGCTCAGTTTGCAGTCAATTTCAACTGTTCTAAGGAGAATGTCATGTCAGTCAAACATCAGATGTCGTCACCCACAACTCGTTCAGCATTTAAGGGCAACGGTGTTCAAGCAGGCGTTCCCGACAGCATTCTGACGCGGGAAGCAACGGGCCTGCTTCACGAACACAGCACCGAATTGCTCTTCAACCATTCCCACCGCGTGTTCTTTTTCGCCTCCGCCCAAGGAGATGCCGCAGGGCTGAAGTACGACCCCGAATTGCTTTTCATATGCGCCGCTTTCCATGATCTCGGCCTCGTCAAAAAATACAATGGTGCTCCTGATCGCTTTGAAGTGGTCAGCGCCAATGCCGCACGCCAGTTTCTTGCGCATCACAAGCTGCCAGAGGCCACGATTCAAACCGCCTGGGATGCGATCGCTCTGCACACCACACCCGGAATAACACAGTACAAACAACCGGAAGCCGCGCTTCTCTATACCGGTGTAGGACTGGACGTTTTGGGAGAAGGTTATGACCAGTTTCCGGGAGAGTTGCGAAGGAAGATCGTCGCCGAGTATCCGCGCACGAACTTCAAGGAGAGTATCGTTCGCGCATTCTTGGGCGGCTTCGAGCACAAGACGCAGACCACGGCTGGGACAGTAAATGAGGATGTTTGCGCGCGGCTGATCCAGGGTTACGTCCGAAGTAACTTCTGCGATCAAATCGCAAATTCTCCGTTTGAAGATTCTTAATTCTCCATGATCTTCCGCGGTAACCCGCCGAACCCTGCAGACTGGCGGGTGACCGCCACTTGACCGCAAAGAAGCCTGTCGGTGGCCCATCCCTTTCTGCGTCAGCACTCCATGACATGGGAGTGCTGCGTCCTTTCTTCGGCGGAGAGACCGGGCCGGTGTGGCCGCGAGGACTTACTTGGTGGCAGAATTCGGGTCGTGGCTCGGCGGCTCGGTTTCACCGCGGAAGGGCAGCTTGAGTGCCCGGGAAATCTCCGGCCAGAATTCGCGGAGCACGTCGAAACCCATGTCTTGAAGGATGCTGTAGGCCACCTGCTGCGCTGCGGGAGAGAAACCGCGTTCGTTGTCCGGGCGATATGTGTTGGCCAGCACGACCGCGCTCGTCGTCCCCAGCCATTCGGAATAATTGAACATGCGCGTTCCATCGTCGCGATGAGCCACGACAGCGTGCTCCATGGCATGAAGGAAGCGCTGCCGGGCGGGGCCGCGGGCCAGGCGGTAGTAGCGCGGGTCCTCCGAAAATATCCAGGGATACGCAAATTCCTTAAAGAACCTGGAGGAAGCCTGACCGGCGAATTCGGCACCGAAGCGCTTGCCGTACCCCTGGGCCCCCTGTCCATAGCTGGGGTCGGTGTCTTCGGCTTGGTCAAGCCCCGCGTTGAAGCCGCTGGCAAGAAAGGCCACAGGCTCAACTGAATCCTGGACGAACAGAACGAATTTACCTTTGAAGTTGAGCGTGCACAATTTCGCGCCGGGCTTGTAGTGCGGGGGACGCTGCACTGCCTTGCGTTCCAGGGGCCGGGCGAACGTGCCCACGACCTTCTTCAACGGGCCGTCGTAGTCTGCTAGCCGCACCATCGGCGGCGGCTCAACGCACGGCGCGGCCGCATTCTTCGTAGCTTCCTCCGTGAAAGGCGCAGCGGGCGGCGGCTGAGGAGGAGCCGGCGGCTCCTGCGCGCAAACCATGCCGCCAGCCAGTCCGGCCAGCGTCGTCAAGAAGGACGTTCCTACCAGCGCGCGAAAGCGAGTTCGGTGTCCCACGGTCCGGAATAAAGCCTATCATTTTGCCTACCTGACCACGAAATGCACTATGCTCCCGTTGAGTTATCGGGGAACGAAAACGACTCACTCCCGTTGTCACAAGCTGACCGCTGCAGCGCACATTGATGGCGACAAACCGACGTTTCGAAAACCGATCCTGGTTATCGAGCGATGCTCTGGCTACTGCTCGGGGATTAACGCCGGAGGCCTCGATGGCATCGATCTGCTCGGTTACCTTCATGGAACCCAATTCAGCGCCGATGCCAGCCCCTACCCTGCCGCTGACAACCAGGCCGGTCACGAAGGGGCCGGTTTCGTGGATGATCGAGTAGACGAGAGCGGCGGGAAGCATGGACTTGGCTCCGAATCGAACCAGGCTGCTGCGGCTTTCTAGGGAGAGCCCGGCGCCGATGGCGGCACCCGCCAAGGCTACCAAGGGCAAGGATTTGGAACCTATTTCGTCGAGCTGACGAAGCAGCTCGCGACCTTCAAAGGGGCGGCGTACTGCGGCGCGCATCACCTGCCACGCAAAAAGGCCGAGATCGCCAAACCACTCGAGGAAGCGGTTGATCAGACTCCAGACGGAAGTGATCGTAGATCGCATGAGTGATGTATCCTGCCGTGCGTCCGGGCTGATCCAGCGGCGAGGAATCTAATTCCCTCCTTGGCTGGAAGTTCCATACGGAGATCGAGGATGGCTGTGGCGATTGGCCTGAGAGAAACCAATATCCTTAGAGTCAGAGATACCATGTTGAGAATTCAGGTGTCTGTTCCAAAGGGGACACAAAACGCCGGGCAACTTCGCGTTCTGGGTATTTTTCTATGGCGGCGGGCCCGAGCTCGTCAGAAAAATGGGCCAACCTCCGACCCACAGAGGAAGATCCATGTTCTTGACGAATACACACAGATATGGGAAGTTTACACATAGGGATTGGAAGAGCCGGGAAGATGCGGACGAACATTGAAATAGACGACCGGTTGATGCGCGAGGCGATGCGCAGCTCTGGCAAGCGGACCAAGCGGGCCGCGGTCGAAGCTGGGCTTCGGCTGCTGGTTCAGACACAAGCGCAGGTGAAGATACGGCGGTTGCGGGGGAAGATCCAGTGGCAGGGCAACCTGCACGCCTCGCGGCTCGGGCACGTGTCCAAGTAGGCCGGGACGTGGTGATCGTAGATACGACGGTGTGGATCGACTACCTGGGCGGCGTGCAAAATGCCGAGGCCGATTGGTTGGACCGTGAAGTTAACCGCCAACGGCTGGGTTTGATGGACCTGATTCTATGCGAGGTTTTGCAAGGCATTCGCGATGACGCCTCATTTGGCCGAGTTCTGCGCGAACTCCGCCGGTTCGAGGTTTTCGAGGCAGGAGGCGCAAGGCTAGCGATCGCCGCGGCACGGAATTTCCGGAGCCTTCGCCAGCAGGGTTACACCGTGCGCAAAACCATCGATTGCTGGATTGCCACGTTTTGTATTCAAGAGCGGCATGCGCTTCTGCACAGGGATCGGGACTTCGATCCATTTGAGTCATTGCTAGGTTTGCCAGTCATCCGTCCTTAAGAGGGCCTTCCCTTTGCGCTCGACGCGCGTTGCTTTCGGTATTCGTCAGGAAGCAGCAATAGAAACGTACAAACACCTTCGGGAACTGCTGATTGTGGGAACTATGGTGCTGCGAGGCGGTTGAGGTAGAAGCGGAAGAAGGCGTCGGGATTGGAATCGAGGCAGACTTGGGCGTTGGGGGCGCCGGCGTCGGGGCGAGTAAAACCTTTTTCGTCGACGCGGATGTGCATGGGTTGGACGGGGCACAGATTGGGATTCACAAGGAAGGTGATGGTCATGGGGTCGAAGAGGGTTGGTGTTTCCTGGCCCCACTGGTGGTAGAGCAGAGCGAGGGCGTCGGTGAGCGGCGTGCCCTGACTGAAGAGGAAATCGCGCTTGACCTCGTCGAGCTTGAGTTGGGTGGCGTCGAGGGGCATGACATAGAGGGGCACTCCCTCGGCGAAGAGTTTCTGGGCGGAAGGAATGTCATTCAGGATGTTCCATTCAGGTTGCGGGGGTTGGGGAGGTCCAAAACCGAGGTCGCCGTAGCCGCGCTTGATGGAGCCGCCCATGATGACGACGCGCTTGAGCTTTCGGAAGGTGGCTGGATCTTTGTCGATGGCGGCGCCCACGTTCATCAGGGGGCCGATGGCGAGCAGTGTGACTTGGCCGGGGTTGCGGCGGATTTGGTCGAGGAGGAAAGTGACGGCGTCGGGGTGAGCGGGCTTGGCGAAGCGGTTGTTCTCGGCGTAGCGGCGCTGCGTGAAAGTGCCCTTGGGGGGCGTGGGAACACCAGCAGCTACAGGGATTTCCGGCCGACCAGCTTCGGCAAGGAAGCGGTCGAGGAGCTTGGCGCGGGTCTCGGTGTCACCGAAGGTGGTAGTGATGCCGAGGATTTGGAGTTCGGGGCTGCGGAGGGCCAGTGCGACGGCGAAGGCATCGTCGATGTCGTCGCCGATGTCGGTATCGATGATTACTTTTTCGGGGATGGCTTTCTCAGGAACCGCAGGGGTTGGAGAGGATTGGACTGAGCAGACCGGTGAGGCTGTTAGGATTGCACAAGCCAGGATGCGGATGAGGGCCGCTGGGAGTTTAGACATAGGCAATTGCTTGAGCTCCGTTGGGTACGGCGCTGATTGCGACGAACAAATTTTCCTGCGGAAAACTTGGTGCGGTCGAGAGGACTCGAACCTCCACGCCTTGCGGCGCTAGCACCTCAAGCTAGTGCGTCTGCCAGTTCCGCCACGACCGCGATGACATCCATCGTAAAGGCAATGCTGCAGGGTGTCAAATGAGCGCTTTACGAAGGAGGAAATGAAGGGTGGCGGCTTCCCGGCCTCGGGATAAATGCCGCCGACTCTACAAATGCTCTTTACGGTTTTTTCGGCTGCGCGGGCTGCGACGCTGCCGGAGGTTGCGAAGCCGGCTGCGAATTGGATTGCGGCGCTGCCGGCGTGGTCGCGGGTGCCGTTCCGGGCGTTGTCCCATGCGTGGCCGGAATTGCAGGTGTTGTTGCAGGCGCGGGCTTTGGCGCAGACTTCGACACGCGCTCAAGGATTGAGCTGCCGGTGCCTTCCGCCTTGTCCGCACGCAAAACTAGAGCCAAGGCGCAGAGCATGAACATCACGGCGCACCACGTCGTGGCCTTCGAAAGGACGTTGGCCGCGCCGCGCGGACCGAAAGCGGTCTGGCTGCCGGCGCCGCCGAAAGCTCCGGCGAGATCCGCTGCCTTGCCGCTCTGGAGCAGCACGACGATGATCAACACCAGGCAATTCAAAACGAAAAAGCTCTTGAGCAGCCAGCCAGCGAAGCGGAAGCCGACTACTGCGATTCCCACGCCAATCAGCAGCGCGAGCACCCACTGCATTGCAGTTTTTGTTTCCATTCCTGCCCTCTATCAAAAATGAAATCGTCAAAATCAGCCGGCCTGAAGGCCGCCGCTACTTGAAATTCACCAACGCGGCGAACGACTTCGGATCAAGGCTCGCTCCGCCCACCAGCGCGCCATCCAATTCTTCCTGCGCCATCAGCCCCTGAATATTGTCAGGCTTGACGCTGCCGCCATAGAGAATTCGCAGGGCGGAAGCGAGATGGACGGAGAAGTTCTCCCCCGCGCATCGCCGAAGCATGCGATGGGCATCGGCGGCAATTTCCGGGGTTGCTGTACGGCCCGTGCCGATGGCCCAAACCGGTTCGTATGCAACCAGAATACGGGAGAACTCTTCCGGGGTCAACGCGCCGGGGCCGCCATGGAATTGGCGGCTAAGAACTTCTTTGGCAAGGCCAGCATCACGCTCCTCTTGCGTTTCTCCGAGGCAGACAATGGGAGTGAGGCCGCTGCTCAAAGCAATCAAGGTTTTTTTGGCGACGTTGTCATCCGTCTCGCGAAAAAGCTGCCGGCGCTCGGAGTGGCCAATGATGACGTAGCGGCAACCGGCTTCGGCAAGCATGGGAGCGGAAACCTCACCTGTGAATGCGCCCTCTTTGCTCCAGGAGACGTTTTGGGCGGCGATGGCGACGTGGGAGCCTTTCGCGCATTCGAATGCCGTGGATATGGCTGTGAATGGCGGGGCAACTACCACGTCGCAATGCTTTGAGTTAGCAACCAGCGGGAGGAAGGAGGTGAAAAACGCGCGAGTATCCGCTAGCGTTTTGTACATTTTCCAATTGCCGGCGATTACGCGGCGTCGCATTAAGGCCTCCAAAAAAACAAAAGATAGCGCAGGGACGCTGGGAACGCAGAGGGTTCGCAGAGAAAGATAGGAGTCATTTGTTGGTGAGGGCCTCGACGCCGGGAAGTTTGCGTCCGCCGAGAAATTCGAGGGAGGCGCCGCCACCCGTGGAGATGTGTGAAATTTGATTCGAAACACCAGATTGATGGACGGCGGCCACGGAATCGCCGCCACCGACAATAGATGTGGCACCGGCGATGGTAGCGGCAGCGACGGCCTTGGCGATTTCAAGAGTGCCTTTTGCGAAGGCAGGCATTTCGAATACTCCCATGGGGCCGTTCCAGACGATGGTTTTGGCGGATGCAATTTTCTGGCGATAGGTTTCGATCGTTTTGGGGCCGATGTCGAGGCCCATCCATCCGTCGGGAGTATCGTGGATTGAAACTGTTTTTGTGGAGGTGTCGGCTTTGAATTCGGCGCCGATGATGTGATCGACGGGCAACAGCAGTGGGAATTTTTTCTCCTGCGCTTCGGTGCGAAGGCGACGAGCAAGGTCGAGCTTGTCGTCCTCGACGATGGACTTACCGATAGGATGGCCTTCGGCTTTTAGAAAAGTGTAGGCCATGCCGCCGCCGATGAGCATGGCGTCGGAGATTTTCATGAGATTTTCAACGACTTCGATTTTGTCGCTGACTTTGGCGCCGCCCAAAATCGCCACGAAGGGTCGCACGGGATTTGTCACCGCATTACCTAGATAGGTGAGTTCTTTCTCCATAAGTAAGCCGGCGGCGGATTGTTTGACGAAGCGCGTGATGCCGACCACGGAAGCATGCGCACGATGCGCGGAGCCGAACGCATCGCAGATGAAAAGGCCGTCGCAAAGCGCCGCCAGTCGCTTCGAAAAAACTTCGTCGTTTTTTTCTTCCTCGGGATGAAAGCGGACATTTTCGAGGAGAAGAATGTCGCCGTCAGCGAGTGATTTACTCTTTGACTCCGGAACAGCGCCTACACAGTCGGAAGAAAACCGGACAGGCCGGCCGACGAGTTGTTCTAGCATCTTCGAAACCGGCAGGAGCGAATATTTCGGATCGGGGCGACCCTTAGGGCGGCCGAGATGCGAAGCGAGAATGATGCGGCCACCTTTTTGAATGGCGAGGCGGATTGTGGGCGTCGACTCCCAAATGCGCGTGCCATCGGTAACCACGCCATCTTTGATCGGAACATTGAAGTCTACGCGGATGAACACGCGCTTGCCGCGAAGGTCGAGGTCGTCGATGGTGAGTTTGTTCATGGTCGAAGTTCTCAGAATTCAGCGATCAGTATTCAGCGAGAGAAGAAATACTTCCTAACTATCTTTTGCTCTTGCCGAGAACTGAATACTGATTACTTAAAACCTTCCTCAGAATTTGGAGGCCAGGAGCTTGATCAAGTCGCGGCACCGGCAGGAGTAACCCCACTCGTTGTCGTACCAGGCCAATACTTTGACGCAGCGGTCGCCGACGACTTTGGTGTATTCGGAGTCGACGATGGAAGAATTCGAATTGCCTTTGAAATCACAAGAAACGAGTTCTTCTTCAGTGTAGCCGAGGATGCCCTTCATGGGACCATTTGCTGCGGCCTTCAGAGCAGCGTTGACGGCATCTTTGGTGGCCGGCTTATCGACGAAAACGGTGAGGTCCACGACGCTGACGTTCGGAGTGGGTACACGCATGGCATAGCCGTCAAGCTTGCCCTTTAGTTCGGGAATAACAAGGTGGAGGGCTTTGGCGGCGCCGGTTGAACTAGGAATCATGTTGATAGCGGCGGCACGGGCGCGGCGGAGATCCTTGTGCGGGAGATCCAAGAGTTTCTGGTCGTTGGTGTAGGAGTGGATGGTGGTCATGGTGCCGCTGTGGATGCCGAAAGTGTCGTGTAGAACTTTGGCGACAGGAGCGAGACAGTTGGTGGTGCATGAAGCGTTCGAAATGATGTGATGTTTCGCAGGATCGTACGTCTTGTCGTTCACGCCGAGGACGAAAGTGGCATCGGGACCGTCCGCAGGCGCGGAGATGATGACTTTTTTTACCGGCGCGCGGAGGTGCTTCTTGGCGTCCACGCCCTTGGTAAAGAGGCCGGTGGACTCGATCACGATGTCCGCGCCGACGGATGCCCAGTCAATCTCGGCGGGATCTTTCACCTTGAAAACTTTAAAGCCCTTGCCTTCGACGGAGATGGTGTCCTCACTATGCGTGACGTTATGGGGCAGATTGCCGAGGACCGAGTCGTATTTCAAAAGGTGCGCCAGCGTCTTTGAATCCGTGATGTCGTTAACAGCGACGAATTGAATGTCCTTGTCGTCGAGCGCGGTGCGCACGATGTTGCGACCGATGCGGCCGAAGCCGTTGATGCCAACCTTGATGGGCATTACTTCCTCCGATGGAGTGTCAGATAGTGCGGCTGCGCAGGAGCGCGAGACGGCCGCGGGTGAACAGAAAATGCTATGGGTTGCGCGGACAAAAGTCAACGCGCAGAAGCACATACTGAGATTTACCCGCTATAATGGCGGTCCGCCATGGAGTGGACACTTGCAACTGGCCTGCGCTGGCTGTTCGACTCGGAGCGCGGCGTTTCGGACCGCCTGCTTCCCCGCTGGATTTTTCTGCGCGCTCTTGGCCTCATCTATTACTCGGCGTTTTTCTCGCTGGTGTTTCAGATTCGCGGATTGATTGGGCCGCACGGAATTCTTCCTGCCGGCGAATACCTGCAGGCGGTGGCGGAGCGATTTGGCCACGCGGCTTACTGGTATGCGCCGACGCTGCTGTGGTTTTCGAGCAGTGCTCGCATGCTTGCCGGAATTTGCTGGGTGGGGATGATTGCGTCGCTGCTGCTCGTTTTGAATTTGTGGCCGCGCGGGATGCTGGCAATTTGTTCCGTGTGCTTTCTTTCTTTTGTGAGTGCGGCGCAGGAGTTTTCCGGCTACCAATCGGATGGAATGTTGCTGGAGGCGGGATTTATCGCGATGTTTTTCGCGCCGGCAGGTTTTCGGCCGGGGTGGGGGGAGGAAAGCAGGCCATCGCGCGCAAGCCTGTTTCTGTTGGTTTGGGAAGGCTTCCGGATTTATTTCGAATCGGGCATTGCGAAGATCATGGGCGGCGACCCGCAGTGGCGGAACTTCACGGCGCTCGACGAGTATTACCAGAACGGCCCGCTGCCGACATGGATTGGCTGGTATATGCAGCATCTGCCGCATTGGTTTCATGCGGCGATGTCGTTTGGAACGCTGGCGCTGGAACTCGTGCTCGCCTGGATGATGTTTTTGCCACGGCGCATTCGAATCGTTTGTTTTTTCATCGTAACACCGTGGCAAATCGGGATCATTCTTTCGGCGAATTACACGTTTCTGAATTACCTCGTACTTGTGCTGGGGTTTCTGTTGCTCGACGATCGGTTCGTGTTGCCGTACTTGCCGCGATTCATGAAAGAGAGTTATCTCGCCACCAAAGAGGCCAAGCCACTGGCCGCTCCTATTCCAGAAAACAAATGGCGAAAGAAATTTCGCGAGCAATTCTCAGCCCTGAAGCTGGCATTGACGGCCGTGATGCTCACCTGGATTTACTACGTGACGCTGGCAGAAATGGTTTGGATGGTGAAACCTCTCCCGCTGCCAACTTCGCCGGTTTCGGCGCTCGAGCCGTTTCGCATCGCAAATCGCTACGGATTGTTCGCGGTGATGACTCGCGGGCGCTTCGAAATCGAGTTTCAGGGCTCGGACGATGGACAAACGTGGTTGGTGTATCCATTTCGATTCAAACCGCAGGATCCAAGCAAAGCGCCGGGGATTTACGCGCCATATCAGCCGCGGTTCGATTGGAATTTGTGGTTTGCGTCGCTCAGTTCGTGGCGGCAGGAGCCCATCGTTCTTCGAACGGAGCAGAGTCTGCTGCGCGGCGATAGGGACGTCCTGCTGCTTTTCGCGGGGAACGCGTTTCCGCACGCTTCGCCACGCCAAGTGCGCGCGGTGATCTGGCGATATTGGTTCACAACGCCAACAGAAAGACATTCGCAAGGGCTGTGGTGGAGAAGGCAGCAGCTTGGGCTCTACGCCCCAACACTTGAACGGGAAGCAGACGGAAGAATTGTGGTCTTGGAGTGGCCACCTGTGACGCAACCTCGAGAATAAAGATTGAAGGATAAGGATTACTGCGGAAACTGTTTGATGCTGGTGACGCGCTCACCCTGGAAGCGGACAAAGACGGTTTTCGAGGGGGGCTGGCCGTAAATCCAGTCTTCGATATCGTTGCCTTCTGAATCGCGCTCGCGGACTTTGTGGTCCGGCTTGCCGATAGCGGCCACGAGCTCTTCACGGTCCATGCCCACTACAGGCTTGCGGTCCTGAATGGCCTTCTTCATTTCCGGCGGCAGTGTGTCGAACCATTGCACCGCCGCGGAACGCTCTTTCGCAAAATTCAAGAAGGGCGAAAGAAGCTGCTTCAATTCGTCAGGAGTCAGGTCCGGCAGCGACTTATTGAAATCCAGGAAAATGGTGCTGCCCATGCCGGGCTGCATCCCCGGCGGGCCAGGATCCTGATTCGTGCTTGTCTGCGTCGGGGGATAACCCGCGCCACCGATGCCGATTTGGAGGTGATCGCGCCAATGTCTTTTGCCGCGGCCACCACCGTTCACATCGACGACGATTTGATGATCGCGAAATTCGAGCTTGGTGATTTGCACGTTATCACCGGTATTGACAGCCGGGCCGTGGGTAGCAACGGCGCGATCGAGCTGTTCGGCCTGCAGGGCTTTCCCCACACTGAGGTGGAAGCCTTCTTTGCCCGCGGGCAGGGGCTTGATGGCTTTGGCAAATTCGCCGGAGACGTAGCGGATTAATTCGAGTTTGGAAGAATCCTGTAGCGTGGTGCTTTTCGCTGCGGGCGGGCTTTTCGACTGCGATTGGCTCTGAGACTGCGGGTTGTCCGAAGCTGCGCTTGGGAAAAGTGGAATCTCGTCATCGGCGGGAAAGCTGGGTGTGGGATTGGCGGGCGGTCGAAGGCTGTTGACCCGCGGGACATCCGCGTCGGCAAAGAGCAATAACGTCAGCGATAGAGCGAGCCAGTTCGTCATACACGAGCGGCCCGAGAGGTCTGGACCGGCTTTCCCTATTCTACGATGCTCCGAGGCCGCTGAACAGGTGCCTCGCACAAGACGGGACGCACCCCCTTCCTGCCTCTTATCGGGCGGAAATGTGCTATTGGGCTTGCATTGTCGCCAAAACCTTAGCGGGAGACGACTTGGACGCCCTGGCGGTCAATCGTCATTGGTAGAACTTGGCCACCGGACTCGTGAATGGCCGTTTCCACGCGTTCGCGGGCGTCTGGTTCGACGAGCAAAACCACGCAGCCTCCACCGCCCGCGCCGCAGACTTTGCCCGCAAGGGCGCCGTTGCGGCGGGCGTTTTCGATGACGCGGTCGATGGTCTTCGTCGAGATGGTGGGCAAGTTTCGCTTGCGGAAGGACCACTCCTCGCGCATAAGGCGGCCGGCTTCCGGCCAGTCGGGTTTCTCGAACGCCACGCGCATCTCTTGGGCCACTTCGGAAATGCGTTCGAGGCTGTTCTGGACAGCACGCTTGCCGCCGATCTGCGCTTTGAAAACTTCCCAATTGTTGATGCCGTGCTGGCGGGGCTTGCCGGTGTAACAGACCATCACCCGGCGCTCGAGTTCGTCGAGATTGACGCGCAACTCCACGCGATGCTCGCCGCCGGGCGGCAGTTCGATGGCGGCGGCGCCGCCGAACGCTGGAGGGTAATGATCTTGGGTTCCGGTGGGAACATTGATGACGATGGCTTCCGCGTCGCGGCTGATGTGGATCCAATCCACTTTGCTCTTCCCTGCTCCCGTGAAGCGGTCGAGCGCGGCGCAAATGGCCACGGCCATGGCGCTGGAGCCGCCAATGCCCGCGCCGGCGGGCGCTTCGGAATCGGTCGTGAGGGTGAAGCCCCCGGGAGGATGGAAAAACTTGGTGATTTCGGCGAGGAGCGGGAGGCGATAGCGCTTGGCTTTGATGAGAGCAGCGAAGGAGGCAAAACTTTCTTCGCACTTGATGTCGCGAGAGACCAGCTTGATGCGTTTGTCGCCGGCGGGATGCGTTTCAATGACGCACGAGGCGTAAAGCGAGATGGCCGCGTTCAGCGTGACGGCGCCTGGATGAAAGAGATAGAGCGGCCAGATGTCGAGCGTGCTGCCAGCGAAGTCCACGCGCGTCGGTGCTTTGGATTCGATGATCATGAGCGAGAGTTAACTCGATTCAATAAGATTTTCAGCCGAGCCAGTTTGACGGATTAATGCGGCCACCTCAAGCAATGTCTGGGGGATGTCTACGGAAAGGCAATGACGTCAATCACGGGAAAGCGCGAGAACCGGCATTTGTGCCGAAAGAGAAAATCAGCTAGCGCCAGCCGAACCGCCGCGTTTTCAATCCGGATAGTTGACACCGCGGGTGAGCCTATTACCCACCGGCGCCGGCGGCGCGGTTGCGGGCGATGAGCTGAGGGCCGTCCTTTTTCTCTTGCGCGAGTGCGGGATTCGGCTCGAAGCAGCGGCGGCAGCGGGCTTCGTACGCGCCCATCGCGCCGACAACGATCAACTCTTCGCTTTCGACAAGGCGCTGGGTGTGGACGGCGGGATTGCCGCAGCGCACGCAGATGGCGAGGAGTTTGGTGATCTCTTCGGCGATGGCGAGGAGGCGCGGCATCGGTTCAAACGGGCGGCCGCGGTAATCGGTGTCCAGGCCGGCGACGATCACGCGTTTGCCGAGATTGGCGAGCTTGGTGCAAACGTCAACGACTTCATCGCCAAGAAACTGTGCTTCGTCGATGCCGATGACTTCGGTGCGCGGCGAAAGTTTTTCCATGATTTCGGAGGCTTTGAAGACGGCGTCCGAGGGAATGCCGAGTCCGGAGTGCGAGACGATCTCGTTGGCCGCGTAGCGCTCGTCGATGGCGGGCTTGAAGATTTGCACGCGCTGGCGCGCGATCTCTGCGCGGCGCAGCCGCCGGATCAGCTCTTCGCTCTTGCCGGAAAACATCGGGCCGACGACGACTTCGATCCAACCCATGTTGCCTTTGACGATGTCCACGGTTACTCCTTCAATTTTCGTAAATGCATCTGCGACGGCAGCGCCCCTAGACTCGCGAACCAGCAGCGGCTGCGGCGCTGTACATCTTGGCATTATAGAATGGGGCGAAGGCGGCAATCACGGCAACACGAAAAGCTTCCTGGCGCGTAATGAAATTGGTCGAGAGCACGCCCCAGGCGCCTTGCGCGTCGCGGATGCCCGCGGCGCCGGCGAAGCGGTCGATCGCTGAGGCAAGCTCGACGCCATTTTCGAGAACTTCGCGGGCCAGTGCTGCGGGGATCTCGATGCTTCCCGAACGGCCGTAATGACCTCGCACGCCATCGGAAACATAAGCCCAGCTTTCCAGGAAGACGCGGCGATGCCCATTTTGCCGCAATTTCGAATGCCGCAGCGCCTCGTCAGTCGAGGCACCTTCGTGTACAACGTCGAGGCCGCCTTCAAGACCGACGAAGTATTTCCAAGACGCTCCGCTCTCGCGGGCCATTTCAACAAGAGCTTCCGCGCGCTGGCGGGCGCCGCGCATCAATTCGTCGCGTGACGCGGGCGTATGGCTGACGCCGCTTTCCACTTCCACGCCGACGACTTCGAATTCCGAATCGTGACCAAGAGCCGAAGAGAAAGACTGAAGAGCTTCAGTGACGGCGTTGAGCTTGGGGCCGCGCTTACTGCCGACAGCGATGATAATTTTGTGCATTCGGAAAGAGTGTGAAGCATGATTCTAACGGTAGTCGGGCGAAAATTTCACTCACAATTCGCGAGCCTGAGGAAAACTCGTGAGAAATATTCTCATGGGGCTCCTCCGCTTGTCTCAGTCAACTGACCCGATAAAAACTCCGAAAGCGGGAACGGAAAAATGATTCAGCTGCGTTGACTCAGCGCCAATCTCCGGCGCGGCGAGCAAGGGATTCGCGGAACCCCCCTTCACTCCATGAGCGGAAAGATCGAACTTGATGGTCCTAGGCTCGGCGCTCATGTTGAGGACAACGAGAATCGCCTCGCCTCGGCCTGGCTCCTTACGCAAAAAAGAGAGAACATTCGTATCTTCCTGATTCAATGGTAGATAGCGTCCGTCGCGCAGCGCCGGTTCGTTTCGCCGCAAGGCCAGCAAGCGCTTGTAAAAAGCCAGAATGGACTTCGGGTTCTGCGCTTCGGCCACGACATTATATATGGAGGCGCTGGGCGGCACGGGCAGCCACGGGTGCTGCGAGGCGCTGAACCCAGCATTCGTAGACGCGTCCCACTGCATGGGCGTTCGTTCACCGTCGCGGCCCTTCTCCTCCGGCCAGCCGATTTTCCCAATGGGATCCTGCACGTCTTCTTTACGCGCCGGTTCCGTGGTGCGCATGCCGAGCTCTTCGCCGTAGTACATCAGCGGCGTCGCGCGCGTGGCAAGCAGGAGCGCAGCCATCAATTTTGCGATTTGATCGTTATGCACACCGTCGCCGTAACGATCCCACTGGCGGGGCTGATCATGATTGCTGAAAAAATAGTGCGGTTGCCCGCCAACGGCGTTCCGGTCAATTTCGTTCAGCAACCGGCGGAAATCCGGCGCGGAAAGTTTATTCACGTCGGCAATCTGGAAATCCATCGGCAACTGAACTTCGTCGTTCTTGGCACCGTACATTTTGGCGAGCTCGGCGATATTTGGCTCATCGGCTTCGCTGATCATCACCGGATTGCCGGGATACGCGTTCACTACTTTCCTCATTTCGCGCAAAACTTCGTGGACTTCCGGCAGGTTGTCCGTGTATTTGTGCGCGATATTCGGGTCACCGTAGGCATTCTTCCCTGGGAGAATCGGATCATCGTGGAGATTGGGATCTTCAAACAAACGAGAGACCGCGTCGATTCGAAACCCCGCCACGCCGCGTTTCAGCCAGAAGCGCATGGCATCGTACATTGCTTTGCGCACTTGCGGATTGCGCCAGTTCAGGTCGGGCTGCTCGGTATAAAAATGGTGGTAGTAATACTGATTGGTGGCGGGGTCAAGCTTCCACGCCGAATGGCCAAACCAGGATTGCCAGTTGTTGGGAGGCTGGCCCATCGCGTTGCCGTCGCGCCAAATATACCAATCGCGCTTCGGATTGCTGCGCGATGAACGCGATTCCTTAAACCACGGATGCTGGTCCGACGTGTGATTGGGAACAAAATCCATGATAACGCGGATGTTGCGCTTCTTCGCCTCGCTGACCAAGTGATCGAAATCCGCGAGCGTGCCGTAGAGCGGATCGATGGCAGTGTAATCGGAAATGTCATATCCGAAATCGATCAGCGGTGATGGATACATCGGGCTGATCCAGATCGCGTCGATGCCCAAGTCGTGAATATAATCCAGCCGCGAGGTAATCCCGTTGATGTCGCCGACGCCGTCGCCGTTCGAATCCTGAAAGCTACGCGGATAAATCTCGTAAATGACCGCGTGCTTCCACCAGGGGTCCTGCGACTTCTGCTGAGCTTGCTCATGTTTCGAAGATTGTTGCGGAGGTTGTTGCGCCAGACTCGTACCCGCGTCGAGCCACAGGACGAGCGATAGGGTGGCAAACAAAAACTTAGCGCGATTCAACACGGCGATCTCCCTGTTTGTGCTGCATCTCAATGAGGTGTTTCAAGTTTTGGGTTTTCATGAATCTGTAATTGCTCAGCCAATTTCAGTTCGCGTTCCGCCTCTTCCGTGCGGCCCAATTCGCGATAGGCCTGCCCGAGAAGATGGTGGGGCATCGGATTATTGGGGTCCATGGAGATGGCCCGCTGCAAGGCGCGCACGGCAAGCGCAGTCTCGCCTTTTTTCTCAAGGACCTTTCCCATCAAGATGTACGGCCCCGTGGACGTGGCATCCAGCCAGATGGATCTTTGCAGCAACTTCTCCGCTTCTTCATACTTCTGGAGACGGCTGTAAGCGTCCGCCAGCTTGTAGTACACCGCCGCTTCGCCGGGATTCAGTTCCAACTCTTTCTGAAACTGCTCGACGGCCTCCGGAATGCGTGACTTATATAGATAGAGCTCTCCGAGCAGCATATGGGCTCGCGGAAGTTTCGGATCGAGTTCCGCAGCCTTTTTCGCATACTCTTCGGCCACGGGAGCAAAATCCTGGCGCAGCAGCATGCGTGCGGCAAACAAATACGCCGCCGCGGAATCGGCCGGCACACCAAACATTCTGGCAAAAGCTCTACGAGCGTTCGGGTAATCCTTGGTCTGCAGGTAACAAATACCAAGAATGTACGAGGCATCTACGTTGGCGCTAGGATACCAAGTTTGTACTTTTTCGAGCGGGGAGATCGCCTCTGCCGGACGTCCCGCGAGGTAATAGGAAAGCCCCATCAACTGTACCGCTTCGTTGTCGCCGGGATCTTCCTCCAACGCTTTCTTAAAGCTTGCCGCAGCCTTCAAGTAATCGCCTTTCCGGTAGTTGGCAATACCGATCTGGCGCATTACCCCTCGCCGCGACGGCTCCGCGGCGGCAATGCCCTCCAGCAACGCGAGCGCCTCATCGTTTTTTCCTTGCTGCATCAGAAGCGTGGATCGCTCCAGGCTGGCATCTTGCGGTGCCGACGATGCGCCCTGCGTAAGCCCATCTTTTTGGGACGTGCCTTGAGAAGCCGGCAAGCTTACAGGCAACGCGCCGCACAGCGCCAGAGCGCCAGCCAGCAGACGATGAGAATAAAGTCGAAGCAGCGCCATGTGGTACTTCCCGGCAACAATTACAACACGCTCAGCGCAAAAAAACGGGGAGTCCGCCGTGGCGGACTCCCCGTCGGGGTGGTTGGGGTGTCCTCGTCCTTGTTAGAAAGAGAAACGCAGTCCAAACGTCAGGAGCCGCATCGACGTGTTGTTTTCGATGTTGGTGATTCGTCCGGCATCGCCAGCGCAATCGATACAGGTATTGCCTTGGGTGTAGTTGAAGCCCAGAACCGGGTGGTTAAAGATGTTGTTGGCATCCATGCGGAACTCCGCCTTGTAACGTTCCGTGATGCGGAAGTTCTTCGCGAGCGAGAGATTTGACGTAAATAGGTGTGGTCCGCGGAATGGGTCGTACCCCCTATTTCCGAGTGTGCCGCAAGCCGGACGTGAGAATCCCGGTATGGTCGGCCTTGCCACGTTGCATTGGTTGGGGTCAGACTTGCATGTACCCGGGGTAAATAAGGTGAGTCCGGGGATGGTACAGGTCTTGGTTGGGTCAGTAGGGTCCGGAATAGTGGTAAAGACCGGAGTGAACCAAGTAAGGTTTCCGTTCGAGTCCCGCTTCTTGCCCAGCTTAAGTGATCCAGAGCCAATGTTGGGACGGCAGATGCTGGTATTCTCGTCCTCGCTGCAGGCACTATAGCTGGGCGTCCACGGCAGCCCCCCGCTCCAGTTGGTGATGCTCGTCAATCTCCATCCGCCGATGAGAGCGTCCGTCAAAGTGTTGGCGCCGCTCATGTACTTCTTGCCTTTGCCGAACGGCAGTTCATAGAGGATGTTTGTTA
>Ga0137409_10001938_pt1 | contig 22280 bp, 17 predicted proteins | sample CZODoug1_16funga_FD_122059 | JGI IMG/M metagenome (GOLD analysis project Ga0137409, IMG submission 122059) | Vadose zone soil fungal communities from Angelo Coast Range Reserve, California, USA - CZODoug1_16fungal (Hybrid Assembly) | ecosystem: Environmental > Terrestrial > Soil > Vadose zone...
CTGTGCCTCAGGGAATTGCGGGTGGGGAAACGACGAGAAGGAGTATTACTCCACCGCGCCCGAGAACATCGCGCTCAACGGGCAGGGGCAGCTGATGATCGTGGGCCGAGTCGCGCCTGCCGGGCTGACGTGCTACTACGGTCCCTGCCGCTACACCTCGGCCAAGATCACGACGCGGGGCAAAGTGGAAGCCGCGCCCGGTCGCGTCGAGGCGCGCATCAAGCTCGCGGCGGGGCAGGGGCTCTGGCCCGCGTTCTGGCTGCTGGGCCAGAACATCAGAACCGTCGGGTGGCCCGCCAGCGGCGAGCTCGACATCATGGAGAACAAAGGCAGCGCGCCGACCGCCACCAGCTCGGCGGTGCACGGGCCAGGGTACTCGGGCAATACGCCGCTCGCGCACGTCCGGGCCGTCCAACGCGGCACGTTCACCGAGGCCTTCCACACGTTCGCGGTCGAATGGGACTCGCTCACCATACGGTTTTTTGTCGATGATACGTTGCACTTCCGCGTCACCCGCACCGGCGTCGAGACCTTCGGGCACTGGGTCTTCGACCAGCGTTTTTTCATCATCGTGAATCTGGCCATCGGCGGCCACTTTGACGGCGATCCGGCGTCGGATGCGATTCTCCCGGCGACGATGCTCGTCGACTACGTGCGGGTCTATCGACGCGGGCCGCGAGGCGTACATTAGAGCCCCATGAAACGACGCGCGTTCGTGCAGACCCTGGGCGCGGCTGCCGCGGGTGGGCTCCTCTCCCGGTTTCCCAAGAAACTCGACCGCATCGGACTCGAGCTGTACGCGGTGCGACACGCGATGGCGCAGGATCCCGAGCGCACGCTTGCCGCGATCCGCGCCATCGGCTACACCGACGTCGAGCTCCTCTGGTCCTTCAATAATTTCAACCGCACTCCTGCCCAAGTCGCCGCGACTCTCAGGAATGAGGGTCTGCGCGCGCCGTCGGCGCACATGTCCGCCGACACGATCTTCGTGGGGTGGGAGCGTTCGCTCGCGATCGCCAAACAGCTCGGCCACGAGTATCTGGTCGTGCCCGATTTCGAAGACTGGACCAAGCGCACGATCGACGATTGGCTCGAGTGGGCCGACAAGTTCAACGCCGCGGGCGCGGTGGCGCGCCGCGCCGGCATCTGGCTCGCCTTCCACAACGAGTCCTACCACCAGAAGCCGATCGACGGGAAGGTGCCCTACGACGTCTTCATTGGCCGGCTCGATCCGTCGGTGACCCGGCTCCAGCTCGACGTCGGCAACATGGTGATGGGCGGCGGTGACCCGATGCAATACCTCCAGAAGTATCCGGACCGATTCTGGCTATTCCATCTCAAGGACACGGTCCCCGATCGCTCCAGCGATACGCGTTTGGGCACCGGCATCTTCGATTTCAAGCGCTTTCTCGCCGCCGTGCCCTCGCTCTCCAGCAAGCCGTGCTACGTGGAGGACGAGACTCCGAGCGATGAGCTGGGCGCGGCGCGGAGCAACTTCCAGTACTTGCAGGGGCTGGAGTTCTGAAATGACCCTCGTGCGCGTGGCCCTCGCTCAGGAGCGGGAAGTCGACCTCTCCATTACTTACGACGCCGTCGTCGTCGGCTCGGGCGCCGCGGGTGGGATGGCGGCGCACGTCCTGACCTCCCAGGGCATGAAGGTGTTGCTGCTCGAGGCGGGGAAGAAGATCCCCATCGAGCAGGAGCTCCGCTCGATGGAATGGCCCTACGAGCATCCGCGCCGCGGGGATTGGCCCCCGGGAAACCACGCGATCCGCCACAACGAGTACACGATCCGGCAACCGCCCTACGCCAAGAAGACCGCGTTCAAGCACGTGTATTCGTACGTGGGCGGGTGGGGTGGCTCCGACTACGTGAAGAACATCCTGGTGGACGAGAAGGACCACCCCTACACCGGGACGCGCTACGCCTGGGTGCGGGCCCGGTTGCTGGGCGGCAAGACGAACATCTGGGGCCGGCTGGCGCTGCGCTTGTCGGACTACGACTTCAAGGGCAAGACGCACGACGGCTACGGTGAGGATTGGCCCATCTCCTACGCCGACATCGAGCCCTACTACGACAAGGTCGATCTCTACCTCGGCATCTCCGGCTACAAAGAGAATCTCCCGCACCTCCCCGACAGCCAGTTCCAGCGGCACAACAAGCTCACCGCGTCGGAGCTGATGCTGCGCAAGAGTCTCGCCAAAATGGGGCGGACGGTGACGCCGTATCGCGCCGGCGTGACGACCGATGGAGTGAAGAACAAGTACCGCAGCAAGTGCTTCGGGCGGGGCGCGTGTGGCCGCCGTCCGGGCGGATGCGACATCCACGCGGCGTTCGATTCGCCCACCGGCCTCATCTACCCCGCGATGGACACGGGGAACCTGACGTTGCGCACCAACTCGATCGCGCACGAAATCCTAGTGGACCCGAATACCGGCAAGGCGCGGGGCGTGTCGTTCGTCGACTCACAGAATCACCGCACCTACGAAGCGAAGGCCCGCGTCGTCATCGTCGGGGCATCCACGTTGGAGAGCGCGCGGTTGCTGCTGCTATCGAAGTCACGCCAGCACCCCAACGGCATCGGCAACTCGAGCAATCACGTCGGGCACAACTTCTGCGAGCACGTCATGGGCCCGGGTGCGACGGGGCTCGTCAAGGAGCTGGTCGGGCGCGCGCCGACGCTCGATGACGGCAAGCCGGGCGGTTTCTATCTACCCCGCTTCCGCAATCTCCAGGACAAGCAGCCGGGCTTCGTCCGCGGCTACGGGTTCGAAGGGGGTGGCGGCTTCGGGATCTTCCCCGACGGAGCGTTTGACGCGCCCGGGTTCGGCGGGCAATTCAAGAAGACGGTGCGCGAGCACGCTGGCGCCTTCATTAGTATGGGCGGCTTCGGCGAAGTGCTGGCGCGCTACGAGAACTACATGGATCTGGACCCCACCGTGAAGGACCGCTGGGGGATCCCGGCGCTGCGCTTCCACTATCAGTTCAGCGACAACGAAAAAAAGATGTGCGAAGACATGGCGGCGACGGCCCGAGAGATGTTCGAGGAAGCCGGTGTCGAGATCATCGGCGTCGACAAGGAAATGCTCACCGAGGGGTGGTCGATCCACGAGCTGGGCACGGCGCGCATGGGCACCGACCCCAAGACGTCGGTGCTGAATCAATTCCAGCAGTCGCACGACGTGCGCAATCTGTTTGTGGTGGATGGATCCAGCCATGTCAGCGCGTCGTGCCAGAATCCGACGTGGACGATCATGGCGCTGGCGTGGCGCTCGTGCGAGCACCTCGCCGACGAGTTCAAGCGGGGGAACCTATGAAGCTCACGCGACGCGAAATGATCCAGGCGACGGCGGCGGGGGCCGCGGCGGCGGCGGCGGCCGCGGGCGCGTTGCCCGCCATGCCGGTCCCACCTCTCCCGCAGGGCGCGCCGCGCTTCTTCACGCCCGCGGAGTTCGCGGTCGTCGATGAGCTGAGCGACATGATCATTCCGACGGACGCGCAGTCGGGCGGAGCACGGGCGGCCGGAGTGGCGGCCTACATCGACGCGCGGCTCGCCGAGTCGTTCGAGAAGGAGCCGCCGGCCCGCTGGCGCGCGGGCGTGCAGGCGGTGGAGGCGCTGTCGCGCGAGATGAGCGGCAAGACGTTCATGGCCGCTACGCCCGAGCAGCGCCTGGCGGTCCTGACGCGCATGGCCGCCGGCGAAAAGGAGCCCAAGACGCTCGCCGAGCGGTTCTTCGGGGAAATCAAGGGTTTCACGGTTCGCGCCTACTACACCTCCAAGATCGGGATTCACGACGACCAGCAGTACAAGGGCAACGTGTACCAGACGGGCGAATTCGCGGGGTTCGACCCCGCGTAGCATATTCTCCGGGGCCTATTTCGATCCTTTTTCGGGGGGCAAGAGATGCGGGAATCCGGCGTTCGGGAGCACCTCGTGGATCTGCATGTCGTTGCGGCGCGCACCGCCTGGCCCGGCGTGGGGCAGGAGGTGTTCGGCCCAGCGGAGTGGCGGTCGCTCGCCGCCGCGCTCGGGTTGTCGCCCCGTGAGTCCGGCATCGTTCGATCGGTGTTCGATGGCGCCTCTGAAAAAGACGCGGCGGCGCATTTGGGTCTCTCTCCGCATACCGTCCACACCTATCTCTGGCGCATCTACCGCAAACTCCAGGTACAAAGTCGTGAAGAATTGTTGGTCCGCGTGTTCGCGGAGTTTCGCGCGCTACCCAAACGCGTGACGCGCGGGCGCAAAACGTAGCGCAGCCGCGACGTCACCCCATCGATGTCACCTGAACAGGTGACCCGCAGTGGGGGTCTTGTCGCATGCTATAGTGAGTCCAAGATTGGCCTTGGGAGACAGCCTCGTTGATCATTCACGCGACGACCCGTAACGGGCGCCGGAGGGGAACTATGCTAAGCGTGCTACAGCGTAGTGGTTTGCTTCGCGCGGCAGGGATCAGCGTGTTGTTCGTACTGGCGATGACCAGCACGGCGCTCGCTCAGGAGACGGCGCAGGTGTCGGGCACCGTGACCTCGGCCACCACGCACGAGAAGTTGTGGGGCGTGACGGTGCGGGTGAAAGGCACTCCGACGCAGACCGTGACCGATCAGCAAGGTCGGTTCGCCCTGGTCGCGCCGACCGACGCCACGTTGCAATTCGCGATCATCGGTTTCCGCGGCAGCGAGCAGGCGATCGGTGGGCGGTCGACGATCGACGTCGCGATGGAGTCGGCGCCGACGATGCTGTCGGAAGTGGTCGTGACCGGGTACTCGAGTCAGCGCCGCGCCGACATTACCGGCGCCGTCACCAGCGTCAATCTCGAGAGCGTCGGCAAGCAGACCTCCGCGAGCGTGCTGTCGCGGCTCGACGGACGCGTCCCCGGTGTGACGGTTGAAGCGAGCGGCTCGCCCGGCGCGCGCAACACGGTGCGCATCCGCGGCGTCAGCTCGTTCCACGACAACGATCCGCTCTACATCATCGATGGCACGCCGGTGCAGGACTCGTACATCAACTGGCTCAATCCCAACGACATCGGTGAAATCCAGGTCCTGAAAGACGCGTCGTCCGCGTCGATCTACGGCTCGCGCGCCAACAACGGCGTGGTCATCATCGAAACCCGCAAGGGCAAGCCGGGCGGTCGCCAGGCGCGCCTCGACGTCCGCACCGGCGTCTCGTCGCCGACGCACGGGCTCGACGATATCCTGATGCAGAGCTCGCTGGACTATTTCCATGTCATTAAGCGCAGCTACAACAACGCCGGCGTGGCCCTGCCGCCCGAAATCCCGGCGATCTACGGCAACCCCGCGAATCCGCAGGTGCCGCGCTACACGTACGTGGATCCCTCGGCCATCACCTCGGTGGATTCGTTTGGTCGTCCGCTGCTGGTCAATGAGGCCGCCTACGCCTATCCGAACGTGCTGATCATGCCGGGCAGCGCCGGCACGAACTGGTGGAAGGCCGTCTTCAGTCCGGCGCAGTTCAGCGACGCCAATCTCGGCATTTCGGGCGGCGGTCCCGACAACTCCTACAACGTGTCGTTCAACTACCTGAAGCAGGACGGCACCGGCGCGTTCAGCCAGTTCCAGCGCGGCACGCTGCGCATCAACACGGCGTTCGCGCTGAACAACCGGCTGACGATCGGCGAAAACCTCGCGCTTGCCCGCGAACAGGCCTTCGGCGGCCTCGACGACGGCTCGCTGGGCGAGAACAACATCGTCGGGGACAACATCCTGATGCAGCCGGTCGTGCCGATCTACGACATCGGCGGGAACTTCGCCTCCGGCAAGTTCAAGGGCGGCGGGAACACCACCAATCCGCTCAAGTATGCCTGGGCACGCCGCTTCGACCGGAATATCAACGATCGCGTCATCGGCAACGTGTTCGGCAACCTCGATCTGCGCCGCAACCTGACGTTCAAGACGCGGTTCTCGTTCAACATGTTCCAGCGGAATTTCAAGGGTTTCACGCCGACCACGTGGGAGAATTCGGAACCCGTGCGCGTCACCGGGCTCAATCAAAACGAGGACCGGGGGACCGACTGGACGTTTACGAACACGCTCAACTACTCGTGGACGACGCAAAGCCACAACCTGGCCGTGCTCGTGGGCCAGGAAGCGAACCAGAGCACCCAGCGCTTCATGTCGGGCAGCATCTCCGGCTTGATCAACGAAGATCCCTCGAGCCGCTACATCGACGATGCGCTGGGCTCGGCGGCCACGAAGAACATCACCAGCTCGGGCACCTACGACCGTCTGTTGTCGCTGTTCGCCAAGGCCGACTACAACTATCAGCAGCGCTACTACGTGAGCGCCACGGTCCGGCGCGACGGGTCGTCCAAGTTCGCGCCCGGCAATCAGTGGGGCACGTTCCCCGGGTTCAACGTCGGCTGGCGCGCCTCGCGCGAGTCGTTCTTCCCACAGAACGGGTTCTTCTCGAACGTGATGCTGCGGTTCGGCTGGGGCATCACCGGGAACCAGCAGGTGCCGGGGGGCCGCATCGTGGCCCAGTACGGCGGCGGCCGCGCCGACGCGTTCTACGATGTCGGCGGCTCGGGCAGTACCATCCTCCCCGGATACCGCCAGGTCGCGCAGGGCAATCTCAGCATGGCGTGGGAGACGAACAAGTCGACCAACGTCGGGATCGACCTGGAGTTCCTCCAGGGCCGTGGCAACTTCACGCTCGACGTGTACAAGCGGATTACGGGGGCCACTACGGGCCACGGGTTGCTGTTCGACCCGCGCGCACCTGCCGCGGCCGGCCTCGCGAATCCCGGGATTCAGAACATCGGCAAGATGCAGAACACCGGCTTCGACTTCGCCATCGCCTATAGCGGCACGATGGGCACGAACAAGGTGTGGAGCGTCGCGTTCAACGGCAGCCACTACAAGAACGAGATTCTCGTCATCGACGGCCTGTCGACCCAATTCTTCGGCCCGGTGGGTACCCGCATCGGGACGGCGACCGTCAACCAGGTCGGGGACCCGATCGGGGCCTTCTACGGCCTCAAGGCGAACGGCTACTTCCCGGACTCGGCGAACGCGCTGGCGCACAATCTCGACACCCTGGGGAGCTGTCCCACCGCGCCGTGCCAGACCGACGCACGGGTGGGCCGTATCCGGTTCGTGGACGTGAACGGGGACGGGTTCATCACGGCGGCCGACCGCACGATCATCGGCAGCCCGCACCCCGACTTCACCGGGGGATTGGATCTGGGCTTCCGCGCGGGGGGCTGGGACTTCAGCGCCACCGTGTTCGGGTCGTTCGGGAACGACATCTTCGACGCGCAGAAGGACTTCTACGTCTTCCGCGACTTCTCGACCAACGTCGTGAAGGACCGGCTGACCGATTCGTTCTGCCTGCCGGCGGATGAGGGCTGCACCAACCCGTACAACCAGAACGCCAAGTATCCACGGCTCGACCAGTTCGATGCGCAGAGCCCGGTGATCAGCAGCTATTATGTTGAGAACGGGTCGTACGTCCGGCTGCGCACCTTGCAGATCGGCTATACGATTCCGCCCACGCTGTTCCGGTGGCTGCCGCAAGGACGCGTGTACATCCAGGCGGAGAATCTGTTCACGATCACCGGCTACGAAGGTCTCGATCCGTCACTCCCGGCGGCGGCGGCGTTCGGCGCGTCGGGCGACATCCGCGATCAGGCGCGCGGGATCGATCGGGGCACGTATCCGACGAATAAAACGATCACGCTCGGCATCAGCACCACATTCTAGGGGATCGTCTTCTCTTACAAGGACATGAGACGATGAACGCACTTCTAAAGTCGAGACTGATCCTCGGGACGGCATGCCTCATCCTGCTGGGCGCCGTGACGTACGCGTGCAAAGACTTTCTGAACACGCCCTCGCAGGGGACCCTGGATCAGAACGCATTGCTGACAAAGGTGGGCGTCGAAGGCAGCCTCATCGCGACGTATCGCGTGCTCGATTGCACGCCCCTCACCGGGGCGTGGGGATGCGCCGCCAGCAACTGGCCGTTCGGCGACATCACGAGCGACGACGCCTACAAGGGGTCGGAGGCGTCCGACCAACCGCAGGCCACGCAGGTCGAGCTGTATGCGTGGGCCACGGACCAGGCGGGGGAGTACATCGAGCAGAAGTGGCAGTCGATGTACGAAGGCGTCGTACGCGCCAACTCGACCATCCGCCTGGTGGACCAGATCCTCTTGCAGAAGCCCGGGGAGTTGACCGCCGCCGACGCTGACGGCATCAAGGGTGAGGCGCTCTTCCTCCGCGCGCACTATCACTTCGAGGCGTGGCGGATGTGGGGCAAGATTCCCTACTACTACGAAACCGACACGGACTTCCGCAAGCCCAACAGCATCACGCCGGACTCCGTCGCCAAGTTGATCATCAAGGACTTGGACGACGCGATTGCGCTCCTCCCGGTCGTGTCGCGCAACGGCGAAGCGGGCCGGGCGAATCGCTGGACGGCGAAGGCGTACAAGGGTCGCGTGCAGGTCTACACCGGCCAGTACGCCGCCGCGATCACGACGCTGAACGAGGTGATCAACACTGGTCCCTACCTCCTCGAGACGAGTTTCGATCACGTGTGGACCGGCTTCCAGGCGCTCAAGAACGGCCCGGAGACGATCTTCGCGTTCGAAGCGTCGTCCAACGACGGCGAGCCCTCCGGCTGGAACGCGAACTGGGGCGAGACGCTGAACTTCCCCCACGGGGGGAGCCCGTTCGGTTGCTGCGGGTTCCACCAGCCGTCGCAGAACCTGGCGAACTTCTACGCCGTGGATGCGGTGACGGGTCTGCCGAAGGCCTACACGGACTCGGCCAACTGGAACGTGCGCGATTCGACGTGGGTCGCGTCGGTGACCGACACGGTCGATCCCCGGCTCGACTGGACGATCGGGCGTGACAACGTTCCGTACAAAGATTGGGGCCTGCACAAGCTCGCCTGGATTCGCGCGCCCGGGTACGGCGGCCGCTACAGCCCGAAGAAAAACGTGCAGGAGGATAAGAGCGGCTCCCAGAGTGGCGTGGGCTGGAACAAGAACCAGCTGAACTCCGTGCACTATCACCTGTTCCGCTACGCCGACCTGCTGCTCCTCAAGGCCGAGGCTGAAGTCGAGGCCGGCAGCATCCCGGTCGCGCAGGCGATCGTCAATCAGATCCGGGCCCGGGCCGGCGTCAGGGCCCAAGGATGTGGGTCCGCCGATAGCGTCTTGGTGGCGACGTATCCTATTTGCGCCGGCGACACCCGCCTGGCCGTGCCGATCAACGATTCCTCGATCGTGTGGGCCACGTACAAGGTCGGTCAGTACGTCACGCCCTGGCCCGATCAGGCCACCGCCCGCAACGCGGTGCGGATCGAGCGCCGGCTCGAGCTGGGGATGGAGGGTCAGCGATTCTTCGATCTGCGTCGCTACGGGCAAGCCTATGCGACCGCGGTCATCAACACGTACCTGACCGAGGAAAAGACGCGGCGGACGTACAAGACGGCGCAGCTGCCGTTCGCCGCCCGCAACATGTACTTCCCGATCCCGCCGATCGAAATCGATCTGAGCCGGGTGGGCGGAGTAGACCGGTTGGTGCAGAACACGGGCTGGTAGTCAGCCCCCCGTCCCCTTAGCGGGGCGGGTGCCGGATCGTAAAGGCCGACAGGGAGTCGCCGTTGTTCGCAACGAACACGGCGCTCCCTGTCGGCATTTTCACGAGCGTCAGGCCGGTCACGTTGCGCGGCGCGAGGAACCCGCTTTGGACGGGGGGCACCGACGTGAAGTGGCCCTGTCCATCACCCTTGAGCCACAGCCCGTTCCCCGCATCGGCCGGTGGCGTGTTGGGCTCCGTGTCGAACAGATTGCCCGCCACGATCACATCGAGCCGGCCGTCGCCGTCCACGTCGTGCACCACGATGCCGCGGATCGGCGCGACTTGCGCCAGGGTGGGCAGGGGCGCGGCGCTGAAGGTGCCCTTGCCCTCGTTCTGGAGGTACAGGCTGGCGAACGTGTCCATCTCGTAGTGCAGCGCGCGCTGCAGCTGGCTACGATCGAACATCTGATCCAACGACGCCGACGAAAACGCTGTAAAATTCCGGAAGCGCAGGCCCACGGTGTAGATCTTACTCGCCATAGCGACGAAGCTGCCGATGGGATACTCGCGCCCGTTCTCGGTCTGCGTGAAGACGATGTCGGTCGTCTGGTTTCCCGTGAAGTTCGAGGCGTAGATCCCGAACCGGCTCGCCGGTGACGTCGTGTAGGTGTAGTTCAGCCCCAGGTTGCCGGCGACGAGATCGGGCCGGCCGTCGTGGTTGAAGTCGCCAGCGGCGAGGGCGTACCAGCGGCCCCGTGTTGGGCCCAGGCCCATCGACGCCGTCACGTCCCGAAACCGCGTGCCCTCGTTCTTGAAGAACTGCAGGGGCATCCACTCGCCCGCGGTCACGAGGTCGAGGCGGCCGTCTCCGTCGAAGTCGATCCACACCGCACCCGTGATCATCCCGCCGGGCCGCACCAGCTCCGGCGCCACCGAATCGGTGACGTCGGTGAAATGCCCGTGGCCGTCGTTCTTCAGCAGGTAGCTGCGCGGGGGATAGGGATAGTTGCGTGGCATCAGGCGTCCACCGACGAACAGGTCCGGCTTGCCGTCTCCCGTGAAATCGCCGACGGCGATGGCGGCTGTGCTGGTGGGCATCGCCGGCAGTGCCGCGCTGTCCCGGACGTAGCGACCGCCCCCCTGGTTGATGTACAGGCGGTCCTGGAGTCGAGGTGAGACGGGACTGAGCCGATAGCCACCGCTTGCCACGTAGAGATCGAGCCGGCCATCGCCGTTGGCGTCGAAGAACGCGGCGCCCCAGTCCTCGTCGTCGTGGTCCGCCGCCCACGGCTGGCCCTCGACCGACTCCCGGAACGTGCCGCCGGGGCGCTGCAGGAACAGCTTCCCGGCCACGCCGCCCGATCCCCCGATGTACACATCCTCGAGGCCGTCGCCGTCGGCGTCACCGACGGCCACGGCCGGGCCCTGGTGCGACGGCTCATCGGCGAGGAGCGGCTGTACGTCGAAATCGTCGGATCCGGTGGTGGGATGGAGGTAGCGCACGAGGCTGGCTGCGCGGAACGGAAGGTCCCGGGTATCGGGTCCCGGGTACCGGGTGGGGGTGGCGCGAGGCCGAGAGCCGTCACTCTGCGTCAAGGTCAACGTGCGATCGGCGGCGACATCGGTCAGGACCTGCGTGCGGCCGTCGGGCCAGCGGATCTCCAGCGTGTCGACGCGCGCCGCGGTGCCGAGGCCGAAGTGCAGCCGGTCGTCGACGGAGGACATATAGCCACGGTAGGGAGACTGGTACACCTGCTGCCGCGTGCCTCCCGCCACGACCGTCAGCGTCGCGCCGATCCCGCGCCGGTTGGGAGCGTCGCCCTTCAGCGCGACGGCGAGGTAGTGACCGCCCGGCCCGACGTTCTCGTATACGGACGCGGGCGCGTTCATGTTGTTCACGACCAGATCGAGCTTGCCGTCGTTGTTCAGGTCGACATAGGCCGCGCCGTACGAGAACCCGGGCTCGACCATCCCCCAGGCGCGGCTCGAATCGGCGAACGTCAGGTCCCCACTGTTGCGGAACAGGTAGTTCGGCACTTCGTAGGCATGCAGGTTTCGAGTCAGCTCGAGCTGGCGCTGCACGTCGCGCCTGCGCTGTGCCGCGAACACCGCGATTTTGTAGTCGGTGTCGTTGATCGCCTTGGGATACCCGTTGGAGACGAAGATGTCTTTGTATCCGTCGTTGTCGAAGTCGGCGAACAGCGCGCTCCAGCTCCAGTCGGTGTAGGCGACGCCCGCCATGCGCGCGACCTCGCTGAAGACCACGTCGCCGTCCGCGGTGACGCCGTTGTTCAACTGCAAGGAATTGAGCTCCTGGTCGATGCGGAAGCTGCGGTGCTGGAGATCCAGGATGTTGTCGCGCGTCAGGTACAGGCTCATCCGCTTTCGCGCCGTCCAGTCGGCAGGCATCATGTCGACCTGCAGGATATCGGCGCGGCCGTCGTTGTTGTAATCGGCGATATCGGTGCCCATGCCGGCGAAGCTCGTGTGCCGGAACGAGACCCCCGCCTTGTCGCGGAAGATGCCGCCACCCTGGTTCACGTAGAGCGCGTCGTTGGGGGTGATGTCGTTCGAGACGTAGATGTCGGGCCGGCCGTCGCCGTTGATGTCGCCCACCGCGACGCCGAGACCATAGCCGACGTCCTTCAGGATCCCGGCTTGCGCCGAAACGTTCGTGAACGTGCCATCGCCGTTGTTGCGATACAGCTCGTTGTAGCTGTCGGGCGTGCTGCCGCGTAGGCCCGGCGGGAGAAACGCCAATTGGCCGCGGGCGAAGTCCGTGGGCGAGTTGTTGAGGAGAAAGAGGTCGAGGTCGCCGTCGCCGTCAGAATCGAGAAACGCGGCGTGGGTCGTGAAGCCGCTGTCGGCGAGGCCGTAATGTTCCGCGGCCTCGGTGAACGTGCGGTCGCCGTTGTTGATGAAGAGCCGATTAGCGCGGTCGGCCTTCGTGGACCATTTGGGGCCCGACATGCACACGTAGATATCGAGCCAGCCGTCGTTGTTGATGTCCACCATCGCGACGCCTGTGGCCCAATGCGTCGTGCCCACGCCCGCCGGCTGTGTGATGTCTTCGAAGCGCAGGTTGCCCTTGTTCAGGTACAACCGGCTCGACACCAGATTGCCGGTGAAGAAGAGATCGGGGAGCCCGTCGTTGTCGATGTCCCCGACCGCGACGCCGGCGCCGTTGTAGACGTAGGGATCGGTCACCGCGTTGAGCGAGTCGGTCGTCGTGACCGTGTTGGCGAAGGTGATCCCGGTCTGCGACGGAGTGAGGAGTTTAAAACGCGTGGCCTGCTCCCCGTGACGGCATCCACTGAGGGGTAGAACGGCCGCAAGGCTCGTGAAGAAGATCAGTCGACGCATGGGCACGGAAACTATATCGTTCAGGCCGATGCTCCAGCCCTCAAAACGCCGATTCGTCGTGATCGTGGCCTTCGCCGCCGCCGTCGCCGCCGTCGTCTTTCTCGACCGCCGCGGCTCGGGCGGCGATCGAGGTGTGCCCGCCGCTCTCCGCCTGACTGAGGTCGCGCAGCAAAGCGGCATCGATTTCACCCATCGCGCTCCCACCCTCGACCCGAAGATCGCCAACATAGCGGCTCATGTGGGCGCGCTCGGTGCGTGCGTTTCAGTGGCGGACGTCGACAACGACGGCTGGCCCGATCTGTACTTCACGACGTCGCAATTCGGCGCCGACAACGCGCTCTATCTGAACCAACACGACGGCACGTTTCGCGATGTGGCGGCCACGGCGGGCGTGGGGTCCCTGAACCGCGCCGGCGAGGGCGTGTCGATGGGTGCGGTGTGGGGCGACTACGACAACGATGGCTTCGAGGACCTGCTGGTCTACAAGTGGGGCTATCCGCAGCTGCTGCACAACCTCGGCCACGGCCGGTTTGAGGACGTCACGGCGCGAGCCGGCCTGCGCCGCTGGATGAACTCGAACGGCGCGGTATGGCTCGACTTCGACCGCGATGGCCTGCTCGACCTGTACATCACGGGATACTTCCGCTCCGACATCGATTTCTGGCATCTGCGCTCGACGCGCATCATGCAGCACAGTTGGGAGTTCGCGTCCAACGGCGGGAAGAACCTCCTGTTCCGGAATCTGGGGAACGGCCACTTCGAGGACGTGACCGACGCGATGGGAGTCGGGAGCACGCGTTGGACGCTGGCCGCGACGGCGGCCGACTTCAACGATGACGGCTGGCCCGACTTGTACCTGGCCAACGACTACGGGCCGGAGGAGCTGTTTCTCAACCGCGAGGGGAAACGCTTCGAGTTGGCTCACGCGGGCCTCGAGGACGATTCCAAGAGCGGCATGGCGGCGGCGGTCGGCGACGTGTATAACCGAGGCCGCCTCGATGTGTTCGTCACCAACATCTCGGAGCGTGGGTTTCTGTTTCAGGGGAACAACCTGCGCATCAACTTCCTGAAGGAGCTGGGTCGCTTCAACGAGATCGCCACCGGCGCCGTCGCGGATGCGGGGTGGGCGTGGGGGGCGCAGTTCGGTGACCTGAACAACGACGGCTGGCTCGATCTCGTGGTGGTCAACGGGTTCATCTCCGCCGACAGCGGCCGCGACTACTGGTATGCGATGTCGAAGGTCGCGGGGGCGCAGGGCCGCATCTTCGAAGACGCGAAGAACTGGCCGGCCATCGGGACCGCGAGCCTCTCGGGCTATGAGCGTTCCCGTGTTCTCCTGAATCGCGGGCGCGAGGGGCTTGGGGGCGGATTCGTGGATGTGGCCGAGGAGGCGGGCGTCACTGATCGGCTGGACGGGCGGGGCGTCGCGATGGCCGACCTCTTCAACGTCGGGACGCTGGACGTGGTGATCGCGAACGAAAAGGGAAGGGCGCTGCTGTATCGCAACGGAGCGCATGCAGGCCACTGGGTCGAGTTCAAGCTGATCGGCACGCGCAGCAATCGCAGCGCCATCGGCGCCGAGGTGACGGTGGAGTTCGGTGGTATGCCCCAGCGCCAAGTGGTCGACGGGGGAGTGGGTTTCTGCAGCCAGAACGATCGCCGCTTGCACTTTGGTCTCGGTGATGAGACGCCCGGGCGCGTGACGATCCGGTGGCCGTCGGGCACCGCACAGGTGCTCGAGGGACTCGCGCCGGACCGGCTGTACGAGATCACAGAGTCTCGCAAGTGAAATGGTCGGACCCGAAGTACCTGATCGTTCTTCTCATCACGCTCGTGCTCGTGGCGGGCGAGGCGCGTTACGACATCCTCGGCGGCTACGACCGGCTGGCGACGACGCTGGGCATCTGCATCGGTACCGAGGTCGTGCTGTCCTGGTGGCTGCGCGGCCGCGTGGCGAACATCGCGAGCGCGTACATCACGGGGATCAGCCTGGCGCTCCTGACCAAGCCGCAGGCCAACATCCTGTGGCCCTTCGCGCTCGGCGCGTTCCTGGCGATCGGTTCGAAGTACGTGCTCACCTACCACGGCCGCCACCTGTGGAATCCGAGCAACTTCGCCATCGCGCTGCTCGTACTCGTCGCCTCGGACAGCGTCGCCATCCTGAGCCACCAGTGGGGCAACGACCTCCGCATCAACCTGATCATCTGGGCTTTCGGGTTGGCGGTCGCCTGGCGCGCCCGCGTGCTGCACGTGACGCTCACGTATGTCGCGTGCTTCGTCTTGCTCGCGGTGGTGAGAAACGCCATCGTCGGGGGCCCGTTGCTCGCCGAGCTGGCGCCGATCACGGGGCCGATGTACCAGCTGTTCGTGTTCTTCATGGTCACGGACCCGCGCACCACGGTCGGCACGCGGCGCGGCAGGATGCTCGTCGTCGCGATCGTCGCCCTGGTCGAGACGATCATCCGCCTCGGGGGCGATTTCCAGGTGACGCTGCTCCGGCCCTTCTACCCCTCGCCGCCGATCCTCGCGCTAGCGATCGTGGGGCCGATCGCGATGTGGTGGGATCTCTACCGCCAGGGAAGGAAGGCGGTGGCGTGACGCAGTTCCACGCCGATCTCACACACCGGCACCCGCCCAGCCGGTCCGACATCTCGCCGGGCGGGCTGGCCCGAGCCCTAGGGTTAGGCGTCGCCGTGCTCGCAGGCGTCGTCACATACGTCTTCGTGGCGGTTGCCGTGAGCGCTCGGCTGCACCTCGAGGGCGAGGCGGCGTACTGGATGGGCGCGGGCGTGCTGTGCCTGCTCATCGCCGCGGTCGGTTGGGGGCGATACCTGGTGGGACGCCGCTTGGCGAACTGGTCCGAGGGCGGGATCACGCTGTATGTCCTGGCCATCGGTGTTGGCATGTTTGGATTTGGCCTGTGGCGGCAGCGCGCGGTCGCCGACGCGCGGCACCGGTGTCGCGAGGCTCTCGCGGGCGCGGACGACGTGCACGCGCGGTTGCTGGTGTACCGCACGAACGAGCATCTGCCCACCGTCGACTCGGACCGGGGAACGGTCACGTGCGAGCAGCTCCTTCATTCGTTGGGGACGCCATGATCAAGCCGCAACCCATCGTGCTGGAAGGTCGCGGCGTCCGCCTCGAGCCGCTGACCGAGGATCACCACGAGGCACTCGCCACCGCGGCCACGGATGGGCGGCTGTGGGAGTTCTGGTTCATCGCCGTTCCCCCGCCCGAGGGCATGCGCGCCTACGTGGCCGACGCGCTCAAGGGGCAGCGCGAGGGCCACATGCTCCCCTGGGTCGTGCGCGACCTGGCGAGCGGGACGATCGTCGGGTCGACGCGCTATCACGACATCCAGCCGGCGATCGATCGCGTCGAAATCGGACATACGTGGTACGGCAAGAGCCGCCAGCGCACGCACGTCAACACGACCTGCAAGCTGCTGCTGCTGAGCCACGCGTTCGACACCCTGGGCAGCAAGGTCGTCGGCCTGCGGACCGACAACTTCAATTTCCGGTCGCAGCGGGCGATCGAGGCCCTGGGGGCGAAGCGTGACGGTGTCATTCGCCACTTCGGCATCCGGCGGGACGGCACGGCTCGGGACGTGGTGATGTACAGCATCCTGGCGGGCGAATGGCCCGACGTCCGCCGGCACCTCGAGTTGCGACTGGACCGGCACTCGTGAACACGGTTACTATCCCCAACCTTCAACGCAGGGCGCCACCTATGATCTTCCCGGCCCGACCGATCGCCTTCGTCGCACTCCTCGTCCTGGCGCTCGCCGCGCCCGCGCGCGCCCAGAAGCAACCAGTGGACCCGGCGACCGCGGCGACGGTTCGGCGTTTGCTCGAGCTGACCGGAGCGGCTCGCCTCGCCGTACAGACGATGGAGGCGATGGTGCCCGCGCAACGCCAGGCCATGCCCCAGGTCCCTGCCGCCTTTTGGGATGCGTTCATGGCCCACGCGCGCCGCGACATCGGGCAACTCGTCGATTCCCTCGTGCCCGTCTACGCCGCGCACTTCACGCTCGCGCAGCTGCAGGAGCTGGTGCGGTTCTACGAGAGCCCACTGGGGCGGCGCCTCGCGGAGATGCAGCCGCTCATCACGCAGGAGAGCATGCAGGCGGGCCAACGGTGGGGAGCCCTGCTCGGCGCGCAGATTGGGGATAGCCTCGCGCGGGCCGGCGTCATGAAACAGTAAGTGATCCCGGCGTCCGAAGCGCTCCAACGCCTGCGCGAAGGCAACCGCCGCTTCGTTACGGAGGCCACGAGTCGCCATTCGTTCGAGCTGGCCGAGGCCCAGGAGCCGTTCGCGATCATCCTCGGGTGCGCCGATTCGCGCGTGCCCGCCGAGATCGTGTTCGATCAGGGGTTGGGCGATCTGTTCGTGATTCGGGTGGCGGGGAACATCGTCGCACCCTCGCAGATCGGCAGCGTCGAGTTCGCGGCGGAGCGGTACCACACCCGGCTCGTCGTGGTGCTCGGTCATTCCCGCTGCGGCGCGGTGCTCGCGACGCTCGAGGAGATGCAGCGGCCGAGCGATCGCCAGTCGCGTAACCTGCGGTCGATCGTCGACCGCGTGCGCCCCTCCGTGGAGCCGTTGCTGGCAGGTCCCCACAGCGACGATCCCGACGCGCTGGTGGAGCAGGCCGTGCGGGCCAACGTGCGCGTCTCGGTGCGCCAGCTGCGCCACGGCTCGGACGTGCTGGAGCAGCTGATTCAGGAGCAGGGCCTCGCGGTTGTCGGCGCCGAGTATTCCCTGGAGACCGGCGTCGTTGATTTCTTCGATGAACAAACGGTGTCCAAGAAACAGTCATGAGATTGGGTGCGTTGGGCGGCCTCGGTGTGGTATTGGCGATCTGTGCGTGCGCCGACAGCGCCGCGCCGCCGCCTCCGCCCCCACCTCCTCCGCCGCCCCCGACGCCGCAGCAGATCGGCCAATGGTCGCTGCTGCGCCCGGCGCCGATCGTGCAGCTGCACCTGCATCTGCTGACGACCGGCAAGGTCCTCACGTGGGGCCATTACGGCGATCCGCAGGTCTGGGATCCATCGACCGGCGCGTTTACCGCCGTACCGTCGCCCGTGCTCGTGTTCTGCGCGGGCCACGACTGGCTCCCCGACGGCCGCCTGCTCGTGGCGGGCGGACACATCACCGATGTGCACGGTCTCTCGGCCACGAACATCTTCGATCCGCGGACGGAGACGTGGCAGGCGATGGCGCCGATGGCGGCGGGGCGGTGGTATCCGACGAACACCACGCTGCCGAACGGCGAGGTGCTGACGCTCAGCGGCACCGACCAGAACCAGGTCCTCGTGACGGTCCCGGAGATTTGGAACGGGTCCTCGTGGCGCCAACTCACGACGGCGAGCTTGGCGCTGCCGCTGTATCCGCGCGTGTTCGTCGCCCCCGACGGGCGGATCTTTGTGGCGGGCGAAGACCAGCAGTCGCGCTATCTCGATGTGTCGGGGACCGGCCAATGGACCGACGGACCGGTCCGCAAGTACGGGAAGCGCGACTACGGATCCGCGGTGATGTATGAACCCGGAAAGATTCTCTACGTGGGCGGCGGCGACCCACCGACCAATACCGCCGAGACCATCGATTTGAATCAGCCCAACCCGGCGTGGCAGTGGACCGGCTCGATGATCTACGCGCGCCGTCAGATGGATGCCACGCTGCTGCCGACGGGCGACGTGCTCGTGACGGGCGGCACGACGAGCGGAGGGTTCAACAACCCGGCGGGGGGCGTACACCGCGCCGAGATCTGGCACCCCGCGACCGGCATCTGGAATCCGGTGGCGAGCGCCGCGGTGACCCGCATCTATCATGGGGCGACGCTGCTGCTGCCCGATGCGCGCCTGTTGTTCACCGGGAGCGGCGATGCGGCTGGCGCGAAGGACGAAAAGAACTACGAGCTGTATTCGCCGCCTTATCTGTTCCAGGGCGGGGGCGCACGCCCGGCCATCACCGGGTCGCTGCCGGGCCACGTGACCTACGGTCAGACCCTGACGGTCGAGACCCCGGACGTTGCCACGATCGCCAAGGTCACGCTGCTGCGCTTCAGCTCGGTCACGCACGCGTTCGACCAGGCCGCGCGGCTCGTGCCCCTGACGTTCTCCCCGTCGGGACGGTCCGTGACCGTCACCTTCCCGTCGGGCCCCACGATCGCGCCCCCCGGGCCGTACCTGCTGTTTCTGGTGAATGAGGCTGGGGTGCCGTCGGAGGCCCGAATCCTGCTCCTCAACTGAACCGTAGGACAGACATGTCCGATAGCCTCGTCATGATGATGATTGCCTTCGCCGTCTCCGCGACGGTGAACGTTGGACTGGCGATCTCCTGGTACCGGACCAACAAGCGCCTCAAGCAGGTCGAAGGTCGACCGATGGCGGTCGCGCAGATCGACGAGCTGGCATCGCGTGTCGACGCAACCCTCGACACGGTAGCGGCCCGCCTGGATGAGTTCGCCAGCGCGCAGGACTTCATGAACCGTGTCCTGGTCGAGCGCCTGGACAAGCTGAACCGTCCGACGTTGCAAAAAGGAGCCTCCCCCCCCGACCCTTCCTAGCGGGGCGACGCAGGCCTTTGTAGAATCGTCTACATGAGGATCAGGATCACCCTCCTCATCGCTTCGCTCTGTTTGGCCGCCGCCCCGGTCCGGGGCGCCGCCCAACACGTATCGCAGGTGGGCTGGGGCGTTCCCGCGTGGGTCGACAGCGCGCTGACAGCGGCCGCCGTGTCGGGGTACGCCTCGACGTCGACCCTCAACCCGCAATGGGGTTGGGGTGACTTCGACGGCGACGGCTTCTACGACATCGCCATCGACGTCGTCGCCGCCGGGTCGCGAGCGCGGGGCATCCTCATCGTGCACCGCATCGATCGGTCGGTGCACATCGTGGGCGCGGGGCGGCCCCTCGGCAGCGGGCGCACCGAGCTGGGATCGGCGGGCTGGGCGATCGAACGCCTCGCACATCAGCGCGACGTGCTACGCGTGGACGGCGAGATGGGAAACTTCCACGGGTGGGTTGCGTGGAATGGGCGGGAGTACGTGTGGGTGCAGGACTGACTACCGACAACACCTCCAAACGGGCTGTACCATGAAATCCATTCTCGCGGTCGTCGTACTGGCGGCGTGTGCGACGTCGACGCCCTCTGTTCGCAGTGCCGCACCGGCTCCGGCGGCCGCCTCTCCGACGCGCCGTGCGCCACCGCCGGCGACGGCCGCCGACATCCATTTCTTCTCGGGCATGATCCGCCACCACGCGCAGGCTGTCTTGATGGCCGGGTGGGCGCCGTCCCACGGGGCCGGTGAGTCGCTGCGCGCCCTGTGCGAGCGCATCGTCGTCGGTCAGCGCGACGAAATCGCGCTGGCGTCGCGCTGGCTGCGGGCGCGCAACGAGCCGGTCCCCGAGACCGACGCCTCGCACGACATGATGCCCAACATGGCCAACATGGGATCGATGGATCACCCGATGCTCATGCCCGGGATGCTGACGGCCGACCAGCTGGGGCAACTGGATCGCGCGCGCGGCACCGAATTCGACCGCCTCTTCCTGACGTTCATGATCCAGCACCATCAGGGTGCCATTACGATGGTCAACGAGCTGTTCTCAGCGGGCGGCGGCGAGGAAGAAGTCGCCTACAAGTTCGCGTCCGATATCTTCGCTGATCAAACCACCGAGATCGATCGCATGCAAAAAATGCTGGCCGCCTCACTGTTCCAGCGTCCGTGACGACTACTACCGCTCTCTCATAGGGATCCGACATGCGCTTTCGAGCTATCCTCCTGCTTGCTGTGGCGGCCTGCGCCACGTCGACACCCAACATCAACATGTCCACGACGGCGCCCAGCCCCGACCCGCGGATCGGGCTCCGCGCCGGGATGATGAACGCGCAGGAAGCGACCTGGAACCTGCGCGTCGCTTCGAGAACGCCGCCGTCGGAGAAGTTCGTCGGCAGCACCAACTCCGACCTCTCGTTCTCCGGCATCTACGCGATTCAGGGGAACTACAACGGCTTCCAGGTCTGGGACATCTCGAACCCCGCGCGTCCCACGCTGAAGATCGGATATCTCTGTCCGGCCTCGCAGAGCGACGTCTCGGTCTACAAGAACCTGCTCTTCGTCTCGGGGGAGGGGCAGTCGGGACGCCTCGACTGCGGCACGGAAGGCGTGCACGACTCCGTCAGCACCGCGCGCCTCCGCGGCATCCGCATCTTCGACATCACCGACATCGCCAATCCGAAGTACATCGCCAACGTGCAGACGTGCCGCGGCTCGCACACGCACACGGTGGTCGAGGACCCGAACGACAAAGAGAACGTCTACGTGTACATCTCCGGGTCGGCCGGTGTGCGCTCGCCCAGCGAGTTGGCGGGCTGCGTGAAGCTGGCGCCGGATGAGGATCCGAACTCCGCGCTCTTCCGCATCGAAGTGATCAAGGTGCCGCTCGCGCACCCCGAGGAGGCGCGCGTCGTCACCTCGCCACGGATCTTCAACGATCTGACGGAGGCGAAGGCGCATCACGAGCCGGCGGCGGACATCGCGGCGGCGGCGCAGGCGGCGGCCGCGTGGCGCGCGAACGGTGGCTACACCGTCAAAATCGAGAACATGGAGTACACGGTCGGGCCCAACTTCGTGAAGCCGCTGCTGGACAGCATCGTACGGAAGCGCGGGGGGACGGGCGCACCGACGGGCGCGGACAGCGCGGAGCTGCGCGGCGGCATTCAGGCGATGATCGACGTGAGGTTCAACGCGCCCCCACCGGGGACCAAGAACGGCATTCGCCCCGGACCTTCGCAGTGCCACGACATCACGGTCTACCCGGCCATGGGGCTGGCGGGGGGCGCGTGCGGCGGGTACGGGCTGCTGCTCGACATCCGCGACGTCGCGAATCCGCGGCGCCTCGCCGCCGTGGCCGACTCGAACTTCTCCTACTGGCACTCGGCGACGTTCAACAACGACGGCACCAAGCTGCTCTTCTCGGACGAGTGGGGCGGCGGCGGCGGGCCCAAGTGCCGCGCCACCGACAAGCCCGAGTGGGGCGCCGACGCGATCTTCACGCTGTCGGGCAGCACGCTGCAGTTCCAGAGCTACTACAAGATGCTCGCCCCGCAGACGGTCAATGAGAATTGCGTCGCCCACAACGGGTCCCTCATCCCGATTCCGGGTCGTGACGTCATGGTGCAGTCCTGGTATCAGGGCGGGATCTCGGTGTTCGACTGGACCGACGCGGCGCATCCCAAGGAGATCGCGTTCTTCGATCGCGGCCCGGCTGACTCGACGCAGATGGGCAACGCCGGAACGTGGTCGGCGTACTGGTACAACGGCGTGATCGTCAGCTCCGAGATCGGCCGCGGCCTCGACA